>Ga0184638_1000608_pt1 | contig 10234 bp, 12 predicted proteins | sample PLM31_50_b2_FD_133141 | JGI IMG/M metagenome (GOLD analysis project Ga0184638, IMG submission 133141) | Groundwater sediment microbial communities from an aquifer in East River, Colorado, USA - PLM3-1_50_b2 | ecosystem: Environmental > Terrestrial > Soil > Riparian zone | place: USA: East River... | reverse complement strand
CGATGCCGTCGAAGTCCTCCTTGGCCATCTTGCCGGCGCTAAACGCTCCGACAGCCTCGAATGGGCTGACGATAGTGAGCTTCTCGCCTTTCCAGAAGCCGGGCTTGATCGTGCCGGCGTAGACGAAAATGCCAGGCACGTTGATGCGCGCCATCGCCATCATCGCACCGGGCATGTTCTTGTCGCAGCCGCCGACGCATACGACGCCGTCCATGCACTGGCCGTTGACCGCGACTTCGATCGCATCGGCAATCACTTCGCGTGAGACCAGAGAGTACTTCATGCCCTCGGTACCCATGCCGATGCCGTCGGTTACGGTCGGGAAGCCGAACACCTGCGGCATCGCGCCCGCTTCCTTGAGTGCGGCCATTGCGCGATCGACGAGCGGCTGAATCCCGGCATTGCAGGGATTCATCGTGCTGTGCCCATTTGCGACGCCGACGATCGGTTTGTCGAAATCTCCGTCACCAAAGCCAACGGCCCGCAGCATCGCGCGGTTCGGCGAGCGAGCGACGCCCTGCGTGATGATGCGGCTGCGGCGGTTGTCGGGCATTGGAGAATTCTAACTCGTATAATCGTTGGATTCTAACAAAGCTCGCGGCGCGGTACGCTCGCGTCGGTCATCGATGCTGGTCCACCCGCAGTTCGATCCGGTTGCCTTCCACGTCGGGCCGCTGGCCGTGCGCTGGTACGGGCTGATGTATCTGGTCGGCTTTGTGCTCTTCGTCGTGCTGGGCAAGATTCGCGCGCGGCAAAACCTGCTCACCGGTTGGCATCCGCGCGACGTCGACGACATGCTTTTCTTCGGCGTCTTCGGCGTCATTCTCGGCGGCAGGCTCGGCTACGTTCTGTTCTACAAACCGCTTTACTACTTCGAGCATCCGCTCGAGGTCCTCGCGCTCTGGCAAGGCGGGATGAGTTTTCACGGCGGATTTCTCGGCGTGTTGATCGCGCTCGCGCTGTTTGCGCGACGGCGGCACAAGCGCTGGCTCGAGGTCACTGATTTCGTTGCGCCCTTGATGCCGCTCGGGCTCGCGGCCGGCCGGCTCGGTAATTTCATCAACGGCGAGCTCTGGGGCCGGCCGGCAACTGTGCCGTGGGCGATGGTCTTCCCCCAGGTCGATGCGGTGCCGCGGCACCCGTCGCAGCTCTACGAGTTCGGGATCGAGGGAATCGCTCTGTTCGTGCTGCTATGGCTTTACGCGCGAAGGCGGCGGCCGGTCGGTGCGGTGTCGGGATTGTTCCTGATCGGTTACGGCAGCTTTCGCTTCCTCGTCGAATACGCGCGCGAGCCGGACAACTTTCTGGGCGTGCTTGCGCTTGGGCTGTCGATGGGACAGTGGCTGTCGCTGCCGATGATTGTCGCAGGGATCGGGCTGATGCTCTGGGCCTATTGGCGGGCGGGAAAGGCAGAGCCGACGCTGTTTGGGCCCTGACGTCGCAGTTTTTTTCTGGCCTGCTAATCCACGCGGTGGAAGTCGCCCTCCAGCGAATCGCGCGCTAAGCCGCGGCTGACACCCGCGGGCTGCGTCGCGAGCGGCGCACCGAGATTGAACGGCAACACTAGCAAGAGCAGGGCGATCCCGTCGGACATGATGCCCGGAAGTATCAGCAGCAGTGCAGCCAGTATCCTGCGGCCGCTATCGAGCAAGCCGCGCAGGAGCGGTTGATCGCCGCGCAGCGCCGCAAGCGTCTTGGCGCGGAAAGTGAGCCTTTCGTTGCGCAGCAAGACCGCGCCGGCGACTGCGGATGCGACCAGCCACGCCAGCGTGGGAATGCCCGTCCAGCGCGCAAAGCGCATCGTCGCGAGCACGTCGAGGATCGGGAAAGTCAGTACAATCAACGATACGACAAAACGCATGGAGGCTCCTTGGCGCCGGCGGCTCCGTCTGCGGGTCAACTCACCGCTCAATCGACAGCTCAGTTGCAAGATGAGTCTGCGACTCGGTCATCGATTCTGGTGCTAACCACGCTCCCCGATCAAGCTCAAGCGGAGGCGCTGGCGCGCGAACTGTTGACCGCCCGTCTGGCCGCGTGCATCCAAATCGGTGCGACCGTGCAATCACTTTATCACTGGCGCGGTCAAATCGAAACGGCCAGCGAGATACCGCTCGCCATTAAAACGCGTACCGGGCTCTATCCGCGCGTCGAGGAAACGATCCGGCGGCGTCATCCGTACGAACTTCCCGAGATTGTCGCTGTCCCGATCAGCTGTGGCTTGCCTGCCTATCTTGACTGGATCGCCGCGGAAACTATCCATGGCAGTGGCTGAAAAGCACCGCCGTGGCGCGTTCCTGGGCTTGGCGGCTGCCGCAACGCTCGCTGCGACCCTGTCGGCGTCGGCGCAGGTAAACCCGCTTCCACCCGAGAAGGCGTTCCGCTTCAGCGCTCGCCTGGTCGACGCACAGACGGTCGAGGCGCGTTTCATCATCGCCGAAGGCTATTACTTGTACCGCGACAAGATTCATTTCGCGATCGAGCCTGCAGCTGTCGGCCTCACGGTACCGCGTCTGCCCGAGGGCAAGGTCAAGGAAGACCAGTTCTTCGGCCGTATGGAGACGTATCGCGGCGGTGTCGTCGTCAATCTGGCGGTCAAGGATCCGAAGCCGGGCCAGCAAATCGTGATCGCCGCCGAGTCGCAGGGCTGCGCCGACATCGGTATTTGCTATCCCCCCACCGTCCAGCGCGTGACGTTGGCCTTGCCGGCAGGCAGCGTCGTCCCCGATGCCTCCGGCGATCCTCCGCAAAAGCGCTGGTTCAACTGAACGCAATCATCGTTAGTGGGCGCTCGCTGTCAAAGCGATGAGCAGCCGTCTTCAAAGGGTACTCCTGCTGGCCATTGCCGGCGCTGTGGCATTGGGACTCGGAATCGGCGTCGCGGTGTGGGACCGCAACCCCCCCGACGCAACAGCATTGCTTGCACTCTCGCTTCCGGACACCCAGGGAACCCCGCAGTCTTTGCGCCAATGGCGGGGGAAGGTACTGGTCGTCAATTTCTGGGCGACGTGGTGTGGCCCCTGCCGTGAGGAGATGCCCGAATTTGTTCGCGCCCAGCGGGAGCTGGGGCCCAAGGGCGTGCAATTCGTCGGCATCGCCGTCGATCAGCCCGATAAAGTCATCCAATTCGCCAAGGAGCTCGACTTGAATTACCCGGCGCTCATCGGTGGATATGATGCGGTCGACCTTTCCAAACCCTTGGGCAACAGGCTTGCGGCGCTACCCTTCACGGTTATTTTCGACCGCGAGGGCCGGATCGCCCACACCCAGTTGGGACTGCTAAAACCGACCCAACTGCGGTCTATTCTCGCTAATTTACTCTAATTTCTCGCTCAGTGAGTCGCAAGCAAGCATCGAGCCCGCCCTGGTCGGAGCTTGCCAAAGGGGCGGCTCTTTCGTGCGCGACACACGTCGCTCGCGAAAACGTGCATTTACTGCAAGCCGCCGGCGGCCGGCCGTAAATCCCCCTATGCTGGACAATCTGCTGCGATCTCCTGCAAACTTGCCGTGTACTCCGGGATTATCACCGGAGGGTTGCCCTTAGAAAGCGGCAACCGCCAGGGCGGCCGAAAGCGCCCAACGATCGTCGATGTCCAGGGGGTAGGGTCGATGGATCTGCGCAAACTCAAGACGCTGATCGAGTTGGTCGAAAACTCGGGCATCGCGGAGCTCGAAATTTCGGAGGGGGAAGAGAGAGTACGAATCACGCGCTCGCTGCCGCCGGGGATGCCACCCGCGACGGAGCATGGCGCCCAACAAGCTACGCCGGTTGCGGCGCTGACATCTTCCCAAACAGCGGCGTCCGCGCCCACTGGGGCGCAAGCGGAATCCGAGGGACATGTCGTCAAGTCGCCGATGGTCGGGACCTTTTATCGCTCCGCTTCGCCCGGTGCCAAGCCTTTCGTCGAAATTGGCGACGAGGTACAGGTCGGCGATCCGCTCTGCATCATCGAGGCCATGAAGCTCATGAACGAGATCGAAGCCGACCAGGCGGGCATGGTCAAAGCAATCCTGATCGAGAACGGGCAGCCGGTCGAATACGGCCAAGCGCTCGTCGTCATCGGCTAAGGATGCCCGCGCCGTGGTCGGCGGATGCGCGGCATCCGCTAGGGCCGTCCCACTCCCGGACCCAACCTCATGCCGACCAAGACCGACGGGCAGTTGTTCGATAAGGTCCTGATCGCCAATCGAGGCGAGATCGCGTTGCGCATCCAGCGCGCCTGCCGCGAGCTGGGCATCAAAACGGTGGTCGTTCATTCCGAGGCGGACGCTGATGCGAAGTACGTGCGCCTTGCCGATGAATCGGTTTGCATCGGTCCGCCGCCCTCGGCGCTGAGCTACCTCAATATCCCGGCGATCATAAGTGCGGCAGAAGTCACCGACGCGCAGGCGATCCATCCGGGTTACGGCTTCCTCTCGGAAAACGCCGACTTCGCCGAGAAAGTCGAGAAAAGCGGCTTTGTCTTCATCGGCCCGCGCCCGGACACAATTCGGCTCATGGGCGACAAGGTGAGTGCGAAGGTCGCGATGACCAAAGCCGGCGTGCCGTGCGTGCCCGGGTCCGTTGGCGCGCTGCCGGACGACTCGAAGGAAGTGATCAAGCTTGCGCGCGAGGTCAAATACCCGGTGATCATCAAGGCCGCCGGTGGCGGTGGCGGTCGAGGGATGCGCGTGGTCCACACGGAAGCCGCGCTGTTGCCTGCGGTCAGTCTTACCAAGGCGGAAGCAGGCGCGGCATTCGGCAATCCGACCGTGTACATGGAGAAATATCTCGACAATCCGCGCCACATCGAGATCCAGGTGCTGGCCGACGAGCACAAGAACGCCGTTTATCTATTCGAGCGCGATTGCTCGATGCAACGCCGGCATCAGAAGATAATCGAAGAGGCTCCCGCCCCGGATATTCCCCTGCGTTCGCTTACGCGAATCGGCGAACGCGCTGCTGAGGCCTGCCGCAAGATCGACTATCGCGGCGCCGGGACATTCGAGTTCCTGTATCAGGACGGCGAGTTCTTCTTCATCGAGATGAACACGCGCATCCAGGTCGAGCACCCGGTCACCGAGCTCATCACGGGCATCGACCTGGTGCAGCAGCAATTGCGCGTGGCAGCCGGCCAGAAGCTCGCCTTTCGGCAGCGTGACGTCGTGCGCCGCGGGCACGCCATCGAATGCCGGATCAACGCCGAGGATCCCGAAACGTTCGTGCCCTCGCCGGGGCGCATCACGTCGTATCATGCCCCGGGCGGGCCCGGCATCCGCGTCGATTCGCACGTGTACCAGAATTATTTCGTGCCCCCGGATTACGACTCGTTGGTCGGCAAGGTCATCGCGTATGGCGACACGCGCGAGCAGGCGATCGCCCGCATGCGCGTGGCGTTGTCTGAAATGGTCGTCGAGGGCATCAAGACCAACATTCCGTTGCATCAGGAGCTGCTGCTCGACGATTCGTTCCTGCGCGGCGGCACGTCGATCCATTACCTCGAGCAGCGGATGGCGAAGCGCAAACAGGGCGCGTGATTGCCGGCGCGCGCCGGCCACCGTTTGCGTGTTGTAACGTGTTTGAGACTCTTAGTTTCGACGCTGCCGCGGATGCCGCCGAGCGCTGGGCGGACGCGCTGCTCAATGCCGGCGCGCTGTCAGTCGATGTCGCCGATCCGCACGCCGGCACGCCGGGCGAGACTCCCCTCTACGCCGAGCCCGGCGGGTCCGGAACGGCGCTGTGGCCCGTGAGTCGTCTGACCGCGCTGTTCGATGCCGCAGTCGACGCCGAGACCGCGCTGGCAAAGGCCGCCGCGAGCCTCGACGAGTCGGTGCCGGCGCATCGGCGCGCGGCGATCGCCGATGCCGATTGGGTGCGCGAGACGCAAGCGCAGTTCGTGCCGATCCGCGTGACCGACCGACTGTGGATCGTTCCCTCCTGGCGTGAGCCGGTGGACACCGGCGCGATCAACATCGTGCTCGATCCGGGTCTCGCCTTCGGGACAGGGAGCCATCCGACAACGCTTTTGTGCCTGCGCTGGCTCGCGGCGAACGTCGAGCGTGGCGCATCGGTGCTCGACTATGGTTGCGGCTCGGGCATCCTGGCGATCGCGGCGGCAAAACTGGGGGCGGGTGCGGTGACCGGCGTCGACGTCGATCCGCAGGCGATCGCCGCAAGCCGGGCAAACGCCGACGCCAACGGCGTCGCGGCAGAGTTCTGTTCACCCGATCGGTTGGCCGTGGCGCCGGTCGATATCGTCGTCGCGAACATCCTCGCGAATCCTCTCGAGCTGATCGCGCCGCTCTTGGCGGGACGTGTCCGGGCCGACGGCCGCATCGTTCTCTCCGGCATCCTGGAGCCGCAGGCCGACCGCGTGGCCGCGGCGTATGCGCGATGGTTTAATATCGCCCCATGGGGGAGCGCGGACGGATGGACGGCGCTTGTGGGCGTGCGTTACACGTGCTGAGGTGAAGCGTATTGCCGCTCCACACGATGGCTGAAGAAAAATTCACGCGCTGTCCGGGTTGCAGGACGATCTTTCGCGTCACATCGCAGCAGCTCACGATGCGCGGCGGCCAGGTGCGTTGCGGGCATTGCCACACGGTATTCGACGGGGTCGCGGCCTTGCTCTCGCTTGCGCCGCGACCGCGCGACGAGCGTAACGAGCCCGAGCTTGACGAAGCCGCGCTGGGACCGCCCACGGTGACGCTGCGTAACGCGCATGCGCTCGAACCGGCACCCACACCTGAAGACGCCGCGGACGGCCGCGCGGAGCCCTCGGTCGCAGCGGCTCTCGCGGATGCCGAACCGCGTGACAGTGCTGACGCGGAACCGGATTACGCGGCGCGATTCTCGTGGCAGGAAAAGCGTCCGCGCCGCTGGCTGCCCGGATGGGTCTATGCGACCGCGGTGCCGGTGCTGGTCCTGCTCCTCGCCGGCCAGGCGATGTTTCACTTTCGCGACGCAATCGCCGCGCACTGGCCGGCGACCAAGCCTGCGCTGATCAAGCTCTGCTTGGCCGCCGGCTGCGAAGTGCGACCGCTGCAGGAAATCAACGGGCTTTCGATCGAGGCTTCGGATCTGCAGGCAGACCCCGCGCACAAAGGCCTGCTGATTCTCACGGCCACCATCAGAAACCGGACGCCTTACCCGCTCGCGTATCCGTATCTCGAGCTGACGCTGTCCGACATCCAGAAGCAGACGCAGCAGGATATCGTCGTCGTCCGCCGCGCCTTCGCTCCCAAGGAATACCTTAGCGGCGCCGCCGATCTCGGAAGCGGGCTGGCGGGCAACGCGGAGCTCAACGTGAAGCTATTCATCGACGCCAGCGCGACGACGCAGGCAGGCTATCAGGTGTATCTGTTTTACCCGTAAGTGCTTCAGCCCTGAATCCAGGGCAACCCGGCTTTCCGCCATCCGCCGAGCGTTCCTCGGTGACCTTCGCCGTCTTTCGGGCCCTCGAAGCCCTCGAGGACGTTGAACGCCATCGTATAGCCTGCGGCGGCAGCCGCGCGCGCGGCGCTGTCGGAACGCTGCCCGCTGCGGCAAAAGAACAGCAAAGGTGCCTGCTGATCGTTGGCGGCGACCTTCAATTCATCGAGAAAAGCCGGATTCCGCGTGCCGGCAGGATACGTCGTCCATTCGATCAAGATGCTTCCCGGCACACGGCCGACGTAGTCCCACTCGGGGCGCGTACGGACATCGATCAACCGCGCATTCGGGAAGGCTTCCAGAACCGCCTGAGCTTCTCGAGGCAAGACCGCACCATAGTAGGGCAAGTCATGTTCGGCTCGACGCCTTTGCGCTGCAGCAAGCGCCGTGTCGCTAGGGGTTGTCATCGCTCGTTACATGTCCGCGGGCCGGTTCCCGAGCCGTATCTTAGGCATGCCCCGCCGTTGGGCTAGCATGCGGCTTGAATTCGTGGCGTTTCCGCCCTTGACCGATAGCATACGCCAAGCAATGTGCGGAGCAGAACCCTTGTTGCACTACCGCGCAGCAAGCACGCGCTCGACCGCCCCATGCTGGTGCGGTTATATTTGGGGGACTCGCGCGAAAGGGGCAGGCTTGCCCGTGTCAGCCCGCCAAGGTTATGGCATAGTTTCTGCTTTTCGTTGTTCTGCGAAAAACTCCGCGTTATCGCGTCAAATCCCTTCGCAAAGCTTCCGTCTCGACAGGAGAAATGCATGGCTGCACCCGCCGATGTGCTCAAGACAATCAAGGACAAGGAGGTCAAGTTCGTCGACTTGCGCTTCACGGATACGCGCGGCAAGGAACAACACGTCCAGGTGCCGGCGAAGGTATTCACCCAGGATAAATTCGACAACGGCCACGCCTTCGACGGTTCATCGATCGCCGGCTGGAAGGGGATCGAAGCGTCCGACATGCTGCTCTCGCCCGACGCGGATTCGGCGCGCATCGATCCGTTCACCGACGAGACGACGCTCAACATCACCTGCGACGTGATCGAACCGACGGACGGCAAGGGTTACGACCGCGACCCGCGCTCGCTCGCGAAGCGCGCTGAGGCTTATCTCAAATCCACCGGCATTGGCGACATCGCGTATTTCGGTCCCGAGCCCGAGTTCTTCATCTTTGACTCGGTCACTTGGGGCGTCGACATGTCCGGCTGTTTCGTCAAGATCAAGTCGGAGGAAGCGCCGTGGTCGTCGGGCGAGGAATACGAAGGCGGCAACATGGCGCATCGCGCTGCCGTCAAAGGCGGCTACTTCCCGGTGCCGCCGATCGATACGTTGCAGGACATCCGCAACGCGATCGCGCTCGCGCTCGAGGAACAGGGCGTCGAGGTCGAGGTGTTCCACCACGAGGTTGGGGCGGCGGGCCAGAACGAGATCGGCACCAAGTTCAATACACTCGTGAAGCGCGCGGACTGGATGCAGATTCTCAAATACACCGTGCACATGGTGGCGCACACCTACGGCAAGACGGCGACGTTCATGCCCAAGCCGATCGTAGGAGACAATGGCTCGGGCATGCACGTGCATCAGTCGGTATGGAAGGGCGGGCAAAACCTGTTCGCGGGCAACGGCTACGCCGGACTTTCGGAACTCGCGCTCTACTACATCGGCGGGATCATCAAGCACACCAAGGCGCTCAACGCGATCACCAACCCGGGTACCAATTCGTACAAGCGCCTGGTGCCGGGGTTCGAGGCGCCGATTAATCTTGCCTATTCGGCGCGTAACCGTTCTGCCGCCTGCCGAATTCCTTACGTCAGCAACCCGAAGGGACGCCGCGTCGAAGTGCGCTTCCCCGATCCGACGACCAATCCGTATCTCGCCTTCGCTTCGATGCTCATGGCAGGCCTGGATGGTGTGCAGAACAAGATTCATCCCGGCGATCCGTTGGACAAGAACCTGTACGACCTCGAGCCCGAGGAGGCAGCCAAGGTTCCACACCCTTGCGCATCGCTCGAAGAGGCTCTCGAGAGTCTTGACCACGACCGCGAGTTTCTGACTCGCGGCGGAGTGTTCTCGAACGATATGCTCGATGCCTATATCGCACTCAAGGAGGAGGAAGTTACTCGCTTCAGGATGACGACCCATCCAATCGAGTTCGAGATGTATTACAGCCTGTAAGTCATCTGCATCGGGGTTGGAACGTTAGACCTGGGGGCGGGCCGGCGACGGTCCGCCCCCGTCATTTGATACACTGCGCCGCTATGCGTCGACCCCTCGGAACCTTCGCCTTCGCGTGGTGCGTGCGTGCCATCGCTTGGTGCGTGCCGCTCGCGCTTGCCGCGCCGGCCGCGGCCGAGATCTGCAAGTATGTGGACCGCGACGGGAACATGCATTACACCAATGTTGCGCCGGAGAAGGGTTGGAAGAAACTCTCCTGCGGAGTCGGCGGATCCCCGTCGCCCGGCGAAAAGGGAGCGAAATCCGGGGCGGGGCCGGCCGGCTTTCCCAAGGTCGACACCGGCACGCAGAGAGGTCGCGACGACCTGCGGCGCAAGGTGTTGACCGAAGAGCTCGCGACCGAGGAGAAGCTTCTGGCCGAAGCGCGCGCCGCGTACGCCAACGGTGCGCCGCCGGCGCTGCCCGAGGAAAAGGAAATCCCGCAGAAATACGCCGAGCGTCTCGCCAAGCTGAGGCAGGGGGTTGTTTTGCACGAAAAGAACATCGAGGCGCTGAAGAAGGAGCTTGCGGCGACGCGATAGATCGACATGATGTCTTTCGCGGGCGCGGAACTTGCTAAGCACCTTGGTAAGATTGCCGCTGGAATCCAGCGACACCGCAT
>Ga0184638_1000607_pt1 | contig 10252 bp, 12 predicted proteins | sample PLM31_50_b2_FD_133141 | JGI IMG/M metagenome (GOLD analysis project Ga0184638, IMG submission 133141) | Groundwater sediment microbial communities from an aquifer in East River, Colorado, USA - PLM3-1_50_b2 | ecosystem: Environmental > Terrestrial > Soil > Riparian zone | place: USA: East River... | reverse complement strand
CTAGTTACCATCGTTCTCGCGTCATTTCTCGTGTTTCACCCTCCCTCGTGGCTTGCACACCTCAGCGTTCTCGCGGCGATCGGCTTCGGAGCGTCTTTTCTTGTCCTTCTCGCGCTGCGGTGTCGCCCCGCCTGGTTCCCCCAACGCTTGCGGACATACGCGAGGCGATTGCTGGGCCTTCTATCGCCGAGAGTGATATCCCTCGGGCGGAGCTTCGCTGAGGGTTTGAACGCGATGAACTCTGCTCGCCACATGGCCGCCCTCACTGTGCTCACTGGGCTAGTATGGGCAAGCGACGCCGCGCTTGTCTGGGGACTGGCGACCGCGCTCCACCTCCCTCTCTCGCTCCCGAACGCGACAATGGTCTCGGCGGTTCTGGGGCTCGGTCTTGCGGTGCCGGCGGCGCCGGCCTCCCTCGGCACGTATGAGCTCTTCTCGGTCACGGCGCTGGGCCTGACCGGCCTTGGAGTGGAAGCGGCGCTCGCCCTCACGCTGCTTGCCCACGCGTGGTCCCTACTCGCGACAACCACGACGGGCCTGCTCGCTCTCGGATTCAGCGGGATGACTGTCCGGCAACTCTTCCGACGCCAGCCCCTATTGGAGGGCAGTGCGCCCAGTCACTGTCTGGGCCGAGGCTGATGCAGCGGAGTAGCTTGCACTCAGCTCCGCTCAAGGCCTTAACCGGCATCGCTCCGATCGTGGTATTTCTCGAATGGCGACTCACGATTGAGATACCAGCTTTTGGTTAGAATGGATCCGGACGCCTCGTATGCCAACACGGAGCTCGAAGACCTAACTACTTTCCGGTGCAGTAATGATCGCTCGGCCCGCTGATTCCGCGAGCAGGCGAGCGCGGATCGCGTCGAAACGAACACTTTTCATTGACCACGTCGACGTCGACGCGCGATCCTGGGAAAGTCACGCGATCGACGTCGACCCACGCGCGGCTACGCAGCTCACGGGGTGCAGGCGCTGCGACTGACAGGTCTCACCGGAGGCGCCATGGTGCGGCGGGCGTATGGGCAGTGCAGCCTCGTCGAGGTCCTTCTTCCGGACAGCGACAAGCTCTGGGATCCGGCGCTTCGGCGGATCGACGAACTCCTCGATGACGAAATCCTCGTAGACCGCGTCGTGGACATACTGGCCTCGCGCCATCCGGAGGGTCACAGGCGTGGCCGGCGGGGCACGCCTGTGACGGTCGTGCTACGCTCACTCGTCCTCAACCATCTCCGGGACTGGAGCTTTGCCGAGTGCGAGCGCGAGGTGCGCGGTAGCCTCGTCTATCGAGCGTTCTGTCGAATCGATGGCGAGCGCGTTCTGGACGCCAAGATCTTGGCGCGGTTGGCGCAGGGGCTGGACGACACGGCGTCAAGGAGGTGCTCGCTCGGCTCGTCGCGCTTGGGCGCGAGCGGCGCGTGATGCGTGGCCGCCGCCTTCGCGTCGGCCCCACGCGGAGCGCGAGCTCTGGATCCCTGGGCTCGATCGGCACGTCGTCCTCTTCGGACCGCGCGTCGACCATGGCCGTGGCGGATGGCGGATTCGCGTCGCGCTCACGTGGTGCTGCCACGGCAGTCTCAAGAAGAACGTTCACGCCTCGTGCGGCGCGCCGCTGCGCTGGCGTACCGGTAGTCAAGGTCGAATCAGTGCGTTGAAATGACGCCATGGCCTCCGTCAATGTCGATTCCGCGGCCCGACCGGCATGGAATGCTGGGTCAGGCTCGGCGTGATCGCCAACAACTTGCTGGTCTTTGCTCGTGCTGGGCCGTGAACGACATCCAATTCGACGAATCGGAGTGCCGCGACGGCAACTGGCAGCGACGATCGAAAACGCGCCCGCGGACGGTTCAGCCGCAATCCTACGGTCGAGCCCGCGAAACAGGGCTCGACCTCACCACCATTTCTGCACCGGAAAGCAACTAATTTACAGTGCAGAAAACGATATCGCGCCTGGGATGCGCATGAAGGTTCTGGCGCGGATAACTTCTACACTGTCCGCCCACTATGTTGACTGGACTGGATGCCAGAGGCCGCTGCAGTTCACGGTCCGGCGCAATCGACGACCATCGAATTGGCGGCGATGACCCGAGCGAGCCCGACCCAGCGCTGCATTCCACTCTCGCCACAGTATTGAGAGCGTGGGCGATCATAGCGACGCTAGCGCTCGCCGATCTATTATTAGCTACGTGCCAGACTCTATTAGCTACGTCCCAGACTCGCGGCTCAAAGCGGCGCGCTCATTCCTCGCCGAGGTGAGCCGACATCGATGGCCGATCCTGGGGAACACCCTCTGCCATCGATCGACCACGAAGAGGTACGGGAGCCGCCGGGCCCAGTGACGAATTGTCACTATCGTGACAGAAGTAAACGCGGGATCGATATCGGCCCGGGAGCCTCGGTTCTGGACCAATCGTCAAACCTCAGGATTTGCTTACGTTTGGCCATGTTTCTCATGCTGTTTAGGTTGGCATACTTTAAGCAACTGCAGCACTACGTTTGAAAGCTCTATCAGTGACGAGAAGAATTGTTCATTGCGTTGCGCGAACGACTCAGTCGATTCGGACTGCGTCAGAAGCGGCACTCATCTTTCAAAATGAGACAATCGCCCACATGAACACCATGAAAAGAAGCGCTGTCACGGGGCTGCTGCTGTTCCTGTCCTTGCTCGCCGCGCCTGCAGCAGAGGCGACGATCTTCTTTGATGAGGGCTTCGAGCAGGCCAACCAGGACGCGAACGACGTGCCCGACGACGTGATCGACTTGCTGCGGGATCACAAGATAGTGGAGACGGAGTTGGTCGCGGCGGTGCCGTGGGTGGTCCAGTTGGACCCGCCGCGCTACACGGTCTTGATGAACATAGCCTACAACCTGGGGGTGCCGGGGTTGCTCGGCTTCGCGAAGATGCTGGGCCACGTCGCGCTGAAAGAGTGGCCGCAGGCCGTCGCCGAGATGCGGGATTCGCGGTGGCACGCGCAGGTTGGGGATCGTGCGCTGCGGCTGGAGAGAATCATGCTGGGAGGGACCTGGTGAGACGACTCCTGCTGGGCGTCATCGTGCTCGCGTGTATCGCTGCACGCGCCGAGGCGACGGTGTTCTTCGACGAGAGCTTTGAGTCGGCGGTGGTGCCGCTCGATCCGAACGCCAACTCATACAGCGGGACTGGCAAAAGTTTCCAAGGGGCTCCGGCGGGTTGGTTTCTCTGGCGTTCCCGTGATCCAAATAACAACATGACCATTAATGGACAACCGTATGCTCCAAATATAGATGGGTGCACGTTCACGAGGGAGCGAGCGCACACCGGGACCATCTCCATCAAGTTCGACTACAACATTCTCGATCCCGTGCTTGCCAGTAGTGACTGTTACGTCGCGAAGGGCAACGACGTGTCGACCCCGTCGGTCGGAAACCTCCCACATCCCCAGGACTTGTGGATTCGTTTCTGGATGCTTCTCGTCAACTACGACGGGTCCAACGTCAATACCAAGCTGATTTATCTCAAGATGTTCCCCGACAACTATCCGGACATGGTCGTAAAATTTTTCGGCCCCGCTAGTCCATCCGTCGCGCCGCAGAACGGACAAGATTGTTGGAACTACCCGAATCCAGGAATGAATTTCGATTGCTGGACTTCGTCAAATTTCATCGCGAATCTTGGTCAACCGGCCTTTTCGAACAACGTCTGGCATTGCGTGGAATACCATCTCAAGCTGAATGACAACGGGGTCCGCAATGCCGTCTTCGAGAGCTGGGTTGATAACGTTCAGCACATGTCGTTCAGCGGGTTTTCGATGCGAGGCCCTCGGGCGGGGGCCAACAATCCCCCCAGCGCCCCCGTGAATAACGGGTCAGTCCTGTTTAATCAGTTTGCTCTCTATCATCAGGGTTCCAACCTCGGAAGCATTATGTACTGGGACGACGTCGCGACTGGAGACCAGCGGATTGGGTGTGGTCCGAGCACTACAACAACTCCGAACGCACCCGCCGTCTTACAGCTGTCATCGGTTGTTCCACCGGCCTTAGCCCTTGCTCTTCTGGCTTTTTGGTTGATGCGTCGCCGACAATCAAATTAAGGAAGATCTGAACAAGCCATCTCAGTGACGACCGCGACGTTGGCAGTGACGGGTGAGCGGCCAGCACGAGGGGCGTTGGGCGCCCACGAGCGCTGCGAAAGTGCTTCTGAATCTCTGAATCCGTCGTGGTCAGTTGATGGGCAGATTACCCCTCCTGGAGACGGAGCAAGCGCTTCCGCATCATGAACAGGTTCCCCAGGGTGGCGGCCACCTCGAGGCGATGCCGGTTCTTGGCCAAGCCACACCTTGGTGAAGTCGAAGACCCGTTTGATCACGCCGATCGGATGCTCGACGCGGGCGCGGATCCTGGACTTCCACCGATTCGTCGTGTGCCGCTCCGGCGTCGTGGCGCGCCGATGCGTGAAGTCACGCGCGTGGGGCGCGCATACGCTCAGGGCGGGCGGCCTGCCCCCCCGTACGCCGAATCGCCCCAGACGCGTCGTTCCTGGCCGTGCAACAACCACGGCAGGGCTTGGCTGTCGTGGATATTGGCCGACGTGACTTCGACGGAGTGAATGAGCTTGCTCTGGCTGTTGACGCCGAAGTGCCCTTTCACGCCGAAGTACCACTGGCGGCCTTTCTGCGTCTGATGCATGCCGGGATTGCGCGTGCCGGTGGCGTTCTTGGTGGACGAGGGCGCGGCGATGATCGTCGCGTCCACGATCGTGCCCGTGCTCACCGTGATGCCCTGGGCCCGCAGGTGCTCGCGGACGGCATCAAACAGGACGCGGCCGAGCCCGTGCTGCTCGAGCAGATGGCGAAACTTGCAGACCGTGGTTTCGTCCGGCACCGGCTCACACCCCAGATCGATGCCCACGAACGCTCGCATCGTGGGGGAGTCATACAGGGCTTCTTCGACCGCCGGGTCCGAAAGATTGAACCAATGCTGGAGGAAGTACATCCGCAGCATGCGCTCCAGGCCGACGGGCCGGGGTACACCGGTTCGATGCGCGCGCACAACTCGCGCCACGGCACCACGCGATCCATCGCGGCGAGGAACTGCGTCCGTCGCGCCACCTTCGTGTACTTCTCGAAGCCGGTGCCGGCCACTGTCCGCTGCGAACGCGTCATCGCCATCTCCCGTTCTCGTGTGATGCTGCTCGCCGCATCACAGCACAGCTTGCGCGAGAACGAGACTTATTCAGATTCCTTAAATGTGCACAACTATAAATAGTGTCCCTGAGTTGGAATTTCGCTGACAAAAGCGGGCGACGCTCGCCAGGATTTCGTCGGCTGTTTTCGTCCAGATGAACGGCGTGGGATGCGCGTTGGTCAGATCGATCGACGTAGCGGCAAATGGTGAGCTTGAGCTCGCGGGTGCTCCGGTGCACGCCGCGGCGGAATTGCTTCTCAGTGAGCGCGAGCAAACCAGCGTTCGACGAGATTGATCGACGACGTTCCCGGTCGGGGTGAAATGGAGAATCGCGGGCGCCTTGTAGGGCTGGCTGTAAAATCGACGTACGATCCAGTTCTGCGGGCGCGGACACGATCGGGCGGCCGTCCCCGTCATCCGAGCATTCAACGACGTGGTTGCCCGAAGTGCTCGCCACCGTCGACCGGCAGACCAACCGGAACTTCAGGTTCTCCTCGTCGACTCGGGCTCGTTAGATCTGAGCGCGATATCGCGGCCACACATCCGGCATGACACCCTGGACGAGGTCAGCAGCAGGTAGTCGGCGGCGCGGGATTCGGTGATTCTGGCCAAGTCCCACAATGGATTGCCCGCGTCATCGGCAGGCTTTGAGTCAGAGGCCCTTAATCCCAAGAAATTGTCAGCGAGAGTAAATAAGAGTAAATAATTGAAGCCTGAATGGACTCGCCGCGCCTGGCTGTAGTCGGTTGTGGAGCTATCGCGGAACGCTTTCACTTGCCCGCACTCCGGCAGCACCCAAAGGTGATGGGCCGCGCACTGTTGGTCGATCCCAATACCGCGCGGGCCGCCAGCCTGGCCCAGCGCTTCGGGGCCAACGGGATAGCCGCTTCGCTGGACGAGGTTCTCGATAGGATCGATGGAGCTCTAATTCTCACTCCGCCCTGCCTGCACTTTTCGCTCGCGCTTCAATGCCTCCGCCAGGGCAAGCACGTGTTGAGCGAGAAGCCGCTGGTCGAGCGCGCTACGGAAGTCGATACACTGGTACGCGAGGCCGCTGCTACTGGCGTTTGTGTGGCTGTCAACAACGTCCGCCGGCTCGTTCCCGCCCACCAAGCGGTCCGAACCCTCGTGCAAAGCGGCAGCATTGGAGTGGTGCGGCGGATAGATATTACGTTTGGTGAGCCTTACGATTGGCCACTCGCCGGGGACGGCCATTTCGGTTCCCGTGGCGGAGGCAGGGGGGTGCTCGCTGATTTAGGAGCGCATCTCCTGGACCTTGCGTGCTGGTGGCTCGGTGCAGAGCCGACGCTGGACACCTATTGTGATGACTCATTCGGTGGGACCGAGGCTGTGGCTCACGTCGACCTACGTGGGCCGCAGAGCACCCTCAGTATCAGGCTGAGTTGGCTGAGCAAGCTGTCGAACAGCTACCAGATCGAAGGGTCAGAGGCTACGGTGGAAGGGAGTCTCTACGAGTTCCGATCCTTCACGATTAGCAAAGGGTCCCGGACCGAGCAAGTGCGAGTGAAAGGGCCGAATCGCTCTAGCCAGTACGGCGACGTCTTGCTCGACAATTTCCTGGAGGTTGTGGCGGGGCGCTCAGCCCCCCTCGTTTCTGCCTCAGATGTCCGTCCCTCGATTGCGCTAATCGAAGCTTGTTACGCCAACCGCCAACGATTCGACGTGCCCTGGCATGAGGCCTTTACCCGGTTGCTCCATGCCTGAACAACCGAAGATCCTCGTTACGGGAGCTGGCGGCTTTATTGGCGGCCGCACCGTCGAAGTGTTGCACGCCATGGGTCGCGGGCCGGTGCTTGCGGGAGTACGCCGCTGGTCGAGCGCGGCGCGCATCGGTCGTTTTCCCGTTGAAATTGCACTGTGTGACGTCACTTCTGCTGCCAGTGTCCGGGCGGCCATGGCGGGTGTCAGGCATGTGGTGCACTGTGCCGTCGGAGGACGCGAAGTGACCGTCGAGGGCACTCGAACGGTACTTGAGGCGGCCCGAGCAGCAGGGGTGCAGCGCCTGGTTCATCTCAGCACCATTGATGTCTATGGCTGTGACACTGGAGAGGTGCTGGAATCGCAACCGCCCCGCCGCACGGGCGCGGTCTACGGTGATAGCAAGATCGAGGCTGAGCAGGCCTGTCTGGCGGCCGCCACCGCGGGCCTCCCGCTGTGCATCCTCCGGCCGACCATCGTCTATGGACCGTTCAGCAACCTATGGACGGTCGAGTTTGCGCAGCGGCTGCAGCACAGGCCATGGACTCTGCCGCGGGAACTGGCCGCCGGCATCTGTAATGCCGTGTACGTCGATGACGTGGTCCAGAGCATTCTATTGGGCCTCGAGCATCCAGCTGCAGTCGGCGAGGCATTCAATGTGAATGGGGCGGAGCGGCCCACATGGTTCGAGTACTTCACCGCCCTAAATGATCACCTCGGACTGCCGCCTATCACTGCGCAGTCAGCCGCTGCATCCTACTTGCACGCCTGGGCCACGAAGCCGGCCCGTGAGGCGGCCAAGTTTGCCCTGCGCCGGTTTCAGCCGCAGATCATGGCACTCGCCCAGCGGTCGTCGCTTGCGAAATGGTCTATGAAGCGGGCCGAAGCGACGTTGCGAGCGGCCCCGACACCGGGCGAGTTTCAACTCTACAGCTGCACCGCGATCTATCCCACCACCAAGGCAGAGCGTCTGCTCGGGTATCGTCCCCGCTTTTCTCTCGCGGACGGGCTGCACCTGAGCGCAGCTTGGCTGCGGCACCATGGCTTTATCCGCCCGCGATCCGAGCACACAGTCGCCTGACGTGACCAACACTGAGGACGGAGCGCGACGGCTTCGTCTATGTTATTTGGTGGCTCCTGGTTTCGTCGGCGGTTTGGAGCGGGTAGTGCATGGTTTGGCCCTTGGCCACGCCGCGCGGGGACACGAGGTCCACGTTTTCGCAGTGCTGACTCCATCGGCGATTCGAGAGCCGTTCCTCACGGCATTTGAGGGAACGTCGGTCACGGTTCACGAACTCCGCCTCCCTCCGGGTTTACGACACTTTCCCGCTGAACGACGTGCTGCACGGGCCCTCCTCCAGTCTCTTCGACCCGACATTGTGCACAGTCATGGGGGCCGTCCAGACGTTCTGGACTCAGGGATCGCCCTGCAGCTCGGGATCCCCACGGTCACGACCATTCATGGCGAAAGCTTTCTCGGCGGTCGAGTGACATTCTACGAGTGGCTCACGTGGCGTGCGTACCGGCGGTTTAATGCTGTGATCGCGGTATCGACCCGTCTCAGGGAGAGAGCCGTATTGCGCGGCGTGCCAAGCGACCGGCTGCATCTTATTCGCAATGGGTGGCCGGGCGGAATCACTTTCGCAAGTCGAGAGGCGGCCCGGCAGGAACTGGGTCTGTCACTCGAGGAAACAGTCGTCGGCTGGCTCGGTCGAATGATCCCGGTCAAGGGTGCGGACATCTTTCTGCATGCTTTGGCCGAGGTCGGTGTGCCCAAGGTGACCGCGGTACTCATTGGAGACGGCAGGGAACGAACCCGGCTTGAGTCCCTGGCAGATCAGCTTGGCTTGGCGGCCCGGATACGATTCGTCGGCGTGATCGAGGGAGGAGCGCGACTCTTGCCGGCGTTTGATGCTTTCGTCCTGAGTTCCAGAAGCGAAGGCACTCCAATCGTTCTGCTCGAGGCGATGATTGCGCGGGTACCGATTGTTGCTTCGAGAGTCGGTGGAATTCCCGATGTCGTTGGAGAAGGGGAGGCGGTCCTGGTCCAGCCAGGGGACAGCGGCGCGCTAGCGCGAAGTTTACGGCTAGTCCTACTGGACTCCTCTGCCGCTAGATCAATGGCTCAACGCGCCCTCCGGCGCCTTGAGAACGGCTTTTCGACTGGAGCCTGGCTGGAGCGGCACGAACGGCTCTATCGCTCCCTGCTCAAACCGGTGCCGTGGTAATGTTAGCCGCTTCGGAGTACCTCGCTCGCGCAAGGAACCCTGATGGGCCACTTCGCTCGGCAAGACTGTTGGGAGCGCCACGAGGATTGCGGCTCTTTCTAGAGGCACTGATCCAGCGTGGCTACAGGTTGGTGCGACCAAAGGCGGGGCGCCGCGAGGCGGAGTCGTGGGCCTGTTGCTAGCCACCACCTACCTGGCTCGGTTGGACGGAGCGCTGGAAGCGGACGACCTTCGCGTTCGAAGCCGATGATCTGCGGCTGGCGAGTCGCATGGAAGCAGGGGCGAAGGACGCGTTGAAGCGGATAGGCGAAGTTCTGCCGGGACTCGGCCTGAGCGAGCGGACGAAGCTGGTGACGCTCTCCCAGCCGCGTGGATTTCCTCGGATACTGGTCAGCCGCATTGCTGCGGTGGCTCGCTCGTTCTCGAGTGTGGAGGAGCAGGGGTGGTTTAGCTGTGAGGAACCCGCACAGTTCTTCGTCATTGCTGGGGCGCATGTCTTCCCGGTTCAGCCATCGACCGACACACTGGTGGCCCTCCGTTTCATGAGCGCGTCGTGACACTCCCATTTCGCGGCTGTCCGATCGCGATCCTCGTGTATCACTCGATCAATCCGAAGCCGGACGACTATTCTCTGTCGCCGGCCCGGTTCCGCGAGCAGATCGCGATGGTGAAACGCCACATTCCAGTCGTGGCCCTTCGCGACATTCGTTCGGCCCTCGCCGACACTACAACAAGGAAGGTCACGATCACCTTCGACGACGCCTTGTCGGACTTCGTTGAACACGCATACCCCGTCCTTGTCGAGTTCAACGTACCCGCATCGTTGTTCGTCCCCACCGGCTTCGTCGGGCGCTCGAATCTCTGGGACTCGCACTTGCCGAATGTGACTCCCAAACCCATCATGGACGCCAAAGCACTGCGTCAGATTTCCGACGGCGGCCTCGTGGAACTCGGCTCGCACACGGTCGATCACCTCAGGATGCGAGGTTTACCTCGGAAGGAGATGCAGGTACAGGCGCGGAACTCGAAGACATGGCTCGAGGATACGTGCGGCAAGGCGGTGACGACGTTCTCGTACCCATACGGTCAGCGCGAACACGACGAGGTGAGTACGGTGCGAGCCAAGATCGACGGCTGGCACGACT
>Ga0184638_1000605_pt1 | contig 10256 bp, 14 predicted proteins | sample PLM31_50_b2_FD_133141 | JGI IMG/M metagenome (GOLD analysis project Ga0184638, IMG submission 133141) | Groundwater sediment microbial communities from an aquifer in East River, Colorado, USA - PLM3-1_50_b2 | ecosystem: Environmental > Terrestrial > Soil > Riparian zone | place: USA: East River... | reverse complement strand
TATCTCGACACCTATCAAGGTGTGAGAATTGCGTCAACAGGACGCCGCTTTCTCGTCGAGAACGCCCTCATTTGGAATGTCGTGGATGCAGAGGGACAGAGAGTCGGGCAGGCTGCCACCTTCTCGCAATGGACCTGGTTGACCTAGCAGGTTGCTGAAAAAGCCCGTCAGCGGTGTTCTCCCGTTGTTTCAGACGTGCGGACCGATGAAGCTCTGGCGTGCCCACAGAGTTTTTCCGTAGCCTGCTAGGGGTCTGCCCCGGGGTCGGTGCGCCTGCGGTCGTCCGGAGACGCAAGGCCGCAAGATAATCAGGATTGGCTATGACCAGAGTTCGAGGGGGCTTCGGTGGACGATGGCTCGGAGAATATCGCTGTTTGTCAGAATGCCGACCAGATGACGGGGAGCTGTCGAGGATCGGAATCGCACTTACTTGTTCATTGAGCATGACGTGGGCAATCTCGCGGGTCTCCGTCGTTGCAGTGGCGGACAAGACCCGGCTGCTCATCACACGGGCGAGCTTGTGCCCGGCGGACGGTCCTGGCGAATTGACGGATTCCAACTCATGCGCGTAGGGCAACAAGTCGTAGTTCGATATCATTCCGACCAACGTGCCATGGACCGACGTCACAGGGAGATGGTGAACTCCCTTGCGTTTCATCACAGTCCACGCCTCCAGCAGGGTACTGTCGGCCGGCAACCATGTTACGGGCGAGGTCATTAAGTCCTGTGCGAGGAGGGCCGGCTTCGGTGCAGAGGCCTGGTGCACCAGTTGCTGGTATGCCTGTTGAGCGAGGCGTGTTGCATGGTCAGCAGTCTGGCGCTCCTGACCCTTTGAGCGATCCTCTCGGCCAGCCGCAGCAACCTGAATGGCAGGTGGGCGTGGGGACACCGGTAGCGCAGGATGCATTTCGACGATGCCATTGACCGCACGTATAATCGGCATGGCTGACCTCGTAACGTTTTTATCGGAGGCTGCGGTAAGCTTAAGCCTGGAAGGCTTTGCCTGGGCGACCGTTGGGGACAAGTGGGGAGCAGGATCGGGAAAGAGATGCAAGGACCTTAGTGGGCACTAGGAGACCGCAAGGAACTGGAACCGTGGACAAGAGTGACCATCAACGATCACAATCTCCAGGAACATCGCCATTGGTCTGATCCACAGCCCGCGGTCGCCGTAGCACGCCCGGTAGACCACATATTCCTCTTCCGTTTCTGAGTGCCGAGCCACCCCCAGCACCTCATATGCGCAGCCTTTATAGTGTCGATAGCGAACAGGTTGCACCATGGTGTTTCCTTTCCTTCCTGACTTCATACTATAAAGGGAACGATCGCTGAAATCACAGAGTCGGGTTGCGACGCGCAAGACACATGATGTCATCGTCATCGGCGGCGGGCTATGCCGCGGCACGAACCGCGTGCGAGCTGGGGTCGACGTGGCGATTGTGGATCAGGGCCCACTTGGGGGGCTCTGTATTCTGCGTGGCTGCATGCCGATAAAGGCCATTCTGCGTTCTGCCGAAGTCGCGGCCCTTCGCAATTGCGCCGACGCGGAACGGATTTTTCTCGTGTGGCGGTCAGCCTCTCACAGCTGTAGCGCAGGTCTATGCCGGCAAAGGGAAGTATGTAGGGCGGAACCGGTGTATCTGCAGACGTTGAAGGGTTAACAAACTGTGCAGGGCGAATTTCACGCCGATGTCGCCTCCACGCTCAATAACCTGAGGATTCTCCATTGCATGCCCGGCTAGCATGCCCAGGCGGAGCTCTTGCTGACGCGGGCTCTGGCCATCACAGAGAAACTCTTGGACCTCGACCATCCCGACGTGGCGTTGAGTGTCGTGAATCTGGCCCAGCTGCGCGTGGCCCAAGAGCAGTCGGAGAAAACGGAACCGGTGTACCGTCGATCCTTGCCGATTTGAGGGCGGACGCTGGAGCAGACCATCCAGAGGCCGCGAAGACGCTGGAGAACCTTGCCATTGCCTTGCGGAAATTAGGGGGTGCAGACGAGGCGGTCTCGCTGGAACTGCGTGCCAAAAGCTTTTGCGCGAAGCGGAGTTGAACCGACAGCCCCATCCAGTGTAGCGTACCCCCCTATGGCGATGCACAACGAGCCGTCTCCAATCAACTTGCGCATGAACGGGATGATCGCGCGATTCGTAGGGATCGTGGCGATTGCGCTCGGGTTCGTCATCGGGATCTATGGACTGGAAGATACAGGAGCACGGTGGCTTCAGACGGCGTTGGGCCTGCTGGCCACCGGCATGTTGGCCCAAGGCTATGCGCTCTATTGTTCCGTGAAGCGCAGGCAAGAGCTCAAGGACCAGCCCAAGTCATGAGACGAGTGCGTCAGCATCTGTTCACGGTCGGGATGCTCCTCCTCGCAGGGGCGATGCTCGCCTGCGGAGGTCCGTGGCGCGACGGCTATTTCAAGAAGGGCGTGGATGAACTCACACAAGACGAGGTGACGGAGAAGCTCGGGCCGCCCCATACGGCGAAGACACCTGTTCTCGGGGGAGATTCGGTCTGGACCTATCGCGTGCCCTTGGCTGAAAAGGAATTGAGTCCGTTGCATTTTGCTGGTCTGGCCAATGCCACGACGCAAGCCACCTCGTTGATGGGAAAGCCGGGGGAAGGGCCCAAAGAAATGTTGTATTGCTACCGCTATACCCTGATCTTCGACGAACAGAAGATTCTGAAACAGTGGAAACGCGAAGAATGTGTGCCGGGAACCCATGATACGCTCAACGCTAAGTAATGTTCTGATGCTGTGATCCATCCCCCTCTTGGTCGCCGCATATCATTAGCTCAGTCGTGCTCGACTGGCTCACCTCACTTCTGCTGCTGCTCTCCCTCCTGATCTTACGGACGTTGATCGTCTGAGCGATCGCAAAGAATCCGATCCTCTCGATGGAAGCGAAACGTCGATGGGCTGTTTCGGTCCGCAATACCATGATGTTCGTGTTGCTGTTGGGGTTGGTCGTCATCTGGGCGCGCGAACTCCAAGCTTTTGCCGTGTTCCTCTTGGCGCTCGTTTTTGCGACTTAGCGCCTCGAGATCGGGGAGGGCCAAGCGTCGCATCTCTATACGGGCCGCGTGCATTTGGTTCTGAGATTTCCCCGCCCCCGATCGTGGTCGCTCGCGCATCGAACAAGCGATTCGCCTGCGCAACCCGGTCTCCATGTGCTGAACGGGGCGTTCGGCGGCGCGTCGCAAGGCCGGTTCCGGCGGTCCTTGACAGGCCACGAACGTCGTGCGACGCTGTGGTCAGATTTGCCCGACCACGACACCATTGGTTCATCTCACACTCGTGTTCCTACTATTAAGGAGGTGCCGCATGCAGAAATTGATCGTCGTTGCGTTTGCCGCTCTGTGCCTGATTGGACCCAGCTCACTGGCCTTGGCCGACGAGGCCATGAAGGGCGAGATGGGTAATATGAAAGACGAGATGAAGGCTGAGAAAGATATGATGAAGGGCGATATGAAGGTGAAGAAGGAAGAGATGAAGGGCAAGATGAAAGCCCGCAAAGATGCGATGAAGGCGAAGCGCCATGAAATGAAGGGCAAAATGAAGGCGCACAAAGACGCGGCAAAAGCCAATCCGGCAGCTCCTGCTCCGATGTCAGCCCCTGCTCCTGCTGCCGCGCCATAAGTTCTCGCAGTTACGCCAGTAGATTGCCTGGCCCTCGGGAGGTCTTTCCTTCTGAGGGCCGTTCTATGTTGAGAACCTCTCGGATCGAGGCGGGCGTGGAAGAAACTCTTCGGGGGCTCGGTTTACCGTCATAACGTCACAACGAGAACCGGAATCGCCTTCTCTGCCAACCGCTTCATTGACCATATCCCTCGCCTTGTTCCCCCGTGGGCCTTTTGCTAGGATGCGGTGCCTGAGTGTTTGTAGGACTCTGCATGAAAATCGCGACCTTCAACGTCAATTCTCTCCGCAAACGTATGCCGATCGTGCTCGAATGGCTTGCCCAGCAGAAGCCCGATGTGCTCTGTCTTCAAGAAACCAAAGTCCAGGACAGCGAGTTTCCGCTGCTGGCATTGGCGGTGTCCGGGTACGAAATCACATACCGGGGAATGAAGTCTTACAACGGCGTCGCGATATTGAGCCGGGAGAAGCCGGAAGCGGTGGCGTACGGGTTTGATGATGGAGGCGAATCGGAGGACGCGCGGCTCTTGCGCGTCGTGATCAAGGGGATTCCCATCGTGAATACTTACGTACCCCAGGGGTTCGAGATCAACTCACCCAAGTATCAATACAAGCTTAGCTGGTACGATCGACTCCGCAAGTATTTCAAAAAGCATTTGTCGCCGAACAAACCAGCCATCTGGTGCGGTGATATGAACGTGGCTCCGCGGCCGATGGACGTGCACAGCCCCGAGAAACATCTCAATCATGTCTGCTATCACGAGGACGCGCGACGGGCGTATGAGAACACGTTGGTGTGGGGATTTCAGGACGTGTTCGTGAAACTCTATCCAGACCGGCGGCAGTATACGTTTTGGGATTACCGAGCGCCGGGCTCGCTGGAAGCGAATAAAGGCTGGCGGATCGACCATATTCTGGCGACGGCCTCGTTGGCAGAGCACTGTGTCAGGGTAGAGGTGGACGTCGAGCCGCGGCGAGCGAAAGACCCCTCAGATCACACATTCTTATGGGCGGAGTTTTCGGTCTAACCACGAGCGCAACGTCCACACCTGCCCAATTCGGTCGGTTCGGTAAGTCGTTCGCACCGACCGAACTGGATCACAAGCTTGAACGAAACATCAAGCCGCATTCAGGACTCGCTGCTTCGCGCGTAACGGGGTCACGCGATTCTGTGCAATCAACGGATCGAGGACCAGCCCGCAATTGATACAGCGGAGCACCGCGGCTTCCTGCGAAAACTCCGGCCGCCACTCTTTCACCATCAGCCCGTTGCATTTTTGACAGGTCATCGTGCCACCTCCTGCTCTGTATGTGTTCCAGCTCCGACGCGTCGCCCTTGCACAAGGGCAACTCTAGCATTACAAGATTAATAAGGTGTTAACTGGCAGTTAAAACTCTCTAATGTCTATACATGACGACATGCAGGATGTTGTGGTGATTGGTGCGGGCGCCGCCGGGCTGACAGCCTCGATTTTCGCGGCAGAGGCGGCCGTGAAGGGCGATCGTCCGCAGAGGATCGTGCTTCTCGATGGTGTGAAAACGATCGGCGCCAAGATTCTCGTGTCGGGAGGGGGCCGCTGTAATGTCACGCACGAGGTCGTCACCCCCACCGACTACTTTGGCAATCGCCGGATCATCAAGAACGTGCTGGCGGCGTTCTCCGTTGAGCAGACCGTGAAGTGGTTTGCCTCGTTAGGGGTCGAGCTCAAGCGCGAAGAGACCGGGAAGCTCTTTCCGGTGAACGACAAAGCGCGAACTATCCTGACCGCACTCGTCAATCGATGTCACTCGCTGGGTGTCATCATTCATTCTGACCATCGCGTGACGAGCGTCGGCCGACCTCCTGGTCCTCAAACCGGGTTCTTAGTTCATCATACTCATGGAATTCTGCATTCCAGGAAGGTCATTCTGTCGACCGGGGGCCGATCGATTCCCAAATCGGGGAGTGATGGGTTTGGGTACAGCCTCGCCCGTCGACTCGGCCATCACGTGACTGCCACTGTCCCGGCGCTCGTGCCGCTCATTCTTGAGGACACGATGTTCCACAAGTACCTCTCCGGCCTCTCGCAGGAGGTCGGACTGACGACGGTTGTAAAGAGTCGCAAAGTCGACTGCAGAAAAGGAAGCATGCTCTGGACGCATTTCGGGATTAGTGGCCCAGTCGTTATGGACGCGAGCCGCTTCTGGACACTCGGGCATGAGCAGGGAGAAACCGTCGAGGTCTATGGAAACTTCTTGCCCGGTCAAATGCAAGAACAGGCGAAGTCGTGGCTTATGGGGCGAGCGACGGACAATCCCCGGCGCTCATTGCTGAAGACATGGGCTCAACAGATACCGGAGCGGTTTGCCGAGGCGCTCTGTTCCCACGTCGAATGTGATCCCAATACGGCGGTTGCTCAACTACCGCGAAAAGACCGAGATCGTCTGCTCGCTGCGCTGACCGAGTTCAAATTCCCAGTCAAACACGATCGAGGCTGGAACTATGCCGAGGTCACAGCCGGCGGAGTGCCGCTCGAAGAGATCAATTTTCAGACCATGGAATCCAAGCTGGTGCCAGGTCTCTATCTGATCGGGGAGATCCTCGACTGCGACGGTCGGATCGGTGGCTTCAACTTCCAATGGGCGTGGGCGACGGGATTTCTGGCTGGCCGGGCGGTTTCCGCAAGTGTGTGTGCAGACGGTGAGGTTCGCCGATGAACATCCCATTTCTCTCAACGGGGCTTCCGCACGGAACGTTCGTTTTCTTGACAGAGAGGAGGAGATCATCTATCCGTGGACAAGAGAGGGCCTGGCTTGTCGGCAAATCCGAGCATGGGAACTGGCAGGAATAGATGATAGGGAACAGATGATATGAGCCGCATCCTGAGCTGTCCACGGTGCCAGAAGGACGGCCTCTTGCGGTCTCACCCGCAATCGCCACGCGAGCACCTCGCCTCCTTCCTCTTCGTGGCGCCATTCCGCTGTCCATCGTGCAGTCACCGCTTTCTGGCGTCCCATCTTTGGCTGGATCATTCCACGCATCCGATCGATCGCCGCGAACACCTCAGGATTCCCGTACGACTCTATCTCTCATTCTCCGGGGGCAAGGTTCGCGGTGAAGGAACTGTGCTCGATCTCTCGATGGGCGGCTGTATCATCAAGAGCGAGACCCAGGTTCATACAGACGACATCTTCTATCTGCAATTGTCGCTTGGTGAAGGCGAGCTCCCTCTTGAAGTGGCCGCGATGGTCCGTTCTGTAAGCGCTCGCGGCATCGCCTTCAAGTTCCTTCGAGCCGCCCAAGAGAACAAGCGCCTGTTTGCTTTCGTCCAGGCCCAGACACCGGATCATCCGGACAAATCCTCGCTCAACGCTGGTGTCGCCGCCTGAGCAGGCCGGCGAATCCCTTGCCCCATCGTCAACACAATAGGGTTCAACGCGATTAGATCGGAGTTTCCCAGGCAGAGGGAAGCGGATGGTTGTTGACCAGTTCCTGGTGTGCAGCGAGATCATAGGGTTCAATGGTGAGGTCGTGCTCATCGAGCGGCTCCGGGCAGGCAGGGGAACAGAGGTATGTACGATACGATTCAGCCTTCTCCTTCGTGGCGAACCGGCACAGCCCATATTCCGGCATCCCGGATGAGGGATACCAAAACGCCAGCTCAATCGCACTCCCCTGGTAGATGCCGAGGGTGCCGTGCTTGATCTGAAACCCGCCGGGCAAATGTGAAGAGGGTTCAAGCGACATTGGACCTCGCCTCCATATCATAATGGTTTTTCCCATGATAGCATGCGCGACACCCTGCACTATAGACCGGCGCGGGCGAGAAGGAGGATAGCCATGAGCCATCGCATTTCGGTATTCACCACCATCGCCATCACGGTTCTGTGCGTAGCGCTCTCAGGGTGCGGCTACAACGAGCTCCAGGGATTAGATGAAGACACCAAGGCCGCCTGGAGCGAAGTGGTCAATCAGTACCAGCGGCGGGCCGACCTGATCCCGAACTTGGTCGCCACCGTCAAAGGTTATGCCGCGCATGAAAAGGATACGCTCGAAGCGGTGGTGCAGGCGCGTGCTCAGGCTACCGGGATTCAAGTGACGCCTGAAACATTAAAAGATCCGGCCGCCTTCGAACAATTCCAAAAGGCGCAAGCAGGCCTCACGTCAGCGTTAGGCCGCCTCATCGCTATTGCAGAGAATTATCCTAATCTGAAAGCCGACCAGAACTTCCGTGATCTCCAGAGTCAACTCGAAGGGACAGAGAATCGCATCGCCGTCGCACGCAAGCGCTACATCGAGAAAGTGGCGGAGTACAACAAAGGCGTCCGCTATTTCCCCACGAACCTGACGGCCAAGTTCCTCCTCCATATGGAAGAGAAGCCGAATTTTACCGTGGCGGATGAAAAGGCTGTGGCCAGTCCGCCAGAGGTGAAGTTCTAGCAGGATGCTGAAAAAGTCCGCCAGCGGCGTTCTCGCTTCGCTCAGAAGCTCAACGTACCGAAGCGTACGCCTTCGCCTCTTCGCTCGCTGCGGCTTTGCCGGGCGGCCTTTTTAAGCATCCTGCGGAGATGTTCTCCTCGTGTCCCAGACGTGCAGGCCATCGAAGTTCTGCTCTGCTGAAATGGTTTTTCCGCAGCCTGCTAGGTTGAGGTTCAGGTTGAGTGGCAGAAATCGAAAGCAGACAGTCAGCTTCGTCCTCGCTTGTGTCTTATCCTTAGCCTCAGTCTTAACCTCTCTTTCCTTCGCGCTCGACGTGCCGCCACTCACAGGCCGCATCGTGGATCTTGCGCACGTGCTGCCAGCCGATGTCGCCGCCTCACTCACCCGCGACCTCGAAGCCCACGAGATGAAAACCAGTAATCAAGTTGCCGTTCTGATATTGCCGTCTCTCGAAGGCGAACCGCTCGAATCGTTCTCCCATCTCGTCGGTACCACCTGGAAGCTCGGCCAGAAGGGGACGGAGAATGGTGTGCTGCTGCTCATCGCCCTGCGCGAGCGAAAAGTCCGTATCGAAGTGGGCTATGGCCTAGAAGGCACCTTGACAGACCTCCGTTCCGCCCACATCATTCGCCAGGAGATTGTGCCACGATTTCGAAGCGGAGATCTGCCGGGCGGCATCGCCGCCGGGGTCCAGGCCATCCTCGGTACCATTGAAGGCACGTACAAGGCTGAAGAGGTGCTGTCAGGTCACGCTCGTTCCGGGCAGGAGCCGACTGCCTTTCAGTATGTGATTATCGGGATCGTCGTCGGAACCTTGGCCGGCATCGTGTTAAGCCATGGACTTCAAGGCACCCGTGCGCTACTCGGGAGTCTGCTCGCCTTCCTCGTCGCACAGTTCGCAAGTGTGGTGTTGGGTCTCGCAGCGGCCGGAGTCACGGCCTTCTTGCTGTGGCTCATCCTTCAAGCGAATCGTGGTCGAGGTCAGGGTGGAGGGTGGGGAGAGGGTTTCATGACAGGACCGGGTGGCGGATTCGGTGGTTCATTTGGTGGTGACAGCGGATTCAGTGGCGGGGGTGGTGACTTTGGGGGAGGCGGTGCCTCGGGAGATTGGTAGATGAAGCAGTTCACCGATGCAGAACGTGAACGGATCAGACAGGCGGTTCAACAAGCCGAGCGGGTTACGAAGGGCGAGATTGTGCCGATGATCGTTCCAGCCTCGGCGCTGTACCGCGAAGCCGGCTATCGGACGGGACTCATGCTCGCCCTGCTCGCCCTGGCGCTCCTCCTGACGATAGAGATCTATTGGCTACCGTGGGGGTGGCACGCCGGCAACGCCGGCTGGCTATTGTTGGCGGTCGTTGCTTCGTATGGACTCGGGCAATGGCTTGGCAGGGTTCCGAGGGTCATCCGCCTCGTCACGTCACGCGAGCGTATGGCGCATAAAGTGACCCTGCGTGCCGAGCAGGCATTCTACAAGCATGGGTTGCACAACACGAAAGACCGCACGGGCATCTTGATCCTCGTCTCGTTACTGGAGCGACGTGTGCACGTATTGGCGGACAAAGGCATCAACGATCGCGTCCCTGCCGGTACATGGGACGGACTCGTCAACGGCATCATCGACGGCATTCGAACCGGACAAGCGACCGACGCCATCTGTGCGGCGATTGCGGAGTGCGGGGCCCTCCTCGCGCAGGACAGTCCTGCCGGTTCCGGCGACAACCCCAACGAGTTGCCGGACACGTTGATTCAGGAGCCCTAACCCGCATTATTCATGAAGCCTCTGCTGTAAGCGCGGATACGCGGCTGCGACGGGCAGTCTCGCCGTTCAGCCATTCGACATGCTCCACGAGTATGCCTCAGGGCTTCACGTTTCCGAGTGCCCGTTTCGCTTGGAGTCTGCACGCTATCGCGACGAACCTTCATGAATAATGCGGGCTAATCGTCGACTCGATAGACTGCCCGGCGTCGTTCGGCTAGAATCCCGATCCATGTCCGATCCTACCGTGGTATCCCCAGCTCCAACGAATGCGCAGGATGAGACTCGCTCGGTGGTCAAAGCGGCCGGCTTGATCGGCGTGGCCACCTTTTCCAGCCGGATTCTCGGCTTCGTCCGCGACATGGTGTTGGCGAGGATTTTTGGTGCGACGCCTGCGGCAGATGCCTTCTTCGTTGCATTCCGTATCCCGAGTC
>Ga0184638_1000602_pt1 | contig 10276 bp, 17 predicted proteins | sample PLM31_50_b2_FD_133141 | JGI IMG/M metagenome (GOLD analysis project Ga0184638, IMG submission 133141) | Groundwater sediment microbial communities from an aquifer in East River, Colorado, USA - PLM3-1_50_b2 | ecosystem: Environmental > Terrestrial > Soil > Riparian zone | place: USA: East River... | reverse complement strand
GGGCCTTGGCCTTGGCCTTGTGGGTTACCCTTGCCGCCGCCGCCTGACGCCTGCATTTTTTGCGCCTGTTTGAGGACACGCTCATACACTTCCTCAGTGCTCAGGCCGTCGAACTGCGGGTCGTACAGGTAGCCCTTGGTGCCGGGCGGCGACTTCATCGTGATAGGTGTGCCCGGTAGCTGGAAGCCGGCCTTCTTCAGGTCACTGTTGATCACGAAGTCACCAGCTATGTTCCATATTTGTGGATCACGCTGGCCACGCCGCGTCATGTGCTGATAGGAACAGTGGCTCACTTCGTGTGCCACCACGCCAGTCAGTTCCGGATCGCTCAGCCCAAGCGTGAACTTGGGTGAGTAGTAAAGATGCACACCGTCCACCGCCATGGTTGGACACCATGACGTGGCCGGGGCTGGCGGATCAGGAACTTCCACCAGCTTCAGCATCAAGGCCAAGCACCCGTAGAACGGCTGCGATACGAGCAGCACAGTTCGTGCACGGACAATAGCTGTCTCAGCTTTACTTTTGGTATTAGCCATTTTCTCCTCCTGTTTGTGAAGCGACAGTGCTTTAGTGTGGTAATGTACCTAATGAACAGTGTGAGGGTTTGGATGCCTTACAAAGATAAGATTTTTGATGCCTTCAGGCGGCAACGCCGTGACGCCATCAGGCTGAAGCGCATAGAATTCTTATTCACATTTGAGGAATGGGTCAACTGGTGGGAGGACCATTTAGGGTCTCAGTGGTTTAAAAGGCGCGGCCAAAAGCGTGGCCAGTACGTCATGGCGCGTTTCGGTGACAAAGGACCTTATGCTTCTTGGAATGTTGAGTGCAAGTTGGCTGAAGATAATTGTTCAGATCGTGCAAAGAATGGTTCCTCAGCCAAAGGCTCAGTGCATGGACGGACCAAATTGACGGATCAAGATGTGATTTCCATCTTCATTTCAGATGATCCGCAAACACTACTAGCAGCAAGGTATGGAGTCAGCGTTAGTGCGATCCACAGAATTAGGAGGGGCCGGTATTGGTCTCACATAACCGGCCCCCTTAGCATTAGCGTGGCTCGAAGGTGATCCTGGTGTCAACCACCTCCCTATTGTATTCAGCATGAACCTCAGGGCGCTCTTCCTTTAAAAGCTTTTGGTCCAGTCTGGTGGTTGGCACAAGGGTGAGTGCGCTTTTGAAGATCTCACCATTGACGGTGCCTTCCTTGCCCTTGCGCTTGGCCTTGACGTCGTCCTTGACGAGCTCAACCAGCTTGTCGGCATTTTTCTTGATGGCGTTGACGCGGGCACCAACGTCGACCTTTTCAGCTATGGTCAGGCCGGCGTACTTCTTGAGCAGATGCTCCAGCGACTCACTGGCGTCGCTGAGATCATTTTTGACTGACGTTATCATTAGAACCTCCGCAAGGCTGGCCGTGCCAATTCCAACAACGGCTTGTCACTGTTGAACTTGATGCACTCGGCTCTGGCCGCCATGATCTTGGCTTCGTCCATGCCAAGCGCACGCAGCCCGTCGCACATCTGATCTAGTGCCATGTCACGCACTGAGCCAGAGATGCTCAACTTAATTGTATCTAGTTTCTTTGCCATTTCTCCTCCTGTAGTGATGCGGAATGCACCCTGAGGGAGCCGGTTGCCCGGCTCCCCTAGCTGCACTACAGCTGCAAATGCTGGTTGTCGTTGGCAAACTTGACGAACGCCGGCGTCTCGGTCAGCATTGCGTCACGCTTGGTGGCGTCCAGCATGGAACAGATGCAGAAGTCCGCGCCAAAGGCGTCACGCTTCATGTACGTGTACACCTTCTCGATGTTGGCCCGCGTCATGTAGCGAGCCAACATGCTGGACAGCGCGTACTTGGTGGACGGTGCCTCGGGGATGCGGCACCGCTTGGGGTCGTTCACGATCTCTTCCAGGTCAGGCAGGTCCAGCGTCTTCAGGAACGCACTGAACTCGCTGGCAATGCCCTCGCCGACGAGGCCACTCACCAGCCGGAACATCATTTCCGGTGGTGCATCACACACCTTGGACACACGCTCCCAGCTACGCGGGCTGGCAAACGCCTTCTGCGTGGCGCCTTCCATGCTGAACAAATGCGCCGGGCGCCACTTGATGTAGCCCAGCACGTAGTGATGGAAGGCCATCTTGCTCCCGTACTCATGGAAGCAGGTGGGATCGGCCTCAACTTCGATCCACGCAAAGCGGTTGGCCAAGGCCGTGGACATGGCCTGGGCTCCCGCCCGGTGCTTCTGGTTGTTGCCGGCTGCGCAGCGGTACCAGCCGTCGGGGATCTTGTGGGGGCCGGCGTAGCCGTCCAGAATGATCTGGTAAGCCGCGCTCTGCATGGCCTTGCCACAATCACCCAGTTCGTCGAACAGGATGATTCCTCGCTTGCCATCGGTCTCCTCATTGGGCCAGAAGTCCGGTCGTGCCCACGTGGTGTAGTCGCCCTTGTGCTTGGGCAACCCACGCAGGTCCACCGGGTCCATCTGTGCCAGCCTGAGGTCCTTGAAGCCAATGTTTTCCTCGGCGGCGATCTGCCGCCAGCCCTCGGACTTGCCCACACCAGGGGGACCCTCGGTGTACACGGGGATGCCCTTGGACATGTAGAACTTGGCAAGCTCTTTGGCGGTTTTCACAGTCTCAACCATAGCCTATCTCCTCCTGTTATCGTGCACTTAGTTGCACGCCATTGGGCTGCGGATGAGGCAGCCCAACAGCTTGCATCCCTTCACCAGCCTGAACTGATCTCAGGCTTCCACAAGGGTTCGTATTTGCCCTTCACGAACTGGCGAATGGCCGTGGCCACGGCGAGTTCCGCTTTGGCTCCAGTCGGACCGCCACACTCGACGTTCCCACCAAAGATGTGGTAGGATTCGTCGTGGGTGATCTCGAAGTATTTGGCACCAACCGCGATGTGCTCAGTGTCACCCTTCCGGGGGTCGTAGCCCGGCAGGTTCAGCCCGATCTGGATGTAGCTGTCGCTTGGGGCAATGTAGTAGCCCAACCCACGGAAGCGCCCGGAGATGGCTGCAAGCCCCAAGGCACACGCCGTGGTGCCACAGTTCATCTTTGGCTTTTGCCCTGGGTCCACAACTGAACCCCAGTCACTGTAGTCGAAACGTGCGCCCTTCTTGTTGCGCGCGTTGGACTCCAGCAGTTTGGCGAGGCGCAGCAAACGCTCACGGCCGCGTGGCGTGGATGGCAGTTGTACTTTTGACATCTTACTCCTCCTGTTAGGTGCTGTAGCGCACCATGAGGGAGCCGATTCACGGCTCCCCTAGTTGCACTATGCCAGATACGAACTGACCCCAATTGACTAAGATCACAACACATGCTCAATTAGCAGATTAAGCATGGGGGCACAACTATGAACCGAAGGCTCGCGCTGTATGACTTCAAATGTCAGCGCCAAGCGGCCCGTAATCGCAAGATTGAGTGGCTGTTTGAGTTTGAGGAATGGCTTGCGTGGTGGGCCGCACAGCTTGGTCCTGACTGGCAGGATAAGCGTGGCAAGAAGCGTGGACATTTTGTGATGGCCAGGAAAAAGGACAAAGGGCCATACGCTTCCTGGAACGTTGAATGCAAACTAGCAACACAGAATTCCAGTGAGGCAAACCGTGGTGAGAAGTGTGCAAAGTCGTGCGTGGCTGACGTTGTTGCACTCAAGATATTCAAAGCTAAAGGCACAAACAGGTCAGTGGCAATCCAATTCGGTGTGAGCACTGGTGTGGTTAGTGCAATCAAGAGGAAAGTTCATTACCGACATGTGACGTCTGGATTAACTCATCCTAAGCGTCAAAGGGGTCCCCTCCCAGGTGATTTGAACACATGCACCAAGATACCTGATGCTGACATATCAAAAATACGAAGCTCAGCAGAATCAGTTAAATCCCTTGCAGAACGTTACGGCGTGAGCAAGGGTCATATTTACGACATCAAAAATGGACTAAAAAGGAGGGGGTCTCATAAAGCACCCCCTCCTCAAAGTTCTCAAGCCAAGTAGCTGCTGACTTTGCGGAATATAGCCTCAGCTCGATCCGCAGTCTGGTTGCGTTTCTTGGGATCAGCCCTGAGCACTTCCGGAGAGTGCTCAACCAGATCCTTCAACAATTGCTTCTGCAACGTCACCAAGCGCGGGTCGTTGGTGATGTTGAGCGACGGCAGCAGGTCAGCCAGCTCCTTGATGCTGTAGATCACCGTGTCCTGAAGGACGGTCTTCTTTTCACCCTCAACCACCACGGGCTTGTAGGCCCGCAGCCGCTCGGCCATCCTGCCGGTGACCCCGGCAATGCGCTCAAACACGTCGTTCATTGCCGCCTCGATGCGCGCATTGCTGCGCTGTTCGATGTCCTTGACGATGGCCTTGACGCTGGCGTCGCTGAGTTGCGCCCTGAAGTCGCCGGCTTCAGGTATAGGCTTGATCTCAACGTCGACGTAGAACTTCTTGCGCACCTCATCCGCGTCAGGGTAGTCAGCACTGTCGAACATGGTGCCCAACCGCTCACGCGCTTCCTTGATGTAGTCGGGCATGCCCTTGACGAACTCACCCGCTGCGGCCTCGATGGTGTGACGCATCAGCCGCATCTGCTCGGTGTAGTGCTTGTGGCCGGCGCAGCTGAGAATGCGCGTGCCGTCATCGTCCCACGGCAGCGTGAGCAGCCGGTGAACACGTCTTGCGACGCCCATCTTGCCGCTCACGTGGCGCAGGAACTTGCTGGCCACCAATTGCTTGGTGTAGCGACCTGCATCACGCTCGGCGGCTTTGTGCGACTCACTGACTTCCTCAGTCACCTGCTGGTCGTGCGCAGCACCCGACCACGAACCGGTATGCAATGCAGCGAGCATCGCCCTTTCACTTAGCTTTGACATTTTCTCCTCCTGTTAGTGCCGTGATGGCACACCGACAGCCCCCATTGCAGAGGGCCGCTGTTTGCCATTTTAAGGTGTCTGGGTGAGTTTTGGGCGTCTGGGGGCTGCCGGGCTAAGGGCAACCCCCAAGAACGCACCAGTGAACGCCTAATGAGCTTGGCTTGGCTCTTCAGCTGTAACTGCCAATCTTGTACCTCAACGGGTACAAAAATCAAGCAGCCACATCTCAACGTAGTGCCTGTATTTCTCGGGGCAGCTGATGCTCCAATGTCCATCACTCAACCACTTGAGCGTCATCATTGGATGCTCATTGTCAAACGCATCCGCCTGTCGCTCAAAGTTCTTGCGGTCACGCGGGCGTTTGATGACGGCGGCTACGCCAGGAATGGGCACGCCACGCTCAGGATGAATGCCCAAGCGTTTGGCCACCAGCCCATCGTTTAGCTTGCGCAGCATGTGGGCTTGCGTAGCCCGTTCATTGAACCACTCTTCGCTGGGTGAGCGCCACTTATGCGCTTCCAACTTGCTGATCAGATTGTGAATAAGCCGTGGATACGGGGTGATGTTGCGGTATTTCAGGTCCAGACACGCCACTACCATCCTGATTGTCAGGAACGGCAGCATGCCTGGGTGGGCATGCTTGAAGTCGCGGCTCTGCTCACGCACAGCAGCGCAGATGATGCCCTTCTCACCAGCATCGAGCTTGGTGATGTAGCGCACCATGTTGGGGTTGTCTTTAGTCATGACGCCCTCAATTGTAGAAGCTGAACGTCATATCGGAACCAACCGGTATCAGGTTGTCCCTGATCTGCTGCTTGGCGGCAGCCCGGTCAGCAGCGCGCAATGTCATGTCGATGGTGCCATCGTCTGACATGCACCAGAACACGGGCTCACCCACGCCGTAGTAATGGCCAAGATGTGTATAGCCCTGCTTATTCAGTCGAACCTTCTTCAACGTACATTTGCGGTTCATGTTCTCCTCCTGTGTTGGGCAAGATCGCCCGGTGGTGACACTCAGCCAAGCCCGTGCGCAGGAGGATGGCCCACGCGAGCCCAGCCAAATGTCACCGCCGGGGGATCATGAAGGAAATGGGGCATTGCTGCCCCATCTATTTGTACCATTTCATTGGCGTGCCCTTTTCTTTGAGCAGTTTGAGCGCCAATTCAGTGCCCACGAGCCCACCAACCGTGGCTGCACGTCCAGAGAGCGCGAGCAGGAGCGCCCGTTTGGCAGGCTCACGAGGCTCAGGCCCTGAATTCAGTTCGTGATACATGCGCTGCGAATGCAGTTGCGTGCGCCCCTTGTAGATGACGTAATAGCCCAGGATGCGGGCTAGAGCGGATCGCTGCCCGTACCTGACCGGCACGAGCTTTTGCACACGGCCCTCAACAATCTGGATGGTGCCATGTGCTTGGCCACGGATGGCGTCACCAATGGGCGTTGTGCCTACTGGCTGATCCATCCAAATCTTGGTCTTTTGGCTGTTGCGGTGGGGCATGTTCTCCAGGGCCTGTCGCCACACACCTTTCCAATAGGCCCTATGTTCGGTAGTCCGTTTCATGTTCTCCTCCTGTGTGATGCAAGGTGCATCGTGAGGCGGCGCTGTTACACGCCGCCCTGCGATGAGCCTCAGGATCGCACTACAACGATCAGGAACTTTTGCCCGTCGTGAATTTCAATTGAAACCATGTTTTCATCACCTTCATCGTGGTGATGCACACTGGTCATGTCGAGTTCATTGGGGCCACCCTCAGCAAGGTCATTTTGCAGAGCAGCGGCAACAAACTTAGCGACGTCCTTGGTATTGTTGGCAGGCATGTCATCCTCCTGTTGCTGCACATTGCAGCGGTAGCTTGTGAGGCTGAGATTGACCAACCGCATAGGGATGGTTCCAATCACAGGATTCCTCACAAGCCGCCGCAACAATGGGAATGAGGGTGGGGTTCAACGCCACTGCTTGCGCAATAGCCCCGTTGCCCACCCTCACCCATTTATTCAGGAGGAGGAGATAATACGTAGGCTTTGTTGCGGCAATGACACGGCGACGACTATCGTTGAAAACGTTCACCCATCTTTCAGGGACTTTAGCTTGGTGAGGTCAGCTGGATGCGTGGTGGCCATGGCAAATTCAAAGTGTGTTGTGCGGTCAAGCCATGGGGTATACCTGACTTCGCTCGCGCTCAGTGATGCCCAAGTCCTCGCAGTGGTCCTTTAGGGGCTGGCCGGTGGTGTGGAACCCAACGGAATTTTACAATATGGGTCATGTGAACGTAAGTGCGATCGCAGCTGACGTGTACCAGCAAACGCAACGACTATGGCCGTGCATTGCAATGCCCCGCCAAGCCACACAAATGGCCACCCATGCGTTTTGAGCGCGTGGGGGCCATCAGGGTAGCGGCAAGGCACCAAATCAGCAGCAAATGCCTACGTGGCCCATGCCGTGGTTTGAGCACGGCTGCTAGGGTGCGGGAGATACCTTACTATCTGGTTGCCGCTAGTGCTGCCTTGGCCATACTGCTAGTGCCCTACAGCAACCTAGCCGCATCTCACTGGCCTTGTCAGTCACCACAGCGGGCTTGATTTGCCCATTTACCAGCGTTTGAGTGATCCCGTATTCTTATAGTTTGACCCTGATGCCACGTAGTACAGCTAGCGGGCCTATACCTGACAAGCCGCCCTGCCAACCCCACTATGCGATACCATAGGCTTGTGGGGGCAAGGCACGCCCAACATGGCATTGGGCCACGGCTCAAACGATAACTCAAGCTTTAAGTTGGAGGTGTTGATAAGTGTTAAAAGAGAGTTTCATCCCAATACCAATTGTAGAACCGCATGTCGTCGTTCCAAATGTAGATGCCCTGCTCGTAGCGCAGATGCAGCCACCTGAACCGCTGGGCCGTGTATTGCAGCAGGAACGGATCAGTTTTCATGGGCATCACAGCCAATCTTTCAGTCGTTTGGTAAGTGCAAGCCATGCGGGGGTCTTTTGCATCAGTTCCAATCGCCTCTCGACATTGCGCTGCCGTTGAAATGTCAGCTTTGCCGCCATGCTGAACGAGCGTTTGCTGGCAAGGTCCACATCCAGCGCCCATATGGTGTGCTCCATTTCGTAGAGCATGCTGCGCGCAGTGTCTTTGAATAGCGCAGTGCTGAAGGCACGTGTCCATTGATCAGGAGTTGGGTCTTCTGAGGCAGCGGTGGGGTCTTGCGCCCCACCCCCGAGCCCATCCATGTGCATACGGGCAAGCTTGGCTACCTGCTCCTCGGTAGCCTTCCTGGCAGCCAAGGGGGCCTGCGTCTGTTGATGCCTTTACTCTTCATGGATGACTCCATCAGGTGAGATTATAAATATGGGACGGCCAATGGACCGGGCAAACCGGATCGTAGCCCAGGTCCCTGATCTCAGCTGTTCCCTGGATGAATGAGGACACGCGATCAGGCATTCGGTGCTCCTCACAATGATAGTGTTTCTTACCAAGTAGGGCATGATCTCAAAGACCTTCGTAGCTCCTGAGCAATAAGCGCGTTTCCTGGGATCAGAAGGGGGATGGATGAAGATCAACCAGCCCAGTGACAGAGCAAGTGAATGAGCTTGAAGATCAGAGCCGACACAGTCACCGTGGTGGAATTCGCCATGAGAACCAGCGAGCAATGATCTCAGGGAGCGCAGTTGTCTTGAAGACGCGCCTTGACGGGTGCCAGTAAAGCCTATGGTCAGCATCGGGCGCACCCCAGCGTTGCGGTTTCCAGGTTTTGATGACGCGGAAGTGGTATGAAGTCACTTGCGGGTCAGTTTGGGCCATGATGGTTTCCATGAGGTGCGCGGTCGGGTCTTGCGGATCAGATTGATCAGTTTGACAGCGTTCCACAGTACGTAGCCCAACATGATCAGTAATACAAGGAGGGGGGGATCAATCATGGTCATTCCCACGGACGCGATCAGCACATAAGGGAGTGCAAGAATCAAAACAGTGAGAATCAAAACAATGTGGATCATCAGTCAAAATGCTCTTTGTAGCAGGGATCATTGGTGATAGATCCGCCAATCAACCTTGGAAGGACGCCAATCAAACCGACGACGCATGGTGAAGCAAAGACAGCAGAAGAGAGCAAGAGCAAGACCTATCAAGATGAACATGATCCGCAGCATTACAATGTCTTCAGGTGTGAGACCTTCTACCATGTTGAGTCCAGCGGGTGTGTCTTCCTGGGGGGCTTCCAGGTCTTGATCCAGCGTGGATGGCGTTGACGCCAACGATCCCAGGTGTCACGCACTATGACGTAGGGCACATAGGGCAACAGGGTGACGACAAGAGCAGCGATGATGCAGCCATCAATGATCTTGGTCTTCATGTCGTAACGGCGCCGCTCACGCCACATGGTAAGGGCTATCACGGCAATCAGGATCCAAATGATGAGGCCTATAATCAAGTATTCCATGGTACATAAGCCATACGTCGGTGTTTCCTGGGCAGATCAAGGCTTATCACGTATTCTTCTTTGTACCGCACAAAGGATAAATAGATGAGTAGCAGCGTCAGTGTTGCTGGGTGTGAAGGCAAAAAGTCCAGTGAAACAGGGTGTATCAAGGTCCATGCCTGAGCAACAATAATTGTCCAGCCATTCATTGTCTTCTTCGACCATGGATGAGCAGGGCCTTTGACACATGAGTGTCGGCACCTTTGTCTTTGTCTTCATGTTAGTCTTAGATGAGTCAAACGGGCTTGACAACGCTAAATCTAGACGTTACCTTCGCTTAGTCGCAGACGCGAGCGAAGGCGCGCTCTTGATCCTGCTCTTCATATTGGTCTTCTTCCCTGGATGAGCGTCCGGATCGTTGGATGAGCCATCGAATCAGTGCTCGTCTTCCCTGTAAGATCAGTCTTCTTCGGCCAAAAAATAAAGACAAAAAAAGCGCCGCCCGAGGCGCGAGCCCCGAGCGGCGTTGGGATCAAAACGTAAAGGCAATGCCGATGATTGTCATGCCCGCAAGCCACAGAGTGAAGTATGGCCACATGGTCAACCCCTGAAAGTGAAGTGGCCCGCATTGGCGCGGGCCACTAGGTTGACGTTACGCTGCGGGCTGCTCAGTGACCTGCTCAGTGACTGGCACCTCAACAGGCGCCGTTACTTCAGGCACAGCCTTGGCCTTGCGCGGCTTGCGGGCCGGCTTGGCCTTGGGCGCCTTGACCGGTTGAACCGGTTCAGCGTCATCATTGAGCGCCGCCTTGTCACCGGCGGCCACTTGCCCCTTGATGCGCTTGGCGCCCTTGGGCGTCAGCGTGATTTTGTACACGGCATGCCCTAGCTCATTGGGCGGCACCGCTTCACGCTTGACGTGGCCGTCACTGATCAGGCCACGCATGCGGTTGAGTTGCGGCGCGCCGCATACCATGACAATTTG
>Ga0184638_1000600_pt1 | contig 10279 bp, 8 predicted proteins | sample PLM31_50_b2_FD_133141 | JGI IMG/M metagenome (GOLD analysis project Ga0184638, IMG submission 133141) | Groundwater sediment microbial communities from an aquifer in East River, Colorado, USA - PLM3-1_50_b2 | ecosystem: Environmental > Terrestrial > Soil > Riparian zone | place: USA: East River... | reverse complement strand
GTCGACCAGAAGACGCAGGCGTCGGATCATCAGCCGGTGCTCTTGCAACTCGGGTAGGCGCGAGTCTCGACATCGGCGCACGACCGAGCTTCGATTACACTCGTGCTCGTGGCGAACGGCAGCACCCAACCGCAAACTCTTCAACAAGTACGCGCCGGCTGCGCTCGGCGGCTTTGCGTTCCCGTGGTTCGCTGATTGAAACTACCCGTTGAACGGCCCCTTCACCCGCCCGCGACCGTTTCGGTCGCCGTCGTCGGCATTTGCGGCGCGCAGCACGTCGAGCGCTGTCTGCAATCGCTCGCGCGCCAACTCGGAGCGCCGCCCTTCGACGTCGTCGTAGTGCACGACCCGCATCTCGACGACATCGAAGAGCTCGCGCAGCGTTGGCCTAAGGTGCGCTTTGCATCGAACGAAGGTCAACGCACGCCGCTCGAGCTCGCGTCTCGTGCTTTGAAAGAAGCTCGCGGCGAAATCGTGCTCTTGACCGAGGATCATTGCGTCGCGCGACCCGATTGGGTGCGGACCCTGGTGCAAGCGCACTCGGAGGCCGGGCGCAGCGTCGTCGGCGGCGTGGTGCAGATCGCAAGCGGCGCGAGCGCGACCGATTGGGCTTTCTATTTCGTCGATTTCTTTCGCTACGCGCGGCCTGCGCAACGCGGCGCATCACCGACGCTGACCGTGTGTAACGTGTCGTACAAGAGGGAGCAGCTCGACGCGATCCGCGACGTCTGGGAGACCTACTTCCACGAGACGGCTATCCATGATGCGTTGCGCGCGCGATTCGGCGAGCTATGGCTGGAGCCGGACGCCGAGGTGATGACGGGACGGCACGTCGAATTCGGTCACGCGATCTACGAGCGCTACGCGTTCGGCCGATTGTTCGGCTGCACCAGGCTGCTCTTCGCGCCGCATAAGCGCCTCTTCTACTGCGTTTTCGCGCCAGCGCTGCCCTTGATCTTGATCGGACGCATGGCGCGCAAAGCACTCGGCGCGCGCCTGCTCGCGCGGGACTTCCTGCGCTCGCTCGGGCCTCTCACCGCGATGGCCCTGTGGTGGTCGTGGGGCGAGTGGGTCGGCTACCTCACGCAGCGGCACCCGGGCTCGCTGGTGGTCGCGCCGGAAATCCGCGTCGCGCGGCGCGGTCGCGGCGCGGCCGAGTGATCGACGGCCGGTGCCCTCGGCTGCTCGCGATCGCTCGCGCATCGCGGCGGCGAGCGCGCGCCCATGCGGTGCGCCTGGCAGTCGGTACGTCGGCGAGTCTCCGTTACTGAATCAAGCGGCCGTTCATGCAATGATTTGCGATCGACATCTGACACGGAGCTTCTGTATTAGAATAGGTTAGATGTTCGGTTCAGAACCAGGTACGCCAGACGCAAATTCCAAGGCCGGTGGGTAAATTGAATGTGGCGTACCTACGCTCGAGCTCAGCGCAAAATGTGAACCTTATTCCGGTGTGGACAGAACAGTGCCTTCGCCCTGACGAGAGTTCGTTCCGCGTCGCGTCATTGAGCGTCTCGCTTCCCTTTACCGGTGAACGTTTCACTCCTGAGATCGGGGGTGCGATTTGGTACGAGCACTGGCACCGCTACTGCGCGGTACTGCCGGCGGCGGCTGGCAAAAGGGTCCTCGATTGCGCTTGCGGAGAGGGCTACGGGACCATGTTGATTGCCGGCAACGCCGCCGAGGTGACCGGCATCGACGTCGACAGCGCTGCGGTCCTCCACGCGACGTTGCGCTACGCCGAGCGGCCGAATCTGCGCTTCGTCCAGGGCTCCTGCGCTGCGCTGCCGCTAGCTGACGAGAGTGTCGATCTGGTGATTTCGTTCGAAACGATCGAGCACATCGCACAACAGGACGCGATGCTTGCGGAGTTTCGCCGCGTGCTCGTCCCCGAGGGAATACTCGTCATCTCGTCGCCGAACAAACCGGTCTATTCGGGAGAAACCGGCTACGTGAATGAGTATCATGTCAGGGAGTTGACGCGCGAAGAACTGAAGGCGATGCTCGGCGCGCCGTTTCCGCAACAAGCATGGTACGGCCAGCGCGTGCTGGCGCATTCGATGTTGTGGGCAGTAAATTCGTCGCCTGAGCGCGGCGCCGACCTCGTCGCGCTGACGGTCGATGGCGTGCAGGCGCTCGACGCACCCGCGCCAGCACTGTATTTCCTCGTGGTGTGCGGCGGTCACGGTGCTGCGTTGCCGCGGCTCCCGGCGTTATCGCTATTCGACGATGGTTCGCAGTCCCTGTATCGCGACTACGAGCGCGCGTTGCTCGCTGAAAAGCGCGCGTACTGGGATGTGATCGATGCGCACAAGATCGCCGAGGAGCGCTTGCAGGAAGCGATCGCGGTGGTCAATGAGCTTGCGAGCACGCGCCAGCGAGAGGAGACGCTGCGCGGGCAACTCGCGGAGGCGGAGCGGGAGCGTGCGCGCGTAGCTGCGGCGATCGAGGAGGCCAACGCACGGTTGCGGTACCGCGAGTCATGGCATGGTTGGCTGCGTTGGCCGCTCGGGCGGCTGCGGCGACGGCTGAGACGACCTTCCGAGGTCGGAGGGCGATCGCGGTGATGCTCGACGTAATCGTTCCGGTTTACCGGGGTATCGAGGCGGTAAGGCGGTGCATCGAAAGCGTGCTTTCGTTCCCTCAGCAGGCGCAGTATGAGCTCATCGTCGTCGACGATGCCTGTCCGGAACCAGAGCTCGTTCGCTGGTTGCGTGAGCAGCGCGATCGGAAACGCATCACGCTGCTGCAGCAGCCTGGGCGGCACGGCTTTTCGGCGGCGGTTAACCGCGCTTTCGCGCTGCACTGGGATCGCGATGCCGTCGTGCTGCATGCCGACGTCGAAGTCGCCAACGATTGGCTCGACCGCCTCGCCGCGCACGCTGGCAAGGGACGCGACATCGGAACGGTAGCTCCGTTCGCGAGCTACGGAGGTGTGGCGGGGTATCCGCGTACCGGCTTCCGCAACGCGCTCCCGGAGGGTCACACCGTCGCCTCGCTCGACATTCTGTTCCGGCGCGCCAACCTGGGCACATCGATCGCCGTTCCGCTGACCTGTGGTCCATGCGTCTATCTGCGCCGAGAGTGTGTGACGGCCATCGGAGCGTTCGACGGAGGCCCCTTGGGCAGCGATTACGGCGTTGAAAAGGATTTTTGTCTGCGCGCCTCGGGCGCGGGTTTCCGCCATGTGCTTGCCACCGATGTATTTGTGGGCCACAGCGGCGCAGTGGCATTCGGCATCACCGCTGCGGAAGAGCTGGCCGCGCGCGCTGAAAAGGCCCTGGACAAGCTCTTTCCACAATATCCCGTTCTGCGCGCCGAATTTGTCAAGAATGATCCGGCTCGACCGTTTCAGCGGCAGGTCGACCTGCTCCGCCTTGCGGAATCGCCGAAACATTTGTTGCTCTTTATCGCGCATGCTTGGGGTGGCGGCATTCGCCGGCACATGACGGAACTCGCGGCGATGGCTGGCGATCGCTGCGAGGTCTTGCTCCTCGAACCCGCCGCAGGAGAGACGGTGCAACTCTCCTGGGCCAAAGACGCCGAGGGATTCAGCGCATACTTTACATTGCCCGATGACTCGCCCGCGTTGGTGTCGCTGCTGCGCACGTTAGGCGTCGCGCGCATGCATTTCCATCACGTCCACGGCCTCCCCCGAGCGGTGCTCGATCTGCCCGGTGCAGTCGGAGTGCCGTACGATTGCACTCTGCACGATTACTACGCGATCTGTCCGCAATATCACCTCGTCACCGAGCACGGCCGCTATTGCGGTGAGCCTGACGCGATGGGCTGCGCCGCATGCCTGGCCCGGCGCCCTGGCCAATGGGGGCTGGACATCGGCGCGTGGCGTGGCGCGTTCGGGCGCCTGTTGCGCGGCGCCGAGCGCGTGATCGCGCCATCGCGCGATGTGGCGCGGCGGATCGCGCGATATTTTCCCGACGTAGAGGCGACCATCCTGGGGCATCCGGAAGAACCCATGGTCGCGATACCCCGCATCACGAGGGTCGTGACGCTCGGAAATCTGTCGCCGGAAAAAGGGCTTCGCGTAATTGCCGCCTGCGCCGAGGATGCGCGAGCGCGCAACCTGCCGTTGTCGTTCCGTGTGCTCGGCTCAACGACCGAGCCCGTGCCAATTTGGCCGCAAGCTCCGTTGTCGATTCATGGACAGTACGCTGATGCCGAGTTGCCGAAGATCCTCGGCGCCGAGCGACCCGATGTGATCTGGTTTCCGGCACAGGTTCCCGAAACCTATTCGTACACGCTATCGGTGGCACTTGCGACCGGTGTCCCAATCGTGGCGGCAGCGCTCGGCGTGTTCCCCGAGCGCCTCGCCAGCCACGCTGACGCGATCCTCGTGCCTTGGGATGCCGCGCCCGGGGCATGGAACGACGCCTTGCTCGGGGCCGGTCTAGGCGATCGCGTCGAGGCGCCGCGTCCTGCGTCTGCGAAATTGCCGGTGTCATGACCGACGTAAAGACTTATCTCGCGCAATATCTCGCACCGTTGGCCAGGCGTCCACGAGCGCGAGGGAAACTCGTTGCGCCGCCGGACATCGACGCCCGATATTTCTACCTTCCCGACGGGCAGACCGAAGTACGGGATCTGTCGCTGCTGCAACTCTATGCCGGGGGTGTCGAGTGTGGCCACACCGGGGCACGTGCGGAGCTCAAGCGCCGCGTCTCCGCCGTTGATGAGCAGATCAACGAATTGCGCGCGGTTCGCGACCGCGCGCACGACGATCACGAAGAACTCGCGATGCAACTCGTTTCGGCACAACGCGAACTACTCGTCGCGCAGATGCGAGTCGGCCAACTGGAAACGGCGGCCGCGGCGACGCAGGCGCGAATCGACGAGCTGGAATCGAGCACGACGTGGCGCGCGACGGCGCCCATTCGACGCGTTGGCCATCGCGCCAAGGTCGCTGCGGCACAGTACCGTGCGCAGCGGGCGACGCTTGGACAATTGCAACGTTACCTTTCGCTTTCAATCACGGTGCTGCGCAACGAAGGACCGCGCGCGTTGGGGCGGCGCATATGGCGCCGCCTTGCCCGCCAAAATCGGTTCAGGCCCACGGCAAGCGATGCGTTCTCTCCGGAAACGGAGATCCGCCCACTCGCGTTCGTTGACAGTAAAGATCCCCCGGTTACGATCATCGTGCCGATGTACGGCAAGCCTTTGCTCACCTACACGTGCCTGAAGAGCATCCATGCGAACTCGGCTCCGGGCTCGTACGAGGTGCTGGTCGTGGATGACGCGTCGCCCGAGGTGGCAGCCATGTCGCTTGAGGCAGTGACTGGCGCCCGCTTCATTCGCAATGAGACCAACGTCGGGTTTATCCGTAGCTGCAACAAAGCCGCCGCGCTCGCTCGCGGCGCGATCCTCGTTTTTCTCAACAACGATACGATTGTCACACCCGGCTGGCTCGAAGCGCTTACCACGGTCCTGCGAAAGCATCCCGATGCGGGTCTGGTCGGTGCGAAACTTATCTACCCCGACGGGCGGCTCCAGGAGGCAGGCGGCGTGGTATGGCGGGACGCCTCAGCATGGAACTACGGCCGCGACGACGACCCGCACAAGCCGGAGTACAACTACGTTCGCGAGGTAGATTACTGTTCTGGTGCATGCCTCGCGGTCGACCGCGCGTTGTTCGACGAGGTCGGCGGCTTCGATGTGCGGTTCGCGCCTGCGTATTGTGAAGACAGCGATCTCGCCTTCGCGGTGCGCGCGGCCGGACGCAAGGTCTATTATCAGCCGCTTGCTACCGTAGTGCACTTCGAAGGCGCAACGTCGGGTACAGATCTGGCGAGCGGCGCCAAGCGTCACCAAGTCATCAATCAAAGCGCATTCCTTGCCAAATGGGCGGACGTACTCAGGCGACATCGGCCAAACGGGCTCGCGCCTGAACTCGAGCGCGACCGCTGGGCGCGACGCCGCGTTCTGGCGATCGACGCGTGCATGCTGACGCCGGATCAGGATTCCGGGTCACAACGCACGCAACAGGCGCTGGAGCTTCTCGTCAAACTCGGCTGCAAAGTAACTTTCATTGCGGACAATCTGGAATATCGACAGCCATACGTAACGCTGCTCCAGCAAGCCGGCGTCGAGGTTCAATTCCATCCCTACGTTCGCTCCATATCGGAGTTTCTTGGCAAACACGGCAGCGAGTTCGATGTCGTCGTCATCGCGCGACATTACATCGTCGCGAAGCACATCGACGCCGTGCGCGCCTTTGCCCCGAATGCCCTGGTGGTCTTTGATACTCACGACCTTCACTTTCTGCGCGAGGAAAGACTGGCCGCTCTGGAAGGGGGCCGCGCCGCCACTGCGACCGCGGGAAGTTCCAGAGAAGCGGAGCTCGCACTGATCCGGAAGGCCGACGTCACCTTGGTAGTAAGCCCCGTCGAGCAGGGACTGCTCGGCGAGCTTCTGCCCGAAGCCAAAGTGATGGTCTTGTCCAACATGCATGAGCTGAAACCGCGGGGAAAGTCGTTTGCCGAGCGCGAGGGGTTGGTGTTCATCGGCGGATTTCGGCATCCGCCCAACGCCGACGCCATGCTCTGGTACGCAAGAGAGATTCTGCCAAGGCTGCGCGAGAAGCTGCCCGGCGTCAAAACCTATGTCGTCGGCAGCGATGTCCCGCCGACCATCAAGAAGTTAGCTGCCGAGGATTTCATCGTTACCGGTTACGTGCCGGACATCACGCCGCTTTTCACTGGCTGCCGCGTGTCCATCTCGCCATTGCGCTACGGCGCAGGCGTCAAGGGCAAAATCAATCTTGCGATGAGCTACGGTGTACCGGTCGTCGCGACCAAATCATCGATCGAGGGTATGCACTTGACGCCGGGAAGCGACGTCCTGGTCGGCGACGATCCGGAGGCATTCGCCGATGCAGTGGCGCGCGTCTACAACGACGAGCAGCTGTGGGAGAGTCTGGCTGCGGGCGGGCGCGAAAACATTCGCACCCACTTTTCGCATGACGTCGGGCTCAGTGCTATCACCCGGCTCCTTGCGTTCTCGCGCGACCGCCGGCCGTCTTAGATCACGGCATCTTTCTATCCAGCGTCGGCACGAGTGGAGCAAGGTATTCGCATTCCTACTTCGGCTGGGCTATCGAGACCCCGCTTTCTTTAGGGGCAATCTCGACGAATGCGAGTCCTGCCTCATGAGCACACCTTCGGGGCGGAAGACCAAATGCGGATACACCTGCTCCGGAAGCAGTCGCTGGTCCCGCAGCAAACACTCGGCCATAGCGTCGAATGCGCCGATGCAAGAACTGAACATCGGGTCATCAAACACAACGTAGCCGCCCGGTTCGTAATGCGGCGCGCATGTCGCCAAAAGGTATTTGATCGGCTCGTAAATATCGCAGTCGATATGAACCAGGGCCATCAGCGGCTTTGATTCCAAGACCAACGGGAGTGTCTTGTCGAAAACACCAGCAACAGGCACAAGCCAATCCTGTAGCCCTTCAGAATGAATAAAGTCCTTGAGACCAGGCAGGTCGGCGTTTCCGAAGTCGCCAGCGCTATGCAGGTCACGCTCCGCGTTCGTCTCTGGCATCCCCTCGAATGTGTCGAAAGCATAGACCCTTGTGCTTCGATTTAATGCACGCAGGATGTGTGCAATGAACGCTGCAGACCCACCGCGGTAGCTGCCGAATTCGAAAACGTCGCCGCGCAGAGCCGGCCAGCCATATTTCAGGATAAGGAAGATGTTGGCCAGCTTATGGCTTGTCACGACCGTCCCGCGGTGTGTAGCGTAGCCCAGAGCCGCTCGGAAAAGCGGGTCCTTCTCCACTCGTTCCTCGTAGAGCTTGCCGAACTCGAGTCCCCATCCTCGCAAATAGCCAGCGCCTAGATCGCGCCCATGATGGACGCGAATCGGGTAACTTCCCGGATCAAATACTCGGTCTACATCCATCCCACACTCTCTAGTCCCAGCGCGTCGTCTGCCAACCCGTAGATCGCGTCATCTGTTGAGCATGGCGTAGGCCACCATCGGAATCGACCACGGTTCCGGCCAGACAATCCCGTAGGCAGGTTGCGCCTCGTCGGCAATGCGCACACCCGCAAAGCCGGCGGTCGTGAACTCTCGCAACAGGCCAGAGCGTGAGAAGAGCCGCATCTCGAGCGTGCAGCCCGGTCCTCCGTGGAAGATAAGGTCGGTGAAAACTTGCGTCCGTCCATCGGCGGTGCGGTTCTCCAAGCGCCAGGATCCGTCGACCTCGATAAGCCGGTAGTCGTTCAGCTCTGGAAAATGCTCGCGCGTTTCCGGCTCGAGCGAATAAGGCACAGAAAAAATGAAAACGCCGTGCGGCTTGAGCAGTCGACGCGCGTTTACGAAGGCCCGTGATACCGGAGGCGCAATATGCTCGAATACGTCGCTGGCAATGATGAAATCGAAACGGTGAGTAAGATCCTCGGGCGCGGCCGCGATATCCAGCATTGGCTCTTGGTGGAAGAAGGTATTTGTATAGCCGAGTCTGTCGCTGAGCCGCTTGGCGTAATTCTCGGAATCTGACAGCCCTATACCGCCGATGTCGCGACGCCGTGGCAACTCGCGGATGGTCATGCTTCGGCCGAACAACTCGGTCGTAAGCAGGTGCACGATGGCCCGGGTACGCACCGTCGACCCGCAGCGGGTACAAGATGGTACCTCACGTTGGAGTGCCGCCTCCGGCACGGAGCAAGCGCCGCCGCAGATGTTGCACCGGAAGTGGACCTTCCGGCCGTCGAACGAAACATCTCGCGAATGGCGGAAGGTCGCAAGCCTACGGAAACCCTGAGATATCTGCGTCGACAATCGCATGCGTTGTGGATATGTAGTTCGTTACGACGTTTTCATCAGCGGGGCCTCACCGCCTCCGAAAGACGACGTCCCACACCCCGTGTCCTAGCCCGATGCCGCGACGCTCGAACTTGGTCAGCGGCCGGTATGCGGGTCGCGGGGCGTAGCCGTCGGCGGAGTTCTCGAGCAGGGGCTCGGCATCGAATGCGGCCAGGATCTGCGCGGCGTAGTCCTCCCAGTCGGTCGCCGCATGCAGAAAGCCGCCGGAGGCAAGCCGGAGCGCAAGCTCGTGCACGAAGGGCTGCTGCAACAGGCGGCGTTTGTGGTGCCGCTTCTTGGGCCAGGGGTCGGGAAAGAATACGTGTATGCCCGCGAGCGACGCCACCGGAATCATCTGCGCAACCACCTCGGCCGCGTCGTGCTGAACGATACGCACATTGGCGAGCCCGCGCTCGTCGATCAGCTTGAGCAGGCCGCCCACGCCCGGCGCGTGTACCTCGACGGCGAGAAAGTCGTGCTCGGGCATCGCCTGCGCGATGGCGGCTGTCGTCTCGCCCATGCCGAAGCCGATCTCCAGGATCCGCGGCGCGTTGCGGCCGAAGACGAGATCGAAGTCGAGAGGCGCCGGCGCGAATGGAACACCGAAGCGCGGCAACAACGCTTCGCGCGCGCGCTGCTGCGCTGGCGAGAATCGGCCCTGTCGCAGCACGAAACTGCGGATGGGCCGGCGGACAGCGCCCGCGCGCGGTTCGGTCATTGCACGCGTTTCCAGCTCGGGTCGCTCAACTTCCGCTCGATCGTCCCTGCCGCCGTCGCACCGTCCACGCTGTATTCGATCGCGAGGGTCTCCGGATCCTTCCACTTGGCAGTGGCATCGGCCCAGCTCCCTGCGTTCCATACGAGTTCCTTGCGCAGGCTCTCCGGCGTGATCCGCCAGATCGCAATCTCCTTGCTGCATTGCATCTGGCATACGTCGGCCGTGACCAACCGCTGCCGATCGGGCGAGAGCTGAGGCTCGGTCGGCAGCTCGTAACGCCGATTGTTCGCACGCGTCAGCAGCGTAAAGCTCGCCTTTTCGCCGGCCGTCGTATAGACGAGCACCGCGTTGATGCCGTCCAGATAATCCCACAGGCTGTAGGAGCGGCCAGCGACCGGATCGTCGCTGTCGGTGAACGTCGCGACGCCGGAGGGAAACAGCGAGATCGTGAGCGCGTTGCCCTCGCGCCGCGCGAGGTTGGGCAGGCGCTTCAGCTGGGCTGCCTCGACCAGTCTTCCGCAATGCGCCGCGTCCTCGGCTTGCCCACAGATCTCGGCGATTTCGGCATCGGAAAGCTGCGCGCCAAAGGCAGCACCCGGGGCGACGAGCGGTGCGCAGCAGAGAACCGCGGCAAGGACGCGGGAGGACAACATCGCTGCGTTCGCGACGGCTCGATCAGCCGATGAGGCCGGCTGTCGGCGAGCTGGGACTCGCGGCGTAGAACTTGCGCGGCAT
>Ga0184638_1000599_pt1 | contig 10279 bp, 10 predicted proteins | sample PLM31_50_b2_FD_133141 | JGI IMG/M metagenome (GOLD analysis project Ga0184638, IMG submission 133141) | Groundwater sediment microbial communities from an aquifer in East River, Colorado, USA - PLM3-1_50_b2 | ecosystem: Environmental > Terrestrial > Soil > Riparian zone | place: USA: East River... | reverse complement strand
GCCAAGGGCCGCGGGCGCCTGAGCGCCTGACCGCCGGTGCACTCGTGCTGCCCGCCGGAAACCGGCTGAGGCGGCGGCAGGACTTCCAGACTGCGATCCGCCGCGGCCGACGTTCTGGTCGCCATCGGCTGGTTGTCCACCTCATGCAGGCGGTCGCCCGAAGCGAGCGGGTTGACGAACTAGTGGCATCGGGGTCGGCAGCGTCGGACGCTGTCGGGCAGAATGGTCCATACGGCTCTGCGGGAGGCAGCGCGTCTCTCGACGGAATCGGGTCTGTGCGAGAGCGCGACGACATCCGGCGCATCGGCACCCGTTCGGCAGGTGAGGCCCCACGGGTCGGCTTCGTTGTCAGTCGTACGGTCGGCGGCGCTGTCGGACGGAATGCAGTACGTCGTCGGCTGAGGCACCTGATGAGAGAGCGGCTACACCTCCTGCCACCGGGCAGCACACTCGTCGTCCGAGCGCTGCCCGCTGCCGCCGGCGCCTCGTCGGCAGAGCTGAGCGCTGACCTCGACGCCGCGTTGCGCGGGCTACTTGACGGAGACGTCGCGTGAAGTACGTGCTGATGGGACTCATCCGTCTCTACCAGTGGACGATCAGTCCAGCGCTTGGTCCGGTTTGTCGCTTCTATCCCTCTTGTTCACACTATGGCTACCAAGCAATAAGGACTCATGGATCGATCTACGGGAGCTACCTCACCATCCGTCGCCTGTTGCGCTGCCACCCGTGGAACCCAGGTGGGATCGACCACGTTCCGCCTAAGGGTGAACGCCCCTGGTGGCACGTGAGCCGCCAGGCCCGCAGCAACCTGTCGGACACCCCCACCCATCCGCAAGGAGCTTGACCTTGGCCATCTTCGAACCGCTCTTCGACCTGGTCTCCGGGATCATTCTCGTGATCCATCAAGGACTGACGTCGATCGGGTTCAACCCGAACGGCGGCTGGGCCTGGGGCTTGGCGATCGTTGGTTTGGTGGTGATCATCCGGATCGCCCTCATTCCGTTGTTTGTGCGGCAGATCCGCGCCAGTCGCAACATGCAGGTGCTGCAGCCGAAGATCCGCGAGATCCAGAAGAAGTACAAGAACGATCGGGAGCGCCAAAGCCAAGAGCTGATGAAGCTCTACAAGGACACCGGCACGAACCCGCTCTCGAGTTGCCTGCCGATCTTGTTGCAGGCACCCTTCTTCCTGGCTCTCTTCCAGGTACTGAACGGGATCGCGAACGGCCACCCGAAGGGTCTTCTTGACGCAGCGGACGTGGCCAGCGCGCAGCAGGCGGAGATCTTCGGCGCCCCCATCTCTGCCAAATTCCTCGGCTCAGACAGCATGACGGTAAAGATCGTTACGGTCGTCATGATCTTGTTGATGTCGCTGTCGCAGTTCATCACCCAGCGTCAGCTCATGCTGAAGAACCTCCCGGCCGACGCAGCCAAGAACAACCCTTATCTTCAGCAGCAGAAGATCCTCCTATACGTCTTTCCGATCATGTTCGCGGTGTTCGGCGTGAACTTCCCCGTCGGCGTCCTGCTCTACTGGCTCGTCTCCAACTTTTGGACAATGGGCCAGCAGTTCTATGTCATCCGCCGCAATCCCACCCCAGGAAGCGTGGCATACGACGCGCTGGAGAAGAGGCGGGCAGCCAAGGCGGTGAAGAAGGGCAGCGTTCCTAAGGAGAAGCAGGACAGTGTTCCTGAGCCGAGCAGACCGGCGAATGGTGGCGAACCGATCACGGTGACCACCGGCGCCGCCGCCGGTGGCGGGACAGATGGTGCAGGCGCCGACACGCAGGCACGTCGCCCCGCGCGCAACCAACCGCAACGGGCGTCCAGGAGCCAGCGGTCAGGCAAGAAGAAGCGAAAGCGCTAGTGTCGCGTGTCCAAAGTCTCCTTGCATTGGCCCGGTCCCGCTGGTGCGCACCCCACGGAAACGCTCCGCGCTGCTCCACGTTTCCGCGGGGACCCCGCAAGAACACACTGGCTGCGTTCTCGGTCGCCTCGCGTACCTCCGGTACGCGGGGCTCCTTGCGGCCTTGCCAGTCATCCAGCGGTCCTCGAGCCACCGTCATATGACCTCGGACACGCGACACTAGGACCTACCGACGAGACGATGCCTGGCCGGCCGCACCCCTTCGGTGCCGGCCCGGCCCGAAGTACGGAGGATTCGCCGGATGGCGGAGGACATTTCTGAGGTCGAGCGCCAGCAGAGCGCGGCCTCCTTGCCGGTCGACCTGGAGCGCCTAGAGCAGGAAGGCGAGATCGCAGCGGATTACCTCGAGGGCCTGCTGGACATCGCCGACCTGGACGGCGACATCGACATGGACGTCGAGGGTGAGCGAGCGGCGGTTGCCGTAGTCGGTGCCGATCTCATGCAGCTCGTCGGCGTAGACGGCGACGTACTCGATGCGCTCCAGGAGCTAACTCGCATGGCGGTTTATCGAGTAACCGGGGAACGAAGCAGGCTGATGCTTGACGTCGGAGGGTACCGTCTCCAACGCCGTGCTGATTTGGTGGGCCTAGCCAAGAAGGTCGTCGCTGAGGTGACCACCTCGGGTGAGCCGATGAAGCTCGAACCGATGAACCCGTTTGAACGGAAGATCATCCACGACACGGTGGCGGAAGCCGGCCTTCGCAGCGAATCTGAGGGGGAAGAAGGCGATCGCAGCGTTGTCGTTTTCCCAGCCTCGCCGGATATCTGAGGGCGCACACATGCCGCGCAGCCACAATCGGAGGAGGGCGACGGCGTCGGCCACTAGGCGAGATCCCAGGCCGGGATGCGTCCGATCGCCCTCAACCCGCAGCGTGGATCGTCGCTTGTAGTTTTCTCGCGCAACCTCAGCCTCCCTGTTTCACGTGAAACATCACCACAGAATGAGAGCCTCACATCGACAGCGTAGGGCCACTCGTGTGTCGCGCTGGTCCTTGGGAGTGGTGACGCTCCGCCGCTAGCGGCCGGCAACTCGTGGGCTTGGCTCGGGGGGTCCTCCACGAAAAGTGACCACGCGAACTCGCTAGCAGCCCACGCTTCGCGCGCGTCCCGTCTCCGCTACGCAGCTGCCTAGTCGGCGTCGGAAGCGAGGAGGTTGGCGCCCGGTGAGGGTCACTCGGTCGCATGTTTCACGTGAAACCGCGGCGAACCCAGTTCCCCGGCCTGTCGACCTTAACGGGGGTCGTGCGGCGTGCCGTCCATGTCTGCTTCGTCGGGGGAGGCATTCTGGAAGGGCATTCCGTGCGTAGGCAGCGGAAGCATCATTGCTCCCATTGGTCTCATATGCCACTTCAGCATCGTTCGAGCGCAGCACCCCGGCGATGAGCGAGTCGCGGCCGCGAGGTGTGTCATCGCCAGCTCCGAGGTCGGACCCAGCGGTCTCCGGATCCGCGGAGGCGGGCGCAGCCGCCTCAGGCGGGGAGGCTGCGGTTGAGGCACAACTTGGGCCGGCAGTAGCAAAGCTACGGACCTTCGCGGAGTTGCTCGGCACGGATGGCGTGGTCCGTGGCCTGATCGGCCCAAGTGAGACACCACGATTGTGGGACCGCCACATTCTCAACAGCGCCGCACTGGTGCCCTTGCTGCCCAATGACGGTGTCGTCGTTGACGTCGGCTCGGGAGCGGGCCTTCCCGGCATGGTGCTAGGGATTATTCGGCCGACGCTTGCCGTCATTTTGCTTGAGCCGCTCCTGCGTCGCGTGCGGTTTCTGACTCAGTGCGTGGAGGTCCTCGATGTGCCGAACGTGACCGTGCTGCGCGGGCGAGCTGAAGAGCACGCGGGTCTCAACGCTGATGTGGCTGTCGCCAGGGCAGTGGCACCGCTCGCCCACCTCGCGGAAATCTGCCTGCCGCTCCTTCGACCGGCGGGACAGTTGCTCGCGCTCAAAGGCGAAAAGGCGGAGGAAGAGCTGCGACTGGCACACGAGACATTGAGAAGTCTCGGCGCAACCTCCTGGTCGGTTCTGACCGTCGCTCCGCCTGACGCCGTTGCCAATGCGACCATCATCCGAGTAGTAGCCGGCTCTAGACAAGATCAAGGAGATCAACCTCGGCGGAAGCGACGAAGCCAAAAGCAGCCTGACGTGGGGCGGGGCGACCGCGCGGGAGACGTCGGACGGGCCCACGGCGGGGGGTAGCTGTGATGCGGCGAGTGCGGAATTGGCGGAATCGGGCAAGCCGGCACCGTGGGCGACATCGGACAGCACCCCGGAAGCGCGGCCACGTGATAGAGCGAGAATCAGCCGAACTTTCCACAGGGTCTGACCTGGACGACCTGACGGCAGGTGGGTTCGAGTGGCATCATCTCGGAACGGGAGCGACCGGCCTTCCCCAGACCAGACACGACGAGTTCGACGCGGTCGATAGCGCGGATGCTCCACCAGCGTTCCAAGCCTGGGCGGAGGGGCTTCGCGTGAGTAATGCCGAGCGATCAGTCCTTCAGGCGCACCCGCCGGCCCCAAGTCCCAAGCCGCACGACAACAACATCGATGGCTGGCGGAGCATCGCCAGTTCGGCCAATTCGGGCCCGTTACCTGCCGACACCGACCCGCCGGAGAGCGGCTTCAGCTATGACGACACACCCATCGCGGCACTGACCCAAGCCGCGATCCGGGCACTGACGGGAAGTGGTCCTGCTATGCCTCGTCCGGCACACCGACGCACACTCGTCGTCGCGAATCAGAAAGGCGGCGTAGGAAAGACAACGACAACTGTCAACCTTGCAGCGGCCCTTGCGACACACGGTTGCCGGGTATTGGTCATCGACCTCGATCCGCAGGGCAATGCGTCGACCGCGCTCGGCATCGACCACTTCACCGGGACACCGTCGGTCTATGAGGTCATCATCGAAGGACATCCATTAGCGGAAGTCATCCAGCAATGCGAGGCGATACCCAGCCTCTTGTGTGCTCCGGCCACCATCGATCTCGCGGGTGCCGAGATCGAGCTCGTTTCTCTTGTTGCCAGGGAGGGCAGGCTCCGGAAGGCGCTGGAGGACTATTCGAATGATGTCGACTACATCTTCATCGACTGTCCGCCATCGCTCGGACTCTTGACCGTCAATGCGCTGGTCGCGGCCGCGGAGCTGCTCATTCCGATCCAATGCGAATACTACGCAATGGAGGGCTTGGGTCAGCTGCTGAAGAACGTAGACCTGGTCAGGGCACACCTCAACCCCCACCTCGCGATCTCGACCATCCTCCTCACGATGTATGACGCGCGGACACGACTCGCTTCTCAGGTTGCCGATGAAGTGCGCCAGCATTTTGAGGGTGTGGTGCTCAAGACAACCATTCCACGTTCGGTGCGTGTCTCCGAGGCGCCTAGCTATGGTCAGACCGTCATCACCTACGATCCAGCCTCTACGGGCGCCCTCTCTTATATCGAAGCTGCGCGAGAAATCGCTGCTGATGGCCAAGCTGGCTTGGCTCCGCCAATGGCCCAGACCTCCTTCGCGAGTGCCAGACGGGCGTCCGCGAACGCCGAGGGCACACCGCGTCGTCATCCTGAGCCTGATGGCGACCACCAGGCGAGCACCGGTCCGCCAGCCGATCGGGCGACCTGGGCGGGGGCGGCGTTCTTGCCCGACCAGAGTCCCCCAAATGACGCTGGCACCGACCGGGCGATCGGCGCGCCTGGCGGATGGGACCCGGCGTGGACGTCAGCACGCTCCGCCCGGTCTTCGCGTCCAGAGGAGGGTCGCCAATGACCGAGTTCCCGTCCAAGGGACGTTGGCTTTCTGCGGCCGGACTACCCGGCCCCACCGGACACCCAGGGGAAATGCGCGGTGGTCCATTCTGTCCGTCTAGCACGACGGTGATTTCTCGAACAAGCACTGGAAGTAGGCACGGTCATGAGTGAGCGACGCAGAGGTCTCGGACGCGGGCTGGGCGCACTCATTCCCACGGCGCCAGCTCACTCTGAGGCCGACACTGTTTCATCTGCCGCGACTGCAGTCCTCGACCATTCGGTGGCTGCCGCGACCGGCGGCGGAATGCCGGGAACACCCGTCATCGGCGCTCATTTTGCGGAGATTCCGGTCGACCAGATCTCCCCTAACCCTCGCCAGCCGCGACAGGCCTTCGACGAAGAGGCACACACTGAGTTGGTGCATTCGATTCGCGAGCTCGGGCTGCTACAGCCGATCGTGGTGCGGCAGGTGTCGCCCGAGCGATTCGAGCTCGTCATGGGCGAGCGACGCTGGCGGGCGGCACGATCGGCCGGTCTGCTTGAAATCCCGGCGATCATCCGGTCGACCGAAAATGACCGGCTTCTTCTCGAAGCACTATTGGAAAACCTTCACCGCACACAGTTGAATCCGCTTGAAGAGGCAGCTGCCTACGACCAACTGCTCAAGGATTTCTCGTGCACGCACGAGAATCTCGCTGATCGGATTGGCCGGTCACGATCTCAAGTGACAAACACCCTTCGCCTCCTTCGGCTGCCTGCGAGCGTCCAGCGCCGGGTCGCTGCTGGAGTACTTTCTGCCGGGCACGCCCGTGCGCTCCTTGGCCTCGACGATCCTGAGCAACAGGAGCGGCTGGCCCTGCGCATCGTTGCCGAGGGCTTGTCCGTCCGGGCGGTAGAAGAGATGGTCACTTTGGGCGAGATGATCGACCCGCCGCCCCACAAGCCCCGCGCCGGCCGGCGGGTGTCCCCCGCACTCGATGATCTAGCTGCGCAACTGTCGGACCGCTGGGACACGCGCGTGCGGGTCCAGCTTGGTCAGCAACGAGGGAAGATCGTCGTCGAGTTCGCGTCCGTCGAGGACCTCGACCGGATCTTGCAAGCAATGGCACCCGAGGCTCGTTCAGCCCTCGACAGCTTTACCGAAGCATCCGAATTCCGGACCCACTGAGTCCCAGTCACGCTAACTCGACCGCAATCTGATCATTGCATTCTGCAACAGGTCGCGACAGAGTACTCCCAGATCGGCGCCTGCGCCCCGCGTGGCCTGCGGAAACAGGCTTGTCTGTGTCCTCCCGGGTGCGACGTTCACCTCGAGGAACCATGGCCTGCCGGAACCGTCGACGATGAGATCAGTCCTGGACAGGTCGCGAAGATCGAGCCGGTTGTGCGCTTCGACCGCAAGTCGCCGAACCGCATCCTCGACGTCTGGAGCAAGCCGCGCCGGAACGAAAAACTCGGTCTCTCCAGGCGTATAGCGCGCCGGGTAGTCGTACACGCCGTGGCGCGGCACGATCTCGACCGGAGGCAGGGCCACCGGGCCGGATCCGGTATCGACGACGGATACGGCGACCTCGGTCCCTTCGATGAATCGCTCGATGAGTGCTGTGTCGCCGTACGCGTAGCAGGAGACCATCGCCTCTGGTAGCTCTGCCGACGTACGAACCGTCGAGGCGCCCAACGCGGATCCACCCTGCGCCGGCTTCACGAACAGCGGCAATCCCAGCCGCTCGACGATCAGATCAAGCAAACGCCCGGCGCCCAGATCCCGAAATGTTGTATGCGGCAGCGTGACGAAGGCCGGCGTTGCAACGCCGGCGGCGGCGACTGCGTCCTTCGCCACGGGCTTCACAAAAGCAAGTCGGCAGGCGGCCGGCCGTGCTCCAACATACGGGATCTTCATGAGCTCCAGTACGTCGCGGACTGCGCCGTCCTCTCCGGCCGCGCCATGCAGTGTGGGGAAGACCGCCGCCGGGCGGTCGCCGAGCAATGTCGGTACCAGGCCGGCGTCGGTGTCGAGGAGGTCGACGTCGCAGCCTGCGGCACGCAGGGCCTCCGTCACCTGCCTCCCGGAACGCAGCGAGACCTCACGTTCGTGGGATAGGCCACCGGCGAGCACGACCACTCGACCAAGATCGCTCATCACGCTTCCTCTGCTTGTTCGTTCGGCGGCGACCAGCGGCACACCGTCTCGTGGCGGAACGGGAGCACAGATCGTGACGACGGAATCTGGATGCTCGGACAGGTGGGCGCCATCAGAGGGTCCCGGCCGGTGGGCGGTCATCATGGGGAGCCAACGCATGCTGGCGTGTTCCGCTGGGTGGCCCGAAGGTCTGACGCACCTCGAGTTCCTGCTCGATCACTCGCGCGAGTCGGCGAACACCCTCAACGATTCGTTCCGGCGGCGGGTAGCAGTACGAGAGCCGCATGCACGACGTCCCGAATCCGTCCGCGTAGAACGCCGTGCCCGGCACGTAGGCGACCCGCTCGGTTACCGCGCGGGGCAGCATCGCCTTCGCGTCAAGGCCCGGCGGTAGCGTCACCCAGACATAGAAGCCGCCTCGCGGGTGGGTCCACCGCGTCCCCCTCGGCAGATGCGCCCCAAGGGCCGCCAGCATTGCATCGCGACGTTCTCGGTAAAGCTCCCGGTAGGCCTTGATCTGCTCCTGCCACGGCTGGGTAGCGAGATACCTCGAAACGGCGAGCTGCGAGAAGGAAGGCGGGCAGAGAACGGCGGACTCCGCCGCCAGCACCAGTTTCTCCCTGATTGCGAGCGGTGCGACTGCCCACCCCACCCGGAATCCCGGCGCGAATGTCTTCGAGAAGGAGCCGAGGTAGACCACATTGTCTTGATCATCGGCTCGCAGGGCTCGCACCGGTTCCTCGTCGAAGCCGAGCAGGCCGTACGGATTGTCCTCGAGGACAAGGAGTCCCTGCTCCTGGCAAATGTCGAGCACCTCAGCTCGGCGGGTCACCGAAAGCGATACGCCGGCGGGATTGTGGAAGTTGGGAATGGTGTACAGGAATTTGGCATGCTTCCCTGCCGCCCGTACCGACCTGATCGCTTCGACTAGATGGCGAGGGATGATGCCGTCATGGTCCATCTCGACATGGACGACTTCGGCCTGATAGGCGGAGAACGTGCCGAGCGCCCCGACGTAGGATGGCGCCTCCGCGATCACCACATCACCTGGGTCGATAAAGATCCTTGTCACCAGATCCAGCGCCTGTTGCGATCCGACCGTGACGACGACGTCGTCGGCGTGCGCGGCGATGCCCTCGAGCGCCATCACGTCGCAGATTTGCTCGCGGAGCGTGGGATCGCCTTGTCCCGATCCGTACTGCAGCGCGATCGATCCCTGTTCTCGGACCAAGTCCGCGATGACATCGGCCACCGTGTCCATGGGCAGTGCCGAGAGGTGCGGCATGCCGCCGGCCAGGGAGACCACCTCTGGTCGGCTTGCCACCGCGAAGAGGGCCCGGATCTCGGATACAGATAGGCCCCGGGTCCTCGCGGCGTACTGCTCGACGTAGGGATCAAACCGTGATCCATGCTCTGGCAGGGTCACGGGCGCCTCCTCAGCGGTTGGTCGCACGCATGGTTGCCGAACGCTTGGGCTACTACGATGCCCTACGGGCGAGCCGATTTCTCGGCAGCGGTCACGGTGCGGACATCACGCTCGTGCTGGCGTGTCTCCTTTGTCCGGACGACTCCACCGCGTTCGAGGACACATCGACGGTGTCCATGCTCGCCGACGAATACCGGAGGGACGCAGATGCGAGTCACGCGCTGGATGGCGGCGGGCATCGGGCTTGGCGCATGTGGCGGCTTCGTTGCCGGCCTGCTTCGCCCCAGGCCGGAGAAGCCGTGGGCCGGCTGGCAGGCAGCAGGCGAGCCGCCAAGGTACGAGCCCGTCGCCAGCGTGGGGTCAGTCGGAGAGGCGGCGGAGGTGCCCGGGCAAGGGCGGTAGGAGATGTCCCGAAGGCTTGCCAACCTCACCCTCGACAACCTCGACGACCTGCCGAGGCGCTGCCGCCGTTGCGTTTTTTGGGAGCTCGATCCGGCGGCAGGAGATCGGGCCGTCCAGGCGGGTGATCCTGCTCTAGAGAAGGAAGCCTGGGTCTCCGCCACCCTCCTGGAGTGGGGGTCGTGTGGCAAGCTCGTGTACGTCGACGGAGCGCCGGCGGGTTATGTGTTGTACGCACCGCCGGCTTACGTGCCGCGTTCGGTTGCATTCCCGACCAGTCCGGTCAGTGCCGACGCGGTCCTCCTGCTCACTGCTCATGTACTCCCTGACTTCGCCGGTGGCGGCCTCGGTCGGATGCTCGTTCAGGGCATGGCCAAGGATCTGACTCGGCGTGGCGTCAAGGCCATCGAGGCGTTCGGCGACGCGAAGTGGGAGCGGCCGGCATGCGTCGTGCCAGCCGACTATCTTCTCGCCGTGGGTTTCAAGACGGTGCGGCCGCATCACCGCTATCCCCGTCTGCGGCTTGAACTGAAGAACGCCCTCTCCTGGCGAGAGGACGTCGAAGTGGCCCTCGAGCGGCTACTTGGTTCCATGTCTCCGGAACCGATCTTCAAGCCTGTCTAGTGTGCCGAACCAGAAAT
>Ga0184638_1000597_pt1 | contig 10283 bp, 10 predicted proteins | sample PLM31_50_b2_FD_133141 | JGI IMG/M metagenome (GOLD analysis project Ga0184638, IMG submission 133141) | Groundwater sediment microbial communities from an aquifer in East River, Colorado, USA - PLM3-1_50_b2 | ecosystem: Environmental > Terrestrial > Soil > Riparian zone | place: USA: East River... | reverse complement strand
CGGCGGATGCGCGCTGCCGACCATGCCGACCATGCCAGGCTGGGTGCCGTGGCTGGGTAAAGCGAAGGAGCCGCGCCCCGCGGCCGCCTCGGGCCCGACGGAGAAGACCAATACGATCGACGCGCCCCAGCCCGGCGCCATCCGCGAGCGCCCCGCCGACGACAGCGATGAGACCATCGCGGATCGGATCATCGCCGTCGTGAACAACGACGCGATCACGCTGGCCGAGCTGCAGGAGTCGATCGTCTCGTATCGCGCGGAGAATCCGGCCGGGCGCTCGGGGCCGAGCGACGAGGACCTTCGGCGCGACTTCCTCACGCGCCTCATCGAGAGCCGGCTGCAGCTGCAGGAAGCCGACCGGGAGAAGATCGCGGTGGAGGACGTCGAGTTGAACGAGGAGTTCCTCGAGCGCATCAAGAAATACGGCGTGAAGAACGAGGAGGAGTTCGAGAAGCTCATCAAGAGCCAGGGCGTCACGCTCGACTCCATCAAGAAACGCCTGCGCGACGGCCTCAAGGTCCAGAAGCTCGTCCGCCGCAAGGTGACCCTGCGGGTGTCGGTGACCGAGGCCGAGATCAACGAGTATCTCGACGAGAACCGTGCCAAGCTCGAGACCGGCCTGGCGTTTCATGCCCGCCACATCCTGATCACCCCCGAGGCCGACAGCGACGCCGGCTGGGAGGCGGCCCGGATCAAGGCCGACATGCTGCGCGCCCAGCTGCGGGACGGCGCCGACTTCACCGAGCTGGCCAAGCAGCATTCCCGGGACGCCACGGCCAAGGACGGGGGCGACCTCGGGACCCTCAAGCGGGGCGAGCTGGCTCCCGACATCGAGGCCGAGCTGCTGGGCCTGGGGGCGGGGCAGATCTCCCGCCCCGTGCGCTCGCCGCTCGGCTACCACGTCTTCCGACTGGATTCGAAGGACACCCTGGAGGGGGCCAGCATCCGCCAGCAGATCCGCGACATCTTATTCCGTCAGCAGTACGACACACGGCTCGAGGTCTGGCTGAAGGAAATCAAGCAGCGCGCCATCATCGAGGTCCGGCTATGAAAATCGTTGACAATGCCCGGGCCAGATGGGAGGATGTGCTCTGACGTTGTCGCCCCAACCTCGTAGAAAACCTACGCAAACAGCATCACAACACTCGATGCGGCCGCCACGTGCCGCGCCCGGAGCCCCTGAATGACCCGCCGAGAACGAGGACAGCCCAACACCACCGAGAACACCCCCGCGACGCCTGCCAACGGCATGAACCTCTCCGAGTTGAAGGAGAAGGCGATCTCCGATCTCAACGGGATCGCGCGCGATCTGAACGTCCAGAACTACGGCGGACTGCGCAAGCAGGAGCTGATCTTCAAGATCCTCCAGGCGCAGGCCGAGAAGGACGGGCTGATTTACGCCGAGGGCGTGCTGGAAGTGCTCCCGGACGGCTTCGGGTTCCTGCGGGCTCCCGACTACAACTATCTGCCGGGCCCCGACGACATCTACGTTTCGCCCTCCCAGATACGCCGCTTCGACCTCCGCACCGGTGACACGATCTCCGGCCAGGTCCGGCCGCCCAAGGACACCGAGCGGTACTTCGCGCTGCTCAAGGTCGAGGCGATCAACTTCGAGACGCCCGATCAGGCCCGCGAGAAGATCTTCTTCGACAACCTCACGCCGCTCTATCCGATGGAGCGGCTGCGCCTGGAGCACGAGCAGGAGAACCTGACGACGCGGGTCATGGACCTGCTCTCTCCCATCGGCAAGGGGCAGCGCGGCATGATCGTGGCGGCGCCCCGCACCGGCAAGACCATGATGCTGCAGTCGATCGCGCACGCGATCGCCACCAACCACCCCGAGGTCTACCTGATCGTCCTCCTGATCGACGAGCGGCCGGAAGAGGTCACCGACATGCAGCGGTCGGTGAAGGGCGAGGTGGTGTCGTCGACCTTCGACGAGCCGCCCCAGCGCCACATCCAGGTCGCCGACATGGTGATCGAGAAGGCCAAGCGGCTGGTCGAGCACAAGCGCGACGTCGTCATCCTCCTCGACTCGCTCACGCGCTTCGCGCGCGCCCACAACGCCGTGATCCCGTCCTCGGGCAAGGTGCTGTCGGGTGGGCTCGACGCCAACGCCCTGCAGCGGCCGCGGCGGTTCTTCGCGACGGCGCGCAACGTCGAAGAGGGCGGCTCGCTGACGATCATGGCCACGGCCATCGTGGACACCGGCAGCCGCATGGACGACGTGATCTTCGAGGAGTTCAAGGGCACCGGCAACATGGAGGTCCACCTCGACCGGCGCCTCATGGACAAGCGCATCTTCCCGACCATCAACATCGAGCAGTCCGGCACCCGGAAAGAGGAGCTGCTGCTGGAGAAGGACGAGCTGCAGAAGGTCTGGCTGCTCCGCAAGGCCCTGTCCCAGCTCAACCCGGTCGAGGCCATGGAGCTGCTGCTCGACAAGCTCAAGCAGACGCGCAGCAACAAGGAGTTCCTGGCCGCCATGCATTCGATGGGCTAGGTCCGTGATATCCTTGGGACTCCCAAGGAGGAGTGATCTGTGAAGGCGGGCATTCATCCGGACTACGTGGACACGACCATCACCTGCGCGTGCGGGGAGATCATCCGCACCCGCTCGACCAAGCCGGAGATCCGGGTTGAAGTCTGCTCCAAGTGCCATCCCTTCTTCACCGGGAAGCAGAAGCTCATGGACACGGCCGGTCGTGTGGAGCGCTTCCAGCGGAAGTACAACCGGCAGCCCACGGCGGCCCCGTAGGCCACCGGTCCCGGCCGCGCCCGGTCCCGCCGGGCCGCCCCCTCGCCCCATTCGCTCGCCTCGGGCGGGCGCCGCTTCGCACGGGAGGCGCTGATCCGCGATGCTGTTTGACAAGCTCCGCCAGATCGAAGAGCGGTCCCAGGAGATCGCCCGACGGCTGGCGGACCCCGCCATCTTCTCGCAGCAAGCCGAGTACGCCCGCCTGCGCAAGGAGCACGCCGACAGCCAGGAGATCGTCGAGCGCTTCGGCGAGTACCGCGACGTCCTGCGTAGGATCAGCGAGGCCCGACACATCCTCGCCGAGGGCGGCGACCGCGAGCTTCACGAGATGGCCCAGGCCGAGATCGACGAGCTCGCGGCCCGCCAGGCGGCGCTGGAGGCCGACCTCACGCGCCTGCTGGTGCCGCGCGACCCCAACGACGACAAGAACGTCTTCGTCGAGATCCGCGCCGGCGCCGGCGGCGACGAGGCGGCGCTGTTCGCCGCCGACCTCGCGCGCATGTACACGAAGTACGCCGAGCGCCAGCGGTGGAAGGTCGAGCTGATGGACTCCAGTCCGACCGGCGTCGGCGGCCTCAAGGAGGTCATCCTGTTCATGCAAGGGCGGGGCGCCTGGAGCCGGCTCAAGTTCGAGCGGGGCGTGCACCGCGTGCAGCGGGTGCCCGCGACCGAGTCGGCCGGGCGCACCCACACCTCCACGGTGACGGTGGCGGTGCTGCCGGAGGCCGAGGACGTGGAGGTCAAGGTCGACGAGAGGGACATCCGCGTCGACGTGTACCGGTCGTCCGGGCCGGGCGGCCAGGGCGTGAATACCACCGACTCGGCGGTCCGCATCACGCACATCCCGACCGGGCTGGTCGTGACGTGCCAGGACGAGCGCTCGCAGATCAAGAACCGGGCGAAGGCGTTACGCGTGCTCAAGGCGCGGCTGCTGGAGCGCGCCCAGACCGAGCAGCAGGCGGCCATCGCCGCCGACCGCCGCTCGCAGGTGGGCACCGGCGAACGCAGCGAGCGCATCCGCACGTACAACTTCGCCCAGAACCGGGTGACCGATCACCGGGTGGGCCTCACGCTGCACCGGTTGCCGGAGGTGCTCGAGGGCGACATCGACGAGCTGATCGAGGCCCTGGCCGCGGCCGAGCAGACCGAGCGGCTCCAGAAGGTGGCGAGCTGATGGTGGTCCAGGCCGACCCCGACACGCTCGTCGACTCGCGCCCGACGGTCCGGGCCGCGCTCGACCTGGGTGCGGCGGTGCTGCAAGACGCCGGCGTCGAGGGCGGCCGCCTCGACGCCGAATGGCTGCTGGCCGAGGTGCTGGGGATCGCCCGCGGCCGGCTCGGCCTGCAGGCCCAGCAACCCCTCGAGCCGCCGGCCGCCGCGCGTTACGTCCGGGCGCTGCGACGCCGGATCGCCCGCGAGCCCCTGCAGCATATCGTCGGCACCCAGGCGTTTCGCCACATCATCATCAAGGTCAGCGGCGATGCCCTGGTGCCGAGGCCGGAGACCGAGGTACTGGCGGAATGGGCGCTCGAGCTGCTGCCGCCGCCTCCGCGGAGGCCGCTGGTGATCGACGTCGGTACCGGCTCCGGCTGTATCGCCTGCGCACTGGCGGCCGAGCGTCCCGATCTCACGGTCATCGCACTCGATGCCTCGCCGCGGGCCGTCGCGCTCGCGCGCGACAACGTCGCCGCGCTCGGCCTGGCCGAGCGGGTCACCGTGGAGGTCTCCGACCTGTTCTCCGCCGTGGGCGCCATGCGCGCCGATCTCATCGTCTGCAATCCGCCGTATCTGCCGACGAGCCTCATCCCCACGCTCGCGCCCGAGGTCAGCCGCCACGATCCACCGCTGGCCCTCGACGGCGGCCCCGACGGCCTGGACGTGATCCGCCGCCTCGTCGAGGCGGCGCCGCGCTGGCTGGCGCCGGCCGGCTGGCTCGTCCTGGAAACAGCGGGCGGCGCCCAGGCCCGCGCCGTCGTCGCCCTGATGAGCGCCCGTGGCTTCGTACGCGTCGAGACACGCCCGGATTTGGCCGGGGTCGAGCGTTTTGTAGCTGGGGGGATGCCGTAATGCCCGCGAGTCTGCTCATCGAAGGTGGCGTGCCGCTCAAGGGTGAGGTGGCGGTCAGCGCCGCCAAGAACGCGGCGCTGCCGGCCCTGGCGGCGGCGCTGCTCACGCCCGGTCGGCTGACGCTCACGAACGTGCCCGATCTCGGCGACGTCCGCACCATGCTGAGGCTCCTGGCGACGCTGGGCGCCGTCGTCACCCGCCGGGGCCGAGAGGCGACCGTGACCGTCGAGCGCGTCGCCAGCGACCTGGCGCCGTACGAGCTCGTCTCGACCATGCGCGCCTCGGTGCTCGTGCTGGGCCCGCTCGTCGCCCGCCACGGCTCGGCCCGGGTGGCGCTGCCGGGCGGTTGCGCGATCGGCGTGCGCCCCATCGACCAGCACCTCAAGGGGTTGGCCAGTCTCGGCGCCGAGATCGCGATCGAGAACGGCTACGTCGTGGCGCGGGCGAGCCGCCTGAAGGGCGCCCGCATCGCGACGGATGTCGTGACGGTGACCGGCACCGAGAACCTCATGATGGCGGCCGCGCTGGCCGAGGGCACCACGGTCATCGAGAACGCCGCCCGCGAGCCCGAGGTCGGCGACCTGGCGGCGCTGCTCACCGCGATGGGCGCCAGGGTGCACGGCGCGGGCACCGAGCGCCTCGAGATCGAGGGCGTGCGCGAGCTGAACGGCGCCGTCCACCGCGTCGTCCCCGACCGCATCGAGGCCGCCACCCTGCTCGTGGCCGGCGCCATCACGCGGGGTGACGTGCGGGTCACCGACATGGTTCCCGACCACGTGGCGGCCGTGCTCGCCAAGCTCGAGGAGTGCGGCGCCGCGGTCGAGACCGGGCCGAGCTGGGTGCGGGTGCGCGCGGGCGATCGACCGCGGCCGGCCGACATCGCGACGAGTCCCTTCCCGGGGTTCCCGACCGACATGCAGGCCCAGCTCATGACGCTGCTGGGGCTGGCCGACGGCGAATCGAAGATCACCGAGACGATCTTCGAGAATCGCTACATGCACGCCGCCGAGCTGGCGCGCATGGGGGCCCGGATCAGCACCGAGGGCTCGGTGGCGGTCATCCGGGGGGTGGAGACGTACCAGGGGGCGCCGGTGATGGCCTCGGACCTGCGCGCCTCGGCGGCGCTGGTCCTGGCCGGGGTGGCCGCCCGCGGTCGCACCGAGGTCTCGCGCATCTACCATCTGGATCGCGGTTACGAGCGGCTCGAGACGAAGCTCGGCGCGCTGGGCGCGCGGATCGAGCGGCGAACGTGAGCAGCCGCCTCACGCTGGCGCTGCCCAAGGGCCGCCTGCTCGACAGCGCGCTGGACACGCTGCGCGAGGTCGGCGTCGACGGCGTCGACCAGGACTCCCGCCGGCTCATCTTCGACGACGCCCGTCACGGCCTGCGGCTGCTCTTCCTCAAGCCGGCCGACATCCCCGCCTACGTCACGTACGGCGCCGCCCACCTCGGCATCGTCGGCAAGGACATCCTGCTCGAGCAGGAGCCCGACGTGTACGAGCCGCTCGACCTCGGCTTCGGCGTGTGCCGCCTGGTGGTGGCCGAGCCGCGCGAGCTGTGGGAGCGCGACGATCCCACCAAGTGGTCGTGGGTGCGGGTCGCCACCAAGTATCCGCGGCTGACCGAGCAGTACTTCTCCGCGCGCGGCGTCCAGGTGGAGATCGTGCGGCTCGACGGGTCGATCGAGCTGGCGCCGCTGGTCGGGCTGGCCGAGCGCATCGTCGATCTCGTGCAGTCGGGCGAGACGTTGCGCGCCAACGGCCTCGTCGAGGTCGCCGAGATCACGCGCTCGACCGCGCGCCTGATCGTGAACCGCGCGGCCATGAAAACGGAGTACGCCGCCATCAGTGACCTGATCGCGAAGCTGCGACGGCGCGGCGCGCCGGCCACCACCCGCCCATGATCATCCTCGACGCGCGGACGCTGGGGATCGAAGGCGTCGCCCGCGCCGTCGACCGGCCGCCGTCGCAGGTGCCGGCCGACGTCACCCGCGCGGTCGAGGCGATCGTCGCCGACGTGCGCGCGCGGGGCGACGCCGCGCTGCTCGAGTACACCGCGCGCTTCGACGACTTCCGCGCGACGTCGGGGCCGGCGCTGGCCATCGCGACCGCCGAGTTCGACGCCGCCGAGCGGGCGATCGAGCCGTCGGTGCGCGCCGCGCTCGCCTACGCGGCCGAACGCATCGAGCGCTACCACAGCGTCGCGCTGCCAAAGTCGTGGCGCCTGACCGACGAGCACGGCTCGATGCTGGGCCAGGAGGTGCGCCCGCTCGATCGCGTCGGCATCTACATCCCCGGCGGCCGCGCCGCCTATCCGTCGACCGTGCTGATGACCGCGGTGCCGGCCCGCGTGGCCGGCGTGCGCGAGATCGTGCTCGTCACGCCCCCGGGCCCCGAGGGTCGGGTGCCGGCGGCGGTGCTGGCGGCGGCCCGGATCGCCGGCGTGACGGAGGGCTGGCGCCTCGGCGGCGCCCAGGCGGTCGCGGCGCTGGCGTACGGCACCGAGTCGCTCCGGCGCGTCGACAAGATCGTCGGCCCCGGCAACGTCTACGTCGCGCTCGCCAAGGCGCGCGTCTTCGGCGACGTCGGCATCGACATGGTGGCCGGACCGAGCGAGATCATCGTCGTCGCCGACCGCGACACCGATCCGACGTGGATCGCCGCCGATCTGCTCGCCCAGGCCGAGCACGACCCGATGGCGCGCGCGCTGCTGATCACCGATGCGCCCGAGCTGTTCCCGCGCGTCGAGGCCGCGCTGGCCGCCCAGCTCGAGCGCCTGCCGCGCCGGGCGATCGCCGGCCAGGCGCTGGCGGCCAACGGCGCGTTCGTCCTCGTCGCCGATCTCGAGGGCGCGATCGACGTCGCCAACCGGCTGGCGCCCGAGCATCTCGAGCTGATGGTCGCGGTACCGGCGGCGCTGTTGCCGCGCGTGCGGCACGCCGGCGCGATCTTCCTGGGCGCCCACACGCCGGAGGTGGTGGGCGACTACGTGGCCGGTCCCAATCACGTGCTGCCGACGGCCGGCACCGCGCGCTTCGCGTCGCCGCTGGGAACGGAGGACTTCGTGAAGCGATCGAGCGTGATCGAGTACTCGCCGTCCGGGCTGGCGGCGGCGCTGCCGCACCTGGCGGCGCTGGCGCGGATCGAGGGACTCGACGGCCACGGCCGGGCGGCCGAGCTCAGAGCCTCGGAGCCACATGCCTCGGAGCCACGCGCCGAGGAGTCACACGTTGCGGAGCCACGCGCATCTCAGGCCAGGCCACCTGCGGACCGAACCGGCCACCAGGCACCCGCTACAACGGAGCCACGCGGATGAGCGGCGACGGGCGGCAGGCGCGTGTCGAGCGCAAGACGAAGGAAACCGAGATCGCGCTCCAGCTCAACCTCGACGGCACCGGGGGCTCCAAGGTGCAGACGCCGATCCCGTTCTTCAGCCACATGCTGGAGGCGTGGTCCAAGCACGGCCTGATGGACCTCGCCGTCGAGGCCAGCGGCGACGTCGAGATCGACATCCACCACACGGTGGAGGACGTCGGCATCGTGCTCGGGCAGGCGCTGCGCCAGGCGCTCGGCGACAAGAAGGGGATCGTCCGCTACGGCGCCGCCTTCGTCCCGATGGACGAGGCGCTGGTGCAGGCGTCGGTCGACATCTCCGGGCGGCCGTTCCTGGTCTTCAACGTGCCGGTGGCGCGCACGCGCGTGTCGAACTTCGACCTCGACATGCTCCAGGAGTTCTTCCGGGCCTTCGCGTTCAACGCCGAGATCACGCTGCACGTGACGATGCACTACGGCCACAACCTGCACCACATCGCCGAGGCCGTCTTCAAGGCCGTGGGCCGCGCGCTGGCCGAGGCCACGCGCCTGAACCCCCGCATCACCGGCGTCCTGCCGTCCACCAAGGGGACGCTGTGATTGCCGTGGCCGTGCGAGCCGCAGCCGCAGGCGAGGCGAGCCTGTGATTGCCATCGTCGACTACGGGCGGGGCAACCTCGGCTCGGTCGAGAGGCTCTTCCGCGACGTGGGCGTGCCCGCCGTCGTCACCCAGGACGCGCGGACGGTCGACGGCGCCGACGCGGTGGTTTTCCCGGGCGACGGCGCCTTTCATGACGCGATGGCGAGCCTGCGGGATCTCGGGCTGCTCGACCCGGTCCGCCGCGCGCTGGACGGCCGCCGCCCATTCCTCGGCATCTGCATCGGCTACCAGCTGCTGTTCTCGACCAGCGAGGAGTTCGGCGACGGCCGCGGTCTCGACGTCATCTCCGGCGTGGTGCGCCGTTTTCCGCCCGGTCTGGACGTCCCCCACATGGGCTGGAATCGCGTCTGGCACGGCGGCGCCCTGCGCCTCTTCGACGGCATCGAGGACGGCGCCCGCTTCTACTTCGTGCACTCGTATTTTCCGGTTGTCGCGAGTGGCGTGAGCACGGGTCGAGACGTGGGTGGCCTGGCCGAGGAGCGCGGGGCTCCGGATGCCCGGTCATCGGTTCCGGGGCTGTCTCAGGCCTGGTGCGACTACGGGATTCGGTTCGCGGCGGCGATCGAGAGCGGTCGGATCTGCGCGACGCAGTTTCATCCGGAAAAGAGCCAGGCGGCCGGAATCCGGCTGCTGAAGAACTTCGCGGCGATCGTGAAGGAGCAGCGGTGATCGTCATCCCGGCCATCGACCTGCGCGAGGGCCGCTGCGTGCGACTGCGCGAGGGCCGCGCCGACGCCCAGACCGTCTTCTCCGACGACCCCGTCGCGATGGCCGAGCGCTGGGCGGCGGCGGGCGCCGAGCGCCTGCACGTTGTCGATCTTGACGGTGCCTTCGCCGGCGCCCCGCGCCAGACCGCGCTGATCGCCAAGATCGTGGACGCCGTTCGTCCGGTGCCGGTCGAGGCCGGCGGCGGCTTGCGCGACCTCGCGGCTCTCGAGAGCGTGCTGGAGGCGGGGGTGACGTGGCCGGTCGTCGGGACGCGGGCCGCCGTGGACGCGGCGTTCCTGGCCGAGGCGGGCCGCCGGTTCGGCGGGCGGATCATCGTCGCCGCCGACGCGCGTGGCGACCGCGTCGCCATCCGGGGCTGGACCGAGACGGGCGAGCTCACGATCCTCGAGGTCGCCCGGCGGGCGCGCGAGGCCGGGGCGGTGGCGGTGCTCTACACCGACGTGAGCCGTGACGGCACCGGGCTGGGCCCCAACGTGGACACCACGGCGGCCCTCGCGCAGGCGGCGGGCTTGCCGGTGCTCGCCTCGGGTGGCGTGGCCAGCGTCGCTGATCTGGTCAGGCTGGCGGCGATCCCCGGCGTCCTCGGCACCGTCGTCGGACGCGCCCTCTACACCGGCGCCATCGAACTACGGCACGCATTGGACGCGCTTGCGGAGCCACTCCTCTCTACGGCCGGCCACCCACGTTTCAAGCCGGCCTCGCCGCCGCTCCAATAATGCTGGCCAAGCGCATCATCCCCTGCCTCGACGTGAAGGAT
>Ga0184638_1000596_pt1 | contig 10295 bp, 13 predicted proteins | sample PLM31_50_b2_FD_133141 | JGI IMG/M metagenome (GOLD analysis project Ga0184638, IMG submission 133141) | Groundwater sediment microbial communities from an aquifer in East River, Colorado, USA - PLM3-1_50_b2 | ecosystem: Environmental > Terrestrial > Soil > Riparian zone | place: USA: East River... | reverse complement strand
TAAGATGCAATGAAAGCTGGTAGAGGCAGAGCAAGCAATGAAGGAATAGAGGAATAAAACGAACACTTCAAACAACACAGTTAGAGCTTGAGGTGGACAGTGAGGAGCTAGTAGAACTTATTGATTATGAACAACAAGAGATTGATAACTGTATTGAAGTGGAATTGTAGGAGAAGTAGAATTTAATATATTTATCCCCATTATCTCTTGGGCGACTCTAAAGATAAATAGACTCTTCACAAAACCATCATGTAACCAGTTCAGAAGTCTAAGATCAAGGGCCTTCATATGATCAAAGTTGCTATTAATGCTCAAAATGACAATGATGATATAACAATTGGTACTACATATCACATACACACTCTGGCTGAGATATGTCTTCATGTGCTTATGTACTGTGCCCTCTGGGGTTGGGCACGGCATGCAACTTGTCCAATCCCAGGCCTAGCACAGCACATGAGTATGTAGTGCACAATTAATTAATTCTATATGTTTGCGGACATTTTGTGCCCTACATTTTCTCATGTACAGGCACGAGTGTGAGGAGCACAGGCACGTATGCCACATGCCATACTTTCACCTGTTGTGCCATGCTAAGCCCCCTGGTCCTGCTATGGTAGTGAGGCTCAAATCGAGGGCATGGCACAGCACATGCATGGCACAGCACACAAGGCACAGCACAGCATGGCACATTAAGCCATGTCTGTATATGAGATACTGGATAATACTATTCACCTTGTAGCACAAGCAGGCAAAGGAGCTATCATTACAAAGTAAGATTTGAAGTCCACATTCCATCAATTATCTATTGATTCTTGTGATCACTGGTTGTTGATATTTGAATAAATGGGAAAGTTCTATGTTAATATGTTCTATTCGTTTTGGTTTATATACTGCCCTGTGAATATTCAATCTGTTTTCACAAGCTGTATATACTTTAATTGCTTTGACAGTGTTCAGCTGCATTATTACTTGAAGAATAACAATAAGTCTACTGTGATCAAGGAGTCAGGTAGAGAGAGTATACCTGCTGAAAAGGCATTTGACTTCTGTTGACACAACTGGAATAGTCAATGTCTCCATTGCCAATTTTATCAAAATCGGCTGTCATAAGAGCTCATGCTGCTCCACAACTGGATTTGGTTGATGCAAAATTGAACGTTGTTATAGCTCTGAGCAAAAGCCAAACAAAACAGAAAAGCGGTGGCGGATGTTCGACCGCTGACAGTCAGCAGACAAGAGCGCTGCCGTCAGCCAACTCGCTGACATTCAGCAGACGAGATTGCTGATGTCAGTCATTTCACTGTCGATTGATACACCAATCACTATTATCAGCGGTACATGGCACTGACAGTCAGCCGTTTAGGTAGCTCACTTCAAGAATCACTGCATAGGACTGGTTCTCAACTGTGCTTGTTCCTCGATACCATGACAGACAATATTGCATTACATTTAACTACCTACTTATCAATGTTGTTCTGTGTCTTCTTCCTCGACTGTTTCATCTTCGAAGCACTCTTCTCTAACCCCGATTTGATCCTTGCCTCCTGTTTCCGACCGTACTGTAGATGCTTCAACGGGTCGAGGATTACAGGTTGACCGCCATGATCCACTGGAACCTCTTGCCATGTAACCCCGTTCAGCAACCTTAGTTCCTCGCGTGTCTGTTCGTTCGCCACTGCAATCTGCTGGGTGAGGGTCTGCTGTCGGGCCGGCGAATTATTGGTTTTCATAAAGGCGTCTACTTCGTTCTTGAAACCGCTGGCTGCATGCCTTTTGGTGATGGCGCTCTTGACCTGTCTTGGTGTGAGATAGGACCCCTCGAACTCAATCATGGATTCAGGTTCCTGCAGAACTCCCGTTTGGAGGGGGTCGAAATCTGTGTTATGCGTCTCATCAAGGTGGACCAGAGGTACGCGCTGAACCAGAGTCTCAGTGTTTCGAGTGACAGCATGCCCGTTGGCATCTCTTTGCAGATATACCCATGGCCGAACCCTCGTTTCACCTATCAACAGTGGATTGATCCAATGCTCATGGACTTGTGCAATGTTGAAGCCGTGCGGTCTTTTTGCGTATTTGACGACAGCAAAAAAATGCCGGCAAGGAATCCCTGTATGACGTCCATGTAGACATGAGCAGATCTCATGACCTTCGGAGTGAATGACTACATATCGTTTCCTCTTGTACTCCACTAGCCCGAGCGTATTGTATACACTTGGGGGTTTGACTCGGTACACGACGACCGATGAGCGAACGTGTGGTGGCACCAGATCCATGATGGAGGAGAGTGTCATGTGTCTGGCCTCTGCTTGTGCATTCAAGTCCTAATCGTCAATTGTGCGGTCCATCGCAGGAATGTACTGGCAGCGTTCTTGCCTCTTCCAGCGGATTAAATCCCCCAACGATATTCACCAAAGAATCCGCCTCAGCATCAGGTTCGCCACCGAATCTTGGATCCCACGACACGGGTACGTCCACCAGCCGGATATCGGTGATGGTTAACGCAGCTCTGAGTTCTTCGTACACAGCATGGTACGCGTGGCTCATCAGAAATTGGCGGCACTCCGCAAGGATGGGCAAGTAGTGAGGGTCCAGCTCCTTTGAATGTGGATGTCGAGCAAGTGACTTCTACTCGGTCAGCACGGATTCGACTCTGGGGTGACCTGGTATCGCGATTGGAAATCCAAAGCCAACTGCTCCGCGGAACGTTCGTATAGTTTGGTGAAGAGATCGTTAATGGCAGTCCTTCTGTTGAGCCCCATCCGTCGATAAGCTTTGTGCTCGGATTCAACCCTGCCGGTTGTCCTGATTCCCACCAGGAATCGAGTGCCAACCCATGCCCAAGCCCACTTGATTTTAGCTGCTATTCACATGGATGGGCGGTGTACCTTCTGTCGATCAGGGAAAATGTTGTTCTTCAAATATGTCACAGCTTCCGGATACTTTGCGAGCAGTCTTTGCCAGCCGATGACAAAAGACGGTGGGGAGCCGAGGCGGTACACTTCCCAGAAGTCCCGCATGAAGAGATAGAAGTTCGAACGTAGGACAGAGCCCAAGTTCTCTGTCAGATTCTTCTGCAGATGCCACAAACAGATTCCATGGAATTTGTCCGACCAGATTTCCTGAAGAGCAGCGTTCATTGCTGGATCACGATCCGTGAATACAGCGGAGAATCGAGGAGACAAATATTTGTTCATCTGCCGAAACATCCACAGGAAAGTGTCCTCATCTTGTCGCTCAGAGATGCAGAAAGCTACGTCTCGAGATTTGTTCTCACCATCGATGACGACGAACGTTGTCAAATGGAAGTCCACATCATTCCTCCCTTCACAGACATCCACGAGAATGACGTCTCCGTATATTTCCACCAGTGTTCTCTGGAAGGGGTTAATCCACCATAACCGTGACAGAGTCCCATCCGACCTGGAATCAACGGCCCAACCCCATCGCTGATCCTCCAATTGGTAGTCAGTCAGACGTTTCAACAGAAGGGATATTTCACCCCCAAATGCTTGCACGTGGTTTTGCTTGTCACGCCGAGCCTGGTCCATAATGTTCGAGATTTGTTTGGGATCGAAGAAGCGGTGCTTGTCAGATTTGCGCAAAATCTTATGTCAATGAGAACACGATACCAAGAGTACACACCTCCTCGATCTGTCTTCTGTGAATGTTGCCAACGAGGCTAAGGTTTTCGGCTAACTGGAACAACGGATCGGACGGTTTGAGCTTGACCTCGAGATAGCGTTTATCGAACTTCTCATAGAGCGGATGCGAGTGTTCCAGCACAACATGAGAGACGTAAGGACTAGCAGCATTGTCTGGTAAATTGAAGTTGATTCGGAATGGGCACTGACACTTCTGAGAAGGCCTCACACGGAGTGCTTCGGGAGCCAGGCCAGTGCCCTTGTTGACAGGAGCTTTGCCCGCTCGGTCGCAGTAGAGACTTAACATGCGGAATTTTGTTTGGTCTACGCGTCAGCAAGTGCCCCATGTAGGAGGCCTACCATGTGGCATTTTTTTGCTTTTGCCATGCTTTACCTTGAAACCGTGAGGTTTGGCGATATGTTCCATGATGTAGCGCTTGCCACATTCAAACGAGCAAACCGTTTCCCCCAATAATTGCGGGATATCTTCGAATGGGGGACCGCACAATTGGCATGGCTTTCGAAGATTCACAATCATGCTATATGGCAGAGCTTCATCTCGACGCTTGCGGCCTGGCACAAACTCGTGTGTGGTGAGCAAATGTTCGTGCGACCCGGTCAACAACTTGACAATATGTTGTGATGATCTGTCATCGCCACGCTCGTGTTGTCCGGGACCATGAGGAACCCACCCTTCCACTTCAGACTGTATCTTTCTCAGGAGGCCATCCAGTTCGGACGAGGAGGCCGAGGGCACCGACGGGGGGTGAGGGGGATGTTGACTGTTGTCCCTGGCACCAGGATGAGCCGCAGCAGGTTGAGACGATGTCTGCAGAGGTGATTCGGGGGCACGAAAGGTCGTGCTATTGGGTTGGGGTGTGGGTGAGTCGGGATCTGGAGGAGATGACGAGCGAGTACAATATGGAGCCAAGCTGTTGGCATGGGGCGTTGGAGGCCAGCTCAACCCAGATGGGGATAACGTAGTATTATGGGTCTGCAGTTAACCAAGTGGGGACAGCACTTACCTTAGGTACAAGATAGGGCTTGGGTGCCGCGGTGCCCCTACGCTGTGGCATCTGCTGCGAGGGAGTAGGAACGTCAGTAATCAGGGCAGTGGCCTCGTTGTGACGTCTGATTACTCTGGTCATCCAATTGATCCGAAACGCTACCGCTCGAGCTGGTGTCCAAGGGTCGGGTGCCTGTCCAACTCCCTCCTCAGCTAGAACCGACTCCAGCAAGCACAGAACTACAACCCCACAGCTATGAGTGTCTCTCTGCAAAGGACATGGAATGCGCTCGTATGGCCATCCCTCTTCGCATATATCGATTTGGCAATATTGGTTCAACACCTTAGCCAATATCGTCCCGAAATGTTCCATGGGTTCTCTTGACATTCCGTCTCCCGTTCTGAAAGTCTCATCTCGAAAAGAGATACAGCCGAGATACCAATGAGACTGAAATGCGAAAGGGAAGAGGATTAGATCGATCGTATCCCGGACTTGTTCGAACTCTTGCAGAAACGTCTTCAGGAGAGAAGGTGAGTGCCCATGTTGAACTACCAGTTCGCACGATGACCAAAATTTTGGCGGTTGAATCAGGATCTTTTGGGAGAAGTCACGGCCAGATCCATCCAGGGCATTTCGAAGTAGGTCGATGCCGGATTCCATATTGGTTTCATCTAGCCAGCGGGGAGGGATGAATGTCAACAGTGACTTTGCAGTGATCTGGTTGGCAACTCGGAACCCATTGAGCCGTTGGTTCATTGGTGTTACATTCATGAAGGACATTATTTCCCCTCTGGCAGGAAGGTTCGTACACATCCATTTGTCAGCGTTCTTGAACGGGGACAGAATTCGATTATGGATGTCGAGCCAATAACGCAATGCGCATGGAGGCACGCACATTGTGGATGGCAGGGGGCCAGTGTCTTTGACTTTGATCGATTGGGTCTGTGGATGGTGTACGCATTCGATTTGTCGATAGAGTTCACGCACTCTCGATTCCGTGGGAATACCGAACTGGAACCAACTCCATTGGAAATTGCTGTATGCTGGGGACACTGGGGACAGGCTCCACTCCAATTCCAGGTTCTCGTCGATGCCTGGGACATTCAATGTACTGAGCTGGTGTAACGTCTTCGATGCGAGTGTAGCCTCTGAGAATGGCAACGTGGGATCCGCTGCAGTTTGGTCCAATAGCCTTCTCTAATATCAGCGAGAGACACCAGTTTCACACTCACGCCTACATCAGAACATTGTGTCGGATTGATCAATCGGAGCGGAGATGTCAATAGTAGGTCCGGCCATGTCCCCGTGAGATCAATGATACTAGGCTGCAGTGTGGGGGTGGTTGGTCGCGTCACCGGTACCGCCGAAGATGGTGTTTTCCTACGTTTCATGGCCGGATCCAGCTCTCTCTTAGACGGTTCCGCCTTGCGTCGTGTGGGCGCGTGTCTCCGAGGCGCACTCGCTGATTGCTCAGCTGCCTTGGATGAGGGCTTCCGTTTGCGTGGTGAGATTCGTACCGGAGGGCGGTGGTCGTCCATTACTGAGTGCCTATCTGCGAGCGATAAAGGAAGTATTGCGATGCTGGAAGTTTCGTAGAAGGAAGTGTAGAGAAGTGCGGTGCGGAAATGTGTGTTGTTGACAAAAGGCGGAGGGATGGACCACTTTAATCTCCTTGACTTGCTGGCGCTTTGCTGTGCCCAATCACGCTGACTATGCCTAATTCAGCGGACTGCCCCACTGAATTGAGTTCCTACAGCATCCAATAACGCTGACCAGTCGGCGCATGAGCCCCCTGGAAGACGCGTTTAAGCGGTGTGACGCGCTCACGTGTCAGAGCTTTGGTAAACATCAAACATTATGTCATGCCTCAATGCCACTGACGCGTCAGTGTGATTTCCGGAAAAGAATTTTCGACCCTCATTCACCCATATCCCTCAGCGCTTGCTCATATAAGTCCAGCACTGACACGGCAATACCATGAATTGTCCCCGCGATCAGTCACAAGAGAATCCTGGCACGACCTCCGCGTCTTTGTCGCCTGAAGATCGCTACAAGCGAGAAAGACGCCTGGCCAGTCAGCGACGTCGAACAGCCCTCTCCCGACAGTTCAAAAGATGGAAGCTTGCCAACCCATGGGCAGAGGCATTATCCTCAGCTGAATTGGCGGCGGTCAGGGAGCGTATGAAGGTCGAGACATTCGCCACGCGTTTAAAAGAACAGCACTGTGTGACACAAAGATATGCAGGTATCCGCTCAATCAGTAGAACACAGTTTAACCTGGAGATGAACTCTCTGCGCAACTTCAACAATCATCGTTAGCCCACGAATTAGACCATCGGACTTTTACGAACGACCCCCAATTAGAGGTTTCCCGAGAGATCGAACGGCGGCTGCATGAGCAACTTTTCGAGGATGTGGCAGCGTTAAAGGCTGGTTTGACTCCATGTGGTCCCCGTCCTTAGCATTGCGATATATCTCTTTTCTTGTTGCTGCATAGATTGTTCATTTGCAGACGAAATGCATAAGCTGAGTCAAACCCAGTACATCGATGTTAAGCTGACTAGTAATTATTTATGAATGCTGACCTGTTAGCAAAGGAGTTGTTGACTTAGTACTTCTACTGACGTTTGCTGACAAGTCAGCGCCTGTAACTCCTTACATGTCAGCGTGAGTTCATCCGTGTGTTCCCCGTGTGTGGTCAATGCGCTGACATGTCAGCCTATTAAAATCACCCATCAGCAACTACATTTGCTGACTAGTCAGCATTCCGTGCTGGCGCATGTGGTAAACCCCGCGCCCTAATGACGCGCCTGTGTGGGTTTGGGCCACGCCTCAACAACACAAGTCTCTGCCAAGTACTACGTCGACGTACTCTTTCACGACAGACCATGCATCTAGATCACAGGGATGGATTGTTCCGTCCCCGCCAAGAGAGTAGGACATTCTCACGCAAACCCAGCACGGTGCGGGTACGGGAAAACGAACTCCGCCGGGCTGGGCTCGATGCTGCTACCTTGAAAATCCAGACGAAGTGGCGTGGTCGTAGGTTGAGGGCGAGAGAGCGGTTAACGGCTGTGCCAGCGTTCAACGAGCTGCAACTGTTGGCTCCACACATATGGCAACGATATTTTCAGGTCATCGATCGCCAATTCAATCGACTGCGAGATGAGGAGATCGAATTCGTGTCGCACGTATGGGATAGCCTCCGACATAATGAATAGTCGCAAAAGTCCACCCGCCTCCGAATACCCAGCGTGGATACCCAATTGTCAGCCGGTGTAAACCTTGAAAGGTCTAATTTAAAAGCGCCGTCACCAATTTTCTTCACCATCACTCACTCACTGTCATCCATTCATCGTGTTTGTATTCAACCATTGAAGAACTCTTTCTTTTCTTGCTTCTGAGGTTAGTCCCCACTGCGTTTTACTAATACCTAGTGTCATCACTACACAAATGGCTATCGCTCCGATCGTCCACAAACAAGTGGTATGATGCATTAAGGGTACCTTGCTGACTGTCCAAGAACATTCCTCTTTGCATTTCCCGCAACAACGTTTTGCCATTGCCCCCTGTCTGTCGTTTCCGTATCAACATCGCGCCTCCCCCTGTCCCCGCCCACACGCTCGGCAAACGTCTTAAACGAAGAACATATATGCGGTAATCCTTGACGAGGAAGCGCTGATCAAGTAGATTCGGCCACTACGACCGGGGGGCAGTGGGATTGAATGAGTACCTCTTTCTCTTGGATGAAGCAAACTATTTTCTCAGAGGGGACATTTGGAAACCACATGCGAATCCCGCTTGTACACATTATGGGCATTGAACGCTTATACAAAACTTGGAGGCTGGTCATGGAGGGGTCAAATATGCGGATGTGAGACGCTCGTTGTAGGCAGTGTGTAGATCATAGCAAGACAAGGGAATATCAATAGGATCTAAGTTTGATAATGGGGCTGACATGGTATGGTGATCTCCGACTTGGCCATGGACCCAGCTGTAGCTCATGTCGCCCTACTAGCTGACAGTCAGCATCGCTCAACGCCGAAGTCGGTGACCAAACTGGCTGAAATTGTCCTGGAGCGCGAGTAACACCGGAGTCTGGATCGCTGACGGCCAGCAACCCAAACCTCTGACGTCGAACTTAAGCTGAGGGTCTGCGTGATCCAGGATTCGGTGGGCGAACAGCTGAAGTCAGCGGTTAAAAACAACTACAGGTGGGCTAAATAGGACGATGAGTGTAAGTGGTTTTCAGCCCGCGGCGCTCCGATGGAAACTGGATACAGATTCAATCCACACGCGAAAGGAGAAAGAGCTGCAATAACATGTTGACCGGTCTATCCTAAGTAGCTGTCAATAATCCTGTAATCCTCGCACTACGACGTACTTTGATAACGGTCATGACGCCGGTACCCCTGTCCACACGATCCACCTCAACATCCGCCCTTCCGTATTGCTTGTTTTGTTCCATACGCATGCTCTTCTGGGCCTCGACCACTCCAGCGATCTCAGTCGCTCGGATGCGGCAGTAACGGGACAGTCCACTAAAGATATACTGCATGAAAGATCGGATCCCGCGGACTTTGGCTCGCTCAATGCGTGGTCGCGCGGGAGACACTGCCGCACTCGTCACCTTGGCTGAGGGATGGACGATAAGGGCACGATCTGGGGGAGTGGCAGAACGAGAGGGGAGCGATATAGTTGTACTTGCGTTGGCATGAGGGGGGAAGAGAGTGAGACGTTCGACAGGAATGGTTGGAGAAGGAGAACGGGGTGGAGGGGTTACGCGACGCCGTTTCACGGGCGAGCTGTCGCCTGCAGATCAATGCATGCAAAACAAAGAATAATTACCGTGATTTCGATAGATTCTGAAGGGATCTTTGGGGCCTTTAGGAGACGAGGAGTTATTGTTGCCGATTGACGAGAGAAGTTCAATGTTCGGTCTCTTGCGTTTCACTACAACCCGTCAATAATCTAGCAATAGGGGCGTGATGAAACATACCGCAGTGAGCGGCCGGTGGAGTCTGGAACATAGTGAACAAATATAAGAAGGGATCAAACGATGAAGCGAAGGAACTCGTGGAGAGGGAGAGTTGATGTGAAGTGCGTGTGGGGAAATTAGCTAGGAGGCTTTCGGCGTTTCAGGTGACATGTCAGTGGTCTACATGCTGACAGTCAGCATGGGTAAACCTATTGCGATAAATAGAGATTGCATCTGTTACAGAAATGTCCTAGACACGTATCTGTAGAGTATTTGAGCCTGAAATAGTCGTTTTAGCTTTGTTTGAACGTTTTGTGACGTTTGAATGTCACCGAAATCTGTGACAAGGGGCATATAGCCGAAACAAAAGTTCGAATTGCGGCTTTAAAAGGGGGGTCGACGTTTACATAATCATCCGGGGGGTTGACCGTTAGAATTATCCAAGGTAGATGCCCAACTCCGGTTGCGTAACTAAAATAGGTGGGTAATTGTCTTGCCTCATGCACACCACTCCAAAATGCAAATCTCGAAATCATCAGAATATTGTATGCTCTAGCGTTTTACAAATTTTGATCACGAGTCCCACAGCGACTCTTAATTTATCAGGTGTGCTCCGGCATCCGAATGCCTGCAAAATAGACCTTTCATTGCAATCCCCATCGTTTA
>Ga0184638_1000595_pt1 | contig 10297 bp, 8 predicted proteins | sample PLM31_50_b2_FD_133141 | JGI IMG/M metagenome (GOLD analysis project Ga0184638, IMG submission 133141) | Groundwater sediment microbial communities from an aquifer in East River, Colorado, USA - PLM3-1_50_b2 | ecosystem: Environmental > Terrestrial > Soil > Riparian zone | place: USA: East River... | reverse complement strand
GGCCGAGGATGAGGTCGACCACCCGCTCATCTACCTGCGCAAGCTCGTAGGTCTTGGCGTACGCGTCTGAGGTCCGCAGCGACGAGGCGACCCGTAACCCAGCGAGGGCCACTGCGGCCAGCGTCGGCACCAAGATGAGCGCGACGAGTCGGGTCCGCACCCGCCAGTTGCGCAGGGCATAGCGGTGTCCGGTCCGCAGCGGCCGCCCGTTCAGGTTCGGCTGTGAAACGGGGGGCCGAGCTGATTCCGCACCATTCGTGGTCGTCTCTTCACGGAACGTGGTGAACGACGGCGGGACCGGGTGAGCGCCGCGCCGCGCCGTCGTGGATCGTCTCTGCACTTGCCCTCGCAACCTTCGCCTCGACCCGGCACACACCGGCAGGCCACACCTCCGCGTCCTCCCGCGGGCGCGGCCGATTTCCGACGGAGCGTGTCAGCGGGCCATTGCAGCACAGCTCGTCCACTTTCTACAACGTCGGGACCGTTTGCAGTCACCTGCCGGTACTATGCGGCGACGTGTCCGTCGCGGCATCTCGCGGAGTGGACCTGCCCATAGCCTTGCAAGGAGAGCTCGTGTCCCGCGTCAAAACGGCAAATTTGGCGCGTCGTGCTTCGATCGCGGTGGTTGCCACCGCGGTGATGCTCGTCGCCGGTTGCAGCTCGTCATCCTCCGATGACACCGACCGCCAGTCCGCCAAGGGCACGATCAAGGTGGGAGTGCCCGCCTCCATCGACGCCGCGCCGATCTACATCGGGCTCAAGCACGGGTTGTTCAAGGACCAGGGACTCGACGTCCAACCAGTCCCGATCCGACCCGGCGAAGGCTTGCAGAAGCTTGCCGACCATGAGGTCGACATCCTCTTGACCGACTATGTCTCCCTGTTCCAGGCGCAGGCACAGGGCAAGGATCTGCGGATCCTCGCTGAGGGCTACCAGGCTGGGCCAGGCACTGTCGAGGTCGTCGTCCCTGCTGGCAGCTCCATCACCAAGCCGGCGGACCTGGCCGGCAAGCAGATCGCGGTCGATCAGACCAAAGGCTTTGGTGAGCTCCTCACGACCGCCTCTCTCACAGCGAACAACATCGAGACGCCTCACTACAAGCAAGTGCCGTTCGACGAGATGACCAAGGCGCTGAAGGACGGCTCGGTCCAGGCGGCGTGGATGCCTGAGCCTTATATCTCCGCCGCCGAGCAAGGCGGCAAGGATCTGCCGGCCGTACACCGCCTCATGGACACGGCGGCGGGACCGACCGCAGACGTACCGCTGAGCGGCTATGTTGCAACCGCATCCTGGACAAAGCGGTACAAAGACGTGACTGCCGCGTTCATCGCCGGTCTTACCGCCGCGAAGGATATTGCGGTTGACCGGACCGAGGTCGAGGACGCCTTGATCAACTATATGAAGATCTCGAAGCAGACCGCGGCCCTTGTCCAGATCGGCGCGTTCCCCGACACCCTCGTGCCTGACAGGCTCCAGCGCGTCGCCAACAACATGACAGCGCAGTCCGGCTTCTTCGGTGGCAGCAACACCGAGCTCGTCGTGCAGCAGTACACCCAGCGCTGACCGGAGCTCGCCTGCCTGCCGACGCTCCCCGAGGCACGTCCCGCCCCGATCAGGCCGGGCGGGAACGGCGGAACAGCTGGCCCACGAGAACCAGCGCAAGGGCGACTAGGAACATCAGGCTTCCGATGACGTTCACCTGCGGCGGGACACCGCGAAGCGAGATCCCCCACACATACATCGGGAAGGTCACCGTGGTTCCAGCATTGAAGTTGGTGATGATGAAGTCGTCGAACGAGAGGGAGAACGCGAGCAGCGCACCAGCCACGATCCCCGGCATCACCAGTGGCAACGTCACCCGCCTGAAGGTCTGGAACGGCCCGGCATAGAGATCCATCGCCGCCTGCTCCAGTGCCGGATCGAGGGTCGCGATTCGGGCTTTAACGGTCACGACGACGAAGCTGACACAGAACAGCACATGCGCGATGAGGATCGTCTGGAATCCCTGTGTCGCGCCGATATTGATGAAGAGCGCGAGCAGCGAGGAGCCCAAGACGACTTCTGGAGTGGCCATCGGCAAGAAGATCAGCATGTTGGTCGCATTGCGGCCGCGGAAGCGGTAGCGCACGAGCGCGAAGGCGACAAGGGTGCCGAGGATGGTCGACAGGAGGGTCGCGAGTAGGCCGAGTTTCAGGCTTACGCCGACCGCCTCGCACATGCCGGCCGGCCGGCATGGGTGGAGCCAGTTGTCCCAGGTGAACTTCGTGAAGGTGAAGTTGAACTTGCCGGCCGGGTTGTTGAAGGAGAAAAGCAGGACGATCGCGATGGGCAGGAACATGTAAAAGAGCGCCGCAATGGCGGCGAAGACCACGAGGTGCTCGCGCACCCAACGCAGCAGCCTGCGGTCCCATCGCGTCCTCGACGGCAGCGCTCCCGCCACCTACACCAACTCCTCGGTGCCGGCACGTTTGATGTACGCGAACACCAGGATCACGATCGCGATCATCAGCACGAATGACAGCGCGGCCGCGGTCGGATAGTCCACGATGACGTGGAATCGGCTGTCGATCACATCGCCGATCACGGTGTTCTGCGGATTGCCGAGCAGACGTCTGTTGATGAAGTCACCTGCCGCCGGAATGAAGGTCAGCAGGGTGCCCGCGACAACGCCAGGCATCGATAGCGGGAAGGTCACCTTGCGGAAGGCGGTAAACGGTGAGGAGTAGAGGTCCTCGGCCGCCTCGATCAGCCGTGGATCCATCCGTTCCAGCGACGCATAGAGCGGGAGCGTCATGAAGGGCAGGAAGTTGTACGTCAGGCCGGCCACGACGGCGAATGTCGTATTGAGCAACCGCCCATCGCTGAGATTCAGCAGCCCGAGACCGCGCATGACATCGGCGACGAACCCCGTGTCCGACAAGATCGTCTTCCAGGCGATGGTCCGGATGAGGAAGCTGGTGAAGAACGGCGCGATCACCAGCAAGAGCATGACGTTGCGCCAGCGGCCCGCCTTGAACGCGATCGTGTAGGCCAGCGGGTAGCTGATGATCAGAGCAAGAAGCGTCGCTATCGCCGCATAGAGAAAGGCGCGAAAGAACTGCTCCCTGTAGGTCCCGAGTGCGTCGGTGTAGTTCGCCCATCGCCAGGTGAGCTGGTAGCCCTGCTCCAGACTGCCGGTCTGCAGCGAGGTGGATGCCAGCGTGATCATCGGCACGAGGAAAAACAGCACGAGCCAGAGCACGCCAGGCAGCAACAGCAGGTAGGGGGTGAAGCGTCGAGTGGTGCCCGCCTCAGCAGGTTCCGGTGGCGGGGTGGGAACGGAGGCGGGGATCTGGGCGACCGCGCTCACGATCGGCCCAGCATGCCGCGCGTCATGATCCGGCTCCCACCGGGTCCGGTCGCTCGGCGGTCTCCTCGAGCTCGACGCCCGCGTCGATCGCCTCGGTCGCGTCGAGGGCGAAGGTGTGGGCCGGGTCCCAATGCAGCACGACGTCGTCGCCAGGACTGAGGCGGTCGTCGCCGCCGGTGTTCTGGCTGAAGACCATGAGCTCCTGACCCCAGGCCGTGCGAACCAGGTATTGCGTACTCACCCCGATGTAGCTGGAGTCGGTCACCACACCGGGGAGCTGGTTGCCTCCGTTCATCGAGCTGTCCATGCTGCTCAGGCCGGTCTCCCCGTCCGCCGCAGAGGGCGGGGAAGTGCCACGAGAGATCCTGATCTTCTCCGGGCGTACCCCCACGTACGCGTTCTTGGTGCGGGCCTGCGATCTCGCGGCCAGCATCGTGACTCGAACTCCTTGCGCGTCGAGCAGCAGTCTGTCCTGTTGCTGCGCGGCGACGGTCGCCCGGATCAGGTTGGACTGCCCGAGGAAGTTCGCGACGAAAGTGGTGGCAGGGCTGTCGTAGAGCTCGCCGGGCGAGCCGATCTGCTCGATCCGGCCCTGGTTCATGACCGCGATCGTGTCCGCCATCGTCATGGCCTCTTCCTGATCGTGGGTCACGTGCACGAAGGTGAGGCCCACCTCGGTCTGGATGCGCTTGAGCTCGATCTGCATCTGGCGGCGCAGCTTAAGGTCTAGCGCTCCGAGCGGCTCATCGAGCAACAACACCTGCGGCCGGTTGATGATCGCCCGGGCCAGCGCAACCCGCTGCTGCTGCCCGCCGGAGAGCCATGCGGGGCGTCTGCGGCCATAGCCCTCGAGCTGCACGAGCGCGAGCATCTCGTCGACCTGACTGCGCACGTTGCGCACTCCGCGGCGGCGCAGCCCGAACGCCACGTTCTCGAAGATGTCGAGATGGGGGAAGAGCGCGTAGCTCTGGAAGACGGTGTTGACCGGTCGCTTGTACGGTTTGCGGTCCGTGATGTCGTCGTCGCCGATGCCGATACGGCCGGCCGTCGGATATTCGAGGCCGGCGATCATTCGCAGCGTTGTGGTCTTCCCGCAGCCGGACGGGCCGACCAAAGCGAAGAACGAACCTTGGGGAACGGTGAGGGATACGTCGTCGACGGCGCTAAAGGTGCCGAAGCGCTTGGTGAGGCCGGCGAGGTGCAGGTCTGCGCCGGTCTGGCCCGCCGAGCTTGTCGAGATGGTCATCACGCTCGATTTCGGTGGTCAGTTGCCCTGAAGCTGCTGGAAAGCCTCGTTGTACTTCGTCTCGGTCGCCTCGTCCAGCGCCTTGAACACATGGCTCTTGGCAAGGGTTGCCTCGTTGGGGAAGATCAGCTGGTTGTTGACCAGCTCGGGGTCGATCTTCGCGGCCTCCTCCTTGGCACCCTGGATCGGGCAGATGTAGTTGACCCACGCCGCGACCTGCGCCGCGACTGCGGGATCGTAGTAGTTGTTGATCACGATCTCGGCGTTCTTCTTGTGCTGCGCCTTGTTCGGGATCATCAGGTTGTCCGACCAGAGCATCTGGCCAGACTCAGGTGTGACGAGCTTGATCGATGGATCGTCGGCCTGCAGCTGGATGACGTCGCCGGACCACGCGAGGCACGCCGCGATCTGCCCGCTCGCCAGGTCCTGCATGTAGTCGTTCCCGGTGAACCCTCGGACCTGACCGGAGTCGACCGCGTCGCCGAGCTTGGCGATGGCGGCGTTGAAGTCGTCGTCGGTGAAGTCTTCTGGCTTCTTGCCCATGTCGAGCATGATCAGGCCCATGGTGTCCCGCATCTCCGTCAGGACCGTCACCTTTCCCTTGAGCTTGGGGTTGGTGAGGAGGTCGTTGACGGTGAGACCTGACGGATCGGTGATCCCGGCGACGTTCTTCAGCGCCTTTCCGTTCGTGCCGATCCCGGTGAAGCCGGACTGCCATGGCAGGGACTGCTTTCGGCCCGGGTCGAATCCGACGTTCTGCAGGTTCGGGACGAGATTCTTGGCGTTGGGGATGTTGGTCTTGTTCAGCTCCTGCACGTAGGACAGCCGAATGAGCCGCCCGGCCATCCAGTCGGTGAGGACGATGACGTCGCGTCCGGTGTCCTGGCCCTGGGCGAGCTGGGTCCGGATTTTGCCGAAGAACTCGTCGTTGTCGTTGATGTCCTCGTTGTACGTGACCTTGATGCCGGTCTTCTTCTCGAAGGCCTGCACCGACGGCCGCTTGGTCTCGTCGTCGTTGTAGTCGATGTAACCCGGCCAGTTCGACCAGACGACGCTCTTGTCGGTATCTGACTTGTCCGGGGCAGCCTGGTCCTGCGTGGTCTGCTCGCTCGAGCCTTCGGTGCCGCAGGCAGCGAGCAGCGGCCCACCGACCGCCACGGCGCCGCCGATCCCGAGGGCGCGCAGGACACTGCGGCGGGACATGCCTGTCGGGCGCAGCCCGGGGATCGCGGGTCGATCGTTCATCGTGCTCATCGACGGGGTCCTCTCGAAGGGGCGGAGGCCGCCCTAAAGATGTCTGGCGACCGACGATCCTGACATGAGATGAGGCCTTGGACAAGGGATTCCGTAGCCTTGCTCGGTCCTAGGCAACGAAATCGCTACCTAGCCGTAACGTAAGGCCACGGATCGCGTGCGGTAACCCCATTGGCCAACAATAAGCGCAGATCGGGTGCGCACGATCGAGCATGTCCTCGGGGTGGAGCTCGACTCCGTCGAGTCCTGCCTTTCACTCCACGTCGCCCTGCTCGCGCTGGACTCGCTCAGCAGCAGCTAGGGCGGCGAGTCAGCCCGCTATGCCCGGCGAGTCGCCGGCGCCGGTGACCGGTTCGAGAGCCGGCCGCTTCGGCCGCACGGCGTCGCCGGATGATTGGCCGGTGACGCGGTGCCTGACCCAAGGTCCGGCGTGCTGCCAGAACCATCGCGCGTCCTCCGTGCGGCTCGCGAACCAGCGCACTGGTGGCAGCGGATCCAGCGCCGAGGTCCACGCGGGATCTGCCGTTACCCCGAGGGCGTCCAGGACCTTCGCTGCCACCAGCCGGTGGCCGTGGGTGCTGAGGTGGATGCGGTCGATGCTCCACATCCGAGGATCGGCCAGCCGGCGCTCGCCCACGCCCTCGACGACCAGCGCGCCGTGCTGAGCTGCCGTGGTCCGGACGAGGTCGTTGAGCGACTCCAGACGCCGGCGTAGCACCCGACCGGCCGGGAGGCGCTCGGCAAAGTCGGCTGCGGTCGTGAACATCACAAGCGTCGCTCCGGTCGCCCTGATCCTGGCGACCACGTCGTCGAGCCCGGCTGCGAGCGCGCCCGCATCGAAATGGCGGCGCATCGCGTCGTTTGCCCCGGCGGCGAAGCTCACGAGGTCAGCGCCCATCTCGAGTGCCGGTGGAACCTGCTCGTCGACCACCGCCGCCAGCAACCGCCCGCGGACCGCGAGGTTGGCATAGGGGAATCCCGGCGCCTCCGCGGCGAGCCGAGTCGCGACGAGGTCGGCCCAGCCTCGATACATGCCGTCAGGCCCCGGATCGTCGAGCCCTTCGGTGAAGCTGTCTCCCAGCGCGACGAAGCTGGTGTACGGATGCATGCGCAGAAGTGTCCCAGAGCGGGCAGCGCAGGCCGCCGTGCGCAGGTGGCAGGCGCGCTCAGATCTCGACGTTGTGCATCACGTGCTTGACCCGCGTGTAGTCCTCCATGGCGTACATCGAGAGGTCCTTGCCGTAGCCGGAGTGCTTGAAGCCGCCATGCGGCATCTCGGCGACGATCGGGATGTGGGTGTTGATCCACACGCAGCCGAAGTCGAGCTGCTTGGCCATCCGCATCGCCCGGCCGTGGTCCCTGGTGAAGACCGACGACGCAAGGCCATACTGCACGCCATTGGCCCAGCGGAGCGCTTCGTCCTCGTCGGTGAACCGCTGCACCGTGATGACCGGCCCGAAGACCTCGTTCTGGATGATCTCGTCGTCCTGGTTGAGACCGGAGACAACCGTCGGAGCGTAGAAGTAGCCCCGATCCCCGACGGTCGTGCCACCGACACCGACGATGGCATGGTCAGGCAGCCGGTTGATGAAGCCGCTCACTCGCTCCATTTGGGTGGAGTTGTTCAGTGCCCCAAAGAGCACGTCCTCGTCGTCGGGCATCCCGGTCTTGGTGTTCTTGGCCTGCTCGGTCAGCGCTGCCACGAAGTCGTCGTGCACGCTCGGTCCGGCGAGCACCCGGGTAGCCGCCGTACAGTCCTGTCCGGCGTTGAAATAGCCCGCGGTGGCGATCGCCTCCGCCGCGTTCTCCAGGTCGGCGTCGTCGAACACGACGACCGGAGCCTTGCCGCCAAGCTCGAGGTGGACTCGCTTCAGGTCGCGGGCGACGGACTCGGCGACCTCCATCCCGGCGCGGACCGAGCCAGTCACCGACACCAGGGCGGGGATCTCGTGACTGACAACGGCGCGGCCGGTGTCTCGGTCGCCACAGACCACGTTGAACACGCCTGGCGGCAGGAACTCGCCCATGATCTCGGCCATCAGCAGAGTGCTGACGGGAGTCGTGTCCGACGGCTTGAGGACAACTGTGTTGCCTGCCGCGAGGGCTGGACCCCACTTCCAGATCGCCATCATGAGCGGGTAGTTCCACGGCGTCACCTGGGCGCAGACACCGATCGGCTCGCGGCGTACGTAGGAGGTGTGCCCTGCCAGATATTCGCCCGCGGCCTTCCCCTCCAAGACGCGAGCAGCCCCGGCGAAGAACCTGACCTGGTCAACGCTGGGTGGCAGCTCCTCCGACGCCGTCAGCCCGATCGGCTTGCCGGTGTTCTCGCTCTCCGCCGCTACGAGCTCGTCCGTACGAGCCTCGATCGCGTCGGCGATCCGTAGCAACGCTCGCTGCCGCTCGCTCGGTGTTGTCTCCCGCCAGGTCGCGAAGGCAGTCGCAGCGGCCTTCGCAGCCCGGTCGACATCTTCGGCATCAGACACGGGTGCCGTCGCGAAGACCTCGCCGGTGGCCGGGTTGACGAGATCCGATGTCCGGCCGGAGGCCGGCTCGACCCATTCGTTGTTGATGAAGTTCTTGAGCGTTCTCAGTTCACCCACGAGGTCTCCTGGCTGGACATGGTCGACTGGGTCGAGGGGCACTTTCCCCAACGGGACCCTAATACGAAAAGCAACCCGTGTGGAGCCCCTTCACGAGGGAATCAGTTTCAAATCCAGGTTGATTCCACGGATTCACTTGCTCTAGTGCCCACAGACGGGCCAAGATGCCACACATGGCACGTCGTGGATCCGCGAACCAGGTTCCGCTCGACCACGTCTCCAAGGCGATCATCGAGCAGCTGCAGCAGGACGGTCGGCGACCCTACGCGACGATCGGCCGCGCGGTCGGTCTGTCTGAGGCAGCCGTTCGCCAGCGGGTGCAAAAGCTGCTGGACGCGGGCGTCATGCAGATCGTCGCGGTCACAGACCCGCTCCAGGTCGGATTCAACCGGGAGGCCATGATCGGCATCACGGTACATGGCGACTTCGAGCCGGTCGCCGACAAGCTGATCGAGATGCCCGAGGTCACCTACTGCGTCATGACCGCCGGGTCGTTCGACCTGATAGCCGAGGTCGTCTGTGAGAACGACGAGCACCTGCTGGACATCATCAACAAGCGGATCCGGGCGATCCCTGGCGTTCGCGGCACCGAGAGCTTCGTCTACCTGCGCCTGAAGAAGCAGACCTACGCATGGGGAACCCGATGACCGACCATTTGTGGATGCACTTCACCCGGATGTCGGCGTACAGAAACGCCGAGGTCCCGACGATCGTCCGCGGCGACGGCCCGTACATCTGGGACGCCAACGGCCGCCGCTATCTCGACGGTCTGGCGGGGCTGTTCGTGGTCCAAGTCGGCCATGGCCGGGGCGAGCTCGCCGAGGCCGCATCCAAGCAGGCGGCCGAGCTCGCCTTCTTCCCGGTGTGGTCCTACGCCCACCCGAAGGCGATCGAGCTCGCCGACCGGCTGGCCGAGCTCACCCCCGGCGATCTGAACAAGATCTTCTTCACCACGGGCGGAGGCGAGGCAGTCGAGTCGGCATGGAAGCTGGCCAAGCAGTACTTCAAGCTCACCGGGAAGCCGACCAAGCACAAAGCGATCAGCCGGGCGATCGCCTATCACGGCACTCCGCATGGCGCGCTGTCCCTCACTGGACTACCCGAGCTCAAGGCGCCATTCGAGCCCCTGGTGCCAAGCGCGTTCCGGGTGCCAAACACAAACTTCTACCGCGCGCCTGAACACGGCGACGACATCGAGGCATTCGGCCGGTGGGCGGCGGACAGGATCGCCGAGGCCATCGAGTTCGAGGGGCCAGACACCGTCGCGGCCGTCTTCCTCGAGCCCGTGCAGAACGCGGGTGGCTGCTTCCCACCGCCTCCTGGCTACTTCGAGCGGGTGCGGGAGATCTGCGACGAGTACGACGTGCTGCTCGTCTCCGACGAGGTCATCTGCGCTTTTGGCCGGCTCGGCGGTTATTTCGGCTCCGGCGTATACGGCTACCAGCCCGACATCATCACCTGCGCGAAGGGACTGACCTCCGGGTATGCACCCGCCGGTGCAATGATCGCCAGTGACCGGCTGTTCGAGCCGTTCGCCCGCGGCGCAGCGATGTTCGCCCATGGATACACCTGGGGCGGGCACCCGGTGTCCTCGGCGGTCGCCCTGGCCATCCTGGAGATCTTCGAGCGGGAGAGGCTCAACGAGCACGTCGCCGCCAACTCGCCGGCATTCAGGGCGACCCTCGAGAAGCTGCTTGACCTGCCCATCGTCGGGGACGTCCGCGGGGACGGCTTCTTTTTCGGCATCGAACTGGTGAAGGACAAGGCCACCAAGGAGACCTTCGATGACGACGAGTCGGAGCGGCTGCTGCGCGGCTTCCTGTCCAAGGCATTGTTCGAGGCCGG
>Ga0184638_1000593_pt1 | contig 10304 bp, 10 predicted proteins | sample PLM31_50_b2_FD_133141 | JGI IMG/M metagenome (GOLD analysis project Ga0184638, IMG submission 133141) | Groundwater sediment microbial communities from an aquifer in East River, Colorado, USA - PLM3-1_50_b2 | ecosystem: Environmental > Terrestrial > Soil > Riparian zone | place: USA: East River... | reverse complement strand
TGTTTCCAAGATAAATATAGCTTCAAGGATCGCAGAATTAAGGCAGTAGACAGGAGATTATAACTTGCATTCGCGTAACATATCATACGTTATCTTAATGTTGTCATATCAAGCCTTTTAGACATTAGAAATATACTACTAAGGAAGACCGATCGATATTCTTATGAAATTGAAAAGCAAAGAAGCTTTTTGTCTCATTGTGGCGTCTATCGACTATAGTCGATACCAAAAGAGAGACCGATTTCCGGTCAATGAGCTGGGTACTTTTCATCAAGTCTTATGTTACTAATATGTAACCTGGCATTCATATCTGAATCAGGTCCGCCAACTAGCATTTCAATCCTTTTACTATAGCATTGCATTAGTAACGATAAAACATATGCTCTTTCTCTGGTACTAATTTTGGGATTTCGTTTGTCCTCAACAATTTCCCAAAGGTTCTTGATAATCTCATTAAACCCACTGATATAGATCTGAAATTCATTTGGAATCTCGTCCTTCATATAGAGGTCCAGCGAACTTCTTGCCTTCTTCCTTATTTCCTCCAAATCTCTGCTAACTGTAGATTGATTCACATTGAGTTTGCGGGCTATTTCAGACTGGTTAAAACCTTTACTATGGTACATCAGTACTTTTGCTATCCTATCTTGGTGTTCTATGTCTTCATCAGAATCAGAAGACTGGTTTGTATCGTCCTCCTTCTTGCGAAGTATGGAGGGTTTATGCATGCTTGCGTTCAATTTATGCATTAATTATGCATAGGGGTAGTTATATTTTTCCCCTTTTCAATCAAGAATTATAAAATAATCTAGTTTAGACTTAAGCCGATGCAATTTTGTGTAGCCATAGTTCTCTACTTGTTTATGTATGAACAGATAGGCATTAATTCATTGGGGCCAGAGGGATTTGAACCCTCGACCGCCAGCGCCCCAGGCCAATACCTCAATGAAATGAGATGAAATGAAGTGATATCAAATCAATTGAGATGGTATCCTTGACCAAGCTAGACGATGGCCCCTACGACTTACACTATAGGGTGCTTTTTAAATGTAGTATTGCTTATTATGAAAAAACAGTTTCGATAAGAATAAGGATAATAAATTCCGTTCAGATTCTGGTTGATATGAAAATTTCGTATATTTAGAATAATTATTCACATATCCACCATTTATGAAATGAAGAATTTAAATTCAATTAATTTGATTATTTGATTACTCCACGAACAAAAATGGACTACTCTAATTATTTCTCAATATTGTATGATTACGAAAAAAAACAAGTAGGAACAGATGAAAAATCAATTTTGTTTAAAGTGATAAACAATGTTGATTTATCTGCGCAAATAGGATCATATCTAAAACTAAGAGACAAGAACCAAATTGGCGATAATCCAACCATTAGAAAATTACTGGGGCTCAAGCTGCTTAACGAAAAAAAGGGACTAATATTAAGGGGGATGAGAAAATACCAACTGACTAGTACAGGGCTATTTTATGTGCTCTCTGAAACCAGAAATTATCCTCCAAGCCTCTTAAAGAAGTGTAGCAATGATCCAATTCTCTTAACGCTCTTGTATCAATATTTTGAAGTAGATACAATAGCCTCAAGTACAGCCAGATTTTATTCTATCATAACCCAGTATCTAAAACAGTGTTGCAGGATTACTCTAAACTGGTTGGAAGATACACAGAACTCTAATGAGGAACATAAAAAACAAATGATGAACCATCTATTGTTCGAATTAGAATTAAATGCTAAATTATTGGCACTTAGAATTATTGTTATGTATTCTGATTCAAATATACTTTCTCTTACACCAAAATCGGAAACTGGAGACTCAGAGTCAGCCTATTACGAGCTCGAAAGTAATATGAAGGAGATTCTTGGTAAAGACAATAAGTTTGTCGAACTATTGCATAAAACAGACGCAGATTTTAAGAACGGTTATAAAGAATTCACTGATTCTAAATAATTACTCATTTACCTAATTTATTCAACTATTGTCTTAGATCCTTTGGCTTTGCTTCCAGAGTAGCCTCAATTTCCTGCGGTTTACCGTCTCTAAGAATACCAATACTCATCTTGTCGCCTTCTTTTTTATTATTTGTAATATAGGTCAATAAATCTTTCAAATTTTTAATGGGCACTTTATCTGCGCTTGTAATAATATCGCCACCCAATTCTATTTGTGTTCCATTGATATCTGTTATTCTATAACCACCTTTCATTCCTGCCTTGTCTGCTGGCCCATCTGAAATAACTCCAACTACTAGGATGCCAGTGCTCTGATTAGTATTCAATTTAGTAGCAATATCGGCACTCATGTCGACACCATCAATGCCCAACCACAAGGGTTTCGTATTGAGTAGTAATGGCCTTTCAGCCAAAACAACCTTAATTGTTTGGGGTTTTCCATCTCTAATAACACTCAAATTAACACTTTGTCCAGCCTTTTTGTGTTGTTCCAAATATACTAATATGTCATCAATCTTGGAAACACTTTGATTATCAATTTTTATAATAACATCTCCAAACAATTTAGTTTTCCTGCCGTCTACATCTACCAGTTTATCTCCGCTTTGAATTCCAGCCTTAGATGCAGGTCCTCCAGGACTAGCATCTACCACAAGAAAACCTTTAGTCGTGTTTAATTTCATGGCGGATGCAACTTGTTCATTAATGTCTATTCCAGAAATTCCAATCCATGGATGTTTGTAGGAATGTTCTGAAATCAAGATCGGTACTACTCTCTGAATGGTACTTGCCGGGATAGCAAATCCCACACCAGAGTATTCACCTGTTAATGAAAAAATAGCGCTATTTATCCCGATCATTTGTCCCTTTAAATTAAGCAGTGGTCCGCCAGAATTTCCAGGATTTATGGCTGCATCGGTCTGAATTATCTCTGGTATAGAAAATGAGGCAGAAGGAACTAGTGCATTCTCTTGATCAGGAGGCAATTCTGGACCTGGAGGACTACCTGGATTTTGCGATGGTATGACTCTTCCTAATCCGCTAATTATTCCCTCAGTCATAGAACCAGAAAGCCCAAATGGGTTCCCTATTGCAATTACATGTTCTCCAATTTTTACATCAGAAGAATTACTAAGTACCAGTGGCTTCAAAGATTCGTTTTTTGGATTTTCAATTTGTAAAACTGCTAGATCAGAAAAAGGGTCGCTACCAATAATTTTTGCCTTGTAGGATTTTTCATCCAAAAATGTCACAGTAACATTATTGGTATTATTGGTATCAGTATCGTTATACGATCTATTTCGAACCACATGATCATTTGTGATAATATGACCAGATTTGTCAAAAACAAAACCTGAACCAAGTGCAGAAGATAGGGGGTCTTTGTTAGACACAGTAATCTGTACTACAGATCCCTTAACTCTATCGAATAATTTGGACAATAAAGTATCATCGAAAGCTGTAGTTTGAGCATAAGAATTTACAGAAATATAGCTAAAAACAAGTAAAAAACAGATTGGAATTAGGACATATAATTGAAAAAGTTTATAATGAGCTAACTTACGGATTGCAAAAGTCTCTATAAAAGAGTTCACATAAATTGTACTTTAAAAAAGTTAATTTATATCTATTGTTTTAAAATTCCATTAATATTGATAAAACTTGAAACACAAGGCGTATTATTTGGTTGATGCAATTTAAATACATTTGTCAAATGAGAAGAGTCTTTTTATTCATCTTTTCTTTTACTTAATTTTACTTTAAAAACGTACGTGGAATTTTATATTAAAAATGTTGGTTACCATATATAAGTAATAACAGAATTATAAATTGCAATAGGTGCCGAAAATTGGTGGAGAGAGAAGTAGAACGAATCGTAAAATATTTGGTTGAAGAGAGAACCCTGGTTAAGCTCCTACGCTCATTCGAAACACAGGAAAAATATAACTTTTATAACATTAATCAGGAGGATAGTGGGCTATCGTACTATTCTAGAAAGTATAAGGCATGGGTACTGCGCAATAAGTGTTTTCAATTGAATTAGTGAATCGCTTATCTAATGCGTTTTGTTTCTATCGCTTAGATGTGATCTCAATGAAAATTTAATATGACCCATTTTAACACGAGATAAATTAAATTTACACTTAATTTAGTAATTTCTAGAGATAGTTGCGAGCTTATTTATCACGATACTCCGAAAACGATATCGAATGGATGAATGTTGTCTCAATCGAACGACATTGTGATAAATACATTGAAGACAATTTTAGTTAGAATTTCTAGAAATAAATAATTGTCTTCACACTAAAAATCAATATCGTCTATTTATCGGCAGACGACTAAATTAATGGTTTGCACATACTCTATCTCACCGGATTGCACCAATCAATTACTCATCCTATCTTATAATATTTTCATTTTGTTGATAGGTTTGTTCAAAATTGAAAAAATTTTCACCTGCCATTAGATTGAACTTATAGATTCTCTTTTATTATTGTATAGTAACATTCGCTCATTAAAAGTCCGAAGAACCACCTGCACTGTATGGACTTCCTTTGATGCTAACCACAAAATCCAAATCATTAATTCGCTTTAATAAGTTGAGATTTAGACTATGACTGACTACCATTTTTGTTCCTTGAAGATAAAAACTTGGTGCCATACCCGTGACACTAATTACTCTCTCTCTAATTTGTTCGGTATCCTGTTCAGGTTTAAGGATCATTTCTAGGGTATAGATATTCTCTTTTTTTGCTTTTTCGTCAAAAATTAGTCTAACAACCAGAATAGGATCTACCTTTGGAAAGACCGTTTTGATTGCGTTATCGGCTTCCGTAAATTCCCGTACAACTTCCCTAATACTATTGCTTTCTTGGCTACTCATTTAAACTTAGTAGTGTTAACAGATTAATAAAGAAAACTACCTTGATTCGTAAGAGCTATTTTAATAAAGTTTAAAATCTATAAGCAATTTATATTAGATATCGTCTATTTCAGGAGATAGATGTAACAACATTCTTGGTTGGTGCAAGGTCATCCTAAATGATCAGCACCAATCATTTTATTGATTTAATTTTTTAATTCCCTTATTATCTATATTGATTTTGTAACATGAAATAAATTAAATACCCATAGTGGACCTTACATCGTATCAATGAATGAGGAGGATGATGGTCATACTAAGAGCTATCTTTTACAACTTGAGAAGATGAATATCAATTTTGGAAAAATTGAGAGAAACCTACCAATAGCAACCCTGATCGAAATAGCAATTCAGAGAAATGAAGGACTGTTATCAAATTCTGGCGCGTTGTCTGTTAAGACCGGTAAATTTACAGGACGCTCTCCCGACGATAAATTCATAGTTGATGACGAAATAACGCATAGACTCGTCGACTGGGGTAAAGTGAACCATCCAATATCTACAGAAAAGTTTGACAAAATTTTTGAAAGAATGAAACAGCACGTATCCGGGAGGGACTTTTTTTTATTTGACGGATTTGTTGGCGCTGATCCTGACAATCGCCTGCCAATTAGGGTTTTTACCGACAGTGCATGGCACAACATTTTTGCATCACAAATATTTATACGGCCTACACCTAAAGAACTAAATAATCATAAACCTGAATTTACTCTGTTCTTTGTTAATGATTTTGCCGCTCTCCCTGAGATTGACGGTACCAAAAGCGGAACATTCATAATCATTAATTTCTCCAAGAAAATGGTTTTAATAGGTTACACATCCTATGCCGGGGAGATAAAAAAGTCAATGTTCTCTGTCATGAATTTTCTACTTCCACAGAGAGGAGTATTCCCGATGCATTGTTCTGCCAATATGGGAAAGAATGGAGAAACCGCATTATTTTTCGGATTATCAGGGACAGGAAAAACTACATTATCCGCGGACCCAGAAAGGAACTTAATAGGAGATGATGAACATGGATGGTCTGATAGAGGAATCTTTAATTTCGAAGGTGGATGTTACGCCAAGTGTATTAATCTTAGGAAGGAAGACGAACCGCAAATTTGGAATGCAATAAAGTTTGGTTCTGTAATGGAGAACGTAATTATTGATGAACAAACACGAGAACCAATTTTTGACGACAGCTTCCTAACCGAGAACACTCGAGTAGCCTACCCTTTGGAGTTTATCCCTGGCGCAGTAATACCTTCAATCGCTACTCATCCTAAGGTTATAATATTTCTTACTGCGGATGCATTTGGTGTAATGCCACCAGTAGCGAAACTCTCGAGGGAAGGTGCAATGTATCATTTTATATCTGGATATACAAGTAAGCTAGCAGGTACAGAAAGAGGAATTACGGAACCAAAGGAGACATTTTCTCAATGTTTCGGAGCGCCATTTATGCCATTACATCCTATTGATTATGCAAGAATGCTTGCAGATAAAATTTCAAAACATAACACGAGTGTATATCTTATTAATACTGGTTGGACTGGCGGTCCATATGGAATAGGCAGGAGAGTGAATCTGATATATACAAGAGCGATGGTATCGGCATCAATAAACGGAGATCTTGAAAGGGTACATTACAAACTTGATAATATCTTCAATTTAGAAATTCCTCAGTCATGTCCTCAAATCCCATCAAAAATTTTAGATCCAAGTTCTTCTTGGTCTAATAAAGACCAATACGTTGTTGCAGCGAAAAGATTAGCACATTTGTTTATCGAAAATTTCAAGAGGTTCGGAGAAGAGGCTAGATACTTGGCTAAATTTGGGCCTCAAATTTAGATTTAAAACCGTAGCCCGGAGCAGATTCGAACTGCTGTCCTCAGGTATCTTTTCATGACGATCCAGAGCCTGAAATCCATAGCCCTCCTGTGGAGTTTGACCGCTAGATTCGGCATCGACACAATCGTGTAGATTCGACCGGGCTAATTCTCGAGCTACAAGTAGAAACTTTCAAACGGATATTTATCAATATCTACTTTAGGAGAGGCTCTTTCATTCTAATAGTATTAACCAACTCCCTAACACGATTAAGACTTTGCTGAAAATATGATATTAAATTCTTGTTAATTAGTTCCTTCGGATCTTTTGATGTTATCGATGTTGTCCTGTCATCGAATAGAAGAGCTTGCGCTTCTTTGGACGGTCTCTGCATTGTTTGATTTCTAAATTCCATTAATATCCAAAGCCATCCGTTGTGTTCTGAGGCTTGTCTTAGCTCTGTTAGCAGGCTAATATTTTTTGTTCTGGCATTGAGGGCGCTCTGAATTGTAGCTTGGTCGACCTTTCCTATCGCAATTCCCAATTCTAATCTTGTGTTGATTAGTATCAACAGGCAATCCACTGCTCCCAAAATTTGAGCAAGAAAGCAATCTATTTCCAATTCCGCCTGAACTACTGGGTTGTCGTTTTCCATGTTTGAGTAATTTAACTGGATTTCTTGTAGGTTATTCAAGTGTATTTCGGCACCATATACCTTGAACTCAACTCTGTCTGTCAATATATTTGAATCAAATTTTGAAGTCATGGGTGTTTAGAACCACATTAATTTTCATTAACTTTACTGAGATGTAAATACGGATAAATCAAATCATACTTGATGAACTGTTAAAATTATGGATTTATCTACATACGGATATATGAGTGAAAATGAAGATTTAGAGGAAAAGAAGCTGTTAGGTTCAGGGGGGTACGCCTTAGCAAGAATTACGGAAGATGAAGAAATCAAAGCCAATCTGGGAATTCCGCAAATATTTCTGGCTAATGTGGGGAGATTGAGTGAAGATAGGTTTTTGAAATATCATTGTAATGTATGTGCAAAGGATTTTGATGGTTCTCCAATGATAAAATATGAGACTCCAAATGAAGAACTCGGGCAAGGAGTAGTACTAGTAGAAAAAGGAGAATACAAATGCAAGAACTGTGATAACTTAATAGCATTGTACAGAAAGTTCAACAAATAGCAAAAGCAATCCTCATAGAAAATGGATGTTTACCTAATTTTTACGTCTTCAACAATAAAATGTTTATAATAATTTTGCCTAATACATAATTGAAATAAAATTGGGAGGATGGGATGATGACTGGCATTATTATCGCAAAGACAAGAAGACAAGGGATTGGATAAGAATAGCTCGATATGCTATCTACGGTGGTTTTGCAATTGTCGCTATTGTGGTATTGCTAGTATTTATTCCAAGAGCGGGATTAACTGTCGAGATAATGGAAACAGGGGAAGCTATTAGTACCGTAAATATAAAAATAAATAATAACAACCTGCAAGAAATTCATAATGTAACAGTAGTCTTCGATGATGATAAGGAGAAAAAGCAAGTTTTCAATTCTATCGGACCATTTAGTTCAATATTCGTTACCCCAGATAAGGACAATCTAAATTTTAAAAAAATAATCGTAACAGCTGATAATGGAAAGTTACAGACCACAAAATATAGATGATGAAATTTTTTGATTAAACTAAATTATGCAAGATCCAATGGGTCAAATCTACGAATTCAAGATAATTTTTCTTATCGCTTGGTACTTGTTTCTCTTATTGCATGACCATATTCCAGATTTACCTTCTTTCTCATGTAAGGTATAAGTCTATAATGTATAGAATAGATACTTTTTTGTCTTATAAGAATCCCCTTAACCAGCAGAGATACAAAACCACCTGCAACTTTTGATGATTCTATTTTTTTATTATTGCAAAAATTATCTCTTTTTAAATGGTACTCCTTTAACGTGAAATAGGAACGATTTACATCCAATATTAATGGCCAGATAATGTTCTCCCATACCATTCTCCTATTTTGTGTTGATGACGCGTGCTTTCCTTTATTACTTGATTCTAATCTTGGGGCACTAGGATCTTGAAAGTTGAGCATGTTGTGCGGTTCAAATGAGAGTTGTTTCTTAGGCACATTTAAACTTGGGTTCCGACATAACCATAATAGGTATTGAAAGAATTAGAGATAAAAGAGTCCTTGGAAAATTTGGCCAACAAGTGGACAATAGAACAGTCAATATATGATCTTCATCTTGGAAAACGTGACGATGTTTCTGATTTTCAATTAGTTGTAAATGGTGTCGTTTTTCATATTCCATATCTTGTAAAGGACAAAACATACGTTCTTTGGAAATGCCTATGGCCAGATTGTCATAATTGCTGTGAGAGGCAGGGGAGATTACCGCTTACTAAGGACGACATATCACTAATTTCAAAAAAAATGGAATATAAATCAGAATCTGAATTTATCAAAAAAGAAACGACAATCTCTAGTTGGAATGAAACGTCGACTATGAATAATGTAATTACTACAATTAGTATGATTTCACTAAAGAGAGATGCAAAAGAAACAGAGGAACAAGATGGTAAACCATTACCATGTAGGTTTTTGGATGGATGCGGTAGTTGTAAATTACATCCCGATAAACCAGGTGTTTGTTGGCTTTATCCATTTTCTTCATGGATGGAATCTGATAATGGCAAACCCGTAGTGCATGCTTCATTCCAGCTAACTGGTGATTGCCCTGGATTCTATACAGACAAAACATCACAACCGATGATGGATATCCTACAAGAATATTCGAAACGAATATTCGAGTATAATATGTCAATCCTGAGAACAACGAGAGAAAAATACGGATTCATAGATATAGTTCAATAAACTTATCAAATGATTTGGAAATTGAATTATCCTTGGCCATTCCAAATAACGCCTGTATTGCAACTCTTGCAGGGTGGGAATGGATCACCTTTCGATAGTGGTATGATACGATCTTTTGCTGTTGGTGAACAATTTAATTTTCGAATTCGTTTCAGGAGAGTAGAGTTATGTCTCAACAAATTGAACGTGCCGCTATGCGGTGCCAACTCTCCAGTACGGTATTCAGTCAATTAATTACCATATTATTGTGATACAAAGAATATAATAATGTCAGTTTTTCAGCATCCAAACAAATCCTTCTTTTGAATACTCGCATGAGTAATAATCTTGATTTCATAATATCCTAATTTTTCACTTTTCATTTAAGCTTATGGACTGAATCCAGTATCTATTTTTAGTCGTGACTAATTGTATCCGGTCACGAGGCAAGCAAATAATATCTTGTGTATCTAGAAACATTTTTATTTAAAAAATAGGGCCTTGACAATAGTCCATTGGTTATTAATAAGGAACTCCTGCAACTCAGAAAAAAAATAGCAGAGAAAAGACCAGAGTTTGTGAGACAAGAGAGCTGGAGGTATAAAAAACTTGCATCTAATTGGAGGAAACCCAAAGGAAAAGACAATAAGATGAGACAGCAGGTATCAGGTGTTCCGCGGTTGGTTAAGGTTGGTTATAAGGGACCT
>Ga0184638_1000587_pt1 | contig 10331 bp, 9 predicted proteins | sample PLM31_50_b2_FD_133141 | JGI IMG/M metagenome (GOLD analysis project Ga0184638, IMG submission 133141) | Groundwater sediment microbial communities from an aquifer in East River, Colorado, USA - PLM3-1_50_b2 | ecosystem: Environmental > Terrestrial > Soil > Riparian zone | place: USA: East River... | reverse complement strand
GTGCTCGACCTGTGAGACGTCGACGACCTCGACCACGATCGGCAGCCCGGTCTGACGTCGGCACTCCTCGAGCACCTCGAGCCCTCGCTCGCCGAGACCCTGGAACGAGTACGGCGACGTCCGCGGCTTGTAGACGTCGCCACGCAGGACCGTCGCGCCGGCGGCCTTCGCCGCCTTCGTGGCGAGCATCGCCTGCTCCTCGCTCTCGACGGCACACGGTCCGGCGATCAGGGTGAAGGTGCCCCGTCCGACGGGCGTCGGACCCACGTTCACGGTCGTGGGCGTGGGGTGGAGGTCGGCCGCGACCATCTTGTACGGCTTGCCGACCTGGATCACGTGGTCGACGCCCGGCAGCTGTTTCCACGGGATCGCCTGGAAACGCTCGGAGTCGCCGACCAGGCCGATGATCGTGTGGACCGTGCCGCGCGAGACGAACGCCTCGCCGCCGGCGGCGCGGACGCGCTCAGCGACCGCCTCGACGTCGGCCTCGCTGGCGTCGCGCCTCATGACCACGACCATCGCGTTCCTCCAGGTGCCTCGTCGCTCTCGGAGACGACGAAACCCCGGGCCTCGGGCCCGGGGTCCCCTGCTCCGTTCGGTTCAGGCGACTACGCCGGGCCCAGCCCGCCGTAAAACCAGAAACCGAACGTCCCGTCCATCAGGCCGCCATCGTGGCAGCCCCACCTGGGTCTGGCAACCCACTCCCGCCGGCACCGTCAGCGGTGTCTCGGCGCCCCCCCGGTAGGATTCGCGCGTGTCCGTCACCGTCGTGGATCATGCGCTCGCCGGCCATCTGCTAGCGCACCTGCGCGCCGAGGGGACCCCTCCTCCGGTCTTCCGGACCCTCGCCAAGCGCCTTGCCCTCACGCTCGCTTCCGAGGCGATCCGGGACCTCCCGACGACCGAGATCGCCGTGCGGACACCGCTCGAGGAGACGACCGGACGCGTGCTCGGCGACCTCGTCGCCGTGCCGATCCTCCGGGCCGGGCTGGGCATGCTGGAGGCGGTGACCGAGCTGTTCCCCGAAGTCGCCGTCGGCTACATCGGGCTGGAACGCGACGAGGCGTCGCTCGAACCGCAGTCCTACTACCGCAAGCTGCCACCCGTTCGTGGACGCCACGTGTTGGTGCTCGACCCGATGCTCGCGACCGGGGGGTCGGGCTCGGCGGCGACGGCGGCCGTCAGGGAGGGCGATCCCACGTCGATCCGGTTCGTGTGCGTCGTCGCGGCTCCCGAAGGGATCCGGCGGATGGAGACCGATCATCCCGACGTGCCGATCGTCACGGCCGCGATCGACCGGCAGCTGAACGATCGGGGCTACATCCTGCCGGGGCTCGGCGACTTCGGCGATCGGTTGTTCGGGACCGAGTAGGCGGGCTGAAGGCAGCCCATGCAAGGCCCCCGCCCGAGCGAGGGACTGCGGAACGGGGTAGATTCCGGTCTTGCCGATCCGAGCAGCCTCACGGAGCTCGGACGACGTACGACCTTTGGAGCGACCCGATGAGGGGAGCAGGGGGGAAGGAGGGAGCATGAGGAAGTTCCTACGGCTGGTGGCAGTAGTCGCGGTGATGGGCCTCGTCGCCGCAGCGTGTTCCGAGGAGGAGCCCTCGGAGACAGCGGCGACGGGTGGAACGGGCGAGACCGGTGCCCTGTCCGGCGAGGGCTACCACGGCTGCTACGCGAGCGACACCGGCGGCGTCGATGACCGAAGCTTCAACCAGAAGATCGCCGAGGGCATGCTGCAGGCGGAGGAGGAGCTCGGCATCGAGTACACCTTCGTGGAATCCCAGTCCGAGGCGGACTACGCGCCGTTCCTGCAGGCGTTCGTCAACCAGGATTGCGACCTGATCGTCCCGGCGGGGTTCAACTTCGGGCCCGCTACCGTGGAGTCGGCGGAGGCCAATCCCGACCAGCTGTACGCGATCGTCGATTACGACATCTTCGACTTCTCGGACCCGGACAACCCGGTGGACGTCACGCTCGACAACGTCCGCGAGCTGACCTATCAGACGGATCAGGCCGCGTTCCTGGCCGGCTACCTTGCCGCGGGCATGACCCAAACCGGCACCGTCGCGACCTACGGCGGTGTGTTCTTCCCGACGGTAACGATCTTCATGAACGGGTTCTCCGCCGGCGTTCGCTCCTACAACCAGGACAACGGCACGAGCGTCGAGGTCCTCGGCTGGGACCCCGAGGCGCAGGAAGGAACCCAGATCTCGACGGACCCGGCGGTTGGCTTCGACAACTCCGCCGAGGGTCGTCGGGTGACCGAGGACTTCATCGCGGAAGGTGCCGACATCATCCTTCCGGTGGCGGGTCCAACCGGTCTCGGGACGATCGCGGCCGCCGAGGATGCTGGCGACGTCACGGTGATCTGGGTCGATGACGACGGCTGCGTCTCCATCCCCGATTCGTGCCCCCTGTTCCTGACGAGCGTCCTCAAGAACATGAACGTCTCCGTCTTCGATACGATGCAATCAGTGATCGACGGCACGTTCAGCGGCGGGCTGTTCGTCGGCACGCTCGAGAACGACGGCGTCGGGATCGCCGACTACCACGATCAGGACGCCAACATCCCGCAGGAGCTCAAGGACAAGATCGAAGAGCTGAAGCAGGGCGTCATCGACGGCTCGGTGTCCGTGGATCCCGCGGACTACCCGGCGTAGCGCGGAAGCGATCAAGGTGAGGGGCGTCGCGGCTGCGGCGCCCCTCACCGACGGGCCCAAGAGGATAGGACTCCTCAGGTGCGGTTAGAGCTCCGCGGCATCACCAAGCGCTTCCCCGGCGTGGTTGCGAACGACCACGTCGATCTCACGGTCGAGCAGGGGGAGATCCACGCCCTCCTCGGCGAGAACGGGGCCGGCAAGACGACGCTGATGAACATCCTGTACGGCCTGTATCACGCCGACGAAGGCGAGATCCTGATCGATGACGTGTCGACCCGCTTCGAAAGCCCAGGCGATGCGATCGCCGCGGGACTCGGGATGGTCCACCAGCACTTCATGTTGATACCGGTGTTCACCGTCACCGAGAACATCATGCTCGGCCTCGAGTCGGTCGGGAGACTCGGCTTGCTGGATCGGCGAGCGGCGGCCGACCGTGTGGCGGAGATCAGCCGCCTCTACGGTCTCGACGTCCCCGTGGAGGCCACCGTCGAAGACCTCCCCGTGGGTGTCCAGCAGCGGGTCGAGATCGTCAAGGCCCTGTACCGGCAAGCGGAGGTCCTGATCCTGGACGAGCCCACCGCAGTGCTCACACCGCAGGAGACCGAGGACCTTTTCACGGTGATGCGCTCTCTCAAAGAGGCGGACCGCTCGATCATCTTCATCACCCACAAGCTCAAAGAGGTCTTGGCGGTCGCGGATCGCATCACCGTGATGCGGCGAGGAACAGTGGTCGGGACCGCTGAGCCCGAGACGGCGACCGACGAGGAGCTGGCGTCGATGATGGTCGGGCGATCGGTCCGGCTCACCGTCGAGAAGAAACGTGCTGAGCCGGGCGAACCGACGCTGGAGATCGACGATCTTCGCGTCCTCGACGATCGGGGTCACCTCGCCGTCGACGGCGTGAGCCTCGACGTGCGAGCGGGCGAGATCGTCTGCGTCGCTGGCGTGCAGGGGAACGGACAGACCGAGCTCGTCGAGGCGTTGACCGGGCTCCGCGACGTGGCGGGCGGGTCGATCCGGCTCCTCGGACAGGACATCACGAACGCTGACGCGGATCACGTGCTCGACGCGGGCGTGGGCCACGTCCCCGAGGATCGCCTCCATGACGGTCTCGTGGTCGACTTCGCGATCGCCGACAACATGGTGCTCGACACGTACGACCAACCCCCCTTCGCGAGGTGGATCGTGCGGGACGAAGCCGCCGTCCTGAAAGCGGCCGAGGAGCGGGCCAAGGACTTCGACGTCCGCACGCCGTCGGTGAAACAGCCAGCGTCCACGCTGTCGGGCGGAAACCAGCAGAAGGTCATCGTGGCGCGCGAGTTCTCGCGACCCATCAAGCTGCTGATCGCGAACCAACCGACCCGAGGGCTCGACGTGGGGTCGATCGAGTACATCCACCGGCGCATCGTCCAGAAGCGGGACGAGGGAGCGGCCGTCCTGATCGTGTCGGTCGAACTCGACGAGGTGATGGCGCTGGCCGATCGCATCGCCGTGATGTATCGAGGCCGGATCGTCGACATCATCCCCGCGGAGAGCGCTCAGCGAGAGCAACTCGGCCTTCTGATGGCGGGGTCCGGGATGGATGCTGACGACCGGGTTCCCTCCGAGGGTCCGCGGGGCGCGCAATGAGCGAGGGATCCCCTCCCCCGGACGTGTCGAACGAGGAGGCGACCCAACCCGACCAGACGCAAACGAGCGACGATCGTTCCGACGACGTCCGGCCCCCCGGGACGGATCCGGACTCGCTCGCCGCGGCGCTGGCTCCGCCGCTCGGGCAGAGATGGTATCGGGCCCTCGTCGTGCCGGCGCTGGCCGTCCTCACGGCGTTCGCGATCGGGGGGGTCATCATCATCTTCTCCAACGAGGAGGCGCTCCAGTCGTGGGCCGGCTTCCTCCGTCACCCGCTCGAGACGCTGAGGCTCTCGTGGCAGGTCGTCGGCGAGGCGTATCGGGCGCTCCTGACGGGGGCCTTCGGCAGCCCGACCGAGATCGTGAGCGCCATCGCCTCTGGCGACTCCCAGGAGATCCGAGCGGCGTTCGCGCCTTTGTCCGAGACGATCGTGTCGACCACCCCGCTGATCTTCGTCGGGTTGTCGGTGGCCCTCGGATTCCAGGCCGGCCTGTTCAATATCGGCGCCGAGGGGCAGGTGAACATGGGCGCCCTGGCGGCTGCGGCCGTAGGCATCTCGTTCACCTGGCTGCCAGGGCCGCTCCTCCTCGTCGCGATGGTCCTCGCAGGGTTCGTAGGTGGCGGCCTCTGGGGGTTCATCCCCGGCGTCCTCAAGGCCAAGACCGGAGCGCACGAGGTGATCACGACGATCATGCTCAACTTCGTCGCGGTGAGCCTCGTCCTGTACTTCCTCTCCACCGACTTCTACGCGCAACAGGCCGAGCCCGTCTCGAAGCCGGTCCAGGCCGCCTACCCACACCTGTTCGGATCGGACCTGCGCGTGCATCTCGGCTTCCTCGTCGCGCTCGCCGCGGCCGTGGCTGTCGGCTGGCTCCTGCACCGGACCACGATCGGGTTCGAGTTCCGGGCGGTCGGGGCGAACCCGGACGCGGCCCGCGCCGCCGGGATGGACCCGACCCGGACGACGATCTCCGTGATGACGCTGGCGGGTGGGCTCTCCGGACTCGCCGGCACGAACCAGCTCGGGAGTATCACACCGAGCCTGTTCCCCGGATTCGCGCAGGGGCTCGGCTTCGACGGGATCGCCATTGCACTCCTCGGACGAGGGAGCCCGGTCGGTGTCGTTGCGGCATCCTTCCTGTTCGGAGCGCTGCGCACGGGAGGCCGCTCCATGCAGGTGGTGACGCAGACGCCGATCGACATCATCGTCGTCATCCAGGCTCTGGTGATCGTCTTCGTGGCCGCTCCAGCGCTGGTGCGCGCGATCTATCGACTCAAGGCGCGGCCATTGGGGGCTGAAGAGACCTTCGCGAAGGGCTGGGGCGGATGAGCGCGGTCGCGGAGCCCGTGGCGACCCGAGGACCGTCCGTCGTTCGTGCGCGTGTGTTCGGGATCCTCTTCATCGTCGCGGGCCTCGCCATCTTGTGGGCGTTCGGCCTCGGGACCGATCCGGCAGTCGATTCCCGGCTCGGCCTGAACCCGGCGCGCGGAGAGACCCTGTTCACCCTGCCCGATCTCGTCGTCCCGTCCGCGGCGACCGCCTACGTGCTCGCCGCCGTCTGCATGTTCCTGGGAGGCGTGCAGCTCACGCGCGGATTCCAGAACCGGCTGAACCTGTTACTCGGGATCGTGGCGGTCATCTTCGTCTTCACCTTCCTCGTGTGGGCGTCGCGAGGGCGCTCGCTGAACCTGCTGGGCATGCTCCAGAGCTCGCTGCTCCGGTCGGTGCCCATCACGTTCGGCGCCCTCGCCGGCATCCTGTGCGAGCGTGCCGGCGTGATCAATATCGCGATCGAGGGGATGTTGCTGTCCGCCGCCTTTGCGGCCTCCCTCGTGGCGAGCGTGACGGACAACCTATGGATCGGGCTCATCGCCGGCGCCCTCGTCGGCGGACTCACGGCGGCGTTGCTCGCCGTGCTCTCGATCCGGTACCGGGTCGACCAGATCGTGGGCGGGACCGTCATCAACATCCTCGCGCTCGGTCTGACGAGCTATCTGACCGGTCAGGTCCTGCAGAAGAACGAGGCGCTCAACAACCCCGGTCGGTTCCAGAACGTCGAGATCCCGGTCCTCTCGGACATCCCGCTCGTCGGGCCGATCCTGTTCGACAACAACGTCTTCGTGTACCTGATGTTCGCCATCGTGGCGATCACCTTCGTCGGGCTCTTCTACACGCGGTGGGGTCTTCGCGTGCGGGCGGTCGGTGAGCATCCGAAGGCTGCCGACACGGTCGGCATCCGAGTCCTGTTCACTCGGTACCGGAACGTGATCCTGGGCGGGATGGTCGCCGGGATCGGCGGTGCTTACTTCAGCCTGGGCGCGGTGGGGCGCTTCGAGGAGGGGATGACAGCCGGGCGAGGCTTCATCGGTCTGGCCGCGATGATCTTCGGGCGCTGGAACCCCATCGGCGCCCTCGGCGCGGCGCTGATCTTCGGCTTCGCCGACTCCCTCCAGGTGAAGGCCAACATCCTGAGGGTCGGCATCCCGAACGAGTTCCTCGCAATGCTGCCGTACCTCGTGACGATCCTGATCGTCGCCGGGGCCGCCCATCGGGTTCGGCCGCCGGCCGCCGACGGCAAGCCGTACGTGAAGGAGTAGGTCGGATCGCCGATCACGCACGACGTGCCTTACGGAACGTACTCGTTCGTGTAGTACTCGGAGGGGGCGAGAGCTTCTTCGAGCTGGTCCGCCCCCACCAGCGCCTGCGTGAACACCCTCCACTGCTCATCGGTCTGGGTGAAGAACTCGCCGTCCTTCGTGAGGAGCGGGACCGTGGCACTCCATGCCTCGAGGTTGTACTCGTGTGCCGACGCGACCTCCGGATACGCTTGCTCGAACAGCGCAACGGCCTCCTCGGCGTTCTCGGTGGCCCACTCGGCGCCTTGCTTCGTGGCCTCGAGCCAGGCCGTCACGACGTCGGGGTTCTCGCCAGCGAAGTCCGCGTTCGCGACGTAGACCCAGACCGGCGTGTCGGGCGCCCCCGCCTCCGGTGCCAGCAACACCTGCGGCTCCACGCCGCCCGAGGTGGTGATCTCAACCCCGCCGAGGTTCGTCACCTCGGTCGCCACGTCGATCTCGCCCTCGAGGAGGAGCGGGATCACGCTCGCCGTCGCGGCCACCGTCTGAACGTCGTCCATCGTGAGGCCGCCCGACTCGAGCATCAGGGGAAGCATGGCCGCGGTCCAGGAGTCGTTGTAGATCCCGATCGTCTTCCCGGCGAGCGCCGAAACCTCGATCGGTTGCTCATCGAGTGAGAACAGCCCCCAGTTGTTCGATCGCGACATGTTGGCGACCGAAAGGACCGGGAGGCCTTCGGCCGCCGCGAACACGACGTCCGTGATCGCAGAGAGGCCGACCTGGGCCTGCCCGCCCGCCAGCATCTTCATCGTGGTCGAGTTGTCCGGTGGCGGCTGGACCGTCACGTCCAGTCCATTTTGCTCATAGAAGCCCTGGTCTTGCGCGGCCAGGAACGGGATCCAGAGCGGGTCGGGGAAGGGCCATTCGGTGGCGACGGTGAGCTCGGTGAGCGCACCGCCCCCGACGGTACCTCCCCCACCGTCGTCTTCGCCGCACGCGGCGACGATCGTAGCCAGTGCCAACAGCACGGCGAGCCATGTGGTCCGCATCTTCATCGCGCACCTCCTCGTTCCCGTAGGGAAACATCTTCCGACACGGCGGCCCGCTTCGCCGACGGGACGGTCAGCGAAGGACGACGCCACCATCGCGGGGCCGTCACCCGGGTCCGCCACGGGGTCGCGAGCCGCTCGAGCGCGGCAACCACCAGGAACCCGCCGATCCCGATCGCCGCCAGCAGCAGCACTGCGCCGTAGACGGCGTCGGTGTTCAGCCGGGAGTTCTGCACGAGCAGGTAGTTGCCCAAACCGGGCGTGAGGCTCGCGGTCCACTCGCCGAGCACCGCGCCAGTCACGGCGTACGTCGCCCCGAGCTTGAGCGCCGAGAACAGCGGCGTGAGGGTCGCCGGGAGCTCGATCACGAGAAGCACGCGGAGCGGGCGGCCATCCATGATCCGGGCAAGGTTCAGGAGGTCACGGTCGACGCTCGCGAGGCCGTCGAGCACATTGACGACCACGGGGAAGAACACAATGAGCGCAACGATCGCGATCTTCGGGGCCAAGCCGAAGCCCAGCACGATCACGAGCGGCGCTGCGATCGCCACGACCGGGATCGCCTGCGACGCGATCAGCACCGGGTACACAAGGCGCTGCACGAGGCTCCATCGCGACATCAGTACAGCGAGGGCGAAACCTGCCACGGCCCCAACGACGAATCCGATCACGGTCTCCTTCAGGGTCGTCCACGTGAGCCCGGATAGGACGTCCCAATCGTCGCGGATCGATCGGAATGCATCGCCAGGGGAAGGCACCAGGTAGGGCTGCACGTCGAACACGCGGATCGCGATGTCCCAGAGCACGAACACGCCCGCCACCGCCGCGACGGGCGCCAGGAACCGCCACCTTCGCGTCACGTCGCCTCCCGGTAGAGGAGCTCGAGGACCCTTCGCTTCAAGGTGACGAACTCCGGGGATGTGAGTGTCTCGAGCCCGCGCGGGCGAACGATCGTCACGGGTATCTCCGCCTCGATCCGTCCGGGTCGTGGCGTCATCACGACGACGCGATCGGCGAGGAAGATCGCCTCGTCGACGTCGTGGGACACGAATAGCACTGTCCGGTCGAGCTCCGACCACACCTCGAGCAGCCATCGTTGCATCTCCAGGCGCGTCTGAGAGTCGAGCGCCCCGAACGGCTCGTCGAGCAGGAGGACATCCCGGTGCACCGCCAGGGTTCTCATCAGCGCGACGCGCTGGCGCATCCCGCCCGAGAGGCCGTGTGGGTAGTGGTCGGAGAACTCACCGAGTCCGTACCGTGCGGCCAGCGCTCGCGCCTCCGCCTCCTCGTGCGAGGTGGCACCGCGGGTGAGCGCGGCACCGAGCACGATGTTGCCGACCACCGTCCTCCAAGGCACGAGCAGGTCCTTCTGGAGCATGTAGCCGACGTGCCCGGTCTCGCCGGTGATCGCTCGACCGTCGAGCGAAACACGCCCGGACGTCGGCTGGAGCAGACCCGAGATCACGTTGAACAGTGTGCTCTTGCCACATCCGGACGGTCCCACGATCGAAACGAACTCGCCCGCCTTCACTTGAAGGGACACCTCCGAGAGCGCGAGCGTGTCCCCGAACAGGCAAGTCACTCGCTCCGCTACGAGGTTCTCGGCACCCACGACGGCGCGAGTGTAGACGCACTCGATCCGGTTCAGTAGTCGACGTCGATCTCCTGCATCTCCTTGGCGAGCTCGGACAGGGCTCCCTGGAGCTGCATCAGGAGCATCATGCTGCCGTTGATGCGGATCTTCCCGGTCATGAAGGCCGAGACGGGGTTGAGCTCGCTCTTGGCGAGCGCGACGGCCGTCGCGTAGTCCTGTTCGATGGTGGCGTCCGCCTTGTCGGCGTCGCCCGCCTCGAGCTTGACCGAGCCGGATTCGAACCGCATCCAGTACCGCTTGGGACCGTCGGGCGTGTTGATCACGTTCTGGATGGTCACGTCGGCCGAGGCCGAGGCCGTCTTGAAGGCCTCGCTCGCGTTCAGGCGCTTCTCGAGCTCCTGGGTCCATTCCGCTGAGAGGAACTGGACGGGCATGTCGACCTCCTGTCGGGTGGCTCCGGACTGACGCGCGAAGTCTAGGGCTCGGGACCGTCAGGCGTCCGCGAACAGATGCGGGTCCGTGAGGTGGAGCGCGTCGTTCAGGAACCGGACGCGCCGCCTGTCACCGTCCGCGACGACCGAGTTGAGCGATGTGTTCTCGGGCACGAAGAACATCTCGTGATCCACCCCGAGCAGGGGCGCCACATAGGCGTTGATCACAGCTCCGTGACAGACCACGAGGACGTTGCCGCTGGGGTGGGTGGAGAGGATCCGTTCGACGGCGTCGCGGACACGTGCGCGGAACGGTCCGAGGTCCTCGACGCCCGGCGCGTGGCGCCAGATCGGCTCCTGGTTGCGGATCCGGTGGAGCATCTG
>Ga0184638_1000584_pt1 | contig 10368 bp, 8 predicted proteins | sample PLM31_50_b2_FD_133141 | JGI IMG/M metagenome (GOLD analysis project Ga0184638, IMG submission 133141) | Groundwater sediment microbial communities from an aquifer in East River, Colorado, USA - PLM3-1_50_b2 | ecosystem: Environmental > Terrestrial > Soil > Riparian zone | place: USA: East River... | reverse complement strand
GAAGTCGCGCGTCCACCCAAGGTGACGTTGCGTCGACCCGAAGACCCAGCGGTGCCACGATGCGCTCGATCACGTGGAGGACCGCCTCCTCCCCCTCAAACAGACGGCCCACCACCCTCTCGATCCGCCGACAACGGCCCTTATTCGTACACCAAGGCAGGACGAAGGAGGCCTTACGCGCTGGGGCGCGTGACAAGTTATAGCGCGAGCCTCACACCGGTGTGTCGGATTCGTCACGAAACGACATCGTTGCCCCATCCCCGCTAAGGCCGAGACGATCCTCGTTTGGACGCCGCAGCCTCGGGTCGCCGATCGGGGGTCAGTTCACCTGGAGTGGCGATGTCGCTCGTCGAACCAACTCTGCCATGCCGAAGTGGCCGAGACGGTGGCATTCGTCATGCTCTTGAGGAGCTGCGAGCCGAGCTCGAGGCGCCGCAGACGCGCGGCGAAGCCCAGGACCTCATCAGCGTCCAGACCCCACCCCTCGATTCTGATCGCGACCCCTGAAAGGCCGAACCTGATCTCGACGAGCTCGGGGTAGTCCCGATACTCCCACCGTTCGAAGTCGGTCTTCGAGCTGGCCACGACAAGTCGCCCCTGTCCCACGTACCGCCTCGCCGTGGCCGAGTGCGACCGGCCTCCCGTCGCCTGCATCTCCGGCCGGAAGCGTCCGGGGAGCTGTGGAAGGTGAGCCGCATCATCCACGGTCTCGAACCACCACACACCCGGTTCGCGATTAGGTCGGTACAGCTCCTCCAGACTGGCCTCCTCCTCCGGGGCGACGTTCACGATGCGAATGCCGCGCGTGGGCTCGCCCACCCGGTCGAGGTACTCGAACTCGACGCGGGTCGGCACGTAGCTGGCCGCGTTCCCTCGGCCTCCGTGGCCGCCGAGCATGACGATGCCCCTCCACGCCTCAGGCGGCAGCACGAAGATCGGGAAGGGCGCGATGTGGAGGAGGAAATCCTCCTCGCGGCGCGGCCCCTCCCCAGGCGCGAAGTCCCGATCCTCCTCGGGCCAACCCGGCGGTGGTCGGTCTGCTCGCCACCCCGACGGATTGACACTTGTCCCCACGTTCGCATCCGGCTCGATCTCGGGCTCGGGGAGCAGGTGGCGTTCGAGGACCCCACCGCCAGCTGCATACGCAATGAGCTCGGCCGAGACCCCACGCGGCGGGAAGAACCAGAACAGGCGCGGAAAGCCCTCCGGACCCTCGTGGAGCGGGATGTCCCTCGTGCGTCCGTCTGCAAGGGAGACCTCCAGCCGCATGACTAGCTCGCTGACCGAACCTCCCCATGCGATCACGAAGGGCGCTCGACCGAAGAAGTGCCCGCTCGCGGTGAACGCGTGTGCTTCCGGGACTTTGACGTGGACACCGCCTCCACCCAAGAACCCACCTGCGCCGAGCTCGAACTCCATCTCGGGCCCGACTGGCTCCATCACATCCCACCACTTCGCGCCGGGGGCCGGGCCGGTCGTCCACGCCTGGAGCTTCCAGGGAATCCCGGCCACCCGACCATGGGCGATGACGCGTGGCGGTTCGACCAGCACCGTCCCGTCCTCGACGGCGACGCTGGTAGCTGGCGGAGGCGGACCCGTCGATCCTAGCTTGGGCCACTCGCCCTGGTCCGGCGGCTCGATGGCGTCGGCCATGTCAATCTCCTCAAGGTGGCGACAAAGACATCTTGTCACTGCTGATTGATGCCCTCGTCATGTCGCTTCCGGCGGGGAGCGAACACTCCTAGACTGCTCCAGCACAGTTCCCTGGGCGCCGGGACGCGTGGACGTTATAGCCCAGAACTGAACGTGCCTGTTCCACTCCGTACAATCCGCGTGATGAACCAGGATGACACGTGGCTACCGATCACCTATCGCGATTTCTACGACGTTCCCCGCATGATCCTTGTCGAGTACGAGGGCGCCTTCTACCTCTTCGATTGTCCGTTCAACGATGAGATGGACGACTACCCCAGCGACTTCACGGTGTATCGCTTGGAGCTAGCGCAAGGTCGTAACGCACTGGAGTCCCAGGCGTGGGTAGGGCTTGCCGAGAAGGGCACGGAAGTCGGGCACGTGAGGGTTGAAGATGTCCACCTCGACCCCTCAAAGCGCACCTCTCTCGCGGCGAGTGTGCTCTCGCTGCTAGTTGAGTGAGATGGACCGTCGGTGAGCGCACCACGGCCGCGTTCGCCGGGGCGCGTTGACTTTATTGACCCTTCTCGCCCCCGATCACCCGGTAAGTCGCGTGGGACTCGACCCAAGCGCCTTGGCGACGATCTGGCCAGGGTTTGGGTTCGGGCCGGAAGTCACAGAGCTCCACGTGGATGCGAGGAGTCGGCGTAGACCAGTCGGTTCCTCGATGAGCGAGCTCGAGGACGAGGAACAGTCCCCGAACCTCCGTTCCTCGCACGGCCCCCGCTCCGGCGGGCAACACGAGCTGGTCGTCGAGCTCGATCAATGGCGCGGGGTTCACGTTCTGCCCGGGAAGGAACTCAACGACGCGGCCAAGATAGCCAGCCGAGTTCGCGACCAGCCACTCGGGGTCCGGATCGTAGCCGCCATAGACCACGACGCGGTCGCCCACTTCTAGTCGGTGAGTCGCCATGGCCGCCCATTGTCGCGTGGGCACGCAGTGGACGCAGGCGGCGGGTGGCGGGGCGCGTGACAAGTTACAGCGCTAGCGCGAGCCACCCCTCTCGATCCGCCTACACCGTCCATACCGCACGCCTCGAGGAAGAGGCGCTCGTGCACGCGGGCGTCCACACGCTTGGCCTTGGCCTCACCGTAGTGTGGACTTCATGGTGGAAGCGGGCTACGACATCAGGGCCCTTAACGAGTCGACATGGGCAGCGTTTGCCGCTTTGGTCGAGCGCAACAACGGCATCTTCGGCGGCTGCTGGTGCATGGGCTTCCATTCCGACGACGACAGAAGATCGGCGGCCGTGAATCGCCAACGGAAGCTCGATCGTGTTCGGGCAGGAACGGCCCATGCCGCGCTCGTCTTCGACGGGGAAGACTGCGTGGGCTGGTGCCAGTTCGGGACGCCTGATGAGGTGTCCCGAATCAAGAACCGCGCCGCTTACGAGAAGGGTCAAACGACCTCGCCTGATTGGCGGATCGGGTGTTGCTACGTCGGCAAGGGACACCGGCGTCAAGGCGTGGCCACCGCGGCGCTCGCCGGTGCGCTCGATCTGATCGCGGGCCTGGGCGGGGGGACCGTCGAGGGATACCCGGAGGACGCCGCGTCGGTGCCGGCGGGATTCCTCTTCAACGGTGCGGCGTCGACCTACGAGAGGCTCGGGTTCGTTCGGGACAGGAAAATCGGCAAACACCGCTGGGTCGTGGTTCGGGTCGTCGAGGCCACGCCGTAGGCAGTCTCAAGGTACATCCTTGAACCCTCACGCAACCCAAGGTTCTAGGCTTTGTTCGTGGACGCAAGACCGGCTCCGGACGTCTACGACGATGAACCTTGGGAGCTGGCCGCCGCCTACCGCGTCACCCTCTGGGAGCAACCCGCGACGCCGCCCCACTTCGACCAGCCCCAGCATGGGTCGGAGCCCTTCCCGGTCCCCCTCCCGGGGGCGCCCATGGGGTGGGAGGAGATGACGTTCGAACTTGTTGGTGCTCAGGACGTTCGCGAAGCGATCCAGTGGGCGGAAACGACGCTCGCATCGGGCGAGGGCCCAGCAAGCCGCCGCGGCGTACCGGTACAAGACCGCGAATACGTGATCTACGCGAAGGCGCAGAGTGAGAATCGTTGGCTGCACGTCGCGGGCTGGACCCCAGTGCTGCCCTCGGATTCCCCCTTGAATCTGAGACGCCTCAGGTGAGATTCGCGAGCGCTGGCGCATGCCAGCCTCATCGCGCCGGACGCACACTCCTCTCGGCCTGCGGACAAGCTTGCACGTACACCGCACTGCGACAGGCCCTGCGCGCCGGGGCGCGTGACAAGTTATAGCGTTACCAGGTCTCACGCTGGAGTATCGGATTCGTCACGAAGCGACACCCTTCGGTGCTCGTACCCTGCCCATGTGGACCCTGAAGCATGGGCGCGGGCCGAGATGGCCAAGGCGGCAGCGGATTCCAAGGCCTTCGAGCGACGCCTGAAGGAGCGGCTTGAGCAACGACTCGCCGGTCGGAGACGGTTTCAAGCGCTCGACAACGACGGTGTGTGGGTCGAGGAGGTCCGCCTGGAAGGTTCGTATCCGGATACGACCGGCTTGATCATCCTGCGAGACGACCGGCAGCCAGGCTGCCGCTTTGCCTGGAGACTCGGCGAGCTCTGGGACTGGCGAACGTTCCAGGATGCTGGAGCAGATCCGGATGACCATGCTGGGTGGATCGAGCTGGAGCTGGACGAAGACGTGGAGGCCGTCAACTACGGGATTCCGATCCGGTGCCTCGAACATGTGCTCACGTTCATGGGCTGGATGGAGGTCTCATTGAACGAGGCCGTGCGAAGGGCCCCCTTCCCCGTCCTGGTGCCCACCCGGCTCCCAGCCACGAGCGAGCCTCAAGTCTTCTACGAGGAGCGACGCCGGTTTCGCCCGTACGCGACGCTCGATCTCGTGTATCGCTTTGGTGATGGGCTCCTCGTGAGCTGCCAGACGGAGGGACTACAAGAGGACCTTCAGGATCTGGCTTGGGAGCGCGTCGATCGAGCGGTCGGGGAGGAGACGTTCTGGGCCCTGGAGCATGCCGCTGAACCCCCGTTCACGGTCTGGCACGAGTTGGATCCGATTCGGACCTTGGGCGGAACGTCCGAGGGGTTCTACCTCTACATGCAGACCGACTTCCTCAGCCGCGATGATCTACTCGACACAATGGCCTCCGTCGAGGTGGTCGGTCGTGAGGGGGATTCCTGAGAAGCGATCTTCGGAGAGCGAGATTCCGGACAGAATGGCGCATTACCGTGGCCGACGAGCAGGTGCGTTGTCACTCCGGCGGCGCTCGTATGGAGTGCGGGATGATGTCGCTTCCCGGCAGGAAGCGACACTCCTAGACCGCCCTGGCGGAGGCCCTGGGCGCCGGGGCGCGTGAGGCCTCCGTCACGATCGCCGCCAAGCGGCGCCTCTGGTGCCTGCGCCGCCCGGAACCCTCTCGATCCGCCCCTTCCGCTCCAAGTACACGTCGGGCGGTGAAGGACCCAAATGGACATCAAGCCCTCGCCAGGAACAGAACCCTATACACCTCCGCGACCCACCGCGTCTTATTGCCGAAGTAGGCCCAAATCCGACTCGCCGAGCTCGGCCAGGAGGAGCTTCGGACGCCTGGAGGGAACGGGACCAGGAGGTCGTCCGCCCTCTCCGCTTCCAGGCCGCCGTGGGCGACGCCGTTCCGCACCTCCCTGAGGAGCTGGAGGTCTGGGTCGAGCTGCATGATTCCCGGCCCGCTCGCTCGTGACGCGCGAACTCCCCGACCAAGAGTGCCGTCAGTACCTGCACGTCGATCGCTGCTCGGCTGCGTGACCATCTCGGCGGGTTCGTGATCGTCGTTGCGGCCACCTCCCAGGCGAGCAGACCAACGATCAGGAGGATGTCGAAGGCTCGCGGGGGAAGACGAGCGCGTCGACGGCGACGCAACCTCCGGACCGCAGATCATCGGATTCGCGACGTCGGAAACGTGCTACGGCGTCCCGTGGGACTACCCGGGCGACGACTACCCGGGGTGGCCGTCGGACACCACCCCCGACGAGGGCGCCTTCGTCTAGCCCTCGACCCGGGGAGCCGCGATCCCGGTCAGGATCTGGAACCCGGCCTCCAACGTGGGCGGGTCGTTGTCGGGGATCTGCGCGCCGAGGATCCGCTCGCCGATCGCCCACGCGATCGTTTCTGCGCCCTGCTCGTACCCACGCAGCTGCCACGGGTCGGTCGACGCGTTCCACTCGCGGAGCCGCCGGAACTCGAGGAACCGCTCGCGGGTGTCGAGGTCCGTGTGCTCGTCGAGCCAGATGTGGCTCATCTCGTGCAAGAGGGTCCTGCTAGTCATCGTGTTGACGGTGGTCGTGCACACATCGACCGTGCCGGCCCGCGCATAGCCGAGGTGCCCACCACATCCGGCACGGTCCGCGTGGAAGCGGATCTCGACGCCCGGGGCGGCGAGGCCGGCCGCCTCGAACCGCCCAGCCGCCCACCGGCTGAGCGCGACCTGTTCGGGACGCTCGGCCGAGACCCGGACGCCGGGCGCGACGACCACCGCGGGGGCCGGCCGAGCCGTGGCGCCGAGGGCTCCGGCGGCGAGGAGCGCGATCCCGATCCCGATGCGGACGATCGTGTGCATGCGGGCACGGTCGGCCCGGGCGCATGCAGACCTCCGGACGGCCGGCTAGCACCCGCCATGCGGACCTTGCAGTCGGCTTGCGAGCTGCGGGCGTGCAAGCCCCTTACAAGGATCCGGGTCCAGCCTGTCCGCATGTCGATCGCCCAGGCACGGCGTCGAGGGGTTCCCCACCATGGGACGCGGCGATACGGTTCGGCCGTGCGCTTCCAACTGCTGGGACCGCTCGAGGTCTCGGGCGACGACGGACCGGTCACGATCGGCGGCCCGAAGCAGCGGCTCGTGCTCGCACATCTGCTGCTGCAGGTCAACCGGATCGTGTCTGCCGATCAGCTGATCGACGCCGTGTGGGGCGAGGAACCGCCTGACGCCGCACGAGGCACCCTCCAGGCATACATCTCGCGGCTGCGTTCGGCGCTCGGTTCGGACCGCATCGAGAGCCACGCGCCCGGATACCGGTTCCGCGCCGACCCCGAGGAGCTCGACGCGTTCCGCTTCGAGACCCTCGTGCACGAGGTCCGCGAGGATGAACTCGAGCAGAAGGCCGCGCTCGACGCGCTCGACGAAGCGCTGGAGCTCTGGCGCGGACCCGCCCTGGCCGACCTCGCGATCGAGCCGTCGCTCGCGGGTGAGATCGCCCGGCTCGAGGAGCTCCGCCTCGTCGCCACCGAGGAGCGGATCGGTGCCCTGCTCGACCTCGGCGAGCATCCGGAGGTCGTCGCCGAGCTCGAGGCAGCGACGAGCGCCCACCCGCTGCGGGAGCGCCTGTGGGGCCAGCTCGTGCTCGCGCTCTACCGGTCAGGCCGTCAGGCAGATGCGCTTGCCGCGTTCGAGCACGCGCGGGGCTTGCTGGCCGACGAACTGGGGATCGATCCGTCGCGCGAGCTCCAGGACATCCACGAGCGTGTCCTGCGGCAGGACGACTCGCTTCAACTTCCCGGCGAGCCGCTACGCGGCTACCGGTTGCTCGACAAACTCGGCGAGGGTGCCTTCGGCTCCGTGTACCGAGCGATCCAGCCACAGGTCGAGCGCGAGGTGGCGATCAAGTCGATCCACGCGGAGCTCGCGAACCAGCCCGACTTCGTCCGCCGCTTCGAGCGCGAGGCGCAGCTCGTGGCGCGCCTCGAACACCCGCACATCGTGCCGCTGTACGACTACTGGCGCGAGCCGGACGCCGCGTACCTGATCATGCGGTACCTGCGGGGCGGCAGCCTCGAGGACGTGCTCGAGCACGGCCCGCTCGAGCCCGAGCGCGCGGTCCGGATCCTCGATCAGATGGGCGCCGCGCTGGACGCCGCGCACCGGCAGGGCGTCGTCCACCGCGACGTGAAGCCGGGCAACGTCCTGCTGGACGACGAGGGCAACGCGTACCTGAGCGACTTCGGCATCGCGGTCGAGACGGGCGCGCCCGAGCAGACCGCAGGGACGATGGTGCGCGGCACGCCCGCCTACCTGTCCCCCGAGCAGATCAAGCTCGAGCCGACGACACCGCGATCGGACATCTACGCGCTCGGCGTCGTGCTGTTCGAGATGCTGACGGGCACCCACCCGTTCCCCGACTCCTCGCTCAAGGTCCTGCTCGATCAGCACCTGAGGCAACCGCTCCCCTCGGTCCGCGGGTCGCGACCCGAGCTCTCACCGGCGATCGACGCGGCGATCGCGCAGGCGACGGCGAAGGATCCGGCGGCGCGGTTCGCGAACGTCCTCGAGCTGTGCGCCGCGTTCCGTGGTGCCGTCGAGGGCACCGGCGCCCGCGTCGCTCGGACCGAGCTCCGCAACCCGTACAAAGGACTGCGCGCGTTCATCGAGGCCGACAGCGCGGACTTCTTCGGGCGCGAGCTGCTGACGCGCCGCCTGATCGAACGGATGGCCGAGCCCGGCGCCGACCGGTTTCTGTGCCTCGTGGGCCCGTCCGGCTCGGGCAAGTCCTCGGTCGTTCGTGCCGGGCTCGTGCCCGCGATCCGCCGCGGCGTGCTGCCCGGATCGGAGCGCTGGTACGTCGTCGAGCTGCTCCCGGGGGCCCACCCGCTCCGCGAGCTCGAGACGGCCCTGTTGGGCGTCTCGGTCGACCCCCCGCCCTCGCTGCTCGACGAGCTCGAGCGCAGCGAGCTGGGGCTGGCGCGCGCGGTCGACCGGCTGCTGCCCGACCCCGACGCCGAGCTCGTGATCGTCCTGGATCAGCTCGAGGAGCTGTTCACGATGGTCGAGCTCGAGACCGAGCGGACCCACCTGCTCGCGAGCATCCAGGCGGCCACCACCGATCCCGCGGGACGGGTCCGGGTGATCGCCACGCTCCGAGCCGACTTCTACGACCAGCCGCTGTCGGTTCGCGGCTTCGGCGACCTGCTCGCCGCGCGCAACGAGGCGATCACGCCGATGTCGCCCGAGGAGCTCGAGCGCGCGATCGTGGGCCCGGCCGAGCGCGTCGGGCTCGACATCGAACCGGGTCTGGTGGCCGCGATGATCGCCGACGTGATCGACCGCCCGGGCGCGTTGCCGCTGTTGCAGTACGCGCTCACCGAGCTCGCCGATCGCGAGGACGTGGGCGCCCTCACGCTGAACGCGTACCGACGGATCGGCGGCGTCTCGGGCGCCCTCGCGCGCCGTGCCGAGCACCTGTACGACGCGCTCGACGACGAGGGGCGCGACGCCTGCCGGCAGCTGTTCCTGCGCCTGGTCACGCTCGGCGACGGAACGGAGGACACGCGCAGCCGCGTCAAGCGCTCCGAGCTGATCGCGGTCTCGAAGGACGCCACGGACGCCGTGATCGACGGGTTCGACCGCCACCGCCTCCTGTCCTTCGACCGCGACCCGGCATCGCGAGAGCCGACGGTCGAGATCGCCCACGAGTCGCTGCTTCGTGTGTGGGCGCGCCTGCGCAGTTGGATCGACGAGGCACGCGACGACCTCTGGACGAGGGACGCGTTGGCCGCTCCAGCCGCTGAGTGGGAGGCCGCGGGGCGCGACGAGAGCTTCCTGCTCCGCGGTGCCCGGCTCGAGCAGATCGCCGCATGGTCCGACTCGACGAGCGTCGCGCTGACCACCACCCAAGAGCGGTACCTGGAGGCGAGCCTCGCGCGACGTCAAGAGGACGTCGCTGTGGAGGAGGCGAGACGGACCCGAGAGCTGGCGCTCGAGCGACGGTCCCTGCGGCGAGCACGAGCGGTGGTTGCGGTGCTGACCGTGGCCGCGTTGGTGGCGGGCGGTCTGACGATCATCGCGACCAGGCAGGGCGACCGGGCCGAGCGGCAAGCGCGGATCGCCACGGCCCGAGCGCTTGCCTCCGCGGCCGAGGCGAACCTCGACGTCGACGCGGAACGGTCGATCCTGCTCGCGCTCCAGGCGATCGAGACGACCCGAGCCGAGGACGGGACCGTTCTTCCGGAGGCCGAGCAGGCCCTGCACCACGCCCTGAGCGGCTCGCGGATCGTCCGGTCCTTCCCGGGCGCTGGCGACATCGTGGACTGGAGCCCGGACGGGTCGCTCTTCGTCACCGAGGGCCTGGACGAGACCGGACTCATCGACATCCGCGACGCCCGAACGGGCGAGTCCGTGGTCCCCCCGTTCCGCGGGCACGATCCCGACGTGAACGGAGTCGTCTTCAGTGCGGATAGTTCGATGCTCGCCACGACCGGGGACGACGGCGACCTCCGGGTCTGGGATACCGCGACCGGCGAAGAGCGCTGGGGCTACGCCGGCCGCAAGGGCGTGGTGTGGATCCCGTCGTTCAGCCCGGACGGCTCCATGGTCGCCGCACCCTTCGAGGGCGAGGGCGTCGTCAGGATCTGGGACCTCGCGACCGGAGAGCTGGTCCAGAAGATCGGGGGCGAGGACATCGGGTTCACCACGGCGTTCAGCCCGGACGGCGGGCGCATGGCGTACGCGACGTGGGGCCACGGCGCGGTCGTCGTCGACGTCCTTTCCGGCGAGGAGGTCCTGCGCCTGCGGCATGGTGGTGACGCACCCAGTGACGTCGCGTGGAGCCCCGACGGGACCCGGATCGCGACCTCTGGGGATGACGGGACGGTCCGTATCTGGGACTCGACGTCGGGGGCGCCGGTCGCGCAGCTGTACGGCCACCGCTCTGCGGTT
>Ga0184638_1000581_pt1 | contig 10375 bp, 11 predicted proteins | sample PLM31_50_b2_FD_133141 | JGI IMG/M metagenome (GOLD analysis project Ga0184638, IMG submission 133141) | Groundwater sediment microbial communities from an aquifer in East River, Colorado, USA - PLM3-1_50_b2 | ecosystem: Environmental > Terrestrial > Soil > Riparian zone | place: USA: East River... | reverse complement strand
CTGCGGCCCGCGGGGATCGAGGCGATCACGTGCTCGCCCACGGCCGCGGCGGCGAACGCGGGTGCGGCCAGCGCGGTGGGGCTGCGGGAGCTGTGGAAGTCGAAGACCCGCTCCACCCGTGCGGCCAGGTCCGAGTCGAACAGCCGCAGGACCACCCGCAGGCCGGGCCTGAGCGCACGGGCGGTGAGCGCGGTCTCGAGGTTCACGATGTCGCTCGAGGTGACCACCACGATGGAGCGCGCGCTTGCGACCTGGAGAGCCTGCAGGGTTTCCTGGAGACGGATGTCGCCCGCGAGCACCGGCACGCCGAGGCGCCGTACCGCCGGCAGGAAGCGGTTGGAGCCGTCGAGCTCGACCGCGACGACGGGGACGTCCAGCGGAGCGAGCTGCTCCACCACCCGGTAGCCGATGTTCCCCAGCCCGCAGACCACGACGTGGTCGAGCAGGTGTCGGGGGATCGGGTCCAGGGCGCGCGCCAGCCTTGCCCGCACGATCGCATCGGTGAGCAGCGCGAACAAGACCGTGAGCGCGCCGGTGCCGAAGAGCATCAGGGCGACGCCGTAGAGCTCCAGTGCGCCCGGGGCGTCCACCAGGTTGATGTCACCGAACCCGGTGGTGGTGACGATCGTGACCGTGAAGTAGACCGCATCCACCAGGTCGAGGTGGTGGAACCGCGCAAAGATCAGCACGCTGAGGACGCAGAGCGCGGCAAGGATCGCCGCCAGGACGCGCAGCCGGTGGTCGGCGGCGAGCACCGCCCCCACGGAGGCGACCCTGGCGGCGGGCCTGCGCCGCCGAGGCACACGGTGGTTTCCCGACCCCTCCAGCCCCGAGGGAGGATCGTCGGCCAGGCAGAGCTGGTCGTCGCCGGCCGGGGGGAACAGCTCGGCATCGCCGTCGGGAAGGACATGGGCGAGCGGCATGAGCACGCCGGGCTCGCCAGCCGAGGCGGGCCGCACCACCAGGGCGCGCCCGTTGACCTGCAGGCGCTGCCGCCGGTCCAGGTGCAGCGCCGCGGACACGAAGGCGGGCACGGCCATGGCCGCGGCGTCGAGCACCTGGCAGTCACGGAACAGCAGTTGCACGCGGCGGCCCAGCTCCTGGTTGAACATGCGCAGGCGGATGCGGAGGCGCGGGTTGAGGTCGTGGGCGACGAGCGCCGCGTGGACGTTGCCCACGTCGTCGTCCTCGGTGACCACCAGCACAGCGGCGGTCTGCACCCCGGCGGAGCGCAGCACCTGCTCCTGGCGGTAGCTGCCGTCGAGCAGCGGCACGCCAAGCGCCCTGGCGCCGGCGACGAACTCCTCGCGCGGGGCGCGGGCGACCACCACGACCTCCTCGCCGAGGCGGTGGAGCTCCTCCAGTGTCTGGTAGCCGAGCTGGTTGAGCCCGCAGAGGATGACGTGCCCGCTGCTCGGCACGGCCGGGGTCGCGTTCACGCCGCAAGCCTACCCAGCGGCTGGTTGGAACGTGCGGCGGCATGGTCCAGGGCTGGCGGGACGACCTAGAGGCGCTCGCAGATGGCCTCGGCGATGGCGAGCGACGAGGTGGCCGCGGGGGAGGGGGCGTTGCGGACGTTCACGACCCGGCCCCTGGTGCTGATGCGGAAGTCGTCGACCAGGGTGCCGTCCCTGGCCACCGCCTGGGCCCGCACCCCGGACAGCCCCCGCACGACGTCGGCCGGGCGCAGCTCGGGCACGTAGCGGCGCGCCTCGCCGACGAACGCGCCGCGGCTGACCGAGTGCCAGACCTCCCGTGCGCCGGTCCGCCAGTGCCGCCTCGCCATGGCCCGGAACCCCGGCCAGGCCAGCGTCTGCCACAGGTCGTGGCGGTCCACCGTCGACAGGCGGTAGCCCTCCCGGGCGAAGGCGAGGACCGCGTTCGGGCCGACCAGGACCTCGCCGTCGACGCGCCGGGTCAGGTGGATGCCGAGGAACGGGTACCGCGGGTCCGGCACCGGGTAGATCAGGCCGCGCACCAGGTGGCGCCGGTCCGGCCGCAGCAGGTAGTAGTCGCCCCGGAACGGGACGATCCGCGGGTCGTCGTCGTCGCCGCTGAGCGCCGCGACCCGGTCGGCGTGCAGACCGGCGCAGACGACCAGCCGCTCCAGCTCGAGGACCTCGGAACGGGCCGTGCCGACCCGGACGGCCTGCCCCCGCTGCTCCACGGCCCGTACCTCGGTGGCGGTGCGGATCCGGCCGCCGTGGGCCTCCACCTCCTTGGCGAGCGCCCGCGCGAAGGCGCCGAAGTCCACGATCGCGGTCCTGGGCGAGTGGATCGCGGCCACCCCCCTGGCGTGCGGCTCGACCTCGCGCAGCTCGGCGCTGTCCAGCCTGCGGATGCCGGGGACGCCGTTGGCGACGGCCCGCTCCGCGATCCGCTCGAGGCGCGGCAGCTCCGCGGGGTCGACGGCGACGATCACCTTGCCGCACTCCTCGTACGGCACGCCGTTGTCCTGGCAGTACTCGCGCAGCAGCGCGATACCCCGGCGGCAGAGCCGGGCCTTGAGCGAGCCTGGCTCGTAGTAGACCCCGGCGTGGGCGACCCCGCTGTTCCGTCCGGTCTGGTGCAGGCCGACCTCGGCCTCCTTTTCCAGCACGGTCACGGCGAGCCCTGGCCGGGTCAGCGCCAGGTGCCTGGCCACGGCGAGGCCGAGGACGCCGCCCCCGACGATCCCCACGCTCCCGTCGCTGGCCCTGCTCACGGTGCTGATCGTAGCGCCGGCGCCGCGGCCCCGGCAGGTCCACGGGGGCGCGGCAGCTCCTGCTGCTCCCACTCGACAGCGAGATTTGCGACCATACCGGCATGAGCACGACCGCGCCGGTGCGCGAGCGCACCGAAGAGCAGGACGAGATCACCGATCTCGACGTCCCGTGGATCGTGATCGTCTGGAACGACCCGATCAACCTGATGTCCTATGTGGTGTTCGTCTTCCAGAAGCTGTTCGGCTACTCCAAGGAGAAGGCCACCAGCCTGATGCTCGACGTCCACCACCGGGGGAAGGCGGTGGTGTCGAGCGGGCCGCGTGAGAAAGCCGAGTTCGACGTCTTCCGGCTCCACGGCCACGGGCTCTGGGCCACGATGCAGAAGGACCGTTGATGGTCAGCGCGTTCAAGCGGGTCGGCGGCCGTATCCGGGTCCGGCTGGGCCAGCGGGAGGCCGAGGTCCTGCGCAGGCTGCCCGACCAGCTCCGGGACGTCCTCACCGCCGAGCACCTCCCGGACGGGCCACCCGACCCGGTCGCCGCGCGGCTGTTCCCACCTGCCTACCGGGACGTGGCCGACCGTGAACGGGAGCAGGAGTACCACACCCTCGTCCACGACGACCTGCTGAACGCCAAGCTCGCCAACCTCGATCTGGTGGCCGGCACCCTCGAGCGTGGCACGGTCAGCAGGCGGCGCTGGACGGTGGACCTCACCGAGGAGGAGGCGATGGCCTGGCTCGGCGTGCTGAACGACCTGCGCCTCGCCCTCGGGGTGCGCCTGGGCGTCGAGGACGACTTCGACGGGCGGGTCGACGAGGCCGACCCGTCCGCGCCGGCCATGCACCTGCTCGCCTACCTCGGCTGGCTCGAGGAGCTGCTGGTCGAGACGCTGTCGGCCTGACCAGGCCCGACGCCGGCGGTATCAGAGGCGGCCGGCTCGGGCGAGGGCGGCGACCGCCGCCACCGCGGCCAGCTCGACGAGCTGGTTGGCCGCGCCCAGGCTGTCGCCGGTGAAGCCGCCCAGGCGGCGGCGGAACAGCCGGACGCAGGCCAGGCAGGCGGCCAGGCCGGCGGCGAGCGGGACCAGGCCCCATGGCCCGGCCGCGGCGGCCAGGGTCGCGACCACCACCGCGGCGGCGGTCAGCACCTCGCCGCGGCTCCGCCTCCCGGCGATCTCGGCGCCGCTGCCGGCGGCGGCCGGGGGGAGGGCCTGCGCGACGACCAGGGCCGAGGCCCTGGCGAGCACGTGGCCGCAGAGGACCGCGCGGGCGAAGTCGGTCAGGTCGAGCGGCAGCAGCAGCGCGGTGCGCAGGGCGAGCACGACGCCAAGGGCGACGACGCCGTAGGTGCCGAGCCGGCTGTCGCGCATGATCGCCAAGCGCTCGGTCGGGTCGCTCCCGCCCCACAGGCCGTCGGCCGAGTCGGCCAGCCCGTCCTCGTGCAGCGCGCCGGTGACCGCGATCATGGCGGCCACGGCCAGGATGGTCGCGACCGCGCTCCCCCAGACCGGCGCGGCAGCGGCCCGGACGGCGATGCCGAGCCCGGCGACCACCAGCCCCACGGCCGGGAACAGGGCCGACCCCAGCGCCAGGTCGCCGGGGCCGACCTCCAGCCGCGGCCCCGGGATCCTGGTCAGGAACCCGAGGGCGAGCGCGAAACGGCGCAGCGCGAGCCTCGCGCGCCTCGGCCAAGCGGTCGACTCCATGTGCACAGCTCCATCGGGCGGGCAGCGCCTCCCCGGCTGGTGGGCTCCGGCGGGCGGCAGGCTAACCCGCTACCCTGCCCGGCGGAAGCCGGCGGCCTTGGCGGCTGCCTCGTCGGCGAAGCACAGCTCCGGGTTGGTACGGGTGTAGTCCCTGCTCCCGGGCACGTGGTAGATCCTGCCGTTCTCGCCGATGTTGCCCTTGACCGGGTGGGAGGCGGGGCAGGCGCCGCGGCTGCTGGGCGCGGCCTGCCCGGGACCGCTCGGTTGCGTCTGGCCACCCGACCCGCTCGACCCGCTCCGCTGGCGGTTGGGCGCGTTGCCGCCGCACCGGCCCCACAGGCCCAGCTTCTTCGACCGCGCGGTCGCCTCGGTCCGGCGCATGAGGTCGATGTAGCGGTCGTTCGGCTTGTAGAGGACCGCGGTCGCGTGGCCGCTGCGGATCAGCTCCTGGTTGGCGAACACGCCCTTGGCCGTCCACACGTAGAGCAGCGTCCGCCCGTAGCGGTCGCGGAGCTCCCGGTCGGGCGAGACGAGCACGGTGGAGCCGGGCGCCAGCAGCTTCTTGGTGAAGGCGGCCGCCTCCGGACCGTAGCACTCGACCCCGAGCTTGGTCTCGGGGGTGTCCACCTCGAGCAGGCGGGCGGTGGTCTTGAACCCGGAACGCAGCGGCCCCTTGCCGCTGCCCCGGAGCTCGACGGTGTCCCCGTCGATGACCCTGAGCACGGTGGCGCGCTGGGCGTCGCGCGGCGGCTTGCTGGCCGACGGGGCCGGTCCGGCCGCACCCGGATCGTCGCCGCCCAAGCCGCCGCCGAGCCCGCCCTGCTGGTCGCAGGCGGCGAGGGCCAGTGCCAGCAGCACGGCCAGCCCGAGGGCGAGGGCCCGGTGCAGGCGCGGCCTTGGGTCCGGGTGCCCCCGCCCGGTCGCCGGCGTGACCGCTGGTCCCACCCGCACGGCCTGGCTCCTTCCCTCGCGTGGCGGCGTGGTCCGCCGCTCTCGTCGAGGGTCTCCCCGGCATCGGGGCGGTTCAAGCCAGCAGCAGGCAGCAGCGACCAGTCGCGCCCGCTGCGACCGGCGGCGCCCTACCCGCCGGCGACCTCCACGATCGCCTCCACCTCGACCGGGACACCCAGGGGGAGGGCGGCCACGCCGACCGCGGCCCGCGCGTGCCGCCCGGCGTCGCCGAACACCGCGGCGAGCAGCTCGCTGGCCCCGTTGATCACCTTGGGCTGGTCGGTGAAGCCCGGGTCGCTGGCGACGTAGCCGTTCACCTTGACCACCCGGCGCACCCGCGAGAGGTCGCCCAGCTCCTTCTTCAGCGCCGCCACGAGGTTGATCGCGCAGCGCCGCGCTGCCTGGGCCCCGTCGTCGACGGAGAGGTCGCTCGCGCCCAGCCGGCCTGTCCAGCCCGGCTTGCCGTCCACGAGCGGCACCTGGCCGGAGACGTACACGAGGTCGCCGCTGCGCACGCAGGGGATGTACGCGGCCTGCGGCGCGACCGGCTCGGGCAGGGTGATGCCGAGCTCCTCGAGTCGCTCTTCAGGGGTTGGCATGGCGGCTCCTTGGGGCGGGGGTCCTCGGGCTGGGCAAGCCTACCGTCCGGCGGCCGCGAAGAACGCGCGGACGTCGGCTGGTGTGCGGGTCAGCGGCGCCGGGGGCAGGCTCGCCAGCAGCGTCGCGCTGTAGGCGGCGTCGGCCAGGCGCCGGTCGAGCACGGCCATCACACCCCGGTCCGACTCCGAGCGCACCAGGCGGCCGAGCGCCTGCTGCAGCGAGACGGCCGCCGCCGGCAGCCAGACCGCCGCGAACCTCGAGCCGCCCTGCCGCTCGACCCGGCGGCCCCGCTCCGACAGCAGGGGGTCGTCGGGCCGCGGGAACGGCAGCCGGTCGAGCACCAGCAGCGACAGGCTCGGCCCGGGCACGTCCACGCCCTCGAAGAACGTGCGGGTGGCCACCAGCACGCTCGTGACCTCGTCGCGGAAGCGGGCGGTGAGCCGGGCCGGCGTGTCGTCACCCTGGACGAGCAGCTCGTAGGGCAGGTCGGCGAGGGCGGCCGCGAAGCGCTCCACCGCCCGCCAGGAGGTGCACAGGACCAGGGCGCGGCCGTTGGACGACTCGACCAGGCCGCGCAGCTCCCGCTCGGCAGCGGCCTGGAAGCGGTCGCTCGACGGCGCCGGCACGGAGCCGGGGACGTACAGCAGGGCGTTGCGCCGGAAGTCGAATGGCGACTCGGCCACCAGCCCGGCGGCGTCCTCCACGCCGAGGGCGACCCGTGCGGCGTCCAGGCTGCCGGCCACGGCCAGGGTGGCCGAGCAGGCCACGGTCGTCGGCACACGGTCCCACAGCACCGCCTGCAGGACCGGTCCGGGCTCCACCAGCGCCGACCTGACGGCCCGCCCCCCGTCCCTGCGCTCCTCGACCCAGACGGCCAGCTCCCGCCCGCCGGGGTCGTCCCCACCCTCCGGGTCGGGGTCCCGCTCGGGCTCGATCAGGCGGCCGAGGTCGCGGCAGAGGCCCTGCAGGCGGCGCCGTGCCGCCAGCAGGCCGCCATGGAGCTCCGCGGCGAGGCCGCTCAGGTCCTTGAGGGAGCCCCTGGCCTCCTCGGCCTCGCGCAGCACCGGGGCAAGGGCCTGGCCGAGGGCGAGCGCCGCCCGGGAGCCGGGCAGCACCGTCCCCGGGCGCAGCTCGCCGGCGTGGCGCTCCCAGCTCGCGCGCAGCCGCCGCGCCCGATCCGAGCGCACTCCGGCCGCCTTGGCCACCGCGTCGGCGGCCGCCCCCGCCCTGGACACCCGGGCGGCGGTCACCGAGACGCCGTAGAGCTCGGCCGCGTGCCCGGCCAGCCGGTGCGCCTCGTCGACCACGACCACGTCGGCCTCGGGCAGCATCACCCCGGGCGCGTCCGAGAGCTGGCGCAGCTCCAGCTCGAGCAGGAGCAGGTGGTGGTTGGTGACTACCACGTCCACCTCGCGGGCCAGCTCGCGGGCCCGCTCGGCGAAGCAGCGCGGGTGGAACGCGCAGCCTTTCTGCCCCGGGCAGTCCTCGCCGGAGGTGGAGACGAGGTCCCACACGTCGTCTCGCACCCCGGGCGGCGCCTCCAGGCGGCTGCCGGTCTCCGAGCCGACCGCCCAGTCCACCAGCTCCAGGGCGGCCTCCTCCTGGGCGGTGGCTGCCAGCCGGGTGGCCGCGACCAGGCCGTCCGCCTTGGCCAGGCAGGCGTAGTTCCCCCTGCCCATGAGCAGGGCGGAGGTGGTGCCGAAGGCGTCGGCAAGCCGGGGCAGGTCGCGCTCGACGAGCTGTGCCTGCAGCGCCTTGGTGGCGGTGGCCACGATCGCGCGCCGGCCGGCGGCCACGATGGGGACCAGGTAGCCGAGCGACTTGCCAACGCCCGTCGGCGCGTGCACCAGCAGCGGCGCCCGCTCGTCGAGCGCGCCGGCGACCGCCCTGGCCATGTCCTGCTGCGCCGCCCTGGGCGCGAGACCCCGAAGGCTGGCGAACGCCGCATCCAGATCCATGCCGGACACGCTACCGAAGCGGCCCGACGCCGGGTAGCGGCAGGGCGCGGGTGTTGACGGGCGGGCAGGTGGCTCGTGGTGGCCCGTGGGACTAGCCTCTGCCCCCATGAGCGAGACATCCGCGGACGAGGCACGCCGGGTGCTGGCGGTCGCCGCCCACCCTGACGACATCGAGTTCGGCGCCGCGGGCACGATCGCCCGCTGGACCGACGCGGGCGCCGACGTCCGCTACGTGATCGTCACCTCCGGCCAGCGCGGCGTCCAGGACCCCGACCAGGACCCCGAGGCGTTCGGGCGCCTCCGCGAGGAGGAGGCCCGCGCGGCCGCCAAGGTCTGCGGCGTCGACCAGGTGACCTTCCTGCGGTACATGGACAGCGAGGTCGCCTACGGCCCCCGGCTGCTCGAGGACCTGTCACGGGAGTTCCGGCGCCACCAGCCGCAGCGGCTGCTGGCGATGAGCCCCGAGCAGCTGCCGGCCGGCGGGTTCGTCAACCACCCCGACCACCGCGCGGTGGGCGCCGCCACCCTCGACGTCACCATCACCGGCGGGACGACCGCGGCCATCTTCCCCGACCTCGTCCTCCGGGAGGGGCTGCAGCCCTGGCAGGGGCTGGAGGACATCTGGCTCATGGGCCTGGGCGGGAACGACGAGGTGGTCGACGTGACCGCCACGTTCGAGCGCAAGCTCGCCGCCCTCGAAGCCCATGCCAGCCAGATGGCCCAGATCCCCCGCGACCTCCGCGAGCTCCTCACGCGCTGGCTGGGCGAGGTCGGCGCCCCGCACGGCTACCGCTACGCGGAGAGCTTCAGGGTCGTCCGCAGACGGCGCTGACAGCCTGGCGCCTCAGCCCTTGGGACGCTTGAAGAAGGCGAGCAGGCCGCCCACCTCGGCGGTGTGCACCGCGACCAGCTCCCAGCCGTCCTCGCCCCAGTTGTCGAGGATCTGCTTGGTGTTGTGCGGCAGCAGGGGGACGGTGACGTACTCCCACTTCGTCATCGAAGCTCCTTGGCGGCGGGGCCGGACGGTCGAAGGCTACCCGACGGCGAGGAGCCGGGTCCGGCGACCCCGGCCCCTCGGTCGGCGGGCCTTCCCCCAGGACGCCGGACGGCGGGCCTCCGCCTCCTCAACCCGCACGACGGCTCAGGAGCTGCCGCCGCTCGTACTCGTTGAGGCCGCCCCAGATCCCGTGCGGCTCGCGGACACTGAGCGCGTACTCACGGCACTCGGCGAGCACCGGGCACTGCCGGCAGATGGCTTTCGCCGTCCTCTCGCGCGTGACCCGTTCGTCCTTGCGCTCGAGACGGTTCGGTGCGAAGAACAGGTGTGACTGCGGTCCTTTACAGGCGGCACGGTACTGCCAGCCGACCTGAAGGTCCCACGACGTGGTGGCCATGGCGGTTCCTTCCTGTGCAGCCACGGTATGCCACATCCCCGTTCAATGCCGCATAAAGACTACTGCTCAGCAGGCAGCGGGCGGGCCGCCTAGGGCCTACTCCGGCAAGCCGCCCCGAGGGGGCTCCTGCCTCGGCAGCGGGGCGGTCCGCATGGTGGTCGGCTCGACGACAGGCTCGACCGGGGCCCGGGGAGGGGCCGAGCCGTTGCCCCCGTCGCCGCGGTGGCCCATGGCGCTCTGGAAGAAGTTGAGCAGCTCGACCGGGATCGGCATGACCAGGGTCGAGTTCCGCTCGGTGGCCACGTCGGCGACTGTCTGGAGGAAGCGCAGCTGCATGGACTGGGGGTTGCGGGCCATGACCTCGGCCGCCTCGGACAGCTTCTGGGAGGCCTGGAACTCGCCCTCGGCCGAGATGATGCGGGCACGGCGGTCGCGCTCGGCCTCGGCCTGGCGGGCCATGGCCCGCTGCATGGTTTCGGGCAGGTCGACGTCCTTGACCTCGACCAGGGAGACCTTGACCCCCCAGGGCTCGGTGAGGTCGTCGATCACGTGGGCGAGCTCGTCGTTGATGCGGTCGCGCTCGCCGAGCAGGTCGTCGAGGTCCACCTTGCCGAGGATGGCGCGCAGGGTGGTCTGGGCGACCTGGCTGGTGCCGAAGAGGTAGTTCTGGATGGCGACGACGGCCTTCAGCGGGTCGATGACCTGGAAGTAGATGACCGCGTCCACCCGGACGGTGACGTTGTCGCGGGTGATCACGTCCTGCGGCGGCACGTGCATGGCCACCGTCTGCAGGTTCACCTTGACCATGCGGTCGATGCCGAACGGCAGGATGAAGAACAGCCCGGGGCCCTTGGGGCGGGCCACGACCCGGCCGAGCCGGAAGATGATGCCGCGCTCGTACTCCTGGATGACGCGTACGCCCGACAGCAACGCGATCACCACCAAGATCAGCAGCAGCGCGAGGATGACGATGACGACCGTGTCCACGGGAACTCCTTCTTCCTTCGTCTCGTTTTGCCGGTTGCTGCGCTCAGTCTCTCACCTGGCGGGGCTGGTGGGGATG
>Ga0184638_1000580_pt1 | contig 10384 bp, 17 predicted proteins | sample PLM31_50_b2_FD_133141 | JGI IMG/M metagenome (GOLD analysis project Ga0184638, IMG submission 133141) | Groundwater sediment microbial communities from an aquifer in East River, Colorado, USA - PLM3-1_50_b2 | ecosystem: Environmental > Terrestrial > Soil > Riparian zone | place: USA: East River... | reverse complement strand
CGGTTCTGTCCATTGCCCTGGCCATGGCCGCCCAGCCGATCGCGCACCTGTACGGGCGCCCGGGGCTGACCCTCCAGCAGATCAGCCTGATCGTGGCCGTGTCGTGTATCCCGGCTCTGGTCTTCGGACACCTTCTCCACATGGCCGCGTCCGCTGTCCGTGTCCGCGTGTCCACCCCGGTTGTCCACCTGGACATCTCCCCGGACATCTCCGGCCTGGACGCGGCGCTCCAGGACACGAAGGACAGACTGTCCGGGACACGGACCTTCGAACGGGACACCCGGACAAACGAAGAGATCCTGTCCGAGTGGACAGCCGCGCGGGACAACCGGACAGCGTCCGTGGACACGGACACCTTCCCGTCAGAGGACGCGGCCACCTGGACACCCGGACAGGACATGGACATGTCCGAGATGGACACCACGATGTCCGGCTGGACAGCGATGGACGACGGACACGGAGAGACCGTTCTTGTCCGGGACACCCCGTCCGTTGTCCAGATCAACCGTCCGGGTGTCCCAGCCGTTGTCCGCGCTGTTCTGACAGCGGACAGGACAGCCACGGACAAGGACATCCGGGAAGCCATCCGTGTCCAGCTCGGTCCGGACATCCCCCAGAACACGATCTACAAGGGCATCGCCCGGACCCGGAAGACGATGAACATTCCCGCGATCAAGGAAGCGTAGGAGGAACCGATGCCCAAGACACAGAGTCCTGACGGTCCATACGGGAGGCACAACGGCCCGGGGACCAACACCACCCGGGGAACCATCCCGCGTGACGCGGCCGACGCGAATGCGCGGGGACTGACTGGACAGGGACACCCGGCCGGCGGGTCCAGTGGCTCCCAGTCGATCGACCAGATGGTCAAAGCACTGGACCAGATCGAACTGACCGACCAGCACACCCTTCACCAGTTCCTTCAGGCAGGCCGCGCGCTGGCGCACAAGATCGCGGTAGAGACCTCCATGGCCTCAGGAGAGTTGTCCGCCGGCGGTAAGGAGATGGCCAAGGGGACCGGTAACCCCTTCCTCATGGGCCTTGACGTGCGACTGAGCATGCGGCGGGTCACGAAGCGGGTGGACGCGGCGGCGGACCACATGGCCCAGGCGGCGGCGGAGTACACGGCCGCCTGGGTGGTGTTCGAGCGGGAATTCGGAGAAGCCCTATCCCGTACGAAGACCCAGGTCAAGCGCCCGAAGTCCTTCTTCATCGACCCACAGTAGGGAGGTTCTGTCATGAGCAAGCAAGCGAAGCCGATGATCAAATCCAAGAAGCTGGGTCTAGGGGGTCTCCTCAGCTCCAAGGCCATGCCGTATCTGATCATGCCCCTGATCTGCGTCTTCGCCATGCCGGTTGCCTTGCTCGCTCACTGGCAGTGGGGGAACGACCCCGCCATGACCACGGCCATGGGGATCTCCGCCGTGCTGATCACGGGTTACACGCACATCACCTGGAGCCGCAGGCACGAACACACCCGGAACACGGCCACGCTGGCCACCGGGGGTGTGTCCGGCTGGATCGTCTTTGCGGCGGCCACCGACCCGACGAACCGGGGCATGGTCAACGCCTGGGCCCTGGGTGGACTCGTCCTGTCCGCCGTGTGGGACATCCGGTACGCGTCCCTGTCCACCCCCCATGAGACGGACAAGTCCGCCGGTGAGCCGGACACGCTGATGTCCAAAATCCAGTCCTTGACCGGCGCGCGGACGAAGAAGGTGAAGGAGACCGAAGGCCGGATTGACGCGAAAGTCCAGCTCAAGCCCGGTGAGGCCACCGTGTCCGATGTCCAGGCGGACAAGGACAGGATTGCCAGCGCGGTGGGTATGGGGGCCGACCAGGTCACCGTGACCCCGGTCAAGGGCCGCGCGGACCAGGTCCGGCTGTCCTTCCAGATCACCGAAGGCCTGAAGGACGCGGTGTCCTGGACAGGGTTGTCCGCACCCGGGACGTCCGTGGCGGACAGTCCCCTGATGTTCGGACAGCGCGCCAATGGCAACCCGCTGGGGATCTGGGTCTGTGGCAAGGAGGACGCGAAATCCCCCCGTCCGCTGTCCCACGGTCTGTGCACCGGGCAGACCGGCTCCGGCAAGACGGAGACGGTTGTCACGATCATCCTGGAAGGCCGGTCCCGTATCGACTTTGTTCCGATCGTGGGGGACCCCGCGAAGTTCGCTCAGGGGTTCGGCGCCATCGCCGACTGTCTGGCCATCGCGGCCAAGACGAAGGCCCAGGTCAATCAACTGATCCGGAACATCCCGGACGCCATCGCGTACCGGTCCGATCTCCTGGGGAGTCTGGAGCGGCCGGATGGGACGATCGGGTATTCCCAGTGGGAGCCGGAATGCTACACCGCCCGGGGAATTCCCCTGGTATTCATCGACATTGAGGAAGCGACGGACGTTCTTTCCTCCAGCGATGACGAGATGTACGAAGCGATCCGTAAGGCCCGATCCGTTGGAATCTTCGTCATGGTCTCCCTTCAGAGTGCGGGACACACCGATATCGACCGGAAGACGCGCGGTCAGTTCGGTCAGTCCCTGTGTCACGGAGTGGGAGAAGACATGGACGCGAAATTCGCCCTGAACCCGAATACCCGCGCGGCCGGGGCGGATCCCACGAAGTGGTCCAACCAATATCCGGGTTCCCTTTTCGCGGAAGTAGTGGGGGACCCCCGGGAGGACTGGGCCGTGGAAGCCCGGACCGCCTACATTCCCCGGGAGGAAAAGCGTCGGATCATCTCGGAGACGAAGCCGAACTGGGCCAAGCTGGATCCCGGAACGGCCATGTACCTGGAACGCGGAATCACCGTTCCGGACGAAAAGCTGACCGCACCGCTTCCGGCCATCAAGCAAGATGCGGAAGAGGACGAAGAGAACGTTTTCGATCTGACAGGGATCTCCACTGAAGAAGGAGTGTTCGATGTGACCCAGCCCATTCCCGAACCGACTCACGATGTCCACTTTCCCCTGAACGGTGGCGAGAAGAAGAGGGGAATAAGTCGGGAGGCTGCACAAGCCCTGATCGAACAGCGGATTGACGAACTGGAGACCGCCGGCGCGGACGTCGTCACCTTCGCCGACCTTGCGGACCTGAAGGTGACGACCGGTTACTCCCGGGGCTGGGTCTACGGAGAGCTGAACCGTCTGGTTCAGGACGGCCGGCTCACCCAGGAGAACGGTAAGCCGCCCTACCGGATCCGTGCCCGGATGCTCAACGGAAGCCGTGTCACCTGATCTTGTCAGACCGGTGTCAGGGCCGCTGTCAGAACTGTCAGTCAGGCCCTGACACCACCCCTGACCTCAAACTCTCCCTCTCGCTGACACAGCCCGTGTCAGACCGGAACCGTGAAAGAGGAAACCATGATCCGAACCATCGTCTGGTCCGTGCACTTCGTGGCCGTCGTCCTGGGCCTCTACCTGGTGGCCGCCCTGCTCCCCGGGGACACCGTGAACGTCAACGTCCTGGGAGCGCTGTTCCTGATCGCGCTGGTCGCCATCGTGGACGTCGTCCTGACCACCCCCCTGAACTACCTGGCCGGCCGCAAGGGTCGGACCGCCCGGGAGTTCCTGGTCCCGATCCGTCGGACCCAGCGGTGAGCGCGCGGAAGAAGGCTAATCTCAGGCTGACGTGGATGGTCGGCCTGTTCCTGATGGTCGTCTGGACCTATGCGAAATGGAGGGGTCATGGCTGATGACCGGATGGCCGCCATCCAGAAATACCTGGCGGAAAATCCGTCTGTTCGGGACACCCCGGGTGGGGTGCACATTCATTTCCATAATGGTCCAGTCATTCAGGACCCCCAGCCAGTGGACCAGAACCCGGGAATGAAGGTACTGGAGCGGTTCACTCCGTACCTGATCATCGGCGCTATGTGCTGTGTTCCCGTCGGGGGACTGGCGCTCCTGGTATTCCTGATGATCCCAGCCATACTGGCCACCATGGCACTGATCGCGGGATGCCTGTTTGCCGTGGCCATCTGCGCCATCGCGACCAGTGCCGCAATCCGAAACATGAGAGAAGTTCCGGCGAAAGGTAAGCGCAAATGATTCCCCGCATGCTGGTCATTGTCCCCACCCGAGGACGGCCGGAGAACGTGGCCCGACTGGAACAGGCGATAAAGGATACCCGGACCACCCGGGCGGACTTCCTGTACATCGTGGACCACGATGACCCCGAAGGTCTGGCGTACGCGAAGTTGGAACTGAGCCGGATGATCGTGCTTCACGAACGGCTCCGGCTGGGGGGAACGCTCAACTGGGCCGCACGGAAGTACGCGGGGCTGTACGACGCGATCGGATTCATGGGGGACGATCACCTCCCCCGGACAGAGTTCTGGGACCTTCGGGTCCTGGAAGCGTTGGACGTCGGGGCCGGCCACGTACCCCGGGTGGTGTACGGGAACGATCTGCTCCAGGGCGCCAACCTCCCTACGGCGGTCTTCCTGCACTCCCGGATCGTCCAGGTCACGGGGTACATGAACCCGCCGGACCAGGTTCACCTCTACCTGGACGACTTCTGGAAGGTGCTGGGGATGGAGCTGGGGGGCCTGACCTACCTCCCCGATGTGGTGATCGAGCACATGCACCCGGTGGCCGGTAAGGCGGACTGGGACGACCGGTACGCCGAAGTGAACGCCCCGGCCGTGGATTCCAGCGACCGGGACGCTTTCAACCGGTACTTGAACGACGGCCGGTTCGCCGATGCGGTGGACCGGATCCGGAAGGACTACGCGCGATGATCAGGACCAGGCTCCGGGAAGCACACCCGGACGAAGCAGGTTTCTACTCCGGCCGCTACCCGGAGGGGTACAACCACACGGTGTGGTCCGATCATGTGGAGCGGATCGCGGCCACGGTGGCTTTCGCAGCGCCGTGGCTGGACTACTACAACATCACTTCCCTGGCGGATCCGTCCGCAGGGGACGGGGCATTGGCCCGTGCGCTGATCTCCCTTCAGCCCCGGATCCATCGTGCTTACGTCGGGGATCTGAACCCGGGACCTGAACTGGCACAGGGGTGGAACTCCGTGACCTCATACGTCTGGGTCAACCTAGAAGCTACCCCGTTGATCCCCGGACTGGACGCGCTGGACATCTCCCGGCAGAACGAGCCGGTGGATCTTCTGGTCTGTTCCGAGACGCTGGAACACCTGGATGACCCGGACGCCTTCCTGGTTAGAGCCCGGTTGTCCGCCCGGTCCATCCTGATCACCACCCCGGAGAACGAGACGGGGACGGGCAACGAGGAGCACTACTGGGGATGGGACTCCGAAGCGGTGTCCGCCATGCTGCACACCGCCGGCTGGAACACGGTGGACCACCTGATCTTCCAGCCTCTGACCGCTCAGACCTACCGCTTCCAGATGTGGATGGCGCACCGATGACCCAATTCCTTCACAGACTCCCGAGCTGGTACCGCCCCGGGGAGGTCACAGCCGTGATCCCGGTCCACCTCCCGAACCTGGCCAACGGGATGTACCACCGGGCGATGATCAGTGTGGCCGCCCAGAGCCACGCCGTGGACCAGGTCAGCGTGGCGACGGACCAGGATCACCGGGGCGCGGCGGCCACCCGGGACATCGCCCTGTCCGGGATCACCACCGAGTGGTCCGCGTTCCTGGACTCCGATGACGAGTGGTACCCCCACCACGTGGAAGCGCTCCTGGACACAGCGAAGACCACCGGGGCCGACGTGATCTATCCCTGGTTCGATGTGCCGAAAGGGTTCGATCCCTTCCCCCAGTACGAAGGCCAGCCGTTCAACGAAGAGGTGATCCGGACCACTCAGAACTATGTCCCGATCACGGTTCTGGCAAAGACCGAATTGGTCCACCAGGTGGGCGGCTTCGCGGCCAACGTCCGGGGGTCGGGGACCAACCCCTGTGACGACTGGGGGATGTGGCTGGCGTGTCTGGATGCCGGCGCGAAGTTCGTCCACCACAACGGCCGGACCTGGCGCTGGAACTGGCACAAGGGCAACACGAGTGGGAGCGGGGAGAACTGGTGAAGGCACTGATCACAGGGAACCTGGGGTTCGTCGGCCGGCACTTCCAGAAGGCACTTCAGGCGCGCGGGTACGAGGTGAAGGGATTGGACGTCAAGGCCGCTCCGTCCCAGGACTGCCTGTCCTACTTCCAGTCCACGGAAGCGCTGCGCATGGACACCCATTTCGATCTGGTGGTCCACGCGGCGGCCGTGGTGCGGGGCCGGACCACCATCGACCGGAGTCCGCTGGCCACGGCGGTGAACCTGGCGCTGGACGCGGCCATGTTCCGCTGGGCTTCCATCGTCCGGCCGGGACGGGTGATCTACTTCTCCTCTTCCGCCGTGTACCCGGTGCAGTACCAGACCGGGATGACCCGCACGCTGGCGGAGACGGACTTCGATCAGGGGAAGGCGTGGATCGGTCAGCCGGACCAGGTGTACGGCTGGTCCAAGGCGGTCGGGGAAGTCCTGGCGTACCGGCTGATGGAACTGGAGATCCCGGTCACCGTGGTTCGCCCCTTCTCCGGGTACGGGGAGGACCAGGACGCGGACTATCCCTTCCCGTCCTTCATCCAGCGCGCGAAGGACCGTCAGGACCCCTTCGAACTGTGGTGCGGTCCGTGCGTCCGGGACTTCATCCACGTGGACGATGTGGTGGCCGGCACGCTGGCCGCGATGGACGCGGACCTGACCGGGCCGCTGAACCTCTGCTACGGCCGTCCGACATCGTTCGACCAGCTGGCCCGGATGGTGACCGTGGCGGCCGGGTACGCGCCGGACTTCCACCACGTCATCGACGCGCCGGCCGGGCCCGCGTATCGGGTCGGGGACCCGAAGCGCATGCTGGAGGTCTACGTCCCGGAGGTCACCCTGGAAGGGGGGATCCTGCGAGCACTGAACGCCTGAGAACGGAGCCCCTTCCGGATGGCCGGCGGGGGCTCCGTCGCGTAAAGAATCATGAACGAGTTTCAAAGTTCCTGGTCAAAGACTCAGAGTCGATTTGATTAAATCGACTTCAGGGTCTACAGTAGAGACCAGAAGGACAGGAACACCGGAACCGCTGGAGGACACCATGGCCGTGAAATTCACCCCCGGAGCGCACCCCCTGAACAACGCGGCGGAGGTCACGGACAAGCTGGTGGCCTGTGACGGATGTGATGACGACTACCTGTCATGGAAGAAGTCCTCACGGACGGGTAACTGGTACCTCTGTGACGTCCAGAAGTGCGACCGGTGGTTTACGAAAGCGAACCCGACCTATCGGTACTTCCAGCTGGCACGTTCGTTCCACCGCTGCCCCCGAACGAAGAAGTCTCGCTGACCCACCCCGCTTCCGTCACGGTCTCCATGGACGTACGCCGCGAAGGCAGACGTGAAGCACTCAGGGCCCGGCCGACGGAAGCCTCGCGCGATACCTCTCGCCAACAGCGGCCGGCCGGGCCCGTAGACGATGAAGGAGGAACCGTGGGAATGCCTGAGCTGGGTCCGGTCAAGATCGGGGACACGCTGTACGTGAGGGAAACCTATCGACGGAGTTCCGAACCGGTGGAAGTCGTCGTGACGAAGGTCGGCCGGGTCTGGATCGAGATGGATCCGAAAGAGAAAACCCCGTCGGCTTGGCCAACTTACCGGATGCGTCTGGACACCCAGGATGGAGGACGTGGGGGTGATTACCACTCCGGCTACTTCATGTCACCGGCTCAACTGGCCTGGCGGGACCGGGAGTACGCGGCCGGGGAGTACTTGAAGAAGATCGGTGTGGGCATCACCTGGGACGGTCAGTACAGGGACCGAACGGTGGAACTGGCCAACATCATCCGGGCGGCCGAAGGACTCCCTGAACTCTGATCCACCGTGAAGCCCCTTCCGGTCCACCGGCGGGGGCTTCGTTGCGTCTCGATTACTAGGTAAATCCCTTGACCCGTTCTTTACCTTCAAGGACTTCCTTTAGTTACACCGGTTTGATTAAATAGAACCAGAAGCACAGGAACACCGGAACCGGGAGTGGTCAAGATGATCCGAGTCACCGACGAAGACAAGGCCTACACGGCGATCAAGAACGCTGCGAAGCGCCAGCACCCGGTGACCGTCTCCTACGCGGACGCGGACGGGAACACCTCCGTCCGGACCATCGAGGTCTACTCCGCGAACCGCTCCCAGGCCGGGAACCGCTACTTCAAGGCGATGGACCGTCAGACCGGCGAGTCCCGCTCCTGGCGCCTGGACCGGATCAGCTTCTACACCATCCACCGGACCGCGTTCCTCGTTGAGCGGCCGGAGCCGGTCGCCGCGCCGGTCACCCTGATCCCCGTGACCGCAGAGTCCGCGTGCTACGCCGTGGCCCCGGTCACCGGCCGCGCGGCCCAGGACGTGAGCCGGGTCCTCCGGCGCGAACTGGTCCCGGCCGGCTGACCCACCCCCTCAGACTCCGGGTCCGGTACGTGCCCCGTCCGTGCCCGACCCGGAACCACGTGAAAGAGGCACCATGCAGAACCTGTACGCGGTGGAACAGTTGAAGGAAGCGGTCCGGGAACTGAAGATCTTCATGGATCCGAAGAACGTGGAATGTGACGTCCGACAGGATGCACGCGGGACCGCCACCCAGCTGTACCTGGGGGCCTGGGTCCTCGAACCGCTGGAGGAAGCGCTTCGTCTCCTGGAAGGCCGTGACCCGGAATGAACGGACCGATCTACATCTACGTGGCACGGACCGAAACCACAGACGGTACGAAGACGATCAAGTCTGACGGATACATGTTCCACACGGGCAGAGAGACCTTGTCCGAGGTGGACGTAACTCGGAACGCTCTCCAGATGATCGCGGACACGTCCGATATCGAGACGGACCAACTGGTCCTGACGCACTTCAGCTACGTGGAAGACCCGGAAGAACGGAACCCGACGTCATGAGAGACACCCCGGAACTGATCCGCGAATACGAGGACCTGGAGAAGCTGTTCTACGAACTCCGGAACATCCACCCCGGGATCCGGAACCGGGAACTGTTCCGGAAGACCGTGGATCGGCTGGCAGAGATCGACGCCACCCCTCCGGACGGATACGCCCTTCCGGCCGCCGCTCAGAAGCTGGTGGACTGCGCCACGGCGCACGGGTGGAACTACCTGGTCCGGTGGACATACCCCGGATACCCCCGGGAGCCGTTCGTCCACGTCCGGGTGGGTCGCCGTGGTGATGACACCGGGGACTGGGAAGTCAAGTACACCTGGCACTCCCGGGGTTGCGCGAAGGGGAAGGTCCGGCTTTTCGGACACGGACTGATGACCTCCCCGGGCCACCAGGTCTCGTACGTCGCCCCGTCCTTGGTCAAGGTCCGGAAGCTGATCGCGAACAACCCCGTGACGGAGTCCTGATGGGGGCCTACTGGTCCTACATCCTGGCACCGTTCGGCCTGGCGGGTCTGTGGATGGCCGGCCGCCGGAACGCCTGGGGCTGGGCCCTGAGCATGGGCACCCAGCTCCTGTGGTTGGCTTACGCGGTCCAGACGGCCCAGTACGGATTCATCCCGGGAACGATGGCGTACCTGGGTGTGTACTTCAAGAACTTCCGTGCGTGGCGGAGGAAAGAGGAACCATGCTGATCAACCCCGTGGACCCGATCACCATCCCGCCCATCAGTCGTGTGACCTCCCTGCCGTACTGGGAGACATACACCGAGTGGACCGATCATCTGAGCGAGTGCGGACACTGTCTGGCCGTGATGGACACGGAAGCCGGCGGGTCGGAGAAGGTGGCGGAACTGTGCCTGGTGGGCCGGCTCCTGGCCACGGCCGTTCAGTGGGACATCGATGCTCAGCGCCAGCTGGCCAACTGCAACTGATCGAGGAACGAGGAACCATGGACGAACAGCGGCCCCCAATCTCCGTGACCTTCCGGGTCCTGGGCAAGGAATCGGAGACCCTGACCGACCCCCATCTGATCCTTCTCCGGGTCCTGGACGACTACCTGAAGAACCCCGATATGGTCCGTCGAATCATCGCGGACTTCCGGGCCCAGGTGCTGGACGGCTCCGACCACTCCGCTTACCGGGAGCTGGCGGACGCGGTCACGGACTCCATCATCGGGGACCCGAACGACTGGGACGGGGACGACTCGGAGCTGTACCTGTTGTGCGAGTACCTGAAGAACGCCCGGGACATCGGTCGTCACGAAGCGGCCGAAGAGCTGCGGGAGAAGGGTCGGGAGTTCACCGCTACGGCTAACGCGGCTCTTCTGTTCGCGGCCACCGAACTGGACCCGTACCAGCGCGGGGCCGAACTGGACCCGTACCAGCGCGGGGCCGAACTGGACCCGTACCAGCGCGGGGCCGAAGGGGTCTGGCTCCGCAAGTCGGACGGGACCGTGGTGTCCTGGCCCATCGTCCGCGACTGATGGACACCCG
>Ga0184638_1000578_pt1 | contig 10393 bp, 8 predicted proteins | sample PLM31_50_b2_FD_133141 | JGI IMG/M metagenome (GOLD analysis project Ga0184638, IMG submission 133141) | Groundwater sediment microbial communities from an aquifer in East River, Colorado, USA - PLM3-1_50_b2 | ecosystem: Environmental > Terrestrial > Soil > Riparian zone | place: USA: East River... | reverse complement strand
TGGATAACAACAGATGCAAGATGGCATGTTCCGGAATACGCGATTGCACGAATATCGTGGCTTTCGCAGGATCAATGCCCGCCGCAAGCCAGTCGATCAACAACTCGTGGACGAATTCTCGGACGCGGCCGGTATTGGCATAGTTCGTCGAGAGCGCGTGCCAGTCTGCGACAAAGAAATAGCACTCGAACTCACTCTGAAGCCCTCTCCAATTCTCCAAGGCGCCGAGATAGTTGCCGAGATGGAGCAGCCCGCTCGGCTGCATGCCGCTGAGGACTCGCTTCCTGGGTATGGTCATGGTGTGTTTCCTGTTCCGATTCCGAGACCGACGGCGGTGGAGAGAATCGTATTGGAGAGACTTTGGGTCAAGGTGCTTGTGACGATATGGATCAGGTGGATCTGCGGGTCGAATATGATCAGCGCCACCAGGATAAACATGCCGTAGGGTTCCACGCGCATGAGCGCCATCGCCGCAGTGTTTGGGAGAAGACTCGTGAGAATTCTCCCGCCATCCAATGGGGGAATCGGCAGCAGATTGAACAGCATCAAGAGCACGTTTATAAAGACGGAGTAGAATGCCATCACGGCGATCGGCAGAAGGAACATGGCGTGCCACGTATCTGGAGGCGGGGTCTCTTCTGATTTGGACCCGTAGCTCCCGATCGTGGGATCGATTGACAATAGGAGCGCGAGGAGGAGGGCACTGCCGATGGCCAGCGCGAGGTTCATGGCCGGTCCCGCCGCCGCGACGAGTGCCATGTCGCGACGTGGTTGGCGCATGTTGCGTGGGTCGATCGGGACCGGCTTGGCCCAGCCGAGAATGAATCCTCCCGGCATAACCAGGCAGAGCAGCGGCAGGATGACGGTGCCGAACGGATCGATGTGTGCCAGTGGGTTCATGGTGAGCCGACCTTGGAGTTGGGCGGTCGGATCGCCGCACCGATAGGCGACCCAGCCATGGGCGTATTCGTGCAACACCATTGCGAAGAGGAGCGGGAGCCCCATGTAGGAAAGCGTATGGAGTATCTGCGCTAAGGAGTTCATGTGGTCGGCTTTCTTAGTTCACCTGAAGGAATCGGCCTCGTTTGATCTGCATGAGGAAAAGCGGACGATTCAATGTCCCGTCTGGTCCAAACGCCGCCGGTCCCGCGAGAGAGGAGAGGTCCGGCTGTGTCAGGAACTGGTCGTGGACGGCTTCGCCCGAGGAGGCGCCTTTTCGAACCGCATCCAGCACCAATTTCGCGGCATCGTAGCCCTGCATCGCAAAGAGCGCCGGGTTGGTCTGGAACCGTTTTTTGTAACGGTCGACAAAATCCTGTACGGTCGGGGTGGGGCTGTCCACAAAGAAGCCGTCGACAAACACGGCTCCGTCGATCGACGAATCGTCCGTGCGGGCAAAGTCTGGCGAGTTCCATCCATTCGCGCCTAGGAAAGGAACTTTCATGTCGTGGAAATTGAGCTGGGCTGCAATGAGGCCGGCGTCGGCTGCGCGGCCTGGAATGAAGATCGCATCGAAGCCCGGCGTATAGAAAATTTTCTTGTCCAGCTTTGTCAATTTCCCGGCCAGTTTGGTCTGATCAATCGGCACGGACAAGCCATACCTCTTGAGGTCCTCCGCCTTCATGCGTTTGAGCTGCGCACTTACGTCGGCTTCGCCCTCTTTGTAGGATTCAATGGCGATCACTTCCCCCTCATGTTCGCGTACTTCTTGGGCGAAGAGCCGTGCCAACTCGCGGCCATACGTGGTGTCGGGATGCAGGATGCAGAATCGGCGGAAGCCTTGCTCCTTGATGGCATAGGCCGCGATACGTTTGGCTTGAAGTTGATAGGTGAGCGCCGTGCTGAACACGTAGTTGCCGAGTCGTCTGACGTTGGGGAGGGTCGCCGTCGGCGTGATCAGCGGGATGTGGGCTCGCTCGGCGAGTTCAGCCATGACCGGCAGATTTTTCGAGAGAAGCGGGCCGATCACGGCGAGGGGGCGATCGGTGTTTAGAAGTTCGGAGAAGTCGTCTAAAAACGAGGCGTAATCGGATTCGAAATCTTTGACGATAAGACCGACCGATGCGCTCCCTGCTCGGTCTCTATTTGCTTCGACGGCCAGCTGAATTCCGCTGAGGACATCACTGGCAAAGGGGGCGAGTTTTCCTGAAAGCGGCAGGACCGCCGCGATGAAAAACTGATTGGATTTTAGTTTGGTTTGGAGTGTGGCGAGGAGTTCCGAGGTTTTCGCTGCCTGCGGGTGGATCGGGAAATTCACGAGAAATTGCTGGATTTGCCGGATGGCCTGGTGTTCTTCTCCGCGGCCGACGTAGAGATCGATGAGTCGGAGGGACGCGAGATCGCCAGGAAAGCTGCGCGGAAAGGTGTCTCGGATTTGTTCGAGGGCTTTCTTGTCGGACGTCCCACTGGCCAGCTCGCGAATGCGGGTCCGCACGTCTTCCGCTTGGTCTTCGGTTCCCAAGGCCACTTCATCGAGCCACGCCTGAATGGCACGGGTCGCCTCCTTTTTTTGCGCGTACAAGTCGCCGCTCAGCTGCAGGGCCTCGCGTTTCGTGCCGTCATCTTTTGAAAGATTGCGCAGGCCCGTCAAGATCGGCAGGGCAAGGTCGAGGTTGCCCATCGCCGCATGGACTCGGGCCTGCATCAACTTGCCTCGTTCCGTCACCTCTGAGTCGGGGAACTCGGTTTGCAGTTGCCGCAAATATTTTAAGGCGTCCCCATATTGCTTTGCGCTGTGCAGGGCAGCGCCGAGGAGTAGATAGGTGTCGTCGAGCAGGTCGGGCTTCGGAGAGGTAGCCAGAAAACGACGGAGTGTGGTGATGGCTTCTTCAGCCTGACCTGTTTCGATCAGGCGCTTCGCCTGCTTCAGCACGGGATGGTTCGCCGGGCTAGCGGGTCTTGTTTCTGCATAGACGGGGGAATTGAACTCGATCCCGGTGAGAGGCCAGAGCATGCTCCAGCCAAGTATAAGCGCATGGCACCAGCGTACCGAAAGGACGTACGTGCGATGTGGAGGCAGAGATATCAACGGGCGGGCCATGAGCTCCTGGCGGTCTGATGGCTATGTCATTCGCACGTGACTACTATCGGAAACCCTGTGGGGGTGTCAAGGTAAACCCCCATAGCCTGCATTACTCATGAGCGCTTCTGCTGCAATCGCGGAAACGGAAGTCAGAATCCAATACGGTATTCTCTCTTCGCGCCACGATCATGCAACGGGCGCTCGACCTCGCAAGCGCGGTGGCGACGCACCTGGACGCGGTGGCCTGGCGTCCAGGCAGGCGGGCTCGCCGCTCAGTCGGTCAACATACTGTTTCAAGTATGCCTCCCTCCCTCGCGGGCTCGGCTCTGGGGCCTGCCTCGCCCACTCTTACAAGGGGCCAGCCCCTTGTAGAATCCCCACGAAGGGAGCACACCCCCTGCGGAACTCCCAGGCGGTGTGTTGCCCCGCTTCACGGCTCCGCGCGCCTGTCTCGCGTGGCGACTGCGCAATTTCGCGACGAACCGTCATGAATAATGCGGGCTAGGGTTCGTTGTGTTCATCTGAGCGATTGGCTATCATCGCACAGATGATGCTAGACCCGCTGGCCGAACGATATTTGAGCCATCTCCGGGTGGAGGGTGGTCTCTCCGTCAATACGGTCGAAGCCTACCGTCGCGACTTGAGTAAATTCCATTCCTACTTGCATCGGACCGGTGTCGTGCCGCTCGAGCCTCTTACGCCGGAGACGTTGACGGGATTTCTCCGTTCCATGCACGAGGCACGGTTGTCTCGCGCCTCCTCTGTACGTTGCCTCTCGGCTATTCGTGGCTTGCTCCGGTTTCTGATGCGGGAACGGATGATTGAGGAAAATCCAACCATTGGCCTGGCCCCGATATCGCGAGGCGTTCGACTGCCCAAAACGCTGTCGCAGCAAGACGTCATCGCATTGTTGGACCTGGGGGCAGTCCCGACCCCTGAAGACATGCGTGACCGCGCGATGGTGGAGTTGCTCTATGCGACGGGGCTTCGCGTATCAGAATTGGTGATGGCTGAAGTTGGGCAGGCGAATCTTGATGTCGGGTATCTCCGGGTCACGGGCAAGGGAGCGAAGCAGCGTCTCGTGCCGATGGGCGAGGGGGCCCGACAGCTGTTGCAGCAGTATGTGGAAGAGGCGCGGCCACGGCTTCTCAAGGAACGGGTTTCACGGTATGTGTTCGTTTCGAGACGGGGCGGGCCGTTGACGCGGCAAGCCTTCTGGAAGTTGCTGCGTCGCCGTGCGCGGCGAGCTGGGATTACGCAGGTCATTTCGCCTCACATGCTCCGGCATTCGTTTGCGACGCATCTGCTCGAAGGCGGTGCGGATCTTCGGTCTGTTCAGGTTATGCTCGGCCATGCAAATATTGCGACGACGCAGATCTACACGCATATTGAACGGGGACGCCTGAAGCGGGTGCATGACAGGTATTTCCCTCGGGTGGGGCGACACCGGGGGCAAAAAACATAATCGATGAGACGCAATTCATAGTGAGTGGAGTGGGCAGCAGCCGAAAACTGCAAGAAGAGTGCGAGATTCGATTGACAAGGGCAAGTGGAGTTGGTAGCATCCGCGAAGGTTGCTAACGAAATCAGGCGGATAGCTCAAGTGGGAGAGCGCTGCCCTTACAAGGCAGAGGTCACAGGTTCGATCCCTGTTCCGCCTACCAGCGCGAAGGCTGGTTCACGGGGAGCAGGACAGATAGTTGAACGGAAACGATGAAATTTTAGACGGGACCAACCGCTAGATATAGTCTTGTCACTCACATCTTCCGCTATACGTAGAGTTTTGAGGGGCCGTCGTTCAGCTGGTTAGGACGCCAGATTGTCAATCTGGAGGTCGCGGGTTCAAATCCCGTCGGCCCCGCCATTTTCCTCAGTGTTTGCTAGACTCTGTAAGCAGAATCGTGATTGCTTCCTAGCAGGCTACGGAAAAACTATTGTGGCACAGTGGAAATTCAACGGTTCGTATTTCTAGGACAAGGGGAGAACACCGAGCAGGATGCTCAAAAAGGCTGTCCAGCAAGGCCGCAGCAAGCGAAGAGGCGAAGGCGTACGCGTCGGTACGTTGAGCATCTGAGCGAATCGAGATCGCCGCTGGCGAACTTTTTCAGCGTCCTGCTAGAGCCGGGAAAGGTCATAGCCACATGTTTCAAACAGGTCTCATCGGACTGGTGGGTTCGCTCGGCTCGGTTTCCAAAATCGTGCTCTTGCTCCTGTTCATCTTCTCAGTCATCTCGTGGGCCATTATTTTTTTCAAATGGCGAGTGTTTCGAATGGCAGACCGGGAGGACAAGCGGTTCCTGGCGCTCCTCGTGAAAACACGGGATCTCGACGAGCTGTATCGACAAGTTCGACGAATCGAAGGGAGTCCCAGCGCGGTCGTATTCGAAGGGGTTATGGAGCGTGTGGGGTCTGGACGAGGTGAGGGAAACAACGGCGCCAGCGTAGGACCGATTGATCAACACGTTATAGAGCGAACAGCGTCCCATCTCGCACAGAGCCAACTCGCACGCCTCGAGACCTATCTTCCGTTCCTTGCCACGACGGGAAACATTACTCCGTTTGTCGGACTGCTCGGGACCGTGATGGGAATTATCGATGCGTTTCGTGAGATCGGCACTCAAGGGACCGCCAGTATTTCCGCTGTCGCTCCTGGCGTTGCGGAGGCCTTAGTCGCGACGGCAGCCGGTCTGTTCACCGCCATCCCCGCAGTTATTGCCTATAACTACTTCCTCATCCGGATTCGCAGCACGGCGTTCCGGTTGGATTCGGTCACCATCGAGCTTCTATCATCCCTCTCGACCGCTGCATCGAAGACGAAACCAGTTCCGGTCGGAGTTCAAGGATGACCCTAGAGTCCCGTCACCGCCGGTTTCTGGCAGAAATCAACGTCATCCCCCTTGTCGATGTGGTGCTCGTCCTCTTGGTGATTTTCATGGTCACCGCGCCGATGCTGTATCGAGGGATGGACATTAAGCTGCCGACTTCTGCCACGAATACCATTAGGCCGGAAATGCGCACGGTGCTCACGATTGAAAAAGATCAACGACTGTATCTCGACAAAGATCCGGTCGGAGTGGCCCAGCTGGAACAGAAATTGAAGCTCTTGAAACGGGACCATCCCGATGTGTCCCTCTACCTCAGGGCGGATCGCGACGTGCCCTACGGCGTCGTGGTGCAAGTCATGGACGGCGTCAAGAAAGCCGGGATAGAGAAGATTGGGATGGTCACGGAGCCGGTCGGTTCCGAGCATGTGGGAGCGCCACAAATTCCGCGTCTCCCGTCGCGGAAAAGTTGATGCAACGGGTTCGAGAGGGTTGGTTGTTATGGCGTCCCAGGCGTCGGTCCAGCCAAGTCTGTGGTTCGATCAGGGCGATCAATCCAGGCTGTCTGCTCGACTCAAGCGCATGCTGGTGCTGTCGCTTGTCCTTCATGCGATTGTCCTGCTCGTGGTGGTAGGGCTTCGGCTTCCACAACGGGGTGAACGGCCTTTGACGTCTGTGGAAGTGTCGCTGGTCAGTCTGCCGATGCCTGTGAGGCAAATCGAGTCAGCGAAGCCTGTCGAGTCAGCAAAAGTTTCAGACTCGAAGCCGCCACCGGCGCCATTAGTCAAGGCGGTGGCCCCCAGTGCAGCCCCTTCTGCCAAGCCTCCAATGGGCGAGAAAAGAAGGGACATGTTGCAGGATCTTCAGCTTCCGCCGGATGCGCCGAAATTTGGAGATTTGAGCCCTGCAACAAAATCCGTGGCTCAGCCCCAACAGGCGGCGAAGGTGCTCGATATCCCACGTGTCACGGATGTGGCGCAAGACCCGATTGCAAAGATTCCGCAGCGGTCTACGGTAAGCGACGATCTGAATCGTGAGTTAGAGGAAGAACTGAAAAAGATCAAACAGTTTCAGCCTGCAGCCAAGCTGGACATCCCGAAAGAGGTGAAACCGAGTGAGGCGGCAGTCAAGCCGGTGCCCCAGCAAGAGGTGAAAATTCCGGCGGTCAAGACCCCCGAGACGACCCTGAAGATTTCCGGTACAGCTGGGTCGAATGCCTACTGGGCTCGTGTGCAGTCTATTATTAGTAGCCAGTGGGAGCCGCCTCCGGTCGATATGGCGGGACAAACCTATACGATGATCGTCAAGTTTCGACTTCAACGGGATGGGACGATCAAAGACGTGGTTGTGCAACAGTCGTCCGGGAATGCCTATTTTGATATGGCGGGCCAGCGCGCTGTGCTGCGGCCACGAATCCTGCCCGTGTTTCCTGCCGAAATGGCAGACAGTTATAAAGATGTAGAAATGGTATTTCGAGTCGGAGAGTCGGTCGGATGACACAGGTGAAATGGATCAGTGCCTGGTTCGGTGGAGTGTTGCTGCTAGCAGGAGTTGTCGGTATTCTTGAATCAGGGGCGGCGGACGTGTTCCTTGAAGCCACCCGTCCCGACTTCCAAAAGATTTCCCTGGGTGTTGCGGGGATGCAAAACGCGGGAGGCCCAGACTGGTTGGGGGGGCGGATCGAAGAAGTCCTCAAAAAGGATGTGAAACGCTCCTTGGTCTTTGATCTGGTGGATTTGCCCAGTCTTGGGATTCAAACATCCGATATCGGCAATGGAATGGGGGCCGGTTCCAAGGCCGTATTCAAACAGGCGGCTGAGAAGGGTGTCTCGGTCTTGGTCTGGGGAAAGGCGGGTCTGAAAGAGGCGGGCAAAGATTCCGACGTGAACATGGAAGGTTTCGTCTATGACAGCGGCAGCGATGAACTCGTCGGGGGGAAGCGTTACGCGGGATCGCCCTCGGTTGTGCGGCTGATGGCGCACCGCTTTGCCGACGAACTGGTGTTTCGTTACACGGGCGAGCCGGGTATCGCGCGGACAAAGATCGCGTATGTGGCTGAACAGGGGACCGCCCGCGAGTTGTTCGTGATGGATTATGATGGCTACGATGCGCGCCAACTCACCGCCGATGGATTCCTGAACCTCATGCCGCAATGGTCTCCGGATCGCCGGTTCCTCATCTTCACCGCCTATCGCAATCGCAATACGCAGGATATCGACATGATCGAGTTGGCAACGGGCAAGCGATGGACGGTGATTTCCCTGGGGGGATTGAACATCACTCCGGCACTGTCTCCTGATGGAAACTTCCTGGCGTTTGCCTCCAGTCACGAAGGCAATTCCGAACTCTATCGGTTGGATACAAGAACGAAAGCCATTCAACGGCTGACGGTGAATCCATCCGGCGACTTGTCTCCCTCCTGGTCTCCGAACGGGAGAGAGCTGGTGTTTGTATCCGATCGGGGTGGCGGGCCCCAGCTGTTCCTTATGGGTTCAGACGGGTCGAACGTGCGCCGTCTGACATTTGAAGGCGATTACAATGCGGCGCCAGTGTGGTCGCCGCGCGGGAACTGGATCGCCTATGTATGCCGGACGCATAAAGAGTATAAGCTCTGTGTCGTCTCGCCGGACGGACAGAAGCGAATGCAATTGACGACAGGACCGGGTGTCGATGATTCACCCTCCTGGTCGCCGGATGGCCGGCATCTGGTATTCAGTTCGACGGCCGATGGAAAGAGCCACATCTATATGATCGATGCCGATGGTAAGGACATCGAACGGCTCACCTTCCAGGGGACGCACAATAGCGCGCCCTCCTGGTCTCCGGCATCGTGAGGATGACATTTTGACCCTACCGGATGAATGAAGGCAAATGGTTGATTGAGATGACTAACCTAGGAAAAGGAGAAAGATGTATGAACAAGACATTCTGTACATGCGGCTCGGTGCTGGTGATGAGCATAGCATTGATTGTTATGCCTGGCTGCTCCAAAAAATCCGTACAATCTGGCGGCGACTCCCAGTCCACTCAAGGGATGGCGAAGGGGGGGAGTTCAGATGGTTCCAGGTCCGGTGTCGGCAGCTTCCCGGACACCGGCGTTCAGTCGGGTGGCGGCGGGCTTCGGGGCCTCGACAAGAACCCTTCAGAGGAGCGTGTGGGCAGTGGCACGATGCTGGCGAAGGTGGATCCCTCCAGCAGTGCCGGACGACAAATGGATGAGATCAGAGCCGAGCAGGCCGCCTCATCTGCAGCGGGCTTGCGAGATGTGTTGTTCGGCTACGATAGCTGGACGATTTCCGAGGATGGGCGTCAAGCGTTGAATCGCGATGCCGAATGGATGAAGTCCAGCCCGAGCGCGCTGGTCAAGGTCGAAGGGCACTGTGACGAGCGCGGGACCTCCGCTTACAACCTCGTACTCGGTGAAAAACGGGCGAAAGCCGCCCGGAACTATCTGGTCGAACTCGGTGTCGGTGCCAATCGTCTGTCCGTGGTGTCGTATGGGAAAGAGCGGCCGTCCTGCAATGAGCGTGCGGAGTCGTGCTACCAGCAGAATCGGCGAGGACATCTTGTGGTGAAGACCGGGAAGTAGGCGACGTGCTTTTTGTCGCAGCGGTTGTGACTCCGTTGTCCGCGAAGAGAGAGCATGGGATTCCTTTATCATATGTGGGTGGAACAATGTGGAACCATTCGGATGCAAAGGGAACCTGGACGACGATCTGTGTGATCTACGCCTTGTTGTCGACCGGCTGCATCGCCCAACAAGCTGATCTCAAACAGACGGAGAAGAATCTTCAGCAGCGAAGTGCGCGACAGAGTCAGGAGATTTCGGTGCTTCGGGAGCAGGAGTTGCCGCAGTTGCGTGGCGAACTGGAGCGCGCGTTGCATCAAGCTCAGGAACTCCAGGGCAAGCAGGAAGACCTCAAGCAGCGCTCTGCACAACTGGAGCAACAAACCAAGCGGCTCGAACAGTTGGCCGGCAAGCTGGAGGCGGATAGCACAACTCGCTACAACCAGGTGCGCGAGAGCCTCAATGCTCAAGATGTCAAAAATAAGCAGGATCGCGATCAACTCCGCATGGACGTGAACACTCGCCTTGACGACGTGAGCCGACAGATGGAGGTGATGCGAAAAGAGATCATCGAGGTCATACAGAAGACGAACAGCGGACTTGCCAAGAGTCTCGACGCGCGTCTGGAGGAGCAGCATAAGGCGGTGGCGGATAACCAGGCTCGGGCCGAACAGTTGTCGGCGAAATTCGCACAATTCAGTCAGTCCTTAACGGCATTCAGGGATTCGCTGACAGGATTGAGCGAGCGGGTGAGCCAAGAAGAGCAGGCCAGCAAAGCGTCGGCAATCCATATCAATGAGATGAACAAAGCGGTGACCGGTTACTTAGGCGAGGTCAATAAGAGTGTCGCATCTGTCGCGCAGAAGTTTGCTGCCCGTTTCGATGAACAGGACCGTCGTCTGGATGCCCTCTCCAAGGCCGTTGATCAGGTCGCGCAGGATGCGCATGTACGAGGGGGAAACAAGGGAGGGGCACGTCAGT
>Ga0184638_1000575_pt1 | contig 10414 bp, 9 predicted proteins | sample PLM31_50_b2_FD_133141 | JGI IMG/M metagenome (GOLD analysis project Ga0184638, IMG submission 133141) | Groundwater sediment microbial communities from an aquifer in East River, Colorado, USA - PLM3-1_50_b2 | ecosystem: Environmental > Terrestrial > Soil > Riparian zone | place: USA: East River... | reverse complement strand
GATCACCGCGCCGGACGGCAGGAACGGCATCGTGGTCCCGTTGCGCACATTCACCACGTGCCGTTGCGCCGCCGCGCCAGGCTCCGCGAGCAGCCCGGCGAGCAGGCCGAGCGCGGCCTCGGAGTAGTACGCGCCACCGCGCTGGCCGAGCAGGGCCGGCTTGTCGGCCAGCGCGGGATCGGCGTACAGCGCGAGTAGTTGCTGCTCGATCGCGGCCACCCGCTGCGCGCGGGACGGCTCGGCCAGCTGCTCGGCCAGCACCTGGTCGTGGGTGTAGAAGTAACGCAGGTAGTAGGACGGGATGGCGCCGAGCCGCGTGATCAGCTCGGCAGGCAGCTCGACATGGGCTGCGACGTCATCGACATGCGATTTGAGCAGCTCTGGCAGGACGTCCCTGCCCTCGATCACGACCTGCCGCTCCCAGCTGAGGTGGTTGAGGCCGACATGGTCGAGATCGACCCCGGCCGGCTCAACCCCGAGCAGACCGGCGAGGAACCGCTGGAACCCGATCGCGACGTTGCACAGCCCCACCGCGCGCTGCCCAGCGTCCAGCAGCGCTCGGGTCACAATGCCGACCGGATTCGTGAAGTTGATCAGCCAGGCCGTTGGCGCCACCGCCGCCACCGTGGACGCGATGTCGAGGACGACCGGCACCGTGCGCAGTGCCTTGGCGAGGCCGCCTGCACCGGTTGTCTCTTGACCGATGCAGCCGAACTCGAGTGGCAACGACTCGTCAATGGCGCGCGCCTGCTGTCCGCCGACGCGGATCTGGACGAGGACAGCGCTCGCACCCTCGGCACCGGCGGCCAGATCCGGCGTGCAGACCACTCGTGCGGAGTGACCATGGCGCGCGAGGATCCGCCTCGCGAGGCCGCCGACCACGCCAAGCCGATCGGCACTCGGATCGACCAGGACAAGCTCGTCCACGGTGGGCAGCCCGGGCTCGAGGCGAGCGATGCCATCGACGAGCTCGGGCGTGTACGTGGACCCACCACCGACGACGGTCAGTCTCATCGAGCCACCCCCGGTGGAGGCGCCGCGGTCTGTTTCATCCCTTGACCCCGGTCAGCGTCACGCCTTGCACGAAGGCCTTCTGGGCGAAGAAGAACAGGATGATGACCGGCAACATGACGATCAGGGTGGCGGCCATGGTCAGGTTCCACTGCACTCGATGCAGGTCACGGAAGGTTGCCAGGCCGAGCGCCAGCGTCCAGTTGTCTGCGTTCTCGCTGGTATAGAGCAGCGGCCCGAAGTAGTCGTTCCAGGTGAGGAAGAACATGAACAAGGCCGCGGCGGCGATGCCTGGTTTCGCCAGCGGCAGGATGATCTTCCACATGACTCGCAGCTCCGAGCAGCCGTCCGCGCGCGCCGCGTCGGCGTACTCCTCTGGGATGGTCAGCAGGAACTGTCGGATCAGGAAGATCGAGAAGGCATCGCCGAAGAGATTGGGCAGGATCAGCGGCCACAACGTGCCGGTCAGGTTCCAGCGGGCCCAGAGGACATACAGCGGCACTATGGTGACCTGCGGTGGCAGCATCATCATCACGAGGACGCCGAGGAAGGCCAGGTCGCGGCCGCGCCAGCGCAGCCGGGCAAGCGCATAGGCCGCCGGGACGCTGGACAGCAGCATGAAGCCCGTGGCCAGCACGGAGTACATCAGGCTGTTGGCGAGATAGCGCCACATCGGTGCGTTCTGGAAAACCTTCACGTAGTTGTCCAAGTGCCACGACTTCGGCCAGAGGTCTGGCGTCAGGGCCTGCTCGTTCGTCATCAGGGATGTGAGCACGATGAATGCGAACGGTGCCAGGAAGACCAGCGCCAGCGCGATCGCGACGGCATGCTCGGCGATGAAGGTGAGAGCTTTCCGCCGCCGGCCCGCCTGGACGCGGGCCACCGGGCGTCGCAGCGTCACGTCGTGAACGGTCATGCGCCCTCCGCCCCGTACAGGAAGACCCTGGAGCGTCGGAGCAGCACCACGGTGAACGCAAGCGAGACGACGAACAGCATGACCGCCATCGCGCAGGCGTAACCGAGCTGGAAGTTCGCGAACCCCTTCACGTAGAGCCAGATCGGGAAGGTCAGCATCGAGTTGTCCGGGTAGCCGAGCCGCTCGCCCAGCCCGCCGCCCACCGGGGCGGTGCCACCGGCCACTGCAGACGCGACCGCTGCTTGGGTGAAGAACTGCAGCATCGCGATCACGCCGGTGACCGCGGCGAAGAGGAGCACAGGCCAGATATTGGGAAGCGTCACATACCTGAACCGCTGCCAGGCGTTGGCGCCGTCGAGGTGCGCGGCCTCGTACTGCTCGTTCGGCACCTGCAGCAGCGTCGCTAGCAAGATCACCATGACGTCGCCCAAGCCCCAGACGGAGAGGATCAGCAGGGTGGGTTTCGCCAGCGCCGGATCGTTGAACCACAGGGGCTGCCAGCCGATGCCGAGCTTCCCGAGCAGTTGGTTGACCGGCCCGGTGGCCGGGTTGAACAGGTAGGCGAAGGCGAGTGTCGCGGCGACCGGCGGGGCAAGTGCGGGCAGGTAGAAGACGGTACGCAGCAGGCTGCCGCCGCGCTTGATCTGGATGACGAGTTGGGCGATGAGCAGCGCAAAGATGATCCTCGCCGGCACCACGAAGGCCGTCAGCCACAAGGTATTGCGGACCGACTGGAGCGAGTACGGATCCTGGGTGAAGAAGAAGCGGTAGTTGCGCAGCCCGATGAAGACCGGCTGTTCCAGCAGGTTGTACCGAGTAAATGAGAACCACACGGTCGCCGCGAGCGGATAGAGGAAGAAGACCGAGAACCCGATCGCCCAGGGAGCCATCAGGGCCGCGACGAAGAGCCGGTGCTTGCGCCGCTTCTTCCGAAGCGGCGCAGGCACCTTCCTTACCCGGGCGGGCGGGACGACCCGCTCGTCCGTGGCCGGACGGACGAGCGTTGTCACGAACCCGTGCCCAGGCTCAGGCTGTCGTCGATCTGCTTGGCGACGCTCTCGAGGCCGGCCTGCAGGTCCGTGGCCCGGCCGGTCTGCCACTTGACAAGCCACGTACCGAACAGGGTCTGGTACTCGGCGCCATTCGCTGTCGATGGCGAGGTGGCGCTGTTCGGGTTGGCGAAGATGTCGAGGAAGGTCTTGAACTTGTCGTCGACCTGAAGATCGGGCGACGCAAGAGCGGCCTGCGTCGTGGGCACGTTCTTGATGCCGTTGGCAAGCTTGACGATTGCGCCGGTGTCTGTCGTCAGGTACTTGATCAGCTCCCAGGCGGCCTCCGGGTTATCCGATCCGCGAGAGATGCCGGTGATGTTGCCGGTGACGTAGCCGCCGCCATAGAGGTTCTGCTTGTCGTCGGCGGCCGGGAAGGGCGCGGTGCCATAGTCGAGCTCCGGCTTGTCCGCGTCGATGAAGGCGATCCGCCACTCGCCGTCGAGCATCATGGCGACCTTGCCGCGTTCGAAGTCATTGGCCGCGGAGAACTCGTCACCCTTGCCCGCGGAGAACTTGGTCAGCTTGTTCGAGCCGTAATAGTCGATGAGCTGCTTCTGCCAGGTCAGCATCGCCGTCCAAGCCGGATCGGTGGCGAGCGCGGACTTGCCGCTTTGGTCGAACCAGGTCGCTGCCCAGTGCGGCGCCCAGTGGGCTGGGGAGTTCTCGTAGTAGTCGAGGAACGGCATGAAGCCGATCACGTCGATGTCGCCGTTCGCCTTGTGGGTCGTCATCTTCTTTGCCATCTCGGCGAGCTGCGAGAGCGTCTTCGGCGGCTCGGTGTACCCGGCATCGGCGAGCAGCTTCTTGTTGTAGTAGAGGCCGTAGGTGTCGGCGAGGACCGGCATGGAGCAGCGGGTGCCCTTGTACTCGGTGTAGCTGCGGACGACCGGTGCCAGCTGGTTCATGTCGACCTTGTCCCGCTTGATGTACGGGCTGAGGTCGCGCCATGCGCCGCTGGTGCAGAAGTTTCCGACGATGTCGGTCGAGTAGGACAGCCCGACGTCGGGGCCTTTGCCGGCGGAGATTGCCTGACGCATCTTCTCGTCGTCCTGGCCCTTGCTCACCTTCACGGTGATACCGGGATGGCTGGCCTCGAAGTCCTTCACCACGGCGTCAATGGCCGATGCCTCGCGCCCGGTGAAGAAATGCCAGAAGCTCACCTGGCCGGATGCGCTGGCCGTCGGCGACGCCACCGGCTCGTCGCTCTTGTTGTCGGTGGCGGTGCAGGCCGCCGCCAAGAGGGATACCGCTCCTAAACCAAGGGCAAGTCGGTAAATCTTCGCGCTTCTCATCAGGGGTGGACTCCAGACATGACGGTGTTCACTGGACGGGGCGGAGTGCCGGCCACGGTCGATCCGAAGACAGCCGCGCGAGCACGCTTGAGGGCGGCGAAGGTGGCGCCGACGAGTACCGGGTTGCCGCTAACTGTGGACAGCCGCAGCTCCGGTTTCGGAATTGTGAGCTGGTCGAGCTGGCGAGCGACGCGGTCTCGCAGCGCGGTGCCGCCCGCCTGGCAGACCTCGCCGGAGAGCACGATCAGCCCCGGATCCAGGGTGGCGATGATGGCGGCCAGTCCTGCCGCGAGCCGCCGAGCCAGCTCGTCGAGCAAGGCGGCGTGACGGGGATCGTCGGGGGCAGCCGCAGCGGCGGCCAGTGCGTCGGCCGCGGTGCGCGCACGCAGGCCGTGCTGGCGCGCCAGACCGAGGACGGCCGGGCTGCCCACCGAGGACTGGAACGCCCCCTTTGCGCTGAGGCCGACGTGGTCGGGCACGGGCAGCCCGGGGACCGGCATGTAGCCGATCTCGCCCGCGCCGCCGGTCGCGCCACGGTAGAGCTCGCCGCCGATCACGAGCGCTAGGCCGACGCCCGAACTGACCCACAGGTGGAGAAAGTCGGCGACATCCTGAGCAGCGCCGGTCATGCTCTCGGCGATCGCCGCGAGGTTGACATCGTTCTCCACCTCGACCGGGACGCCGAGCGCCTCGGTCAGTTGGTCCACGAGTCGCGGCTGGTGCCAGCCCGGCAGGTGGTGGGCATAGCCGAGCTGCCCGGTGTCCGGGTTGAGTGCGCCCGGTGTGGCCGCGACGACATGGATGAGGTCACGGATCTTGAGTTCGACCGTTTCTGCCGTCTCGGCGAGCGCAGCGTGGACGGCCTGAACCGCGTCCGCCCCGGCTCGGCCGGGTGTCCGGTACGTTCCGCGGGCGACCACCCGGTCGGTGATGTCGGCAATCACGGCGTCGATCCCGGCCGGCGTGACGTCCATCGCGCCGACGTACGCGGCGCCTGGATTCACCTCGTACAGCTGCGCCGTGCGGCCGCCGGCGCGCGGCCCGATCGGTATGACGAGGCCAGCCTCTTCCAGGCGAGCGAGCAGCTGCGAAGCAGTCGGCTTGGAGAGGCCGGTCAGCCGGCCGATCTGGGCACGTGACAGCGGACCGTGCTCGACGAGCAGTTCGAGTGCCGCACGATCATTGATGGCGCGCAGCAGCGCGGGCTGCCCCGGGATAGAGCCTGGTGGAGCGTGCGTGCGTCGCAATGGACTGCCACCTCGAGCCGAGAGCGCATCGGTTTGAGTAAGGAAAGTTTCCTCACTCGAAAACCAGTCGTCAAGACGGTGAAATGGCATCAATTCGGTGACGGTTCGGCCGAGCATCTCAGGTGGTTCCGTGCGATCGTCTCCCCGTGGACACCCGTGCGAGGATCGTCGGCCGGCGGGCCGCGGTCGCTGTGGTCGTCGTCGCCCAGCTGTTGCTCATCGCACGCGGCTACTCGTCTGCCCACAAGGAGTTCGCGTTCCAGATGTTCCCTGAGTCGAGCACCTGGCGGGCGGACGTGGTCAGGGTCACCGACGATGACCGGCGGGTTCCGGTCAGCGAGCCCTGGTCCGGCTACCGGTGGGAGGACCTGGTGACCTCGCGTGGCCTGCAGACGCCTTGGATGCGTCACCACGCGGACGCCGGCGTCGACAATCAGCTGGCCTTCCTTGGGGCAGCGCTGCAATGGGTCGCGGACCACACTCCTCGCGATCACCAGACCCGATATCTCGAGGCGACTGTCACCTACTGGCACAACCTGGATGCCCCGACGACCGTGGTGCTCCGCAGCCATGACCGGAACGGACCGCCGTGACCGCCTTGGAGCTGGCCTCTCGCCGGGCCGGTCTGCTCGCTCGCGTGGACGAGCTCCTCGCTCGGCGGGTCAGCATGCGGTCGTTGGCCCTGCTCCGCATCCTGGCGGGGCCGGTGGTCCTCTTGCACCTCAGGCCGTTCCTGGTCGACGCCGCCCGCGGCCGGATCTACCGGGACGTCTTCTCTCAGCCGTACGTGTCCTGGTATCCGCAGCTGCCCCGTTCGCTCTACATCACGTTGCTGTGGATCGGCGCCGCCGCGGCGATCGCGATGTCGGCCGGTTTGTGGACCCGGCTCACGACTGCGACGACCTTCGCGGTCGTCGCGTACAACCTCTTTCTCTCGACCACTCACTTCCACAACAACCGCGCGTACCTCTTCATCGTCCTGGCCGGACTCGCGGTCGCTCCCTGCGGGCGCGAGCTCTCCGTCGATGCGTGGGCGAGGCGACGGCGGGGGCTGCCGCCCCTGGATCCGACGGCCCCCGGGTGGCCCCTGTGGCTGCTGCGATTCGAGGCCTCAGCGATCTACGGCGCGTCCGGCCTGAGCAAGCTCCTCAATCCCGACTGGTTCGGTGGCGCAGTGACCTGGGATCGGGTCATGCAGTCGAAGGACAAGCTGGCGGCGACACCGTTGCCCAGCTGGGTTGTTTCCGCCCTTACCGATCGGACGCTCCACGTCTACGCGGCGAAACTGATCGTGCTGACCGAGCTCTTCATCGCGGTTGGCCTGTGGTGGCGTGGCACCCGCTACGCCGCGGTCTGGGTGGCGGTGTGTTTCCACCTGTCGATCGAGGCCTCGGCGGACGTGGAGGTCTTCTCCTACCTCGGGATCGCCGCATTGGTGATTTGGGCAGTCCCGTCCACGAGGGATCGAATGCTAGGGATGGACCTGTCGGCCGCCGGTCAGCGGTGGCTGGCGACCGCAGTGCGACGGCTCGACTGGCTCGCCCGTTTCCGGGTTGAGGAGACCCGCCGTGGGCCGGTGCGGGTCGTCGACAGAGACCGGCGGGTCTTGCGCGGGGGTCCGGCGGTGATTTTCGTGCTGAGCCGGCTGCCGGTCACGGCCTGGTTCACCCTCCCGCTCCTGGTGGTGCTCAGGGGCGCGGCGACGCGGGAGTGGACGGACGATCGGGCGCCGCATCCCGGCTCGCGGGAATGAGGGAGCTCTCGCGCCAGGTCGCGACTCGCTGATGGTCAGATGTCAAGATCGACGACCACTGGGGCGTGGTCAGACGGCGCCTTTCCCTTTCTGGCTTCGCGATCGACGTATGCGTCGGTTACCCGGGAGGCCGCAGCGCGATTCGCATACACGAGGTCGATCCGCATCCCTTGGTTCTTGTGGAACATGCCGGCGCGATAGTCCCAATAGGTGTACGGCGTGTCATATTTCAACGCCCGCGGCACGACATCTTCCAGGCCGAGCGCACGCAGCTCGGCAAGCCGGGTCCGCTCAGCGTCTGTCACGTGTGTCGAGCCGATGAAGGCCGAAGGATCCCAGACGTCGGCGTCGGTGGGAGCGATGTTGAAATCACCGGTAAGGATGAACGGTCCATCCGCGTTCACTTCGCCAGCCAGCGCGTTGCGCAGCGCGGAGAGCCACTCCAATTTGTACGAGAAGTGCGGGCTGTCCAGTGAGCGCCCATTCGGTACGTACACCGACCACAGGCGCGCCGGCCCGCACGTTGCGGCGATCGCCCTCGCCTCGACGACGGGAGGGGTGGGGACATCCACGAGGACGAGCTCGTCCTCGTCTGTGGGTGCCGCATAGCCGGGCTGTGCCGCGAAGCCACGGGAGACCTGCTCCAGCCCAACCCGGGACAAGATCGCAACACCGTTCCACCGGCCGTCGCCATAGGCTGCGACCTCGTACCCGCGCTCAACTGCGCCTTCGCCTGGGAAGGCATCGGAGGGACATTTGATCTCTTGCAGACACACCACATCGGGCTGCGTCAGGTCGAGCCATTCGTTGAGGCGCGCGACCCGCGCGAGGACCGAGTTCACATTCCACGTCGCCACTCTCACAGATGCTCTTCTACACCGTTGGGCGTCGCCACGGCACATCGCGTCGGCTTGTCCGGCGCTCCCAGGCCGATGTCTGGCGCGGGATGGCTGGGGCGGCCCATCAGTTGCGGCGAGCAGAATGGGCCACCAACCGGGCAAGGAGGTGGGCAATGCCACTGGCGGGCAGCGAGTTGAAGGCATTCCTTGAGGAGTCCCGCCTGGCGCATTTCGCGACCACGGGCGCGGACGGAGCGCCACGGGTCAGGCCGATCTGGTTCTGCTACGCGGATCGGGCCTTCTGGTTCACCACGCGGCTGGAAGCTCGCCGTACCGGAGCCGACATTGCGGCGGGGTCGCCTGTCGCGGTGTCGATCGCGAGCGACGACCGGCCGTTCCGTGGAGTGATCGCCTATGGCCGGCCTGAGGTGTGGGAGAAGGACATCAGGACGTGGCTGGAGCGGATCGCCGTCCGCTATGGCGAGGCGGAGGGGAGGCGCTGGCTCGCCGGGGCGCTGAAGGAGCCGGATCGCGTGGTGCTCCGTCTCGTTCCACACAAGGTCGTCGCCTGGCATTACGGGACGGGCGACTACAGACGGCTGCAGAACAAAGAGTCACTGCGAGTGACGTTGCCCTAGCCTTGCCAAGGCCGAGCCGAGTCTCGCGGGCCGCGCAGCCACGCCTACACTCGCTCGTTCAGCGGAGCGTCGATCTGAGGGGCATCGGATGGAAGCCAGCGCTGCCGACGGAATCGATCTTCCGGCCAGAACGACGAACACCGTCCAGCTCCTGAGAGATGAGCACGTCCGCGCCGGCTTCGATGGGCTCCACCTTCTTGAGCGACTCGAGCCCGCGCTAGCGCGCAGCCGCTACAAAGATCGGCTGACCGCATGGGTCCGGCACGCCAGGGGAACGATCGCACCCCTCGCGAGGGCATCCGGCATTCGCGACGCCGACTTCGCGGTCGCGACGAGCGATGCGAATCAGGTGCGTTATCGTCGCGTCCTCGACTTCGCCATGCCAGGCGACAGGATCCTCGATATCGGCGTTGGCTTCGGATATCTGGCCTGCCTGCTCCTGCGTTACACCAAGCCCAAGGCCTATACAGGAATCGATCTGACCCAGGAGCGGCTGGACGCAGCCGCGAGGATGGCCGAGGTCAACGGACTCGCCGGCGCGACGATGCATCTGGCAATCAAGGACGCGTACGACCTGTCGCCAGAGTGGGTTGCGCAACATGATCCGGACCTCGTTCTGTTGCTCGAAGTACTCGAGCATGTGCCGGACGCCGAGGCTGCCCTCGCCGGCATCGCTGACTGCCTCCTCACCGATACGGCGATCTTGTTCTCGGTACCCGTTTACGGTCGTATCGAGCAGTGCTGGGGGCACCGGTCGCTCTTCGATGCGGCGCGGATCCAGTCCATGTGTGACAACGCCGGTTTGGTCGTCCAGCACATCGAGGACGTCTACGATTCCTGGGCGTTCGTCCTTGCGTCCAAGTCCACGCTCGTGCCGGAGCGCCTTGTGCATGTCCTGTCCCAGCCACGACCGCGCCCGATAGCTGGCCCAGAGATAACGCGGTTCGTGGGGATTCCGCTGAAGACAGTAAAGCCGGGCGAGGGCACCAAGCTCCGCCATTTGCGCGGAGCGGGCGCGGAGGTCACCATCGGCTCCGGCCGGCGACCATGGCGTCGATCTCGCGGCGAGCTGAGCTTTGCCGTGCCTGGTGACAGTCGGCTTCGCCTGCAGATGTCCTTCCCGCAACCGCGGCGGGCACGGAGGCTGTCCGTTGTGCTGAGTGACGCCGAGGGCCGTCCGACGGCTCGGTGGGAGTTGAATTGCTTTCGGCGGCGACGACGGTCGGGCAGGCAGACCGTCGTCTTGCGTCCAGGCATCGGCTACGGCCACTTCACGCCGGTGTCGGTCGGCGAGGCTCCATCGGCGACGTCGCAGGTCGCACACATCGTGATCGAGGCACGCGGCCAGATGACATTCATGCTGCATCGCGCCGCGGCCGCTACAGCCGACGTCTGAGGCCCTGGATTGCGCCACGTCGCGCGCCACAGCACCATGGAGCCCCTGCCGGCCACACCGTGCGACATGCCTAGCCTCCGAGAGACGATGATGTTTCGGTCAGGCGTGTCGGGGCCCGGCCAAGCTTCATTTGCTCGGCGCGTTGGGCGCGAACCGACTGCCACGCAAGGGTGGCGGCGATCGCGAGGGACACAGCTATGGCAGCGACGAGGGCGAACAGCCACAGCGGGGTGCCGTCGTGGACCACCCTGGTCACGACGGTCGGGTCTT
>Ga0184638_1000573_pt1 | contig 10435 bp, 11 predicted proteins | sample PLM31_50_b2_FD_133141 | JGI IMG/M metagenome (GOLD analysis project Ga0184638, IMG submission 133141) | Groundwater sediment microbial communities from an aquifer in East River, Colorado, USA - PLM3-1_50_b2 | ecosystem: Environmental > Terrestrial > Soil > Riparian zone | place: USA: East River... | reverse complement strand
TACGGCGAGCGCCGAGCGGCGAGCGCCGAGCGCTCAGTTGCCCAATGAGTACAACGAAGCAGACGAGCCGCGCAGCAGCGTTGCGTTAGCCTGTCAGAGGCCCCAGACCTGCTGGATACGTACATATCCCACCTGTCCGTCGCGATGCCGGACCTTGGCCCAACCGGGCGTCGTTGTGACGTATGCGGGATCGACGAGTTCGAGCAGAACGTTCTGCTCGGCCTTGAACACCAGCGATGCGGAGGCGTCGGGATTAGCGAGGACATCGGCTACGGACGCACGCACCGAGAGCACGCGTTTCTCCCCCACCGATTTCTTTTCGATCCAGGCGACCGTGCCGCCCGCGTCGCGAACCTTGAGCCAGCCTTCGACGTTGACGATGACCTCCAGTGGATAATCACGGCCCAGCGCGTAGAGCGGCTTGGCCTTGGCCGACGGCGCGTCATAGAGCACGGCCGCTTCGGCCGTCGAACGGAATTCTGCGGCGGCGGCTCCGGCGAACGGGGCGAGCAGCGCCAGCAGCAAACCGAGAGCACACCTCGCCATGCGGTCGGCCTACGCCTGCGCGGCCACCTGCGGCTGCTGCATGTTCGCCAGTTGCTGCTGATAGAGCACCTCGAAGTTGATCGGATCGAGATGCACCGGAGGGAATCCCGCGCGCATGATCGCGTCGGCGATCGCCTCGCGGATGTATGGGAACAGCACGTTCGGGCAGTGGATGCCGAGAATCGGCTGGATATCCGACAACGGCACGCCGTCGATCCTGAAGACGCCGGCCTGCGCCGCCTCGACCAGGAACAGCGTCTTTTCGCCCGTCTTGGCAGTCACGGTGATGGTGAGCACGCACTCGAAGACGCCTTCCTCGATCTGCTCGCCGCGGCTGCGCAGGCTGACCTCGACCTGCGGCGTTTCCTGGATCGTGAACGATTGCGGCGCACCCGGGTTTTCGAGCGACAGGTCCTTGACGTAGATTTTCTCGATCTTCAGCGTCGGTCCGGTGGGGATTTGCGGTTCGGACATACGGATTCCTGGTTTGAGGCTGTTGGAGGGCGAAATCATTAATTATACCGTAGCGAAGAGCCGCGGTCGGCCGTGTGCTCGGCCCGGCTCACCTGCGCCCCCTAGCCCCGCCCCTTGAATCGTCGAGTCCCGTGTCGGCCGCTAGCCGTGCTTATGAAGCCAGCAGCGGATCGAGCTTGCCGGCGCGGTCGAGCGCGACCAGGTCGTCGTACCCGCCGATGTGCAGCGCGCCAATGTATATCTGCGGAACCGTGCGGCGGCCCGTCTTCTGCATCATTTCCTGACGGCGCGCGGGGTCGAGGTCGACTCGCACCTTGGCGATGTCCGCCACGCCTTTCGCCCGGAGCAGCCGCTCTGCCTGGACGCAGAACGGACAGATCGCCGTCGAGTACATCATGATCGTCGTCATCGCATCGCGCCTTCGGGCGCGCACCCGATCGAGCGCTTCAGACACCCTTCTCGACCGGCAATCCGGCATCGCTCCAGGCGCGCAGGCCCCCGCGGAGCGTGTAGACCTCCGCGAAGCCCAGTTTGGTCAGCGAGGAAGCGGCCATGCGGCTGCGCTGGCCGCGGTCGCAATACGCGATGACCGGACGCCCTGTCATTTTCTTCAGCTCGTGGCCGCGGCTCGCGAGCTGCGACTGCGGCAAATGCACTGCATTAGGCACCCGCCCGCCCTCGTATTCCTTTGGCTCGCGCACGTCGAGCATCAGCGCATTGCGCCGATTGATGAGCTGTGTGGCCTCCATCGCTCCGATTTCGCGGACCGTCGACCAGCGGCGCCCGATCATCGGCCACAGCAACATCCCGCCAGACACGATCATGACCAGGATCAGCGGCCAGTTGTTTTCGAGAAATCGCAGGTCCATCGCAGTTTGCATTGCAGTCCCAAGCGAAAACAGCCGAAATGATAGCGTAGTCTCGTGCATGAGCCGTCGTGGTCGCGGGAACCATCTCGTGGCCGCAGCGGTCGATGGCAGACCAGCGGCAAGCCGTGACGCGTTCACCGGCTGCGCCCCGGCAGTTGCAGGCTACATATGCCGCTCGACACCGCTGGTCGGTTCGCCACCGCCGCACGGCCGCGTCCGGCGGGCCGTACCATCATCCCGGGTCGCGGCTCAATGGCGCCATGGAGGATCGGCGATGCGCGCGCCGATCGGTGAAGCCGCGAAATCGCGGTCGGCTGCCGCCTGCAGGTTTGCGAGCCCGGAAACGAGCGTATACTTGGGTGCAGAGAAGAGTCTTGCGGTCCGCGTCCGCGGATCGCCGTTAAGAGGTGAGGTTCGCGATGCGTAACGGCTGGAAGAAGGCGGGATTGATCGGTCTGGGGGCGGTGCTCGGCCTGTTGCTGAGCCTCAATTTCTCGGCGATGGCGGAAAAGGAAGCCAGGCTGCCGATCCCTTATGACGATCTGCAGCTCTTCTCACTCGTTTTCGGCAAGATCAAGAGCGATTACGTCGAGGCGGTCGCCGACGACAAGTTGATCCGCGAGGCCATCAACGGCATGGTCCACGGGCTCGACCCGCACTCGGACTTCCTCGACGCCGATGCATTCCGCGAACTGCAGGTCTCGACGCAGGGCAAGTTCGGCGGGCTCGGCATCGAGGTCGGCGTCGAAGACGGCATCATCAAGGTGATCTCGCCGATCGAGGATACGCCGGCGTTTCGCGCCGGAGTCAAGGCCGGCGACCTGATCGTCAAGATCGACGACATCGCCACCCGCGGCATGGCGCTATCCGATGCGGTGCAGAAAATGCGCGGCAAAGCCGGCACACAGATCGTGCTTACCGTTGCCCGCAAGGAACTCGATACCGCGCTGACCTTCACATTGACGCGCGAGGAAATCGTCGTCAAGAGCGTGAAGTACAAGATGATCGAACCCGGTTACGGCTACATCCGCATCCGCCAGTTCCAGGAGCGCACCGGCGAGGACCTCTCCAGGGCGATCAAGGATCTGTACAAGCAAGGCGAGCTCGTCGGCCTGGTGCTCGACCTGCGGACCGACCCGGGTGGACTGCTTCCAACTGCAGTCGGCGTCTCCGCGGCTTTCCTGCCGAGGGATGCGCTGATCGTCTACACCGACGGCCGCACGCCCGATGCCCGCATGCGCCTGTCCGCAAGCAAGGACAACTATCTGCGCAGCCGAGGTGAAGACTACCTGCGCGATCTGCCCCCCGCGATCAAGACGGTGCCGATGGTCGTGCTCGTCGACGGCGGAACCGCGTCGGCATCGGAGATCGTCGCCGGCGCGCTCCAGGATCACAAGCGTGCCATCGTGATGGGCACGCAGACGTTCGGCAAGGGTTCGGTGCAGACCATTTTGCCGCTCGGGCACAACACCGGTCTCAAGCTTACGACGGCACGCTACTACACCCCGAACGGCCGCTCGATCCAGGCGAAGGGTATCGAGCCCGACATCGCGGTCGACGACGGGCGCGACTCGCCCAACCGTCTGCGCGAAGCCAATCTCGACCATCATCTGCAAACGCCGGCTACGGGTACGCCGGGCGATGCGGCGCTCAACATGAAGGGCAAAACCGCGGCCGCGCAGCCCGTCGCCAAGAATGAAGGCAAGCCTGTGGCAAAGGTCGATCCCGACACGCTGTCGCCGCGCTTCGAATTCGGCGCGGCCGACGACTTCCAGCTAAAACAGGCGATGAACCAGTTGAAAGGCCAGCCTGTGATCGCGTCGAGCAAGGCGGTCGCGGCGCAAGCGAAGTCGCAGTAGCCACGTCTGGAGTCCAGCTAGAGAACGCCCGGCACGTCCGGGCGTTCTTGCCTTCCGCTGCCGCCCACACGCTGCGGAACCGACCGGCCGCCACCCATGGATGACACGCAACTCCTGCGGTACAGCCGGCACATCCTGCTCTCCGAGCTCGGTGTCGACGCGCAACAGCGGTTTGGAGAGTCGCACGCGCTCATCGTCGGCGTCGGGGGGCTGGGCAATCCCGTCGCGCAGTTCCTCGCCGCGGCAGGCGTCGGTACGCTGACGCTGATCGACGCCGATCGCGTCGATCTCACCAATCTTCAGCGGCAGATCCTCTTCGATACCAGTGCCGTCGGCCGGCCGAAAGTCGAAGCAGCGGCCGCGCGCATCGCAGCCGTCAATCCCGAGGTGCGCGTCATCCAGCTCGCCGACCGCGTGGGTCTGGCCGCGCTCGCACCGCTTGCGGCAGCCGCAGACGTCGTGGCCGACTGCACGGACAACTTCGCCACGCGCCACGCCGTCAACCGCGCCTGCGTCGCCGCGAAGAAGCCGCTCGTCTCCGGCGCAGCGATCCGTTTCGACGGCCAGATCGCGGTCTTCGACGCCCGCGACCCGGCGAATCCCTGTTACCACTGCCTCTTCGGCGAGAGCGACGAGTTCGAGGAAACGCGCTGCGCGACCATGGGTGTATTTGCGCCTCTCGTCGGCATCGTCGGTGCAACCCAGGCGGCGGAAGCCCTCAAGCTGCTCGCGCCGGCCGGCCGATCGCTCGCCGGGAGGCTGCTCCTTATCGACGCCTTGACGATGGAATGGCGCGAGCTGCGCGTGGTAAAGGATCCGGCGTGTCCTGTATGCGGTCCGGCGGCGCGGTGACCAACGTGCCGGCCTTTCTCGCGCGGCGCGCGTTCCTCGCGCGCGCGCTCGCCGCGGCGCTATGGTCGGCGGCTGCCCCGCTGGCGCACGCGGTCGAAACGGAGCTTGCGAAAGCGGACTGGCAGGCAATCAGGAAAGTGATCTCGCAGCAGCTCGCGGCGCTCCGTGCCGGAGACAGCGGCCGCGCCTTCTCCTTGGCGAGTCCGGGAATCCAGGCGCAGTTCCGCACCGCACCCACCTTCATGGCGATGGTGCGCGGCGCCTATTCGCCGCTTCTCGTCGCCCGCTACACCGAGTTCCTCGAGGGCGCAGTCATCGACGGCATCGTCATCCAGCCGTTGCGGCTGATCGCGCCGGACAACACGGTCCAGGTCGCGCTCTATACTCTGGAGAAGCAGGCCAATGGCCGCTGGCGCATCAATGGCTGCAGGATAGCGCCGTCGACCGTACAAGCCGCGTAGCAGGCGCTTTCTTTCCCCGCGGCCTCCTCGCACCGATTACAACGTACAACGCTCAACGCGTCGGCCGCCTGCGGCGACCGGACGCTCGACCCCCACTCGCTGCTCGCGCCGCTACCCGAAGAAAAACTTGCGCTGCGTTTCCCAGTATTCCTGCGGGAGGCGCTTGAAGCCCGACTTCGCGAACAGCGTCCAGCGGCCCAGCACGAACGCAAGCAGGGCGTTGGCTTGGGCTACCGGATCACCGCTCCACGTGCCGGCTGCCTGCGCGATCTTGAACGCCTGCCGCAACGCCGCCTCGACGCGCTCGTAGAGCTGGTTCATGCGCACCTGCAGGCGCTCGTCCTCGTTCACCAGCGCATCGCCGATGAGCACCCGCGTCATCCCGGGATTCTTTTCCGCGAATCCCAGCAATACCGAGACGATCTGCGCCGCCTGCGCGACGCCATCGGTCGTATCGCTGGTAATGCGGTTGACGAGCGAGAAGAGCGTCGACTCGATGAACTCGATCAAACCTTCGAACATCTGGGCCTTGCTCGCGAAGTGGCGGTAGAGCGCGGCCTCCGACACGTCCAGCCGTGCCGCAAGCCCCGCGGTCGTGATCTTCTCGCCGCGCGGATTTTCGAGCATCGCTGCCAGCGTCTGCAGAATCTGCAGCCGCCGTTCGCCAGGTTTGGTCGCCATCGAGGTGCTCCTTCGCGCTCCTCACCCTGCCTTGATCATTGTGCCCACGCCCTCGTTCGTGAGCACCTCGAGCAGCAAAGCGTGTTCAACGCGACCGTCGATGATATGCGAGCTGTGCACACCGTTTTTCACCGCATCGAGCGCGGAGCCTATCTTCGGCAGCATGCCACCCTGAATCGTGCCGTCGGCAAACAAGCCTTCGATCTCGCTGGCGGTCAGGCCGGTGAGCAAAGTGCCATCCTTGTCGAGCACGCCCACCGTGTTGGTCATCAGCACCAGCTTTTCTGCTTTGAGCGTCTCGGCAAGTTTGCCGGCCACGAGATCGGCATTGATGTTGTAGGCTTCGCCGTCCTTGCCGACGCCGATCGGCGCAATCACCGGCACGAAGTCCCGGGAATCGAGGAGCTGAATCAGCTCCGGATCGATGCGCTCGATTTCGCCGACCAGGCCGATGTCGACGAACTCGCCGTCGTTGGTGTCGCTCTTGAGCAGCATCTTGCGGGCGTGGATGAATGCCCCGTCCTGGCCGGTCAGACCGACCGCCCGGCCGCCATGCTGGTTGATCAAGCCCACGATCTCCTGGTTGAGCTCGCCCAACACCATTTCCACGACGTTCATGACCTTTTCGTCGGTGACGCGCATGCCCTGGCGAAACTCGCTCGGAATTCCCATCGTCTTCAACAGGTCGCCGATCTGCGGTCCTCCCCCGTGCACGATGACCGGGTTCATGCCGACCAACTTCAGCATCACGACGTCGCGAGCGAACCCTGCCTTGAGCGCCGCCTCGGTCATCGCGTTGCCGCCGTACTTGATAACGATCGCCTTGTCGTGGAAGCGCTGAATGTAGGGCAGCGCCTCGGCCAGAATCTGGGCTTTGAGCGCAGCGGAAGCGGCCTCGAGGGGCATGGCGGGCGGGTCGCGTCGGTTGCGGCTCGGGTTGCGGCGATTCTACCCGATCGTGCGCAAACATAGTAACTGCGCCACTTTATCGACAAGTAAGCCCTGACTGGCGTCGCCGAGCATGTTTGTAACCGCCTAAGCGCTTTGGTATCTTCCGCGAATGCAAGACGCGCCGTCGGACCCCATCGACACGAGTCTCGTGCCGCGCATGGTGGGCGTCGCCGTCACCGGCGTGCCATGAGACTCGCCATCATCCGCCAGGATTACGCTCCCTATCGTGGCGCCGAACGCTTCGTAGAAGCAGCGCTCGAGGCGCTTCTCGAGCGCGGGATCGCGATCACGCTCTACACGCGGCGGTGGCCGCAGACGCAACTGCAGCTGATCGAGCCCGTGCTCTGCAACCCACTTTATGTGGGTCGTCTTTGGCGTGACTGGAGTTTCGCCCGCTCGGTCTGCGGCAAGATCGCCAGACATCCGCCGGAACTCGTGCAATCGCACGAGCGGCTGCTGTGCTGCGACGTCTATCGCGCGGGTGACGGCGTGCACCAGGTCTGGCTCGAGGAGCGCCTGCGCGACGAGTCCCCGCTCGCGCGCCGCACGATCGAATGGAATCCGTACCACCGTTACGTCCTGGAGATGGAGCGGCAGCTCTACGCGAGCCCGGCGTTGCGCGCCGTGATATGCAGCTCCAAGATGGTTCGCGACGAGATCCGCGATCGCTTCGGCGTCGCCGAAGACAAGCTTCGCGTCATCTACAACGCCGTCGATAGCGACGTCTTCTCACCGCAATTGAGACAGCATCGCGCGGCGGTGCGCGGTAAGCTGGGCGTACCGGAAGCCGCGACGGTGTTCCTCGCCTGCTCCGGGCACGTGAGCGAGGGTGTCGCGAGGGCGATCATTGCACTGGCGCGCCTCCCGCGCGACACGTTTCTCTTCGTCGTCGGCCGCGACAACACGCGCGGGCACTACAAAAGCCTGGCGCAGCAGCATGGCGTCGCGAATCGTGTCGCGCTGCTCGGCCCGCAAGAGGATCCGCGTCCGTTCTACGGTGCCGCCGACGCGTTCGTGCTGCCAACACTGTACGATCCCTGCCCGAACGCCGTACTGGAGGCGATGGCATGCGGCCTGCCGGTGGTGACCAGCACGAAATGCGGCGCGGCGGAGCTCGTGGTGGAAAACGACGCCGGGTTCGCATGTCCGGCGCGCGACGTCGATTCACTCGCTTGGCACATGATGACGCTAACCGATGCCGGCGCACGGGCGACGCTCGGTGCGCGTGCCCGCGAAGCAGTGCTGCCGCTGACGCCTCCGGCGATGACGCTGCAGCTCGCGCTGTTGTATCGCGATCTTCTCGCCGCCGCACACGCGGCGCTGCCGGCGCGACACTGAGCTTTCAACATCGGTCAGTGGCCGCGGGCGCCGTTGCGCTCAGACGGCCGCAATGCTCAGCCGCTCCTCGACTGCGCGCCAGACCAAGTCGCTTGACAACGCAAGCATGCAACGCGCCTCGGGACATTGTCCTGCCCCAGTGCCGTAAGAACGCTCGCAGCGGCGCACCCAGGCGACCTCGCGTTTCATGGTAATCGTCTGGTCCCGGCACGGAAAATCCGGGATCGTCAGTGCGGTGAACGCGCTGTCGCGCCAGAAATCGCCCGCACCGGACAGCAACGCCGAACCCGGTCCGAACAGCGCGACCGTCGGGACGCCGATGAGCCGCGCTAGATGGGCGATCCCGGTGTCCGGACAGACGAGCAAGGCTGCTTTCGCCAGCAATTGCCATAGCTGAGGCAGCGAGAGCGTGCCCGGGTATCGCACCCATGCGCGCACCGGATCGATGGCGTCGAGCAGATGTTCCTCTGCGGGTCCGGTCGTGAGCACGACGTTGTGACCCGACGCCTCCAGCCGTTGGCCCAGGGTGCGCCAGCGCGGCGCGGGCCACTGCTTGAGCGGCGTGCTCGCGCCCGCATGCAGAACGCAGAAGGGTGCGCGAGGCATTTCGAACGGCGCTGCCGGTGGAGCCGGCCAGTTTTCCACCCGATAACGAGCGGGCGGCGGACCGTCAACCAGACCGGCGACGAGGTCCCCCCACGCCATCGGCGCGGCGGGATAGGGCCGGAGTTCGTCTACGGGCCAATCCTTGTAGCGAGGACTGTCGCCGGCAAAGGCGACGATCCAGCGACTGTCGAGTGCGCACGCGAGCCACGAGAAACGGTTGTCGGAGGGAATAAGCGCAAGATCGAAGCCTGCTTCCGCATGCAGCGCTGCCAGCGTCGTCGCGTCGCGCGGATCGTACGGCACAGCGCGAACGCCGTACGGACGAGTCGCGTACAGCCCGGCGTAGGGGACAGGGCACGTCATCACCACTTCGGCGCTTGGCCAGCGTTCGCGGCACTTGGCGAGAAGCGGCGATAACATGATCGTGTCGCCAAGCAGCAGATGATGGGCGACGAGCACGCGCCGCGGCGAAACGGGCGGCGCGTGACGGCCTCCCCTCAGCCTTCCGGCGATCAGTCGCCCGCTGGCGAGCGGAAGCATTCTTGCGCGTGACCAGGCGCGGCTGCTCATCGGTCACGCCACGGCCGACAGCGCAACGAGTTGGGTCAGCGACTCGTCGAGAATGACGAGTTGCAACAATTGCTCGGCGAGGCCCGCCTCTCCGCTTCGCCACGCCGCAACAAACGCGTCGATTCGCGGACTCGATAGCTGCCCCGACGTGACGGCGGCAAGCCGTTCTCCCAGCCCCGCGAGACGTGGGGCCAAAGCGCCTTCTAACCAGCCGGTGAGGGGCGGATTGAAGCCGCGCTTCTTGCGCGCGAAGGGGCCGAGATCGGCGAGCGGAGCCAGCGCCGGGGCCAGCAACTTCTTCGCCGGCTTGGTGAAGCGGGCCGACGGTGGAAGACCCATCACAACCTCGACGAAGCGATGGTCGAGAAAAGGGGCGCGTAACTCCAGCCCGTGCGCCATCGTGCACAAATCGGCCTTGCGCAGAATGTAATCGGGCAGATAGTTGAGACGATCGATGTCAAGCAGTCCGGCGAGATCTGCGCGTCCGCCTTGCGCGGGCATGCGCCAATAATGCGCGGGCGGCGAGGAACCCGGTGCCAGAAGCGCGCGTTCGCCGGGCGTGAGGCCCGAAAATCGCAACGCATAGGCGGCCCGCCAATCGAGGCGCAGTTCCTCGGCGAGGCGCTGCCACCCCCGGCCACCGATACCCTCGGGCGCCCGCAGCCAGGCGAGGACGAGCCAACGGCGCCAGCGCGTACGCAAGTGCTTGGCATAGCGTTTGTAACCGCCGAAGAGCTCGTCGCCGCCGTCGCCGCCCAGCACGACCTTGACGTGACGCGTCGTCTCGCGCGCGAGGTACCACGTCGGCACGCTGGAGGGGTCGGCGAAAGGTTCGTCGAGATCGGCGACGAGCCGCGGGAAATCCTCCCCGATGCGATCGGAGATGTCGACGGCGAGGTTCGGAAAGCCCAACCGTGCCGCGGCTGCGCCGGCCTCGGCGCTCTCGTCGAACGACGTGCCGGTGAACGCGGCAGTGAAGCTCTGCAGCCGGTTGAAACCCATCGCCGCCAGCCGGCAGGCGAGCGCGCTCGAATCGATTCCCGAGGATAGGAACAACCCCAGCGGTCGATCGGCCACAGTACGCATCCGGATCGCTTCGTCGAGTGTCGGCAGCCAGTCCCCGGCTGCCGGCTCCGGCCGCCAGTATTCGCATACCTCGACGCGGCCGGTCGCCAGGTCGTAGCGCAGGTAGTGTGCCGGCGGCAATCGCGATATATCGGCGAACACC
>Ga0184638_1000572_pt1 | contig 10441 bp, 11 predicted proteins | sample PLM31_50_b2_FD_133141 | JGI IMG/M metagenome (GOLD analysis project Ga0184638, IMG submission 133141) | Groundwater sediment microbial communities from an aquifer in East River, Colorado, USA - PLM3-1_50_b2 | ecosystem: Environmental > Terrestrial > Soil > Riparian zone | place: USA: East River... | reverse complement strand
GGGCCGGGTGTTCACCGCCAACATGACCGGCAACGTCGTCCTGCTGGCCTTCGGCGCCGCCGGCACCCAAGGCCTGCCCGTGCTGGGGCCGACGGTGTCGCTGCTGGTGTTCCTGGTCGGCGCCGCCGGCGGCGGGCGGCTCGCCACCCGCCTTGTCGGACCGGCCAACGCCTCGGTGTCGGCCTCGGCGCGGCGACGGTGGCTCACCATCACGCTGCTGATCGAGCTGGGCCTGGTGATCGCGGCGGGCGTCGTGGCGATCGGGCTGCCACCCGACGCTGGCGGCGGTCGGCGCTACGCGGTGATCGCGTTGCTGGCCGCGGCCCTCGGCCTGCAGAACGCGACCGTGCGGCGCCTGGCGGTTCCCGATCTCACCACGACCGTGCTCACGCTGACCCTGACTGGGCTGGCCGCCGACTTCCGTCTGGCCGGGCGCAGCCCACGGGTGGGGCGTCGCCTGGCCGCCGTCGGGCTCATGGCCGCAGGAGCGCTCATCGGGGCGCTGCTGCTGCGGGTGGACGTCGCGCTGCCGGTGCTGGCCGCGGCGGTGGTGATCGCGCTGGCCGCGGTGGCGCTGCGGTTCGGCCGTTCCCGCGAGACATCTCCGACAGCTTCGCGGCCGTGACCAGGCCAGGATCCAGGCAATCGAAGAGAGCGTGACCCCCTTGTCCCGAACCGGCGGCACAACCGTCCCCGCTCGCCTGCGCAGCACCCCCGACGACTTCACCGAGTCGTTGGATGTCAAGGAAGACGGCTCTCTGCTCCTGGTGCCGACTCCGGGTCACACGGCCGGGTCGATGTCCCCCCGACCGCAGCTCGGCGGCTGCTGGAGAGCTGAAGCTGGAGGCAACCAGTGAACCTGCGGTCCTCAGGATCAGCCGGGCGCCGCTACTACGTCTACGTGGTCGAGTTGGACGACGCAGTCGGTCCCCGGCGCAATCCTGGGTATCCCTCCGTCTACGTCGGCCAGAGCGTGGTGCAGCCGAAGGAGCGCCTTCGTCAGCACAAGGACGGCTACCGATCCTCTCGCCATGTGCGGAAGCATGGGAAGCACCTCCGCCCAGGGCTGTATCGGCGCTTCAACCCGATGGCCACGCGCGACGAAGCCGTCGCAATGGAGCGGGAGCTCGCCAGCCGCCTGCGGAATCACGGCTACACGGTGTATGGAGGCCACTGAAGCGGCCGGGATGGGCTCGGGGATCGCGGTGGCCATGGCCGTGCTGCGGTATCGGGCGATGCTAATGAGGTCGCTTGTCTCAGATCGTCCCGTCGGCGCGGAGGGCACGGTAAGCCAGCCAGCCGGGCAGGATCGGCAGCCAGAAGGTGAGCAGCCAGAAGGCCAGCACCCCGGCGACCGCCGGCCCGGTCGGGGCGCCGACGGCGGTGAGCCCGGCGACCAGCGCTGCCTCCATGGCCCCCAGCCCACCGGGGGTCGGGCTGACCGAGGCGACCGCCGCCCCGGCCAGGTAGACCGCGACGGTGCTGACCCTACCTGAGCAGCCCGGCCACCAAGTCAGACACCTGGAGCATCATCGCGACGGTGAAGGCCAGGTAGGCGAAGTCGGAGTAGCGCGGCGGCGGCTCCTACCAGCCATGGCGACAGCGGCCGCGGCGACCGGGTCAGCGAGCCTCCAGGAAGGTGAGCACCGCGAGGACGCGGCGGTGGTCGTCCTCAGCCTCGGCGAGCGTCAGCTTGCTGAGGATGCTCCGTACGTGCTTCTCCACGGTGCCCTCGGTGACCCACAGCCGGCGGGCGATGCCGGCGTTGGAGCGCCCCTCCGCCATCAGCCCCAGCACCTCCCGCTCCCGTTCACTGAGCACGGCCAGCGGGTCGTGGTGGCGGCGGGCGGCCACCAGCTCGGCCACCAGCGCCGGGTCGACCACCGACCCGCCCTTGGCGATCCGCTGCAGGTTGTCGATGAACTCCTCGACGTCGGTGACGCGGCTCTTGAGCAGGTACCCGATCCCCCGGCCGCCGGCCAGCAGCCCCATCGCGTGCTCGACCTCGACGTGGGCCGACAGGACCAGGATGCCGGTCTCGGGGTGCTCCTGGCGGATCTGCCGGGCCGCCTCCAGACCCTCGGTGCTGTGGGTCGGGGGCATGCGGATGTCCACCACCACCAGCTCGGGTGCCTGCGCATCGACCAGGGACAGGAGCTGCGCGGCGTCGCCGGCCTGCCCGACCACCTCGAATCCGGAACGTTCCAGCAGGCTGGCAAGCCCCTCCCGGAGCAGGACGTCGTCCTCGGCCAGGACCACCCGCAACCCGGTCGTCGTCATGGTCGGATTATGGTCCAGCCAGCCGCTGCGAGCACGCTGCCGTGGCGACCGCCTTTCCAGCTAGCAGGCACTGCAAGATGCCAGCCCGCCAGGAGCCCTAACGGGCGCTGGCCGGGCAGACCCCGGGCGGCTCCAGCTTCATCCTCACCAGCACAGGCGACACGCACCACGCAGCTGGAGAGGAGCCCCAGATGCTCGAGCACTACCTCGCAACCCTGTTCAGGCTCGGGCAGCCTCGTGGCCTTGCGCACTCGGCCCTGCCCGACGCCCCGGTCCAGCCCCAGCGAGAGAGCCGCAAGGCCGACCCGACGGCGCCTGCCGATCCTCCCGTTGCCGCCGGGCCGAACGGGTCCTCCCAGTGGGACCCATGCCCATGCGGGCAGAGGGGAGTCGCTCGCAGCGACCGCCATGGCTGCGTGGCCATGTGCAAGGAGCTCTTCCCGCAGCTCGACCAGGAGCTCGACGCCTGGGAGGCCGAGCACGGCTGGCTGTACCGCTAGCGATCGGCCCATCCGGCGCGATCCCAACCCGAAGGAGACGGCGTGACGGCGCAGACCATCGACGCGGACCGGACCGGCACGGAGCGGTTCCATTCGCTCAGCCAACGGCAGCTCCGCGTCGTGTTCGCCGGGCTCATGCTCGGCATGCTGCTCGCCGCGCTCGACCAGACCATCGTCGCCACCGCACTCCCGACGATCGTCGGCGATCTCGGAGGCCTGAACCACCTGTCCTGGGTGGTCACCGCCTACCTGCTGACCTCCACCGCCGTCACCCCGCTGTGGGGCAAGCTGTCGGACCTGTACGGCCGGCGCGGCACCTTCCAGGCCGCGATCGCCATCTTCCTGGCCGGCTCGATGCTGTCCGGCCTGTCGCAGAACATGGGCGAGCTGATCGCGTTCCGGGCCGTTCAGGGGCTGGGCGGCGGCGGGCTGATGGCGCTCGCCCTGGCCATCGTCGGCGACCTCGTCTCACCCCGCGAGCGGGGCCGCTACCAAGGCTACTTCGGTGCGGTGTTCGCCCTGGCGAGCGTGAGCGGCCCACTGCTCGGCGGCTACTTCACCGACCAGCTGAGCTGGCGGTGGATCTTCTACGTCAACCTGCCGCTGGGCATCGCCGCCCTGATCGTGACCACCGTGGTGCTGCGCATCCCGTTCCGCCGCGTGCGGCGCCGCATCGACTACCCGGGCTCGCTGCTGCTGGTCGCCGCGGTGTCCTGCGTCGTGACCGCCACCACCTGGGGTGGGACCACCTTCCCGTGGGGGTCGATGCAGATCATCGGTCTGGCCGTCGTCGCCGTCGTGGTTCTGGTCCTGTTCGTGGCCTGGGAGGCGCGAGCGAGCGAGCCGATCCTGCCCTTGCACCTGTTCCGCAACCCCATCTTCACCGTCGCGAGCGCCATCACCTTCCTGCTCGGGCTGGCGCTGTTCGGCGCGGTCGTCTACCTGCCCGAGTACCTCCAGGTGGTGCAGGGCGCCTCGGCAATCAGGTCGGGCCTCCAGCTGATCCCGCTGACCCTGGGGATCGTCATCGCCTCGGCCGGCTCCGGCCAGCTCGTCAGCCGCATCGGCCGCTACAAGGTCTTCCCGGTCGTCGGCGCGACGCTGTTGACCGTCGGGTTCTGGCTGCTCGCCCACATCCAGGTCGGCACCAGCACAGCCGTGCTGTCAGGGTGGATGCTGGTAGTCGGGCTCGGCATCGGTTGCATCATGCAGATCGCCGTGCTGGCCGTCCAGAACGCCGTCGCCTACCAGGACCTCGGCACGGCCACCTCGGCCACCGTGTTCTTCCGCCTGCTGGGCGGCTCGCTCGGCACCGCGCTCTTCGGCGCCGTCCTGCTCAACCGGCTCCAGCACAACCTGGCCGTGCTGCTGCCCTCGGGGACCACCGGACAGACGCCCGTCGACCTCGGCTCCTTGCAGGGCGCACCCCAGCAGCTACGGGCCCTGCCCGGCCCGATCCTGCATGCCCTGCTGGAGGCGTTCGCCCGTTCCTACCAGGTGGTCTACCGGTGGGCGATCCCGTTCGCCGTCGCCACGCTGCTGCTCGCCCTGCTGCTACGGGAGGCACCGCTGCGCACGACCGCCCACGTCGGTCGCGGCGAGGAGGAGACCACCCCCTGACCGAGCTGGTCCCGTCCGCCGACCAGTTCCCACCTGGCGCATGGTCGCGCTGTCGGTCGTCCGCTTCAGCTCATTTGGTCGCCATGCTGGGAAGTATTGGGATAGCCTGGCTCGGTGAGCACGGTCGAGCGGCCGAGCGTCGCGGCCCCTGCGCCGGCAGCGCGCCTCGGGGGCGGGTTGACCGCCCGGATGCTGCTCGCCAGCGGGCTGCTCATGCTGGTCCTGGCCGCTACCTTCGCCGTGCTGCTGGTTGCCGTGGCCGACCTGCGCGCGGCGGCCCGCGCCGCCCGCAACTCCGAGGAGGTGCTCGCCACCGCCAACGAGCTCGAGCGGCTGGTGATCGACCTGGAGACGGGTGTCCGCGGCTTCGCCCTCACCAGGGAGGAGCATTTCCTGGAGCCCTGGCAGGCCGCCCGCGGGAATGTGCCCGCCCGCGCCGCCGCGCTCGAGCGGCTGTCAGCCGGGAACGCGGAACAGGCGCGCACGGCCCGGCAGATTACCCAGGCGGCGAGCGCCTATGTCGAGCAGTACGCGGCCCCCCTCCTGGAAGCGGCCCGGCGGGGCGACCCTGCCGCTCGCAGCGTCGCCGCGACCGCGGACGGCAAGCGGCGGGTGGATGCCATGCGGGTCGAGTTCGACGCCTTCACCGCAGCCGAGCGCCGCCTGGCTCAGGCCCAGCAGGGGCGGTCCGACGAGGCGGCTCGCCGAGCGGTGGTCGCCGCGGTCGGGGGGCTGGCGGTCTCCTTGGTGCTCGTGCTCGTCTTCGCCGGATACCTCACGCGCGCCATCGTCCAGCCGGTCCTGCGGTCCGCGCAGATGGCGGTCCGGCTCGCGGGTGGGAACCTCAGCACGCGGATGCCGGCGACCGGCGCGGCGGAGATCGGGCAGCTGGAGCGGGCGTTCAACGAGATGGCGGACTCCTTGGAGCGGAACCGCGACGACCTGGCGGCGCTCGCGACCGAGCAGGCGGCACTGCGGCGCGTGGCTACGTTCGTCGCCCGCGGGATCTCCCCGGACGAGCTCTTCGCGCGCGTCACGGAGGAAGTGGGCACGCTGCTCGGAGCCGACGTCACGACGATGGTCCGGTTCGACTCGGGCGGCCGGGCGGAACTCGTGGCGGCGGCGGGAGAGGAGGCGGGCGCGATCCCTGCCGCGACCACCTGGGAGCTCGAGGAGCCGTGGCCTACCACCGTGGTGTGGCAGACCCGCCGCTCGGCCAGGGTCGACGCCGACGAGGACGCGTCCGGCCGCGCCGCCGAGTTGCTGCGTCGAGCCGGCGTCCGCTCCTCGGTCGCCAGCCCGATCGTCGTCGAGGGACGCCTCTGGGGCGCGATGGTCGTCTCGCGCAGGGCCAAGCCGCTGCCGTCCGGCACGGAGGGGCGGATGGCGGACTTCACCGAGCTCGTCGCCATGGCGATCGCCAACGCCGAAGCACGTGCCGAGCTGCGCCGGATGGCCGAGGAGCAGGCCGCGTTGCGGCGGGTCGCGACCCTGGTCGCCCAGGCGGTTTCCCCGTCGGTGGTCTTCGAGGCCGTCACCCGGGAGGTCGGCCTGCTGTGCGACGCCGATCTGGCGCGGATGGAGCGCTACGAGGAGGACGAGGCTGTGACGGGCGTCGCCGCCTGGAGCCGGGTACCGGTCGAGCTGGCCGTGGGGACGCGGTTCAACCTGGATGGCCTGAGTATCGCCCGTGGGGTGCGGCAGCGGGGCGGGCCAGTTCGGGTGGACAGCTTCGGGGAGGACACCGGCGCGATCGCCCGGGAGGCACAGGCGGTGGGAATCCGCTCCTCGGTCGGCTGCCCGATCGTGGTGGCCGGGCGGCTCTGGGGGGTGATCGCGGCCTCGACCAAGCGCGAGGAACCCTTCCCGGAAAACACCGAGGCACAGATCGCCAGGTTCACCGAGCTCGTCGCCACCGCGATCGCCAATGCCGAGAGCCGCGCAGAGCTCGCGGCGTCGCGGGCTCGGGTCGTCGCCGCCGCCGACGAGACCCGGCGGCGGCTGGAGCGCGACTTGCACGACGGGGCCCAGCAGCGGCTGGTCTCGCTTGCCCTGCGGCTGCGCGCCACCGCGACGACGATCCCTCCCGACCTGCGGGAGGTCCACCACGAGCTGGCCGGCGTCGGCTCGGAGCTGGATGAGACCCTTGGCGACCTCCGCGAGCTGTCGCGCGGGATCCATCCGGCGATCCTGTCCGAGGGCGGCCTTGGGCCGGCCCTGCGAACCCTTGTCCGCCGCAGCTCGGTCCCGGTCCAGCTCCAGGTGGGGACGGAGGCACGGCTGCCCGAGCGGGTCGAGGTGACCGCGTACTACGTCGTCTCGGAGGCGCTGACGAACGTGGCCAAGCATGCCAACGCCTCGGCCGTGGAGGTCGACGTCGACACCGACGACAAGCTGGTCCGGCTGGCGATCCGCGACGACGGCGTCGGCGGAGCGGACCCGGCCCGTGGCTCCGGCCTGATCGGCCTGAAGGACCGCGTCGAGGTCACCGGCGGGACCTTGCGCGTCGAGAGCCGCCCCGGGGAGGGCACCTCCCTCCTGGTCGAGCTTCCGATCGACGGTGGCCAGTCGCCGGACGCCAGCTGAGGCCGGCAGCGCCAGGCGAAGGTCACCTTCCCGGAGGTCGGCTGACCAGGTCGCCGCGCCCGCCGTCGCCGTGGCTGGCGAGCAGGTCGTGGATGGCGCCGGCCGACAGGGCCGCCTTGGGCAGGAACCCGATGGCTGGGCTGGCCGCGATCAGCTCCGCGTAGTCCTCCTCGGCGTGGGTCGAGATGAGGATCACCCTCGAGGGAGCCAGGCCGGGTTCGCGATGCAGCCGCCGGGCCAGCTCCAGGCCGCTCTCGCCGCCGAGGTCGATGTCAAGCAGGGTGACGTCCGGCCGCAGCTCCGCGGCGCGCTGGAGCGCCTCGTCGCTGTTGGAGGCCACGCCCACCACCGTGATGCCCTGGCGTTCCAGGAGGCCGCGGGCGGCGTCCAGGAAGCGCGGGCTGTCGTCGACGATCAGGCAGCGCAGCATGCCTTCAGGATCGCAGGAGGAGGCGCCGGCGCGCATGCCGGCTACCTGCAAACTCACATGCCAGGCGGCCGGACAGTGGGAGGTCGTGGTGGCCCCAGCAGGTGCGTAGCAACTTCACCTGGATTCCTGAGCGCGTTCTCAGCCGGCGAAGGTCATGTCACTCGGTCTTGGTGACTGTGATCTGTTCATGCCTGGTGCTAGCCCTGCTCGCAATGGTGGTGTGGCGGGCAGCGGGGCCTCGGGTAATCACCCAATTCGGGTGATGCGCGCCCGGCCGGTCGGGGGTCAGCCTGACGGCGATGAACTTCGTCTGGGGTGTTGTCATCATCGCGGCTGCGGTGGCGGTCGCGGTCGCCGCCATGTTGCTGGTCCGCCGGCGCGCCCCGGACGGTGGCTACTTCAATGACGGTGACCGCGCCTCTGGGGTGTTCGGGGTGCTGGCCACCGGGTTCGCCCTCCTGCTCGGGCTCATCGTGTTCCTCGCCTTCACCAGCTACGACGAGTCCAAGAGCGGGGCCGAGGCCGAGGCGCTGGTGGTGGTCCAGCAGTTCGAGACGGCCCAGTTCCTGCCGCCCGCCGCCCGCCGGCAGCTCAGTGGGGAGCTGATCTGCTACGGACGGTCGGTCGTGGGCCAGGAGTGGCCGCGGATGCAGGCCGGCTCCGAGAGCGGGGCGGTCAACCCCTGGGGCCTCGCCCTGTTCAGGACCATGGAGACCGTCAAGCCGACGACCGCGACCGAGCAGTCTGCCTACGACAAGTGGCTCGACCTGACCTCCACGCGCGAGGAGGCTCGGCGCGACCGCGTCCACGCCTCCGAGGGCGTCATCCCGGTGCCGCTGTGGCGGGTGCTGTTCTTCATCGCCGCGGTCATCGTGGTCTACATGCTGTTCTTCGCCGACAGCGGGGAGCGGGCGGTCGTCCAGGGCCTGCTGATGGGCTCGGTCGTCGCCGTCATGGTCGCGACCCTGCTGCTGATCGGAATCCTGAACAGCCCGTATCGGCCGGGCGTCGGCCAGCTGCGCCCGGTCGCCATGCAGCAGACCCTCGGGCTCATCGACCAGGTCCGGGCTGCCCTCGGCCAGGACGACCCGCTGCCCTGCGACGCCGAGGGGATGCCACGGTGACCGACCGGACGGCCGGAACGGGCGGAGGGGGCCGCCGGGCTGGCGGCTGGATCGAGGTCGTCTCGACCGTCGTGCTGGCCATGGCCGCGGTCGCCATCGCCTGGAGCGGCTACCAGGCGAGCCGCTGGACGGGCGAGCAGGCCAAGGCGTTCAGCCGGGCCAACGCCGCCCGCGTGGAGTCGACACGCTCGTCGAACCTGGCCAACAGCCAGACCGAGATCGACGTCGCGACCTTCACCCAGTGGGTGAACAGCTATGCGCGCAACGAGACCAAGCTGGCCGACTTCTACCGCCAACGGTTCCGCAAGGAGTTCAAGCCGGCGGTGGAGGCCTGGATCGCCACCCGGCCGCTCAAGAACCCTGACGCACCCCTGACGCCCTTCGCCACCCCCCAGTACCGCCTGGCAGCCAGCGCCGAGGCCGAACGCCTGGAGGCGAAGGCGGGGGCGGAAGCCGCCGTGGCGACCAGGAACATCCAGCGCGCCACCAACTACGTCCTCGGTGTGGTCCTGTTCTCGACCGCGCTGTTCTTCGGCGGCATCAGCACCCGGATCGGCAACCCGCGGGCGCGTGCCGTGATCCTCGGGCTGGGCTGTGTCGTGCTGCTCGGCACACTGGCGTGGATCGCGACATTCCCGATCAGCATCTCGATCTAGCCCCCGCCTCCCAGCGGCCCATGCCCTCGTGGGCGAAGGGGCGCCGCCTCCGGGTGGCGGTGGGCGCACCTGACCTCGTTGGTCGTTTCGCCGATGTGACCGATGACCGCCGGCCGCCATTGCTGAGCATGGACCGGCATACGCGTTGCGCCATTGACGACCCTGCGTGAGGGTGAGCTCGGTTCCACGGCGGCCGTCGTGTCGCTGCTGGCGCGAGGACGGCCGCCGTAGGTGGCCGCCCGCAGGGCCGGCCTTGAACGAGACGGAGAACGCCAAAGTCCGGGGTACTTGGACCGACCCGGCGCTGGGCAGGGTGTCGCTCGGGGATTGGCTGGCCGAGTGGTGGGCGACGACACGAACCTGCGCCCGTCCACCGCCGCTCGTGACCAGGATTACGTGCGGCTGTATGTCTCGCCGCGCTTTGGGTCGATGCCGTTGGCATCCATTGGCCAGCGGGACGTGCGCGCCTGGGTGGCCGATCTGTCAAGCCAAGGCTTGGCGCCGGCCATCGTGCAGAAGGCCTACCAGATTCTCGGCAAGGTCTTGGGTGCGGCAGTGGACGCCGGGCATGATCCCGCAGTCGCGGTGCCGTCGGGTGCCGTTGCCGAAGGTCGAGCGTGAGGAGATGCGGTTCCTGACCCCGGCCGAGGCCGCCACGCTGGCCGACGCGATCCGACCCGTTACCGCGCCCTGGTACTCGTCGGCGCCTATGGGGGGCTTCGCATCGGCGAGCTAGCCGGGCTCCGGCGTGGACGGGTCGATCTGCTGCATGGCACGGTCGAGGTGGCCGAGATCGTGACTGAGGTCCGGGGTGAGCTGTGCTTCGGGCCGCCCAAGACGCGGGCGAGCCGCCGACGGGTGGGACTCCCGCAGGCGGTCACGGCCGAGCTGGCCCGGCATCTGGGTACGCCTGGCGTGGCTGATGAGTTCGTGTTCACCGCCAATCCGAAAGAGGTCTCGGCGCGGGCGGGGCAGTGCGCGGTGAGCTTCACCCTTTACCGCTACGGCCACCTGTACCCGGAGGCCGATGCTGTGCTCCGGAGCCGCCTGGACGCCTTCTACGTGACGGTGAGACGACCCCTGCTGGGAGGGTCGTGGAGCTGCGCCGTTGAGCGGATGCGGCCCCAGCGTGGCCCCAAGTCATCCTTAACGGTTCAGTGGACCCTTACGCTTGGCGCTGTATGCGGCTGACGTGCGTTGATGGCTGGTGGGCGTGACAGGTTTCGAACCTGTGGCCTCTGCCGT
>Ga0184638_1000571_pt1 | contig 10441 bp, 12 predicted proteins | sample PLM31_50_b2_FD_133141 | JGI IMG/M metagenome (GOLD analysis project Ga0184638, IMG submission 133141) | Groundwater sediment microbial communities from an aquifer in East River, Colorado, USA - PLM3-1_50_b2 | ecosystem: Environmental > Terrestrial > Soil > Riparian zone | place: USA: East River... | reverse complement strand
TTCCGATCGACGTCTCCTCCTCATTCTTCGGAAGGGAACGCCTCCGGGATGAGCTGTAGGGCGAAAAGCGCCCTGACCTCCCCGCTTGGGCTACACAAGTTCCCCCGAACGGGCCGTTTACGAAGGCCTCAACGTGTGGGCAAGATTCACCGGATCGAAGCGGTGCGCGCCTTCCCCCCCGGTCTTCCCCGTAGGAGACGATTGAAATTGCGGGTGCTGGTCGTCGACGACCACTCGGCGTTCCGCCGGGCGCTCACATCTGCCCTCCGAATGGTCAAGAGCATCGAGGTCGCGGGGGAGGCGGGAGGCGGGGTTGCCGCCGCCCAGCAGGCCCAGGCCCTAGCTCCCGACCTGGTCATCATGGACCTGTCGATGCCCGATCTCGACGGGATCGCAGCCATGCGGGAGATCCACCAGGCGAGGCCGGAGCTCCCCATCGTGTTCCTCACGGCTCATGCCGACCCCGGGGTGGAGCGGGAGGCCAGGCGGGCCGGAGCGTCCGGTTTCCTGGCCAAGGGGGGCTCGCTCGAGGATCTGGTCATCGTCCTCCACGAGGTCGCCGAGGCGCCGGATCCCGCGGGCTGACCCGCCGCTCCCCTCAGGCCGCGGCCAGCACCGCGCCGACCACGCAGAGGGCCGCGCCCGCCCACGTGGCCGCTCCCGGCCGCTCCCGGGAGAGCAGGATTGCCAGAAGGACCGAGGTCTCCCGAAGCGTCGCCACCCTGCCCACCGGGGCCAGGCGGAACGCGAACAGGACCAGAAGGTAGGCGGCCAGGCTCCCCAGCCCGATGAGCGTGCCAGGGCGAAGGGCGGCCCGCAGACGGGCCGCGTCGAACCGGATCACCGCGGTGGTCAGGGCGCCCTGTAGGAGCATTGCCGCGCCGAGGTAAGGGACGGGCGAGACCTCCTGCACTGCCTTGGCGTCCACGACCGAGTAGGACGCGATGACCACACCGACCAGGACGGCGAACCCGGCGGCCGGCAGGGCCCGGGCCCGGTGAGCCTCCAGGCCGAGCAGGCCGAGCCCGCCTCCCAGGAGCAACGCTCCGAGCACGGCGGCGGCGGTCGGTCGCTGGGACAGCACGATCCAGGCCCCGACCGTGGCAAGGAGCGGCGCCGTCCCCCGGCCGAGCGGGTACGTGAGTGAGAGGTCGCCACGGGCGTACGCGGCAGCCAGGGCCAGGCCGTAGGCGGACTCCAGGATCCCGGTCAGGAGCACAAGGCCGAGGACGGCCGTCGGCGGGGCGGCCACAGTGAAGGGCAGCAACACTGCCCCGGCGACCAGTCCCGCCACGGCCATCGATGCCACCCGATCGTCCGTCCCGTGAAGCCGGAGGTTCCACCCGGCGTGGAGGATGGCTGCCGTGAGGACCAGGCCCAGGGCGGCCGAGCTCACGGCGATGGTTGTCCGGTCAGTCCCGACCCTCCTCGGGCCGCATCTGTGGGAACAGGATGACGTCCCTGATCGAGGGAACGTCGAGGAGGATCATCAGGAGCCGATCGACCCCGATCCCGATGCCCCCGGCTGGGGGCATTCCGTGCTCCAAGGCGCGGATGAACTCCTCGTCGAGCGGATGGGCCTCGTCCTCCCCCGCCGCCTTGGCCTGGGCCTGGGCCTCGAACCTAGCCCGCTGCTCGTCGGGGTCGGTGAGCTCCGAGAACGCGGTCGCCAGCTCGATGCCGGCCATCACAAGGTCGAAGTGCTCGGTGAGCCCAGGGTTCTCCCGATGGGGCCGGGCGAGGGGCGAGACCTCCTGGGGGAAGTCGCAGACGAACGTCGGATCGAACAGCGTCTCCTCGACGAGCTTCTCGAACATCTCCTGGACGAGTTTCCCTGGGCCCCATGCGGGGTCCACGCGAACGCCCTGGCGCTCGGCCAGGCCTGCCAGGTCCGAGCGTTCCAACGTGATCTCCTCGCCCACGGCCTCGGACACGCTGCCCAAGACGGTGATCCGCCGCCACGGCGGCGTGAGGTCAAGGTCCTTGCCGCGAACGGGGAACCTGAGCGATCCTCTGACCGCTCGGGCGCTCTCGACCAGGAGCTCCTCGGCAAGTCGCATCATCGAGTGATAGTCGCCGTAGGCCTCGTACGCCTCGAGCATCGTGAACTCGGGGTTGTACGTAGGACCGATCCCCTCGTTCCGGAAATTACGTCCGATCTCGTACACCCGCTCCATTCCTCCGACGAGCAGGCGCTTGAGGTACAGCTCGAGCGAGATCCGAAGCTTGAGCTCGATACCGAGCGCCTGATGGAAGGTGGTGAACGGCCGGGCCATGGCGCCCCCGGCTACCGGCTGGAGGACCGGCGTCTCGACCTCCACGAAGCCACGCTCGTCGAGATATGCGCGCATGGCCTTCAGCGTCGACGCCCGTGCATCGACGATGCGGCGCGATCCGAGGTCGGTGGCCAGCTGCAGGTACCGGTATCGCTGCTGGAGGTCCGGATCCCTCAGCCCGTGCCACTTCTCGGGGAGCGGCCGGAGGGCCTTCGTCAGGATCGCCATCCGCTCGACGAAGATCGACAGCTCGCCCTTCCTCGTCGTTCCGACGCGACCGATCGCGCCCACGATGTCGCCCAGATCGACGTCGCCGAGCAGCTCGAAGCTCGCGGGCTCCGTGTCCGCCGCGGAGGCGACGAGCTGAAGATCGCCCGAGCGATCCCGCACCACCAGGAACTTGAGCTTGCCCATATCTCGTCGCAGGACGACCCGTCCCGCCACCGTTCGGACGTCGTCGCGGTTCTCCCCCGGCCCGAGCTCCCCGAACTCCTCCCGGATGGCGCCGATGCGGTCCGGCTCCCGCACGCCGACCGCCGACTCCAGGCTCAACGCGAACGGCTCGATCCCCTCCGCCCGCAGCCGTTCCATGGTCTCGTGCCGGGCCTTGAGGACCTCGCGTTCCCGGAAGCCCTCTTCAGTCATCGACAGGTCCGACGTTCCTGTCGAAGACCAGGCGGAGTCCTTCCAGCGTGAGCCACTCGTCCAGATGGTCGATGCGTTCGCAGGAGGGCACGACCACCGAGGCGAGGCCCCCTGTTGCCACCACCGTCGCACCGTCTCCGATGTCGGTCCTCATCCGTTCGATGATCCCGTCGGCCTCGGCCGCCGCGCCGAAGATCAGCCCGGCCTGGATGGCCTCCACCGTGTTCTTGCCCACTACCGACTTCGGCGAGTGCAGCTCGACCTGGGGAAGTCGGGCGGTGGCCGAGGACAGGGCCTCGTTCGACACCTGCACCCCGGGCGCGATGGCCCCGCCCAGGAACTCGCCCTTGTCCGAGATGGCGTCGAACGTCGTGGCCGTGCCGAAGTCGATCACGATGCACGGCCCGCCGTACCGCTGATACGCCGCCAGCGCGTTCACGATCCGATCCGCACCGACCTCGCGGGGATTGTCCGTGAGGATCGACAGGCCGGTGCGGGTTCCGGGCTCTACGACCACGGCCGGAAAGCTGAAGTACCGCTCGGTCATCTCCCGGAGGGCGCGAGTGGATGTGGGGACGACGGAGGCGATGGCGACGCCGGTGATCTGGTGGCTGAACGAGAGCTCGTGCTGCTCCAGGAACCCACCGAAGATGACGGCGAGCTCGTCAGCGGTCCGCTCGGACTGGGTGGACATGCGCCAGGACCACCTGAGCTCGGCGCCGGCGAAGACGCCGAGCACCGTGTTCGTGTTCCCGACGTTCACCGCTAGTAACACGCATCAACCTCCCGTCGTCGGCGCCATTCTCGCCCACAGGATGGGCCACGGCACGCTTCGGGGCCGGCGGTTCAGGACACCGGGAGCAGGAGGTTGTCGATCAGGCGAGTGTCACCGAACCTCGCCGCGACGAGCGCCCGGGCGAGGCCGTCGATCGCCGAGACCTCCTCGAACGTCTCATCGTCCACAACGGCGGCATAGTCGATCCTGGCCTCGGGGGTCGCTCCGATCTCCCGGGCCATGGCGGCCACCAGGGATGCCGCATCTCGTTCCCCGCCCCGGGCCATCTGCGCGGCCTCGGACAGGGCCAGGAACAGGCAACCGGCCGCCTCCCGCTGCTCCGGCGACAGATAGGCGTTCCTCGACGACGTGGCCAGGCCGTCCGGTTCCCTGACCGTCGGACAGCCCTCCACCTCGACAGGGAGCGAGAGGTCCCGGACCATGCGCCGGATGACCGCGAGCTGCTGGGCGTCCTTCTCCCCGAAGTAGGAGGTGCTCGGGCCGACCACGTCGAACAGCTTGGCCACGACCGTGGCCACGCCCCGGAAGTGGCCAGGGCGGGCGGCTCCTTCCAGGCGGTCGCCGAGAGGACCGGGATCCACGGTCACCTCGGGCCGTCCGGTCGGGTACATCTCCTCGACGCTCGGGGCGAACACGACGTCGACCCCGAGTTGCCGGGCGATCGACAGGTCGCGGTCTTCGTCGCGTGGGTACCGAGAGAGGTCCTCGCCCGGCCCGAACTGGAGCGGGTTGACGAAGATCGACACCACCACATGGGCCTGCTCATCGCAGGCACGCCGCATCAGCGACGCGTGTCCGTCGTGGAACGCTCCCATCGTGGGGACGAGCCCGACGGTTCGACCGGCCGAACGAGCTGCGTCGCAGTCCTTCCGGGCCATGGCGATGGCGCGGATCACCTCCACGAGTCCAGCACCTCCTCTACCGCTGCTCTGCGGACGGCCGAGAGCCGACCCGATCGGTGCGCGAGGTCCAATGCCACGTCGGCCAGGGCGACGTAGGCCGGGACCGCCTGCGGCGCGCGCTTCGCCAAGGCCTCCAGGTTCGCGGTCACCGTTCCGGCATCCCCCCGTACCGCCGGGCCGGTGAGGGCGGCCGTTGGGCCCATGGTTGCGATGTTGTCCAGGGTGGCCCGCTGGAGTGGGAGAAAGAGCTCGGCGGGCTCCGGCATGCCCGCATCGCTGAAGAGCTCCTCGGCAAGCGCCGTGATCGCGACCAAGTAGTTGGAGGCGAATACCGCGGCCGCGTGATAGATCGGCTTGGCTTCGTCGGCCAGGCGGAAGGACCGCCCGCCGACGTCGCGGGCCAGCCGCTCCCCCAGCCCGTACCCGGCCTCGGACAGGGCGGTCACCGCGATCCCACTCCCGGGTATCCGAGCCATGGCCGAATCGACGTCGGGGAAGGTCTGGAGGGGATGGACCGACAGCACCTCGGCGCCGGCAGCTCGCGGAGCCGAGAGTGCGCCGAGCGACGTGGCCCCGGACAGGTGGATCGCCGACTGACCCTCGCCGAGTGCGCCCTCGTCGGCAAGCGACGATGCCGTCGGTTCGATCAGGTCATCCGGCGTGGCGATGATTACGACCTCCGTCCCTCGAGCCGCGATCGATGGCGGACGGACCGGCACACCCGGGAGGTATCGCGCGGCACGATCGACGGTGCCCGCCCGGCCGGAGATGGCCACGATGCGGTGTCCGGCATCCAGCAACCGGACGGCGAGCGCCGTGCCCACGCGACCAGCACCGATGACCGCGATGTCCATCGAGCCGAGTATCCCAAGTCAGCGCGGAACCACGAGCGGCGGGGCGAACGGGCGGACGCCGAGGATCGCCGTCGGGGCGAGTCGACGTTCGGAGATCCGGCCGCGGCCGGGAAGCGCCGGATCGGGGTCAAGCTCCAGCAGCGGCACGAGGACGAAGGCCCGCTCGTGCATCCGTGGATGCGGGACGACCAGGTCGGGTTCGTCGACCTCCTCCTCGTCGTACGTGAGCACGTCGACGTCGATGATCCGTGGGCCCCACCGTTCCGCTCGCACCCGGCCCAGGCGCTGTTCCACGTCCATGCACGCCGCGAGCAGATCGTGAGGCGACAGCGTGGTCTGCGCCTCGAGGACGGCGTTCAGGTACTCGGGTTGGGGCGGGCCGCCGACCGGGTCGGTCTCGTAGACCCGCGATGACCGCTCGACGCGAAGACCCGGCCGCGCCGCGAGCAACCCGACGGCCTGCTGGAGGTTCGCCAGCCGATCGCCGAGATTGGAGCCGAGGCCCAGGTAGGCGTTGGTCGAGTTCGCGTCCGTCGAGGCTCAGCCCCCGGATTCGACGGTGGCCGCGGCGGCGATCCCCTGGATCTCGCTCGATCGGGCCGCGGCGGGCTTGTGCACGATGGCCGTGGCCCGGACGACCCTGGGGAGACCGGCTACGGCTTGGGCGACATCCGCGGCGAGGGACTCCAGGAGGTCGAGCGATTCGCCGGCCACGACGTCCCGGGCCGTTTGGATGAGCTTGCGGTAATCGGCCGTCGCGGCGATGTCGTCCGAGGAGGCCTCCACCTCGACGTCGAGGTCGACCACGAATTCCTGGGGGTGATCCTTCTCACCGGGGTTGGCGCCGTGCCGACCGCTCGCTGCGATGCCCGTCAGGAACAGCCTCGAGGTCGTCACGTTGGTCTCCTCTATCCGCCGGGAGGTCGCCGTTCCAGCGAGATGGGCAGGGCCCCCGGCTCGCCATGCGAGTGCGGCCGCCCCAGGTACTTCGATCGAAGATAGTCGAACGCGAGCGGCGCGATGGTCTCCGCCGCGTCCTCGGGCAACAGGTAGGAGCAACCCGGCAGGACCGCCAGGCTCGAAGTGGGGATGGCGTCGTTCAGCCGTTCTCCCACCTGCACCGAAAGGAAGGGATCCTCCTCGCCCCACAGGATGAGCGTCGGACAGCCGAGTCCGGCGAGGTCGTCCTCCCGGCCGATGAGCCCGAGACCGTCGGCCGCGTCGATCCCCCGGAAGAACGCGCGCACCCCTTGCTGGCCCAAGAACGGAGCCACGTACGCATCGCGGAGATCGTCCGTGCGACGTTCGGGTTTAGCCATCGCTCGACGGAGGAACTCATCGAACGCCTCGCGGACCACGTCCTCCCGCTGATCCTCGGGCGCCGATCGCTGCAGGGCTCTCGTCGTTTCGCTGGGCCAGGCGTCGAACGCGATGGAGTCGACCAGGACCATGGCCTCAACCCCGCCGTCGACCGCGAGGAGCTGCGCGATGCCGCCACCGTGGCCGTGGCCGACGACGGCGAAGCCGTCCACGCCGAGTCCCGCCAGGAGCTCCCGGATGTATCCGGCCTGCGCTCGGATGTGAAGGTCGCCCTCCTCCGGCATCCCCGAGTCTCCGCATCCGAGCAGGTCGGGCGCGATGACATGGGTCCACGGCGCGAACAGCGGCACGAACTCCCGCCACATGAACGACGACGTGGGGAAGCCGTGGATGAACACCACGGCGGGGTTCTCCGGGTCCCCCTCCTCGATGAAGGCCATGTCGACACCCGACACCCGGGCCCGCCGTCGCTGGAGGTCGATCACCGCCCCGCCCGCGCGATGGCATCGACCATCCGGACCACGCGGACCATCTCCGTGACGTCGTGCACCCGAACGATGTGCGCACCTCGGGCCACGAGCCAGGCCACGGCCCCGGCGGTCCCCTCCACTCGTTGGTCTTCCGGCAGGTCCAGGAGCGCACCGATGAACCGCTTGCGCGACGGGCCGACCAGCACCGGCCGGCCCAGGTCCAGGAGCGCGTCCACGTGGTGCATCACCGTCAGGTTCTGCTGGAGGTCCTTGCCGAACCCGATGCCCGGATCGACGCATAGCCGCTCGGGGGCGATGCCGGCGAACTCCGCGGCCTCGATCCGTTCCCGGAGGTACTCGTGGACCTCGGCCACCACGTCCCCGTAGTGGGGCGCGACCTGCATGGTCTTCGGCTCGCCCTTCATGTGCATCAGGACCATGCCGGCGCCGGCCTCCCGGGCAACGGCGAACATCTCCGGGTCGCGGGCGCCGGATATGTCGTTCACGATCAGCGCGCCGGCTTCGAGCGCGGCTTTCGCCACGGCCGGCTTCCGCGTGTCGACCGACATGGGGACGGGGACTTTCGCGGCGAGCGTCTCGATGACCGGGACGACACGATCGCGCTCCTCGTCGGGCGAGACCGGATCCGAGCCCGGGCGGGTCGACTCGCCGCCGACATCGATGAAGTCGGCACCCTCCTCGACCATCTCGATCCCCCGGGCCACCGCCGCGCCGTGATCGAGGTACCGCCCCCCGTCGGAGAACGAGTCGGGCGTGACGTTCAGGATGCCCATGACGACCGTCCGCTCGCCGCAGTCGATTTCAACCTCTCCCACACGCCAGACCGGTCCGCGACCCATGAAACCATGCTAGCCCGAAGGCGGGTGCCGTCCTCGAGAAGTGTTCTAGGTGCAGTCGTTCATGAACATGCTCCCCGAGTTCATCCTCCAGGGCTCCGCCTCCTCGCTCGTCGAGATGACCACGAGCTGGTCGCCCTGGAGGACCATGCCGGTCCGGTGGACCCGCCAGAGGTCGGTCGAAGGATTCCCCTTGCCCTCCGCAGGATGGACACGAGCGCGGGGCGGCCATCCGAGCCGACTCGGCACTCGACAGGGCTCTGGGAAAGGGAATCGAACCTCCGCCGAGAACGGCCGTCCCTGGTTTCACGAAGGGGGATCGGCGGGCCCTCGGATCACCAGTGGACGGATCCCGTCGGAATCGACTCGGAAGAACTCCACGAACGCCATCGCGGCCGCGGGCCCCACGTCAATGGCCAACTCGTCCCGACCGTCGGCATCCAGATCGGTCGATGTGAACACCCCATCGCACGTTCCGCCGCCGCAGTATCTGAAGGGAGCTTCGATTCCCTCGCCTGCCGCGAGGCGCACCTCGATCCGCAAATACGGCGAGACGTCCTGGTGACAGACCCCCCGGGGGTCCTCGTCGAACAATTCCGCTCGATCCGAAAGGCCGTCGCCGTCGAAGTCGCCGGAGGCCTCGGCGTGGACGTACAGGCCAGCCGTGGATTCCGTGATGCCCGATGGGGAAGGGCTCGGACCCGTCGCACCCACGGACTGCCAGGTTGGGGAGAACTCATCGGCCGGACTACCCGTTAGCCGGCGAACGTCGGATCCGTTCGCCGCCATCACAGCGAGATCGCGCTGGTCGCCAGTCTCAACCGCGAACACGATCTCGCGCTGTCTGGAGACCACGTCGGCCGAGAGCTGCTGTGCACCACTGCTCGCGAGAGTAGACACGCCGAACATCGGAGGCGTCTGCGTTCATCGTATAAAGGTCGTCGTCTCGAGCGAACACGATGCTCGATCCGTCCGACGACCGAGGAGAACGCGGTTCCGGAAAACATCCCTAGCGTCAATGGCGTCGCACGGCGATCGGCGTTTTAGTGCTGCTTAGCGACATGTCTGGGATGTGGACTCCCAGCGCTCCGCGAGTGCCTGGAGCCCTTCGTGCTCCCGAGGTCGTCCAACTGTCGAGACCCCAATCGGAGCCCCTCTTCGATCGCTCCCGCTGGCAAGTTGATGGAGGAAAGCCTTGCGAGGTCTTCCAACCCGCGAGCCTATTGGATCGAGACGACCAGCTGCGGACGGAACCCCGCCGTGCCATCTTTCGAGGTATAGTCGGCGCCGTCGCTGGAAGCGGTGGTGACCCGCAGGCAGTAGGTGCCGTCGCCGGTGATGAGCGACGTGACGTCGACCTCGTACCAAGTGTCGGAGGTTACGGGCCCGAGCGTCGCGACCGGTGTCGCGCCCGCGGTCGGCGCCGCGTTCCACGTGACGCCGCTCTCCGTCCAACCGTTATCAGGGACGGGGTAGAAGGACCCTCCGGTGTTGGATGGGTTCACGTCGTAGAGCCGGAGCTTCGCGCTCATGACAACGCTGGTCCCCACGCCGCTCACGGTGAACCGCATCAGGCCGTGCTGAACCGGGCTGTTGTCGACCTCGATCTTCGAAGAGCCGCCGAAATTCGTGGTTGGGGAGGCCGCCTCGATCGTCGCATCGGAAGTTGGGCCGAAGTACAGAACGGTTCCCACGCCGGGCATCACCACCGGGAGGCTGGCTGAGGGGCCCGATTGATTGTTGGCGGCGTCGTACGCCCGCACGATATAGGCGTACGTGAGGCCGCGCATCGCGGTGGTGTCGGAGTACGACGTCGTCGTCGTCGTGCCGAGCAGCACGCCGTCGCGGAAAACGCCGTAGCGGGCGACACTTACGTCGTCGGAGCTCGCCGACCACGTGAGGTCCACGTGGGTGTCGCTCTCCACCACCGCCGACAGGTTCGTCGGAGCCGTCGGTGGGCTGCGATCGGCGGCCGGTGTTGCCCCCGCGACGATCGAGAAAGCGTCGGTAAACCCTCCCGTTGTGTTCACGAACCGCGCGTCGATCCGAGAGGCCGTGACCGCGTACTGCATGAACCCGTTCGTCGAGCCGTCCATCCTGGTGAAGTTGGGAGCCTCGGGGTCGGTTAGGCTCAGGCTCACGCGGTAGAGTCTCTGCCCGAACGTGCCGGCGATCACGTTGACCGCGCCCGCACCCTTCGGGTACACGCCGTCCACGCCGTCGTCCACCACGCACCCAGGGGCGTAGCCGCTGGAGGGGATCGATGGGCACGTCGCTGGATCCAGCGCGAACTGCTTGCTCCGTTGATAGTTGTGGTCGTG
>Ga0184638_1000570_pt1 | contig 10444 bp, 6 predicted proteins | sample PLM31_50_b2_FD_133141 | JGI IMG/M metagenome (GOLD analysis project Ga0184638, IMG submission 133141) | Groundwater sediment microbial communities from an aquifer in East River, Colorado, USA - PLM3-1_50_b2 | ecosystem: Environmental > Terrestrial > Soil > Riparian zone | place: USA: East River... | reverse complement strand
TCGCACGCCCTTCAATGTCGCCGGCACCGAGCTGTACGTCTCGGCGAGCATCGGCATCAGCATGTTCCCCCACGACGCCGACGACGCCTCGGCCCTCTTGAAGAACGCGGATGCCGCCATGTACCAGAGCAGGAAGACGGTTCCCGGCAGCTACGTCCTCCACTGGAGGCAGAGCGAGGAAGCCCTGGGCAAGCTCTCCCTCACCACCCGCCTTCGAAAGGCCGTGGAGAACCGGAACTGGCAGCTTCACTACCAGCCGGTGGTCGAGCTGGCGGAGGGGAAGATGGTCGGTGTGGAGGCCCTGATCCGGTGGGCCGACCCGAACGGGGGCCTGGTCCCTCCGGGTGACTTCATCCCCCTGGCCGAGGAGATGGGGCTGATCGAGGCCATCGGGGACTGGGTGGTCGAGGAGCTGAGCCGGCAGGCCGCCGCATGGCGGGCGGAAGGGCTCGAGCTCGAGGTGTCTTTCAATCTCTCGCCCCGGCAGCTGTGGCAGCCCGACCTGACGGGGAAGATCCTGGAGCGCCTCGGCGCGGCGGACCTCGATCCCGGCACCATCATCGTCGAGGTGACGGAGTCGACCGCCATGGCCGACCCGGAACGGACCCTGCGGATCCTCCGGGACCTGAACGGCCGCGGCCTGCGCCTGGCCCTGGACGACTTCGGGACCGGGTACTCGTCGTTCGCCCGGCTTCGGTACATGCCCGTCGACCTGCTGAAGATCGACCGTCTGTTCATTCGGGACGTCGCCAAGGACGCGCAGGCGGGCGACATGGTTCGGGCCATCATCCAGCTTGCGCACGGTTTGGGGATGACTCCGCTGGCCGAGGGCATCGAGACCGAGGAGGAATGGCGGTTCCTGGTGGAGCAGGGGTGCCGGTTGGGCCAGGGCTTCTACTTCTGCCGCCCGGCCCCAGCCGAGGACATCCTGGCCCGGTACCTTCGCTCAGGGTTCTCGCTGATCGGATCGGTCGGCTAGGTCGCGATCCCGTCAGCGGCGCCGTCGTGCGCGGAGCGAGGAACGCCGCCCGCCCGAGGAGCCCGAGAACACCACGCGAGGCGGTGCGACGGTCATGCCCTCCTCCTCGAACTCTCGATGGAGGTCCAGGCGCGCGGCCATCCGGCTGATGTCGCCCTGCTGCTCCGCCGTGACCAGGGTGATGCCCATGCCGGTCCGCCCGGCCCGGGCCGTGCGCCCCACTCGGTGAACGTAACCCTTGTCGTCGGCGGGGGGATCGAAGTTGATCACATGACTGATGCGCTCGAGGTCCAGGCCCCGGGCGGCCACGTCGGTGGCCACGAGCACGTCGACGTTCCCCGACTCGAAGCGCTTGAGCGAACGCTGTCGGGCCGGCTGGGTCATGTCGCCGTGGAGGGCCTCGGCTCGCACGCCCTTCGCCTTCAGCTTCTGCACGAGGCGGTCGGCCCCCCGCTTGGTCCGAACGAAGACGAGCGTGAGGTCTCGGTCCCGCTCCAGCAGTTCGATGAGCGCCTCCACCTTGCCATGGGCCGAAACCGGGACGAACCGGTGGCCGACCTCCTCGACCGTCTTGCCCTCGGACTCGATCTCGTGCCGCCGGGCATCGTGCGTGTAGGACGCCGCGAGGTGGCCAACGGCCCCATCCAGGGTCGCCGAGAACAGCATGGTCTGACGATCCGCGGGGAGGTTGCGGACGATCCGATCGACCTGCGGTTGGAAGCCCATGTCGAGCATCCGGTCGGCCTCGTCGAGCACGAGGATCCTCACTTTGTCGAGCTTCACCAACCGCCGTTCCACCAGGTCGGTCAGACGGCCGGGCGTGGCGATGAGGATGTTTGCCCGGCCGACGCCTTTGCCCTGCTCCCGGATGGAGATGCCGCCGTAGGCCACGGCGACCCGGAGCCCCTTGGCTTTCGCGACGCCGGCGAAATCGTCGGCCACCTGCGCCGCGAGCTCGCGCGTGGGCGTGAGCACGAGGGCCGACGGCGTCGGGCCGGCAGGATCGACCCGCTCCACCAGGGGGATGGCGAACGCGAGGGTCTTACCCGAGCCGGTCTGCGACTTTGCCAGGACGTCGCGGCCGGCGATGGCGTCGCAAAGCACGAGCGTCTGGATGGGGAAGGGCGCCGTGATGCCCAGATGGGCAAGCGCTCGAACGACGGCCGGGGACGCGCCCAGGTCGATGAACGTTGGTGCGGTTGTCATGTTCCACTCCTTGTGCCGCGACTCCAGGTCGCGGTTCGGTCCGGGGAGGTTTGCGACACCCGAGACCGCCACGAGGAGGGACGAGGAAGCGAAACCTCACGGGACGGCGATGGCCGTCCGTTGGTCCAAGGGTACCAGGGATACCTGCCCCGGCCGGGAGGACGGTACCCTTGCCCGGATGCGCGGCCCCGCCGGCGATCTGCCCCACCGCCTGGCCGTCGCCCGAGGCGACGAGCCCGCCGACACCGTGCTAGCGGGAGGGCGCGTCCTCTCGGTGTTCACGGGCGAGCTCCTCGACGCCGATGTCGCCATGGCCGGGGAGCACGTTGCCGGTGTGGGAGGGTACGAGGGCCACCGAACGGTTGATGCCTCCGGGCTCATCCTGGTCCCCGGATTCATCGACGGGCACATGCACATCGAGTCCACCAAGCTCCCCCCGGACGAGTTCGCTCGGGCGGCGCTCCCCTGGGGGACGACGACGGTCGTCCTTGATCCACACGAGATCGCCAACGTGTTCGGGCTCGAAGGCGTCCGGGCTTTGCTGGAGGCCTCGCGCGGGATCCCCCTGGACTTCTTCGTGATGGTCTCGTCGTGCGTGCCGGCAAGCCCGTTCGAGTCCAGTGGCGCGACGGTGGACGCCGACGACATCGCCCGGTTCCTTGCCGAGGAGCCCAACGCGTTGGGGTTGGCCGAGATGATGGACGTCTCCGCGGTGGTCGCCGGCGAGGAGGCAACGCTGGCCAAGATCGCCGCCTCCGGTGGGCGGCACATCGACGGCCACGCCCCCGGGCTGTCCGGCGCCCCGCTGAACGCCTACCTCGCGGCCGGCGTGCGGAGCGATCACGAGTGCACGACGCTCCAGGAGGCGCTGGAGAAACGGCGCCTGGGGATGACCGTGATGATCCGGGAAGGTTCCGCGGCACGGAACCTCGAGGCGCTGCTCCCCCTGGTCCTGGAACACGGTCCCGCGAACTGCCTCCTGTGTACGGACGACCGGGAGCCCGATCAATTGCTGGAGGAGGGCCACATCAACGACGTGATCCGACGAGCGGTTGCCCTGGGTTGTTCGCCGGCCGACGCGGTGACGATGGGGACCCTCAATGCGGCGCGCTACCACCGCCTGTACGAGCACGGGGCGGTCGCGCCCGGATACGTGGCAGATGTCGTGGCGGTCGAGAACCTGGAACGGTTTCGACCTGTCCGGGTGTGGAAACGAGGCCGCCTCGTGGCCGAGGAAGGAAGATCGGTCGACGTGCCGCGATCGCCGATGCCGGACTGGATGCGCGGGAGCGTCCGGGTTCCCCACCTCGACGCCCGGAGCTTCCGGATCCAGACCACCGGCCGGGTCCGCGTGATCGGGGTGGAGCCGGGCCAGATCGTGACCCGAGCTCTGGTGGAGAACGTGACCCACGTAGATGGTCAGGCGATGGCCGACCCCTCGCGAGATCTGGCGAAGATCGCGGTGGTCGAGCGGCACCGGGGAACCGGGCGGATCGGCCTTGGGTTCGTCCGCGGCTTCGGCCTGAAACGCGGGGCCATGGCGTCGACGCACGCCCACGACGCCCACAACGTGGTCGTCGTGGGCGTGGACGACGGTGACATGGCCGCCGCGGTGAACCGGCTGGCTGAGATCGGCGGCGGCCAGGTCGCCGTGGCCGCAGGCGCCGTCCTGGGTGAGGTCTCCTGCCCGTTCGGCGGCCTGCTCTCCGATCGCCCGGCCGAGGAGGTGGCCACCCTCGCGCGTGCCATGGGCGCGGCCGCTGAGGAGATGGGTGTGACCCTCCCGTCGCCGTTCATGGCCATGTCGTTCCTGGCGCTCTCGGTGGTGCCCGAGCTGAAGCTCACCGATCGGGGCCTGGTCGACGTCGACCGCTTCGAGCTGGTGCCGCTCCAGGTGTAGGGCGGCTCAGGCCAGAGCGCGCCGGACCGCGGTCGCGATCCTGGGCCCAGAGATACCGGCCCAGTCCCGGAGCTCCGCGGGCCTCCCCGAGCCCGGCATCTCGCGGACCGCCAGCTTGAGGACGCGGCCGGAGAGCTCCCCCTCGCCGGCCAGCGCCTGGAGGACGGCGTCGCCGAGCCCACCGTCGATCCAATGGTCCTCTACCACGACCACGAGCCCCGTCTCGCGGAGGGCCCGGGCCAGGGTCGCCGCGTCGATCGGCTTCACCGAGTACGCGTCGATCACCCGGACCGCGATGCCCTCAGCCGAGAGCTCGTCGGCCGCCTTCAGGGCCTCGTAGACCGTCACGCCCGCCCCGACGATGCTCGCCCGGTCTCCGTCGCTCGAGCGAAGGACCTTGCTCCCCCCGATGGGGAACGGCTCGTCGACCTCGTAGAGCTTCGGCGTCCCTTCCCGGGTCGTGCGGATGTACGAGATGCCCGGCAGATCGACCATGGCCGACGTAAGCTTCGCCGCTGCGTTGCCGTCCGCCGGATACACCACGGTCGAGCCGTGAACGGCCCGCATCATGGCCAGGTCCTCCAGGGCCATCTGCGACGGGCCGTCCTCCCCGATCGACACGCCGGCGTGTGACCCCGAGAGCCGGAGGTTCGCCCGGCTGACCGCGGCCATCCGGACGAAGTCGTAGGCGCGGGTCATGAACGCGCCGAAGGTCGCCGCGAACGGCGTCTTGCCCAGGGCCTGGAGGCCGACGGCTGCGCCCACCATGCACTGCTCCGCGATGTACATCTCGAGGAACCGATCCGGTGCGACCTTCTGGAAGTCCTCGGTGTGCGTCGAGTTGCCCACCTCGCCGTCCAGGACGACCACACTGGGGTTCCCGGCCATCGCCGCCAGGGTCTCGCCGAAGGCCTTCCGCGTCGCGACGGCGTCGTCGTATTCGGGCAGGTCATACGCGAACGGCTTCGGTGGCTGCGGGATCCGCAGCTCCGGCTTCGGCGGCGTAATGGCGATGTTCCTCGGCCCGCCGAGCTCGGCGATGGCTCTCTCCGCCTCGTCCTCTGACAGGGCCTTGCCGTGCCAGCCCTCCTGGTTGGCCAGGAAGGAGACACCGTGCCCCTTCTCGGTCCTGGCCACCACGAGCACGGGCCTCCCGGCATCCTCGGCTTCCCGATAAGCCGCGTCGATGGCCGACACGTCGTGGCCGTCGACCTGGATGGCGTGCCACCCGAATGCTCTGGCGCGCTCGGCATACACCTCCCCATGCCACTCAAGCATGGTTGGGCCGCGCTGCCCCAGCCGGTTCATGTCGAGGAGGGCCACCAGGTTGGGTGTGCGGTGGAACCAGGCATTGGCCATCGCCTCCCATATCGATCCCTCCGCGGCCTCCGAGTCGCCCATCAGGACCCACACCCGGGCCGGGCTCTCATCGATCTTCAAGGCCAGAGCCATGCCCAGGCCGATGGGAAGCCCCTGGCCGAGCGACCCGGTGGCAACGTCGATCCACGGCATCTCCGGCAGGGGCGCCGGGTGTCCCTCGAGCGGGCTGCCGAACGCCCGGAACGTGAGGAGCTGCTCGTCGGTGATGGCGCCGACGGCTTTCAGGACCGAGTACATGAGGGGCGAGGCGTGGCCCTTGGACAGGACGAAGCGGTCGTTGGCCGGATTCTTCGGATCGGACGCGTCGTAGCGAAGATGCTCGGCGTACAGCACCGCGAGCAGGTGAGCCGCCGACATGGAAGAGGTGGGGTGACCCGAACCGGCCTGGGTGGAAGCGCGGATGCTGTCCACCGCGAGCTGCGCCGCGAGCTCGTTCCACTCCTGCACCTTGTCCATCCCGCCCTCCTTCGACCCGTCGTTCGGCTCGTGGGCCTCGAGGTTCCAGCTTATCGACCGGGCGTATGAAGGTTTGCCTTCGAGTCGCCGACCAGGGATGTCGCCGTCACATCCCCGGCCAGGGAAGATAGCTCCATGCGCTTGCCCGTCATGCCACCCGTCCCCCCCATGCTCGCCAAGCCGATCGAGCACATCCCGACCGGCCCGTTCAGCTTCGAGCCGAAGTGGGACGGATTCCGCTCGATCGTCTTCCGTGATGGAGCCGAGGTCGAGATCGGTAGCCGCAACGAGCGGCCGATGACCCGGTACTTCCCGGAGGTCGTCGACGCGATCAAGGCGAACATCCCGGAGCGATGCGTCGTGGACGGTGAGGTCGTCGTCCCGGATCCGTCGGGTCGCCGTCTCGACTTCGAGGCTCTGCAGCAGCGGATCCACCCGGCCGACAGCCGAGTCAGGCTGCTCGCTGAACGGACCCCCGCGCACTTCGTGGCGTTCGACCTCCTCGCCCTGGGAAACCGGGACCACACCGGGGAACCGTTCGCCGTGCGTCGTCGCACGCTCGTTGAGGCTCTCGCCGGCGCCGCGTCCCCCATCCACGTCACCCCCGCCACCACCGACAGAGACGTGGCCGACCGCTGGTTCCGCACGTTCGAAGGCGCGGGACTCGACGGCTTGATCGCCAAACCGCTCGACGGGACGTATCAACCGGGCAAACGCGTGATGTTCAAGATCAAGCACATTCGGACGGCTGATTGCGTGGTCGCGGGGTACCGGGTCTACAAGAACGAAGAACGGGCGATCGGCTCGCTGCTCCTCGGCCTCTACGACGAGCGGGGTGAGCTTGCCAACGTGGGCGTCGTCGGCGCGTTCCCCATGGAACAACGCCGGAGGTTGTTCCAGGAGCTTCAGCCGCTCGTGACGACGTTCGATCAGCATCCCTGGGACTGGGCAAAGTTCGAGACCGGCGCACGAACCCCCCGCAGTGCCGAAACCAGCCGGTGGAGCGCCGGAAAGGACCTCTCGTTCGTGCCGCTTCGACCCGAACGCGTCGTCGAGGTCCGCTACGACCACATGGAGGGGCCACGTTTCAGACACACCACCCAGTTCGTCCGGTGGCGCACCGACCGCGACCCTCGATCCTGCACATTCGCCCAGCTCCAGGAGCCGATCCGGTTCGACCTCGAGGACATCTTGAGCTCCTGAATCCCTCGGCCTGGGTCTAGGCGCCTGTTACCCTGTGGCCCTATGGCCGAGTACAAGGAAGTTCGGGTCGAGCGCCTCTTCCTGAAGGTCCCGAACACCGACAAGCTGCGCAAGACGGCCGCAGGCCGGCATCGCCATCTGTTGGCGAGCGGATGGCGGGAGCTGGAGCGGAAGCTGGAGTTCGATCACGTGAGGATCCGCTACGAGCGGACGGGGCACACCCCTCTCAAGTCGCGCCTGCCCAAAGGCGAGGCCGAGGTCCCACGGATGGATCGGCGTCCGCGCGGCCAGTTCGGCGGCGGTCGGGGGTTCGGCGGACGTGGCGGCGGTCGCGGCGGGCCTCGGGGAGGAGGCGGCGGTCCCGGTGGGCGAGGTGGTCCCAGCGCCGGGCGTGGAGCCGGAGGACGCGGCCCCCAGACACCCGCGGGCCCCCAACCTGGCAGCGCCCCGGCGACCGCGGGCCCCCAACCTGGAAGCGCCCCGGCACCCGCGGGCCCGCAGCCTGGAAGCGCCCCGGCACCCGCGGGCCCGCAGCCTGGAAGCGCCCCGCCCTCGTCCGCTCCGCCGCCCGAGTCCCAGAAGTAGCCTTCAGCCGAAGATCCTTCGGTCATTTCCCTCAGAAGCCGGACAGACCCTCCCTGGGTTAGGATTGAGTATCGTTCTGTTCGCCGCTTCAGGTTTTCCTACGGGCGGCCGAGTAGGGATGAAGGGAGGTCGGGTGAGCGAGGAGCACGCCGTCCACGGCAAGGTGGAGCGGCCCAGGCACGAGCCGGGCAAGGCCCACGCTGCCGAGCAACCGTTCCCCTATCCGCTGAAGCGGGAGTTCGTCGAGCCCGACTGGGCCCGTTTCCCAGCCTATGCCGGGGTCACCAGCGAGGAGTGGGAGAGCGCCCAGTGGCAACGCGCTCACACCGTCAAGAACCTGGCCGAGTTCAAGCGGGCGCTGGGCGATCACCTGGACGAGGAACTGCTCGCCGACATCGAGCGCGATCAGCAGGAGCGGGCCACGATGTCGATGCTCATCCCGCCCCAGATGATCAACACGATGGACGAGCGCGACCTGCGGGGCGACCCCGTGCGCAGGTACATGGCGCCCACCTACTCCGACCGGCATCCCGAGTGGACTTCCCACCCCATGGCGGCGCGCGACAGCCTCCACGAGGCCGAGATGTGGGCCGTGGAGGGCCTCACCCACCGGTACCCCACGAAGGTGCTGGCCGAGATGATCTCGACGTGCCCGCAGTACTGCGGCCACTGCACCCGGATGGACCTGGTGGGGAACGACACGGCACAGATCCTCAAGTACAAGTTCGAGGCGAAGCAGCAGGAGCGATGGGACGCCATGCTCGAGTACCTGCGGCGGACCCCGTCCGTGCGGGACGTGGTGGTCTCCGGCGGCGACGTGGCGAACATCCCGGTCAAGCGCCTCGAGGAGTTCGTCCTCGCCCTGCTCGACGTCCCGAACATCCGTGACATCCGGCTGGCCACGAAAGGGTTGATGGGTCTCCCGCAGCACTTCCTCCAGGATGACGTGCTGAAGGGCTACGAGGCGATGGCCAGGCGAGCCCGCGAGCGCGACGTGGACATCGCCATCCACACGCACATCAACGCGGCCCAGCAGGTCACGCCGCTCGTGGCCAGGGCCGTTGGCAAGCTGCTTGATATGGGGTATCGCGACGTTCGGAACCAGGGGGTCCTCCTCCGCGGGGTGAACACCACACCCGAGGCGCTCCTTGAGCTGTGCTTCACGCTGCTCGACCACGGCAAGGTCATGCCGTACTACTTCTACATGTGCGACATGATTCCCAACTCGGAGCACTGGCGGACCTCCTTGGGGGAGGCCCAGGACCTTCAGTACGCGTTGCTCGGTTACCTACCGGGGTTCGCCACCCCACGCGTGGTCTGCGACGTGCCGTTCGTGGGCAAGCGGTGGGTCCACATGGCCAAGAATTACGACCGGGCCCTCGGCATCTCCTCATGGACGAAGAACTACCGCACGGGGATCGAGTTCGACGACCCCGACGCGCTCTCTCGCGAATATCCGTACTACGACCCCGTCTACACGCTGCCCGAGAAAGGACAGGAGTACTGGCGGGAGTTCGTCCGCAAGGGACGGCGCGAGCTCCAGCCGGTCTGACCCGGCTCAGGCCTCCGTGACCTGATTGAACAGGTCGAAGTACTGCTGGAACTCCTCCTCGGACAGGGCCTTGTACTCGTGCAGGTTCGCCTCCGACGGATCGTCCGGAGGGAACAGCAACGGGCTCTGGGAAAGGCTCTCGTAATACCGGCGGTTCCCACCCTTGGACTCCCGGGCCTTCTGCGCCATGAGCTCCTGGACGCCCTTCACCGGGGTCATGTACAGGACCCAGTCGGTCACCTGCACCGCGATCTCGGGACGGTAGAACCAGTCCAGGAACAGGTGCGCGTCGGTGGGGTGCTCGGCGTGCTGGGGGATCTCCATCGGCGTCACCCAGATGACGCCGCCTTCCTCGGGAACCACGAACTCGAGGTCCGGTGCCCCGCCGAGGTACTTGTAGTAGAAGACGTCGCCGGACCAGGCCATCGTGGCCCATGTGTCCCCGCCCACCATGGCGTCGGTGTAATCCTGCCCGTAGTACTTTCGCACGACGCCCGAGTCGCGCTGCTCGATGAGCTTTTCCTGCGCTCGGGTGGCGTCGTCGATCGTTGCCTCCTGCGGATCGACTCGCAGCATCAGCAGGGTCAGAGTCATCGTGTCCACCATCTCGGTGAGCATGCCGACATGGCCGGCCAGCCGCTCGTCCCACAGGTCGGCGAACCGCTTCAGCTCGAAGCCGGTCAGCTTGGGGTTGTAGGCGATGCCGGTGATCCCGCCCTGCCAGGGCACGCTGTGGGCGTTGCCGGGGTCATACACGGGATCCCTGAACGCCGGTAGCAGGTTCGCTTCGACGTTCGGCAGCCGATCGTGGTGGAGCTCCTCCAGCCACCCGCCCCGGTTCATCCGCGTGACCACCCAGTCGGAGAGCGTGATGAGGTCCCACCCGGTGGGTTGGTCGGCCTGGAACAGGGGGACGAGCTTGGCGAAGAACTCCTGGTTGTCGTTGATGATCTCGCGGTACGTCACGTCGATGTCGTACTTGGATTGGAAGGCCTCGAGCGTGGGCCGATGGCCGCCCTTCGCCCGGTCGATGTACAGCGGCCACTGGGCCACCGTGAGCTGGTGTGCGAGGAGCGGGAGCGTGCTCGGCGCGGCGGCCGGGGTCTCTGCGCTGGCACACGCCGCGAGGAAGGCGGCAGCCGCCATCCCCATCCCTCCCCGCCCGGCGCCTCGAAGCAGCTGC
>Ga0184638_1000567_pt1 | contig 10472 bp, 9 predicted proteins | sample PLM31_50_b2_FD_133141 | JGI IMG/M metagenome (GOLD analysis project Ga0184638, IMG submission 133141) | Groundwater sediment microbial communities from an aquifer in East River, Colorado, USA - PLM3-1_50_b2 | ecosystem: Environmental > Terrestrial > Soil > Riparian zone | place: USA: East River... | reverse complement strand
GCTCCTCCGGTAAGCCCGGATCCGGCCGTCGCGCAGCTCGTTCAGGACTATCTTGGCCGGCTGAACCAGGAAACGAACCGCATTGTGGGTCAAGCAGCGGTCAACCTTGAGGGCGACCACCAGGTGATCAGAACCCGGGAAACCAACCTGGGCGATCTGCTCGCCGACCTCGCGCGTCAGGAGACCGGCGCCGAGGTGGCGCTCCTCAATGCCGGCATGATCCGCGGCGCCATTCACACCGGCCCGGTGACCTATAGGCAGCTCATGGAAGTGCTGCCTTTTGATGCCACGTTAACCAGGTTCCAACTGACCGGAGCAGATCTGAAAGAAGCTCTGGAGAACAGTGTCAGTCGGCTCCCGGAGGCGTCGGGGCGGTTTCTGCAAGTGTCCGGCCTCAGCTACACGATGGACCCGAGCGCGCCGGCGGGATCGCGGATCAAGGAGGTTCAGGTAGGCCACTTACCCCTTGATCCCGCCCGCCGCTATTCAGTGGTGGTGCCTCGATTTCTCGCCGAGGGCGGTGATGGATACCAGATGTTTCTCGGGGCCCCGGACACGAGGGAGTATGACGTCCCGTTGCGGGATCTCCTTGCGGGGGCTCTCAAGCAGGGTCCGCTCGCGGTCTCGTCGGATGCCCGGATCAGGAGCCTCTCGTCGCCCTGATCGGAACTGCTAGAACAGACCGGCCTGCTCCGGTAGGGGCCGGCGGAAGGTTGAGCTGACCTCGATGTCCGGCCGTTCCTGAAAACCAACCCTGCGTTTGGCGGCTAGGAACAGCTGCTCGAGCATCTGCGCATAGGGACCTTGCCCGCGCTGGCGCTCGAAAAAAGTAGAATTATTCAGCATCCCGCCGCGCACTTCTCTCAGCCGATTGGTGATCTTTTTGAGGCGATCCGGAAACAGCGCGGCCATGCGCTCAAGGAACACGGGTTCCACGCTCCCGGACAGCCGGACTATGCTGTAAAACGCTTCCTGTGCACCGGCCGCCCGCGCCTGCTTGAGGATCTCGACCATCTGATCATCATTCAGTCCTGGAATCACGGGAGCCAGTGACACGCCGGTGGGAATACCGGTATCCGCGACGGTCTTCATTGCGGCAAGCCGCCGGGTGATTGAGGGCGCCTGCGGCTCTACTTTCCGAGCCATGTCATTCTCCGCAAAAGGCACGCTGAAATACACGCGTAGGGTCGCCACGTCGTTCAATCTGCGGAGCACATCAAGATCACGCAGGATCAGGACCGCTTTCGTGATGACGGCGACCGGATTGCGAAACTCGGCACACACTTCAAGACACGCACGGGTCAAACCCCAGGCGGCCTCTAGCGGTTGATAGCAGTCCGTGTTCCCGGACAGCACCACGAGGTCGCCCTTCCACGACGGCTTGAGAAAGGCCTCCCGCAGCAAGCGGGCCGCATCGGATTTGACCACCAGCTTGGACTCAAAGTCGGTGCCTGCGCCAAATCCCAAATATTCGTGCGAGGGGCGCGCGTAACAATAGGCGCAGGCGTGAAAACACCCACGGTACGGATTCACGCTCCACCGAAAAGAGAGATCGGGGCTGTCATTGCGGCTCAGAATCGATCGACTATCATCCTCAAAGACCTGAAGCTTCACGTTCGGCGGAGCCTCCAGCAATTCACGATGCTGGCTCTCGTAGGGGTTGGGGGGATTGTGAATCTGCTTCATGGATCAAGTCACTCATTGTATCTCGGCGCGCGGTTCGGATCAATGGCCCGCAGGGTCGCGGCAGTGGCTCGATTTCCTCTTGCCACCCAGGCAGACTCCCTCGTAAGCTGCAGCCAGTCTCTGATACCCTGTAGGAGCGCATGATGACATCCTCCTTCGATCTGCCGGTCCTGCTTGAATCCAACCTGAACGGCCTGGCTTTGAAGAGCCGCGGAAAGGTCCGCGACATCTACGATCTCGGTGAGCACCTGCTGATTGTCACAACTGATCGCATCTCGGCCTTCGATGTGGTCCTGCCGGAGGGGGTTCCGGGAAAGGGAGCGGTGCTGACGCAGCTGTCGGCCTTTTGGTTTCGCTGGTTGTATGAGTACGAAGATATCCTGCCGAATCATCTGATCACGACCGAGGTGTATGAGTACCCGGCGGTGTGCCAAGGGCACCGCGCGGTTCTGGAAGGACGCAGCATGCTGGTTCAGAAGGCGACCCCTCTGCCGGTTGAATGCATCGTTCGCGGGTATCTCTCAGGCTCGGGATGGGCAGACTATCAACGCACCGGCACGGTGTGCGGGCAGTCGCTGCCGAAAGGGCTCGTCGAATCACAAAAGCTGCCCCAGCCGTTGTTCACCCCCTCAACGAAGGCGGAGCAGGGCCACCATGACGTGAATATTTCCTTTCAAGAGATGGAAGCGAAGATTGGAAAAGACCTTGCAAAGACGGTGTGCGAGGCCAGCATCAGGATCTATCAACGCGCCGCGGTCTACGCGGAGACCAAAGGAATTATCATCGCCGACACCAAGCTAGAGTTCGGCCTTGATGACTCCAACCAGTCGCTTCTTATCGATGAGGTGCTGACGCCAGACTCCTCGCGATTCTGGCCGCTGGCGGGCTATGCACCCGGAAAAGCTCAACCAAGTTTCGACAAGCAGTTCGTGCGTGATTATCTGACCTCCACACACTGGAACAAGACTCCGCCTGCTCCGCACTTGCCGGAAGAGGTCGTCCAACAAACCGGTCAGCGCTACCGCGAGGCGTACCGACTCCTCACCACCGATTCTCACTTGGGATGACGGGATCCCAGATAAGCCAGTTCGTGGCCGGGCTCATCTTTCTCCTGACCCTGGCCGTCCTGGTGACCGATCGCATCCATCGCACGATCGTGGTGTCCGGAAGCGCAAGCGTCATGGTGGCCGCCGGCCTCCTCCTCGGATTCTATTCGCAGGGTCAGGCGCTCAGTGCTATTGACTTCAACACCATCAGCCTCCTGCTCGGCATGATGCTGCTGATGGCCTTGCTCTCTAAAACCGGCGTCTTTGAATATCTGGCGATTGCCGCCGCCCGCCGATCAGAGGGATCGCCCTGGCGTTTCCTGGTGCTGATGGGTGCTCTCACCACGGTGATCTCGATGTTCCTGAACAATATGACCGTCATGCTCCTGATTGCGCCGGTCACATTGTTGGTGGCCGAAAAGCTTCGTGTGGATCCTGTTCCCCTCTTAATCGCGCAGGCGGTGCTTTCCAACATCGGGGGCACGGCAACCTTGATCGGGGATCCCCCGAACATGCTGATAGGCTCAGCCGCCGGGTTTTCGTTCAACAAGTTTCTGATCATTTTGTTGCCGATCGTCCTCGTCGTCTATTATCCGACGCTGCTGGCCTTGCGCCATGTCTTGGGATATCGAACGGAGATCGCCGCCGAGCCGAGAGAGCTTCGGTCGCTACCGTCGGCCGACCTCATCAGGAACCCTCAAGCCCTGCGAAAGCTGCTGCTGGTGCTGGCCGCCGTCATCGTGTTGTTTGTTTTACAGGATTTGGTGCCTCTTCAGGCAGGCTATGTCGCCTTCGCCGGCACCGCTATGGCTCTGCTATGGCTTCGACCCGATTTAGAAGAACTCCTGAGAGAAGTGGACTGGAGCATGTTACTGTTCTTCGCGTGCCTCTTCGTCGTGGTTGGTGGATTGGAGGCGGCAGGCATTATGAAGGCTATCGCCGAACTCATTGTGAGCTTCACCCATTCGCATCCCCTCCTCACCTCGGTGCTTCTTCTGTGGGGTGCTGCCGTTCTCTCATCGGTGCTGGACAATATTCCCTTCGTCATTGCTATGATTCCTATCGTTAAAGGGCTTGAGACTGAAGGAGTGAATGTGGAACCGCTCTGGTGGGCGCTCGCTCTCGGCGCCGGATTCGGCGCCAACGCTACACCGATCGGCTCATCGGCGAATATTGTCACCATCGCCATCAGCGAGCGGGCGGGCTACCCGATTACATTCCGCAGGTGGTTTCGATCCGGGGCGATTGCAGCCCTCGTCTCCTGCTCTATTGGGACCCTGCTCTTCCTTCTGATTTTTGGGATGTTGAAACGATAAATGTGGGAGCGGGGGTGACAAAGCAACCTGACAACCGCTTGAGAAACGCCCAGCCGTGCAGAGGCACTAAACCCGAACATCTGCCCGCGGATCTCCAGGTCGGCGCCCACGTCAGCATTGCGGGAGGTCTGACCAACGCGGTTCAACGCGCGCACCGCCTCGGATGCCGGGCCATACAAATTTTCTCCAAAAGTCCTCGTGGCTGGGCGGCACGGCCTTTGGACGCCGACGACCTGCGAAATCTACACGTGGTGAGGCGGTTGGCGAGATGAATCTCTGCGCGAACACTTATCGGGCGGGATTCTCCTGCTGCATCTCCTCCCTGACCAGCCGCTCGGCCTCCAGCCAGTCCTGGACATCCTGTCCCACATCCCCGCCCCTGCGCTCAAATAGCTCATACGCCTTCCGGGCTACTCGAGCATTGAACTCAGGACTGGCGCCCCCTGCGCCATTGTTGCTCGTGTTGCTAGACCCTCCCCTCGAAAGGTCGATACTAGACGTTCCCTTCTCCCGCGAGGATTGCCAGCCCTCCGGCTTGGATGGGTCTTGCATGGTGGATCGTCTCGTGGCCATTGTTGCTCCCCTTCCACATTACATTGTGGGGGCTATTGTAGCGCTCCCGTACCTTTGGTACAGCCCCCCGTTAGAGTTATTGGCAGGGCCGCCGCCATTTGAGAGAGCTGACGTATACTCTTTCATGCTGACCTACGAGTTGGCGCGCGAGCGCTCCTGCGCCGGCCTCACGGTCATCGATGATTCTTGCCGTCTATGAGCTCGCCGATCGCCCCACGCATTCCTCTCTCGACCTATCGCCTGCAGTTTAATCGCTCCTTCACCTTCTTGGATGCGGTGGCGATCATTCCGTATCTGCATGCCCTCGGGATCTCGGACCTCTATGCCTCATCGTATCTCAAGGCTGTTCCTGGCAGCCCGCACGGGTACGATCTGACCGATCCGACGCAATTGAACCCGGAAATCGGAACCGAAGAAGAGTATCAGATGTTCGTTGATACACTCAGCGCGCATGGAATGGGTCATCTGCTGGACATGATTCCCAATCACATGGGAATCGCGCGGTCCTCAAATCCCTGGTGGCTCGATGTCCTGGAGAATGGGCCGAGTTCCGCGTATGCCTTCTTCTTCGATATTGATTGGCATCCCATTAAAGCGGAACTGGAAGACAAGGTGCTCTTGCCGATCCTGGGAGATCTCTACGGTCTTGTGCTTGAAAGCCAGGAAATCACCCTCGTCTACGAAGACGATAGCTTCTGGGTTCACTACGGCGATAATCGGCTGCCGGTGGCGCCGACATCCTACGGCCGCATTTTGACGCATCGCCTCGAAGACCTGATCCAGCAGGCTGGAGCCGAACACCCCGCTGTCCAAGAACTCCAGAGTGTCGTCACTGCGGCGGAACACCTTCCATCACGAAGCGAGCGCGATCCGGCGCGTATGGCCGAGCGGAACCGAGAAAAGGAAATTATGAAGAAACGCCTGGCGGTGCTGGTGAGCCAGAACCCCGCCATCCAGCAGTTCCTGGCTGAGAACCTTAGACTCTTCAACGGGACAAAGGGTGATCCGGCAAGTTTTGACTTGCTTGATGATCTCTTGAATGATCAAGCCTACCGCCTGGCTTATTGGCGGGTTGCCGCAGAAGAGATCAATTACCGGCGTTTCTTTGATATCAATGATCTTGTGGCAATCCATATGGAAAATCCCCTGGTCTTCCAAGCGACGCACCGGTTGATTTTCCAGTTCGTGCAGCGCGGCTACGTTACAGGGCTTCGAGTCGATCATGTGGACGGTCTGTATGACCCAGGCGGGTATCTTTGCCAGCTTCAGGCCTCGATGAAAGATCGCACTGACCGGAGGGATGCCGAGCGCCCGCTGTTCTTGATTGTCGAGAAAATTCTGGGAGCAGGCGAGAGTCTGCCTCCTGACTGGCCCGTCCATGGGACGACGGGGTATGACTTTCTAAATGTGGTAAACGGCTTGTTTGTGGACGGATCGAATGTCTCTGCCTTCGATGAGATCTATAGGCGATTTACCGGGCTTCGCATGCCGTATGACGAGCTCGTCTATGAAAAGAAAAAGCTCATCATGGGGCTTTCGATGGCGAGCGAGATCAACGTGCTGGGACACCACTTGAACCGCCTCTCCGAAAAAGACCGCCGCTCGCGCGATTTTACTTTGTACAGCTTGATTCATGCGATTCGGGAGATCATCGCCTGCTTTCCGGTCTACCGAAGTTATATGACGGCGGGCTCACAGGAGGTCACGGATCGGGATCGGGCCTATATCCGGCTGGCAGCGTTGAAGGCTAAGCGGCGCCACCCTGCGTTGAGCAGGCTTGTATTCGACTTTATCCGGGATCTTCTCTTGCAGAGTGCGCTTGATCGGCCTGACGATGCCGAACAGGAGAGGGTCCGGTTTATGATGAAATTTCAACAGACAACAAGTCCGATCACCGCCAAAGGAATTGAGGACACCGCCTTCTATATTTACAATCGCCTGGTTTCCCTGAATGAGGTGGGTGGAGATCCGGAGCAGTTTGGGATAGCGGTGTCTTCTTTCCATGGCGTGATGCGAGAGCGTCACACGTCGTGGCCGCATACGCTGTCTGCCACCTCTACGCACGACACCAAGCGCAGCGAGGACATCCGGGCACGAATCAATGTCCTGTCGGAAATGCCTGGTGCTTGGAGAAGTCGCGTGAGGCTTTGGAGCAGACTGAACAAGAAATATAAGGCGGTGCTGGACGGACAGCCTGCTCCCGATCGCAACGAGGAATACCTGCTGTACCAGACGTTGATCGGAACCTGGCCACTTGAGCCGCTCGATGACGGGGCTTATCGTGTGTTCTGCGATCGGATCGAGGCCTACATGGACAAGGCGCTGCATGAGGCCAAGCTTCATACGAGCTGGCTGAACCCGAATCATCACTATACGGGAGCCGTGAGGAAATTCATCGAAGCGATCCTTGACCGGACACGCCCGAACCCGTTCCTGCAGGACATGGCGACCTTGATCCAGGACATGATCGTGCCGGTTGGTCTCTCCAACGCCCTCTCGCAGACATTAATCAAAATCATGGCGCCGGGGATCCCTGACTTCTATCAGGGGACAGAACTCTGGGATTTCAGCCTTGTGGATCCCGACAACCGCCGGCCGGTCGACTATGCACGCCGCATGCAAGTGATGACCGAGTTGCAAGAAGCCTGTCGGCAAGCCGGCAATGATCGGCGGGTGCTCGCCAGGCAGTTGCGGGAGACCTGCCGGGACGGCCGCATTAAGCTGTACGTGATCATGACGGGGCTGAACTTCCGACGGGCGCATGCGTCCCTGTTTCTGCACGGGGCCTATCTTCCGCTGGACTGTTACGGAGATAAGAAGGATCATCTCTGTGCCTTTGCTCGGCTGCATGACCAGCAGGCCGTGATCACTGTGGTTCCCCGTCTCCTCGTGGGCCTAGGAATGGATAGGGGACCCGACGTCTGGAGAAACACGACGATGGTCCTTCCACCGGAACTGTCCGCCCCCTCTTACCGGAACCTTTTCACGGGCGAGGTGCTGACCCCGGCGGTGACCGCCGGGGGGCGGAGTCTCTGCCCCGCCGATGTGTTTCAGGATTTTCCGCTCGGTCTCCTGGGGTGCATTCCATGAGTCCACCGTCCCTCGATGACCACCGCGACTGGCTGGGCGGTGAAGCGCTTGTGAGACACCATGGTAGACGTCGACTTTCTTTTTACAATGGAGGGCTGCGCCATGCGCTGACCCTCGGCCTCGTCTTTCTCGCGGGCCTGACGATCGGGGCAAGCGCGGTTATACTCTGGCAGCCATCTCGCCATACTGTACGCAAGACGCCATGACCTTTTCCCTCTCGCCGGAAGCAGAGGCGCGGTGAAGCGGAACGGGAGCATGCTGCGACTGTCTTTTGCTGTTTACGCCTGCATTGCTTGGCTCCTCATTGGCGGCTGCGTCCCCGGTTCTTCAATGGAGGAGGACGGCCGCGTCACGATCGTTTTTAAGCACGGTAAGGTGTTTGGTGATCCCCGCCCGCTGGAGCGGATGCTGCGGCGGTTCGAGGAAATGCACCCCGCCATTCAGGTACGGGATGAGCCGCTTCCCCCGTCGACGGATCAGCAGCATCAGATTTATGCGATCAATCTGGAGGGGGGCGGCGAGGGATTGGACGTGCTGGCAATGGATGTGATCTGGGTCCCGGAATTCTCCCGAGCTGGATGGATCCGGCCTTTGGATGAGTATTTCAGCTCGGGAGCCCAGGCGCTCTTCCTTCCCAATACCATCCAGGCAGCGACGTATCAGGGCCGCGTGTGGTCCGTACCCTGGAATATTGATGCGGGAGTCCTCTTTTACCGGAAAGACTTGCTCGAGAAACACGCACGACCGCCGCCGTCCACGTGGGGCGAGATGCTGGATACCATCCGGATTGTGCTTGCCGGCGAAGCCGACACCGGGCTCTATGGCTTTATTTGGCAAGGCCGCCAATACGAGGGGCTGATCTGCAATGCGTTGGAGTTCATCTGGGGCAATGGGGGAGAGGTTTTAGCAGCGGACGCACGCCACGCCACACTCACCATGCCGGCGACCCGTGACGCGCTGAGCTTCATGCGAGACCTCATCCACCGGTACCACGTCTCGCCCGAGTTGATCCTGACCGCCGATGAAGAGACAAGCCGGCATCTCTTCGGGACCGGGCGTGCGGTCTTTACGCGAAATTGGCCTTACGCCTGGACACTCTTTGAACGGGAGGGCTCGCCAGTGCGTGGGAAAATGGGGCTGGGGTCGCTGCCGACCTTTGATGGTCGCACGCCTGTCTCCACGCTGGGAGGATGGCATCTCGGAATCTCCCGCCACAGCAAGCATCCGGAAGCGGCCTGGCAGCTGATCGAATTCTTGACCAGCAGTGAGACCCAAAAGAGTATGACACTGGCAACCGGCATGCTGCCGACGCAATCCGCCCTGTACGACGACACGGAACTCCTTGCCGTACAGCCCATTCTTCGCAAGCTACGGCCGATTCTCGCCGCCGCGCGCCCGCGACCGGTCACGCCGTTCTATCCGATCGTGTCCCAAATTCTACAATCAGAATTTAGCGCCATTCTTGCTCAGCGTCGGCCTCCCCACATCGCGCTTCAGTCGGCACAGCGCCAACTTGAGCGCCTCCTCCGCCTGGATCCGTTATGAATAGTCGCGGAGACACTCGAACGGCTGTCGCGTTTCTTCTTCCCGCCCTGTCGGTGCTCGGCCTCGTGGCCCTTTACCCCATCCTGGCCTTGTTCAGGCTCAGCTTCCGCGAACGGATCCTGCCGTTCGGGATCGATGTCTTTGTCGGCCTGAATAATTATGTGACGCTTTTTCAAACGCCGCGGTTCTGGAACAGCGTGGCGGTCACCGCCTACTTTGCTGTCGTCTCGGTCACGCTTGAAGTCCTTTTGGGTTTGGGAATCGCGCTTCTGTTGGCGCGCAGCTTTCGAGGCGTGGGATGGATACGGGCCCTGATCCTACTGCCCTGGGCGATTCCCACTGTCGTGACTGCGAAGCTGTGGGACTGGATGTATCACCCCGATCTGGGTGTGCTGAACTTTCTGCTGGCGAAAGGTGGCCTACCTCCGGTGCACTGGCTCGCAACGCCCGCCACCGCCATCCATGCCGCCATTCTGGCGGATGTGTGGAAGATGACCCCTTTCGCGGTTATTCTTCTGTTGGCCGGCCTCGCGATGATTCCCGGAGATCTGTATCGCGCTGCCTCGCTTGACGGCGCCACTCGATGGCACATGTTCCGGCACATCACCATGCCGCTGCTCCGGCCCATGCTGCTCGTGGTCGTGCTCTTCCGCGTGATTGACGCCTTGCGCGTTTTCGATCTCCCGTACGTGCTGACCGGCGGCGGGCCGGCGGACGCCACCGAAACACTCTCCATCTATGCCTACAAAATGCTTTTCCAAACCTTCCAGTTCGGTTATGGTTCGGCGATCGGGGTTGTCATGTTTCTGCTCGTGGCGCTCGCGAGCATCTTCCAACTTTGGATCGGCCGGAATGATTTTCGAAGGCTCGTGGGACGCGCGCCATGAGCGAAATGACCGGACAGAGTGGAAACCGCGTTATCCAGTCCGTCTTGCTGGCCTGTGTGCTCTGCTGGAGCGTGTTCCCAATCATCTGGCAAGGGGTGACTTCGATAAAGCCCGATGTGGAACTGATGTCGCTCCCGCCCTTCTTTCCCGCGCGCCCAACAATTGCTCACTATGCCGCGCTCTTTGAGGAGCATCCGTTTCAGCGGGTTCTGCTGAATAGCTTCGGGGTGGCCACCCTGACGGCACTCGCTTCACTGGCCCTTGCCGCGCCGGCGGCGTTCGCTCTCGCATGGCTGCCGGCTCGTGGCAAGCCGCTGATCCTCGGCATC
>Ga0184638_1000565_pt1 | contig 10477 bp, 13 predicted proteins | sample PLM31_50_b2_FD_133141 | JGI IMG/M metagenome (GOLD analysis project Ga0184638, IMG submission 133141) | Groundwater sediment microbial communities from an aquifer in East River, Colorado, USA - PLM3-1_50_b2 | ecosystem: Environmental > Terrestrial > Soil > Riparian zone | place: USA: East River... | reverse complement strand
GTCGGCCATGGCCGCGCGCAGCACGCCGGCCGAGGCGGCATCCACCGCGGCGCACGACGGCACCGCCGTGCGCGGCCAGAAGATCAGGATGTCCAGCTCGGGCGGCTGGTACAGGCACAGCTCCTCGCTCGCGTCGATCAGCTCCGCCCAGGCGCGGGCCGCCCGCAGCCCGGCGGCGACGACCGGCCCGAGCCCGTCACCGGCCTCCAGCGGCAGCGCCCGCAGGGTGAGCCAGAGGGCGCCGGCCGCGGCCCCGGCCCGCGAGCACTCCAGGCTGATCTCGCCCAGGTGCAGCTCCTCGGAGGTGAAATAGGTGTATGGCGAGTCGTGCCGGTACAGCCGGCCCACCGACGGGTCGCGGAACAGCACCGCCCCGCAGCCGTAGGGCTGCAGGCCGTGCTTGTGCGGGTCGACGACCACCGAGTCGCATGCGCCGACCGCCCGCAGCCGTGCCGCCGTGCCCGGGTCCAGCGGCCCGGGCCCCCCCGTCCCGCCTCCCGCCCAGGCCAGCAGCGTGAAGAAGCCGCCGTAGGCGGCGTCGACGTGCAGCCGGCAGCCGTAGCGGTCGCGGAGCGCCAACGCCTCGTCGACCGGGTCGACCGCGCCGGTGCCGGTGGTGCCGGCGGTCAGCACCACCGTGCCGACCCGGCCCGCGCGCAGCAGCTCCTCCAGCGCGTCGAGGTCCATCCGGCCGGCGGCGTCGGCCGGCACCGGCACGCTCTGCACCCCGAGAACCTCGCACATGCGACCATGGGTGTAGTGGGCGTCTTCGCTGTACGCCACCGCCCTGCCGGGGTGGAGCTGGCGGGCGACCCACAACGCCTCCAGGTTCGCGATGGTCCCGCTCGACGTGAGATGGCCGAGGGCGTCCGACGGCAGGTGGAACATGGCCGCCAGGTCGCGGACGACCTCCTTCTCCATCGCGCCCGTCGCCGGCCCGGCGTCCAAGGCGTGGTTGTTGGGGTTGATGGACATCGCGGCCAGGTACCCGGCCACCGCCACCGGGTGCGGCGGCTTCAGCATCTGCCCCGCGTAGCGGGGATGGAAGAACGGGTAGTTGTCCTGGAGGCGCTCGGTGTACTCCGACCACGCGGCCGCCAGCCGTCCGCCGTCGACCTCCAGCGCCGGGGCGGCCGGGTAGCGCTCCCAGCGGCCGCGGAAGCCCTCGGCGAACCCGGCGGCATCGTCCAGGTAGGCGCGCAGGTCCATGCGGTTCCGCGCGTTCCTCGCCATTCGCTGGCACCTCCGTGGCCGGATCGAGACGCGGACACGCTCGGACCGTGACCGCCCTGCTGCACGATGGCACGCGGCAAGGTCGCGTCGCACGTGACCGGCCGGCGGCACCAGGCGCGCGAGGGGGCGCCTGGTGCCGTCTACTTGGTCGGCTACGCCAGGTCATCACTCCGCGCTCCAGTGCCGTAGTTGGAGTTCCGCTGGATGCACGAGCCCGGCCTCCACGCCGAGTGCTTGGATGCCGTCAACACCACGAGTCCAACTGAGAGGCCGTCATGGCGCAGCAGCCGCCGGGAACCGACGAGCAGCCGCAGCAGCCACCGCAGGCGGCGCCGGGCTGTGCGCCGCCGCCCACGGCCAGCCAGGCCTGGTACAAGCGGCCGATCATCATGATCCCGCCGGTGCTGCTCGCCCTTGGCATCGCCGGATGGGTGGTGGGCGGCAACGGCGGCACCAACCCCTCCGCCACCAAGGCCCCCGCGACCCAGGCGCCGGCCGAGACGGCGCCGGCCGGTGGATCGACCAAGCCCTCAGCGACCAAGCGGCCGACCACCAAGCCGGGCGAATTACCGACCGCCCGGCTGGGCGGGACCATCGAGTTCGCGGACTCCTTGGGCAAGCACGCCGCCGACATCACCGTGGCGCGCAAGAAGGTAGCGACCGGCTCGTCGTCCGGGCGCTACGTCGGCCTGTTCGTACGGGTCAAGGCGTTCCAGGGCGGCATCTCGGTGCCCCGCTTCTCCGCCGTCGAACGCGGCAGGCGCTTCGACGCGACCTGCTGCACCCCCGGCTTCAAGCCGGAGCTGAGGGTCGCTTCGACCCTGCACAAGGGCGAAACCGCAGAGGGCTGGGTCATCTTCAAGCTTCCCAAGTCGAACGGCAGGCTGGTCATGCAGCCGCTCGCCTCCAGCAACGGCCAAGCCTTCTGGGTGTTCTAAGCGGGATTCCAGAAGTTCTGCGCGTAACTGGCGATGAGCGGGCCCGAACTGGCCTGTGACGCGGCCCTCGCCGGGGGTTGGATCGAGGGGTGATGGCGATTCTTGAAAATCACCAGTCCTGCTCTTCGTTCGCCACTCGGTTGAGAAACAAACGAAGGGTCGGGGCCGGCCCAGCTGATGGAGGCGCTGGTGGCCGAGCGCCGCCCCGACCGGCCGGTACCGCCGATGGCCGGCACCGCCGCGATCGGGGCGGTTGTGCGTCTGCCGGCCGCCGCCATCGAGGAGGGCCGGGGCCTGTCCTCGATGAGCGGCGTCCTGGCCGGCACCGCCTAGCGTCTGCTGCCGGCCTGACGGCCCGGTCTCACTTCAGGTGCCGGGCGAAGAACCGGTCCCCGTCCTCCACCTCGAACCACGGGGTGCCGACGTGCCCGCCCATATTGGCGTGCAGCGTCTTCTCCTTGCTGCCGAAGGCGTCGAACAGGTCCAGGGCCCGTTGCCGGGGGTTCCCTTCGTCGTCCCACTGCAGCAGGAACAGCAGCGGAATGGTGACCTGCCGGGCCTCCTCGCGCTGGGCGCGGGGCACGAAACCCCCGGCGAAGAAACCGGCGGCCGCGATGCGCGGCTCGACCACCGCCAGCCGAATGCCGACGGCGGTCCACCCCGAGTACCCGACCGGGCTGCCGATCTCGGGCAGCGAAAGGAGGGCGTCCAGGGTGGTCCGCCATTCCGGGACCGCCTTTTCGACCAGCGGGCCGACGAAGGACTCGAAGATCTCGTCGACCGGCTCACCGGCCTGCATCGCCCGGCGGAGGTCGGCGCGGGCCTGCTCGTCGACGGCGGAACGGGGCCGGTCACCGCACCCGGGGGCGTCGATGGCGGCCACCGCGTAGCCGTACGCCGCGGATTGCCGGGCCCGGGCCACCAGCCGGGATTCCCCCTTGGGCAGGCCGTTGTTGTGGGCCATCAGGATCAGCGGAGCCGGTGCGGATCCAGGCGTCCACAGGGTGCCGGGGATCTCGCCGAGAGTGAATTCGCGCTCGAGGACGCCGTCGTCGAGGCGCTGTTCAGAAGTGAAGTGCATGGTCGTGCCTTTCGGGAGTGCGCTGGAACGGCGCTCCCGGACGACCTATCGCCCGACCGTGACCCCGGAGGGGAGCACCCATGTCGATACTGCGTTCACGGGTACCACCTCCTCGTTCTTTCGCACGGCCTCTGGGAGATTAACAGCGGTCGCCGTGGTCCGCCAAACGGGTTTTGCGGAGGCTCCGTGGCCGCCGGATGCCACGGTGTCCTGGGCGGACGGCACTGGGGAGGGGCCGCCCGATAACCGGCCGCGATCAGGGACGGGGCGGGTCGTCCAGAGTGAGCGGAGTTCATTGCGGAGCGACGCCGAAGGCGCCCTTGACCGGCCGTGGGGACATCGCAGGGCCCCGGCGTTCTCTCGGAATGTCCGTTCATGCGGGGGTGATCCCGAGGGTCGCCAGGGGCCGGGCGGGGTCGCGGGCGTGGTGACGTAGGGCGGCGGCGAGGTTGACCGGCCCCGCCCGGCCGAGCACCCCGATCGCGAGGTTGCGCAAGGTCGCCATGACCTGCGGGGCGGTCCCGGTGCGGAGCTGGGAGGCGTCCTCGGCGTAGGTGGTGTCGCGGACGTGATGCAACGCCTCGATGGCCCAGTGCCCGCGGATGAGGTCGGCGAGGCGGGCGGGGCTGGCGTGGGCGAACGGCAGGCTTGTGATGGCGTAGACGACCACCGTCCGCCAGCGGCGGGGGTTGGCCTGCAGGTTCTGTACCAGCGGGGGTCGGCCGGAGGCGACGAGCATCACCGGCAGCGGCGGCTCGTCCTCGTCCTGGGCTTGGACGAGCGCGCCGAGCAGCGCCCCAAGCGGGTAGTGGTTCTGGCGCGGCTGGTCGTGCAGTGTGTGCGCCTCGTCGTAGAGGAACGCGACCCCGCGGTCGGCCTTCGCCGCTAGGCGCCCGACGTGGATCAGCGCCTTTGCGACGCGATCCTCGAGCAGCGAGGAACTGCGAGCCAGGAGGTCAGCGGGCCGGCCGAGACCCCGACGATCCCGCCGATCCCGCCGGCCCACGTCCTCCCGCCGGAGAACGCGGCCGAGATCGTGCTCAAGCACGGCAACGAGCTGCTCTAGCGCCCAGGCTGTATAGTGCACCGATGGGTGCACTATTGCCAACGCTCGACGCGACCTTCTTCGCGCTCTCGAACGCCACGCGGCGGGGCGTCCTCGAGCGCCTGGCCCGCGGCCCCGCGACGCTGAGCCAGCTCGCGCGGCCGTCGGGCCTGACGCTCAACGGGATCAAGAAGCACGTCGGGATCCTGGAGCTCGCCGGCCTCGTCGAGACCGAGAAGGTGGGCCGGGCGCGCGAGTGCCGGCTCGGCCCGGCCACGACGCTCGGCGAGGCGGGCGAGTGGATCGAGGCCCACCGCCGCGCCTGGGAGGGCCGGCTGGACCGCTTCGAGCGCTTCGTGGAGCGCTCGGGGTGACCCGCGAACTCCGCTACGAGCGCCTGATCCAGGCGTCGCCGGCGCGCGTGTTCGACCTGTTCACGAGCCCGGCAGGCCAGCGTGAGTTCTACGGCAACGACGCGCCAGGCTGGGTCGTCGACTCGCGCTGCGAGCTGCACGTCGGCGGCGCCTGGGAGATCGCCTTCGGCCCATCGCCGGGCGAGCTCTACCGGCACCGGCACGTGTTCGAGGCGATCGAGCGCCCCCGCCACCTGCTGCTGGCCACGACCGAGACCCGCCTCGACGGGTCGAAGCTCGCCTTCAGCACCGAGTTCACCTTCGCGCCCCGAGACGGGGCGACCCTGATGACCATGGTCCAGTGGGGCTTCCCGTCCGACGAGCTGCGCGACGAGCACGGCCGCGGTCTGCCGCACGCGTTCGACCGGCTGGCACGGGCGCTGTAGGCCCGAGGAAGGAGACCGCATGGCGAAGTCCGTCCTGTACATGTCGATGTCGCTCGACGGGTTCATCACCGGCCCGGACGACGGCCCGGGCAACGGGCTCGGGACCGGCGGCCACCGCCTGCACGAGTGGCTCGGCGAGCCCGTCTCCGAGCTGCCGCACTTCGACCCGCCAGGGCTGAGCGGGCAGGTGTTCGCCGAGCTGATGGCGACGGGTGCGGTCGTCGTCGGCCGCAAGACGTTCGACTACGCCGGTCACTGGGGCGGCGACCACCACGGCGTGCCGATCTTCGTGCCCACGCGCGGCACCCCGCCGGAACCAGAGAGCGGCTGGGTCCACTACGTGCCCGACGCCGCGACCGCGATGCGCGAGGCCAAGGCGGCCGCCGGCGACCAGGACGTGATGGTGCACGGCGCCGGCCTCGCGCAGTCGCTGCTGCGCGAGGGCCTGCTCGACGAGCTGGAGATCCACCTGATCCCGGTCGTGCTCGGCGACGGGCGGCGGCTGTTCGGCGCAGACCGCATCGAGCTCGAGCTGACGCGCGTGCTCGACGCGCCCGACGTCACGCACCTGCGCTACCAGGTGGCGTCATGAGCGGCCGTAGCCTGATCCTGCCGATGTCGGTCTCGATGGACGGCTTCGCCGGCCGCCCCGACGGGACGATCGACTGCCGTCGACCCCTGACGAAAAAGGAGCGTGCACACGTGGACCTCGAAGCGAGCGGACGGAGCATCGTCGACGACAACCTCTACATGGTCCTCGCGACCGCCGACGCGGACGGGCGGCCGTGGGCCTCGCCGGTGTACTTCGCGTCCGAGGACTACACGGAGCTCTATTGGGTCTCGTCGCCGGAGGTGACGCACTCGCGCAACCTCGCCGCGAGGTCCGAGCTGAGCATCGTCGTGTTCGACTCCCAGGCGCCGATCAGCACCGGCCAGGCCGTCTACATGTCGGCGGTCGCCGGGCAGGTCACAGGCGCCGAGCTGGAACGGGGCATCGCGATCTTCTCGCGCCGGGCGCTGGCACACGGCGGGCGGGAATGGACGGTGGCGGACGTGAGCGAGCCCGCGCCGCTGCGGCTCTATCGCGCGACGGTGTCCGCGCACTTCATGCTCGACAAGAGCGGCGAGGGGCCGCGGTACGACCACCGCACGCCGGTGCAGCTCACGCGCGCCGGCTGAGCGGGATCTCGGCGTGCAGCCGGGTGCCCTCGCCCGGCGGGCTGTCGAGCGGGAGCGTGCCGTCGAGCGCGGCGATGCGGTCGGCCAGGCCGCGCAGCCCCGCTGACCCCGAGCACCGGCCGCGACCACGGCGACCAACGCCATCGGCTCACGTTCCGTCTTGAGGATTCGTTCAATAGGAGGAGTCTCGATGTCCAAGGTGTGGTTCGTGACGGGAAGTTCGCGCGGTCTGGGTCGCGCGCTCGTCGAGCTCGCGCTCGAAGCGGGTGAACGCGTGGCGGCGACGGCGCGTAACCCTGAGCGGTTGCAGGACCTCCACGACAAGTACGGCGACGCGGTGCTTCTCCTGCGGCTCGACGTGACCGACTACGACGCGGCTGCGCGCGTGGTTGCTCAGGCCGAGGAGACGTTCGGTCGCATCGATGTCGTCGTCAACAACGCCGGGTATAGCGACCTGGGCTCGTTCGAGGACACGACGATCGACTCGTTCCGGACGCAGATCGATACCAACTTCTACGGTGTCGTGAACGTCTCCAAGGCAGTTGTGCCGGTCCTGCGCGAGCAGGGCAGCGGTCACATCTTCCAGGTCTCCTCGCTCAGCGTCCGCTTGTCCGCCCCGGGCCTGACCGCCTACCAGGCTGCGAAATGGGCCGTCGCCGGGTTCTCCAGCGGTCTCGCCCAAGAGATCGCTCCGTTCGGGGTGAAGGTCACCGTTCTCGAGCCGGGCGGCATGCGCACCGACTGGGCTGGCTCGTCGATGACGATCCCAGAGCCCAGCCTGCCGTACCAGCCGACGATCGGAGCGTTCGCCGAGCTGGTGCGCGCCGGCTCTGGTAACGAGGCGAACAACGCGCGTCGTGTCGCCCAAGTGGTGCGCGACCTTGCCGGCCGCGACGATGCACCCGTGCGTCTGCTGCTCGGCGCCGACGCTGTGCCGATGGCGCAGCAGGCCGCGCAGGAGCTCGCCGCCAGCGACGAGGCCTGGCGAGAAGTCAGTCTGAGCGTCTCCTACGGGGCGCCTACGTGAACGCCGACGACCATCGCTCGCGCCCGGCGGCCGGGTGAGCACGAATCGCCTCGAATCGACAAGGATCCCGCGGGTCACGCTGCCTGCTGCGCTCACCCCCCAGGGCCCCGGCGTTCTCTCGGAATGTCCGTTCATGCGGGGGTGATCCCGAGGGTCGCCAGGGGCCGGGCGGGGTCGCGGGCGTGGTGACGTAGGGCGGCGGCGAGGTTGACCGGTGTGCAGCGCGTCGGCGGTGGCCACTGCGCCGGCGAGGTCGAGGCCGGCCAGCAGCGGCCGCACGCCCGGAACTTCGCCGGGGGCACCGTCGACCTCGCGTTGGGCCAGCACCGTGCGGGTGGTGTGGTCCATCGCGGCGAGCAGGTGGATCTGGCGGCCGTCGGGTGGGCGGCGGGCGCCGCGCAGGGTCTTGCCGTCGACCGCGACCGCCCGCCGGCGCCGCTGCCGCCGCTCACGCCGGTCACGGTCGGCCAGCCAGGCGCCGACCGCCACCGCCAGTGCCTGGTCGTCGAGGCGGCCCAGGGTGCGGCGGATGGTGGACTCGGCCGGGACCGTCCGCTGGCCGGTGAGCGCATCGCGGCGGGCGCCCAGCGCGGCGCGCACCATCGGGGGCGCGTCAGCGGCCCACTCGGCGATCGCGGCCATCGAGCGGGCGCCGGCCAGCACCGCGGCGGCGGCCAGCCCCAGGATGCAGGCCAGCGGGTGGCGGCACCCGGCAGGCCGCCTCGGGTCGGGGATGGTGGCCAGGTAGGCGAGCAGGTGGGGGCTCTCGGCGGGGCGGAGCGGGTCGGCGTCGCGCAGCGGCGCCAACCCTTGTGGGATCGGGGATGATGGCTCGGCAGGCACGGGCTTCCACCGTGGTCATGAGGCAAATGGGAACCGCATGATCTCGGACGTTCGTGCCTGCACCACACTATCGCCCTCTACCGCACGATCGGGCATATCGAGAGAACGCTTGCGACACGCGGAACTGTTCAGCTGCTGAGGACGCAAGCGGAACCTGGAGCGCCGGCAGCCTGGCGCCTCCACCGGGCCCATGCGCGAGCCGCTTGATGCCGTTCGGGACGCGCCGGAGAATGGCGGACGTGCCCGGGAACGAGATCGATGCGTACCTCGACGCCCTCGAGGAACCCAAGCGGAGCACGTTGGCGCGGCTCCGCGACACGATCATGGCGATCGTTCCCGACGCCGAGCAGTGCATCTCCTACGGCATGCCCGCGTTCCGGCTCCGGGGCAAGACCGTCGCCGGATTCGCCGCCTTCAAGAACCACCTCAGCTACCTGCCCCACAGCGGATCGGTGATTCCTCAGCTCGGCAAGGAGCTCGAGGGCTACACGTCTACCAGCGGGTCGCTGCACTTTCCGGTCGACCAGCCCCTTCCGGAGGCGCTGGTGAGGAAGCTGCTGGCCGTCCGGATGGCGGAGGCGTTCGGCGGCCGATAGCTGTCGGCTCCTATCCGGGGAGCGCTCCCGCCTCGCCCCGGGATCACCCCCGCATGAACGGATATTCCGAGAGAACGCCGGGGCCCTGGGGGACATCGTGCTGCGAGTGGGGAGACAAGGTGAGCAACTCTGCGGAACACCGTGAGTAGGGGTGTGATCTGCGACAACGACCAGATCCACCACGCCCGCATCGTCCGTGACTTCGTCGCCGCCCAGCCCGGGCTGCACCTGTGCTTCGGAGCCCGCTACAGCCCGCACGACAACCCCGCCGAACGGATCTGGGCCGCGCTCAAGACCTTCCTCGCCAACACCGCCGTCACCTGGCCCGGCCGCAAACGACAGATCCACGCGTTCTTCCGCAGCCGCTCACCCGACCAGAACCTGACCACCGCCGCACCCTGGACCAGCCCCTGGTTCCCCACCCGTTACCGACAAGACTTCTGGAAAGCCGCTTAGCCGTCGTCATCCGTCGCGGAAGGACAGGCCGCGTTCCTGGAGGGCATTGCGGAGCGCCCGCATCGCGTTCGGTCCCATGCCGTGCAGCTTCATGACATCGGACTCCTTCACCCTGGTGAGGTGCTCCAGGCGGGTGTAGCCGGCGCCGAGCAGCGCCCGTCGCGCCGGGGCGGCGAGCTTCGGCAGATCGGTTGCTTCGGCCCCCATCAGGTGCCTCCTCCCATCGACAACCCACGTACCTCCTCCGCCGAGAGGCGGAGCCCGGCCGCGGCCGTGTTCTCTTCCAGGTGCAGGATCGACGACGTGCCGGGGATCGGCAGCATCACCGACGATCGCTGCAGGAGCCAGGCGATGGCCACCTGGGCGGCGGTTGCGCCGTGGGCACCGGCCACCGCCTGGAGCTCGCTGGCAGCAGCCAGGGCGCCGGCACCGATCGGATACCACGGCAGGAACGCGATCCCGGCCTGGTCACACACCGCCAGCACGTCCTCCGATGCCCGGTCGCTGAGGTTGTAGCGGTTCTGGACCGAGACGATCTCCCCGACCGCCCTGGCGCGCTCCAGCTCCTCGACGCCGACGTTCGACACGCCGATCATGCGGACCTTGCCCTCGCCCTGCAGCTCCACCATCGCCCCCACCGACTCCTCGATCGGCACGGTGGGATCCAGCGTGTGGAGCTGCAGCAGGTCGATCCGCTCCAGCCGCAACAGCTCCAGGCTGCGTTCGCAGTGGCGCCGGATCGTCTCGGGGCGGCCATCAGCGGCCCACCTGCGGGAGCCGCGGGGCCCATATCCGCCCTTGGTCGCGACGATCAGATCCTTGGGGTACGGGTGCAGCGCCTCGGCGATCAGCCGCTCGCTGGTCTCGGGCCCGTAGGCATGCGCGGTGTCGATGAAGTTGACGCCGAGCTCGATCGCCCGTCGGAGCACGCGGTGCGCTTGCTGCGGGTCCTTCGGCTGCTCCCAGACCCCGGGCAGGCGCATGGCGCCGAACCCGAGGCGGCTGGCGGAGATCTCGCCGCCCAGCTCGATCCCCCCGGCCAGGCCGGCTGACATCGTCGGCTCCTTCACCGCCGGGGGCGGATGTTGTGGTTGAGGTGGAAGACGTTCTCGGGATCGTAGCGGTCCTTCAGCGCGGCCAGTCGCGCCAGCTTGTCCGCGCCGTAGGCGCGTTGGATGCCCGCCTGCCCCTCGTCGGCGAGGGCGTTGACGTAGACGCCGCTGGCGAACGGCTCGACGGCGCCGGCGTAGCGCCGCGCGGCCGACATCCGCGGCTGGTCC
>Ga0184638_1000561_pt1 | contig 10498 bp, 15 predicted proteins | sample PLM31_50_b2_FD_133141 | JGI IMG/M metagenome (GOLD analysis project Ga0184638, IMG submission 133141) | Groundwater sediment microbial communities from an aquifer in East River, Colorado, USA - PLM3-1_50_b2 | ecosystem: Environmental > Terrestrial > Soil > Riparian zone | place: USA: East River... | reverse complement strand
GCGTGAGCATCCTCACGTGTTTGTGCCAAACAGTTGATGTAGCGCGTCTTAGAAGACATGGCATTGGAGTGGCATATGGAGGCAGCGGAGGAGCTATGTCACCAATGCCCGTGGAGAACACACTGATGTCGCAGCGGCCGATGGAGAAGAGTCTCGCGGCTCCGGAGCGGCTCGATCTCGAGTCCCGCACCGGGTTCCGCCGCGCCGCCGGGGAGGTCCTGGAGCTGCTGGCCGAAGGGGCCGGCCGTCTGGTGATCGATCTCTCGGGCACGCGCTCGGTGGATAGCGCGGGTCTTGGCGCCCTGATGCTGATCCAGCGGAAGGCGGCCGAGCGCCGCCAGACGGTGTGCCTGCGTGGTGCCAACGAAGAACTGCGCTTCCTGCTTGTGCTGACCAAGTTGGACGACCTCTTCGAATTGGAGACCGGCGTCTCCTGACGTAGATTGGCGCGATGGCGCCGCGCAAGGTTCTTTTTGTCGAAGACGAAACCGCGCTGCAATACTCTTACGAGCGCTTCTTTGAAGGCAAGTACGCCATGGAATACGCGCCGAATGGCGCCGAAGCCATGCGCAAGCTCAACGCGTTCGAGCCTGACGTTCTCGTGCTCGACATGCGACTCCCCGATACCGATGGCATCGCGCTGCTGCAGCGCATCCGGGAAACGCGCCCCACGCTGCCGGTCGTCGTGACGACCGCGTACGTGAGCATGGAGCCGCTGATGGACGTGCTCGACCTGGGACACAGCCGCTACCTCGTCAAGCCGTACGAACTGAGCGAGCTCGCGGCTGCCATCGATGCTGCTGGCTGAGGGACTGCGGCACAGTTTCGGTTCGGTCAGGGCCCTCGACGACGTCTCCTTCAGCCTACGACCCGGCCAAACACTCGCGGTGTTCGGTCCGAACGGCGCAGGCAAGACGACCCTTCTCAAAGTTCTCGCCGGTCTGATTCAGCCGCAGCGCGGACGCGCGCACGTGGAAGGCGGGCGTCGCGCGGTCGGATGGATTGGTCATCAGCCGCAGCTCTACGCACAGCTCACGGTCAACGAGAACCTGTGGTTTTGGGCGTCGCTGTACGACGTACGACCGGCTCCTGATCTGCTGGCTCGTCTGGGACTCGAGGAACACGCCGAGCGGCCGGTGCGCGCGTTGTCACGCGGCCTGGTGCAGCGCGTGTCGATCGCGCGCGCTCTCGTCCACGACCCGCGCGTCCTGCTGCTCGACGAGCCGTTCACGGGGCTCGACCGGATCGCCAGTGAATCGTTCAGTCGCCTGCTCGCGCAGCACGCCGCCGCCGGGCGGGCAACGGTACTCGTCACGCACAACGTCGAAGAAGGCACGGAGCTGGCGACGGACGTCGCATTCATGCGCGCCGGCCGTTTCGTGCACCTCGCCCCGCGCGCCGGTCGCGGGGCGGCCGAAGTAGGGGAGGCGTATCGCAATGCCGTGGTCTAACGGCATTCGGCATGCCTGGCTCGTCGCGCGGAAGGACCTGCTCGTAGAGTTCCGCTCACGGACGGCGATCCTCTCCGCGCTGGCCTTCGTCATTCTCGTACTGCTCGCTTTCAATTTCAGCCGCGATCCCACGGCGGTCCCGGCCTTTGTGCTCGCGCCCAGCATTCTGTGGGTAACGCTCACCTTCGCTTCGATGCTCGCGCTGAATCGCGCGTTCCAGCTCGAGCTCGAGAACCAGGCGTTCGACGGTCTGCTGCTCGCGCCGATCAGCCGGGGCAGCATTTACGCCGGCAAGCTGCTCGCGAATCTGATTTTTGTCGCCACGATCGAGCTGATCGGCGTCCCATTGTTGGCGTTATTCTTCAACGTGCGCGTGTGGCCGGTCGTGGTACCGCTCGTCGCCATCATCGCGCTGGCGACGCTGGGATTTGTGGCCGTCGGCACGTTGTTCAGTGCGATGACGGTGCGCACGCGGTTCGCGGAGCTGCTGCTGCCGGTGTTGCTGCTGCCCTTCATGATCCCCCCGCTCATGTGGGCCGCATGGGCGACGGGGCCGCTGCTTGCGGGCCGACCCTTGAGCGAGATCGCGGGGTGGCTTAAGATGCTGGCCGCCTATGATATCGTCTTCGTCGTGATGGCGTCGCTGCTGTTTCCCGCCACGGTGAACGAATGAGGATGCTGCGCACGGGCCGCTGGATCACGGCGATCGCGCTCGCGCTGCTCGCCGGCGTCTACGTGCGGGCCCTCGTCTACACGCCCGTCGAACGCACCCAGGGACTCGCGCAGAAAATCTTCTATCTCCACGTTCCGGCGGCGATCTGGGCCGAAGCGGCGATGGTACTGGTTGGCCTGGCGAGCATCTTCTACCTGTTCCTGAAGGACCCGCGGCTCGACCGGTTTGCGGCGGCGTCGGCCGAAGCGGGCACCGTCTTCGCCGCCATCGTGCTCACCACCGGCCCGATCTGGGGAAAACCGATCTGGGGAACGTGGTGGTCGTGGGACGCGCGGCTGACGTTCACGCTCTTCCTCTTCCTTCTGTACGTCGGCTACTTGCTGCTGCGCGGCGCCGTCGCGGACCCCGCCAGCCGGGCCCGGTTCGCCGCCGTGGTGGGCATCTGCGGGATGTGCCTCGTGCCGTTCATCCATTTCAGCGTCTACATGTTCCGCACCCTGCACCCGATGCCCATTGTGCTGCAACCGGGCCCCCCGATGTTGCCGGGCACGATGCTGATCACCTGGCTCTTGTCGCTGGGCGTGTTCACGCTGCTCTATGTGGGCTTCGTCGTGCAACGGTATGCGCTGAGCTATCTGAACGAGCAGCTCGAAGCGGCGGGAGAAGGGCTCTGACATGACTGAGACTGTGCCACAGAACGCCGGCTACATGATCGCGGCCTACATCGTGACCGGCGTGATTCTCATCGGCTACGCGCTGTCACTCTACCTGCGCGCGCGTCGCAGCCTTCGCGCGTAGCTCCGCGCGCGCTTCGGGCAGGCGATCGTGCCCGTCCGGAACCTGTGTCGCCCAGAGATTGAGCGCCTCGTCGGCGGCACCATGATCACCGGCATCGTATAGCGCCTGGGCGTTGTGCCACAGCGCCGTCGCGCCACCTCCGGCTGCATACGCGCGCGCGAAGCGGGCGGCGGCTTCCGGGAAGCGTCCCATCCGTTGATACAGCGTGCCCGCGGCCATCGCCGCGTCGGCGCGCTCCTCCAGCGCGAGCGCTTGCTCGAATGCGCCGAGCGCCTCGTCTTGACGAAACACCATCTGCAGCGCTTCCCCGAGCAGCATCCAGGCGTCCGCATGATCGGGAAACCGGACACTGGCCGTGCGCGCGGCTTCGACGGCGCCCCAGCGATCCTCCACCGCCCGGGACAGGTGGACGAGTGCCGGGTACGTATCGGAGAATCCGGGCGAGACCCGGCATCCCAGGCGCAGCCACGCGAGCGCACGCCGCGGGGCATCCCGTTGGCAGGCGGCGGCGCGGCGCGCGCAGAAGCGCCCGAGTGCGGCGCGAAATGAGCGGAGCATTGCTTGATAATGGGTTGTGCCACGGTGAGATTGCAACGCCTCATGTCGACTTTGCAGGGGCGCCGCATCGTGGTGACCCGGGCGCGTGAGCAAGCCGGTGACCTGGTGCGCGCGCTCGAGACCCTGGGCGCCGAAGCGGTGCTGGCGCCCGTCATTCGCATTCAACCGCTCGAGAACCTTGGCGCGCTGCGCGCCGCGCTGACCGGCCTGTCCGCCTACCGCTGGGTCGTCTTCACCAGCCAAAACGCCGTGCAAATCGTGCTCGATCGTCTCGTGGCGTGGGGACTGACGCCGCGCGTGTTCGCGTCCACCTGGATTGCCGCGATCGGGAGCTCGACGGCCGACATGCTCAAACAGCGCGGCTTGATCCCGGCGCTGGTACCCGACGAGTTTGTGGCGGAAGCGTTGGTGGAGGCCCTCGATCAACGGAGCGACGGATTGTTGGCAGGCTCGCGCGTGCTGATCCCGAGCGCCGAGGATGCCCGGGACGTCCTGGCTGTAGGACTGCGCCGGCTCGGGGCAACGGTCGAGAACATCCCTGTCTATCGCACGGTGCCCGTCGACGCGGACTTCGGTGAGCTGGTATCGGATATCATTGGACGCCGGATCGACGCCGTGACGTTCACCTCGTCCTCGACGGTGCGCAGCTTCGTGCAACTGGTGGGCCAGGAAACCGCGACGTCCGGCCGCTTCGTCACGGCTACCATCGGCCCCATCACGGCGCGTACGGCGCGCGAGCTCGGACTGCGCGATATCATCGAAGCATTGCCACATACGGTACCGGGTCTGGTAGAGTCGCTCGTGCGAAGGTTCGCGTGAAGCTCGGCACACGCGGGAGCCAGCTCGCGCGGTGGCAGGCGGAATGGGTCCGGGCCCGTCTTGCGGAGAACGGCGTTGCGGCCGAGCTCGTGGTGATCAAGACGCGCGGTGACGCCGATGTGGACAGGCCGTTGCACGAGCTTGAAGGCAAGGGGTTTTTTACGAAGGAGATCGAGGACGCGCTGCTCGACGGGCGCATCGACGTCGCGGTGCACTCACTGAAAGACCTGCCCACCAGCCTCCCTCCGGGTCTCGCGCTCGGCGCCGTCCCCGTCCGTCACGATCCGCGGGAGGCACTGGTCAGTGGCGGGTCGCTACTCGATCTCGCGCCCGGAACGCGCGTCGGCACGTCGAGCCTGCGGCGCGTCGCGCAGCTGCGCTTTCTCCGTCCCGACGTGGAGGTGGTGCCGCTGCGCGGCAACGTCCCCACCCGGGTGCGCAAGGTTGAAGACCGGGACGGCCTCGACGCCGCGCTCCTCGCGATCGCGGGGCTCGAGCGGCTGGGTCTTGGAGGCAAAGGCTCGTTGGTCGATCCGTTCGACATCATGCCGGCTCCGGGTCAGGGCGCACTGGGCATCGAGATTCGCGCCGATGACAAGAAGACGGCGAAAGCGTTGCGGCCTCTGCACGACAGCGCGAGCGCGGTGGCGGTGAGCGCGGAGCGTGCGCTCCTCGCCGCGCTCGGCGGAGGCTGTCAGGCACCCGTCGCCGCCTGGGTGGATGGTGTGCGGTTGTACGGCCGGGTAACAGAACGCGACGGTGCCGTCCAGCTTACCGCTTCCGCCGATATCGACCCCACCCGCCCCGAGACCGCCGGCGAAGCTGTGGCGCGCTTGCTCGAAGGTGAGGGCGCGGCCAGCTTACTCGCCCGATGAGCTCCGCACAGTTCCCCATTCGTCGCATGCGACGGCTGCGCCGCACTCCCGCGCTGCGCCGCCTCGTTCAGGAAACGCACGTCGTGCCGTCACAATTGATCTGGCCCCTCTTCGTCGCGCACGGGGAAGGCATGCGCCGTCCCGTAGCGGCGATGCCGGGCGTCGCGCAGTTGTCGGTTGACGAGCTGGTGAAGGACGCCGAGCGCGCCGCGTCGCTGGGACTTGGCGGCATCATCCTGTTCGGCATTCCCGCGACGAAGGACGCGACGGGCTCGGAAGCCTACGACGAGCAGGGGATCGTGCAGCAGGCGATCCGCGCGGTGAAACGCGCGGTTCCGCAGCTGCTGGTGATCGGCGACGTCTGCCTCTGCGAGTACACCGATCATGGCCATTGCGGCGTGATCCGCGACGGCGACGTGGACAACGACTCGTCGGTCTACTTGCTCGGGAAAGTCGCGGTCATCCAGGCGCGCGCGGGCGTCGACCTCGTGGCGCCGAGCGACATGATGGACGGTCGTGTCGCCGGCATCCGCAAGGCACTCGACGCGGGCGGGTTCTCACACCTGCCGATCATGTCGTACGCCGCAAAGTTTGCGTCGGCGTTCTACGGACCGTTCCGCGAAGCCGCCGGCTCGACGCCGCAGTTCGGCGATCGCCAGAGTTATCAAATGGCCGCCGCGAACGGCGACGAAGCGATGAAGGAGATTCAGCTCGATCTCGACGAGGGCGCCGACATCGTGATGGTGAAGCCGGCCGGTCCGTGCCTCGACCTCATCCACAGGGCCAAGGAACGCTTTGGCTCGCCGCTCGGCGCGTATCAGGTGAGCGGCGAGTACGCGATGATCAAAGCCGCCGCTGAGCGCGGCATGTTGGACGAAGCGCGGGCAATGTGGGAATCGGTGACGGCTATTCGGCGAGCCGGCGCGGATATCATCCTGACCTACTTCGCGCCGGCTCTGGCCGAAGCACTAGGCTAGGTCCGTCGCGTCCCTCGGCAGTAACACGTACTTCCAGAGCACCGCCGCGGCCACCGCGCCGAACGCAGGGCCGATCCAGTACACGACCTGGCCGTGCCAATCCAGCGACACGAGGGCGGGTCCAAACGCGCGCGCGGGATTCATGACGCCGCCGGTCAGCGACCCGCCGACCAGTGCACACGTGAAGATCGACAGCCCAATACCGAACCCGCCGATTTTCGGAGCCAGCGGCGACACGGCCGTCCCGAAGACCGCGCTCACCAGGAAGAACGTGAACAGCGCTTCGAGCGAGATGGCCTGGAAAAGACCGAGTGCCCCCGAGATCTGAGGCGTGCCGAGCGATGCCACTCGTGCCGCGCCGCCCGGAAAGAACGCCTTGATGAGCAGCGCGCCGATGATCGCGCCGATGAGCTGCGCGGCGACGTAGAAGCCGAGCTTCCGGCCGTCGATCTTATTGGCGATCCAGAGGCCGAGGCTGACCGCTGGATTCAGGTGTCCGCCCGAAATCCCCATCGTCATGCTGATGAGCACGGCGATGCCGACGCCGTGAGCGAGGGCGATGCCGAGGGGACCCAGCGGCACGCCGCCCGCATTGGCGACGATGCTGCCGGCGCCGAAGAAGACGAACAGCGCTGTTCCGACGAGCTCGGCAACCGGCGCCCGAAGGGCTTGAGGATTCACGCGTATGCTCCGGAGAGTGAGGGCGGCGCCAATCTACCGGCCAGCCACGTCCGGCCGCAACACCAGTGCGGCGTTGATTCCTCCAAACCCGAATGAATTGGAAACGACAGCGGCGGGTGCAGCGGTGCGCCCCCCCCCGCCGACCGAGCCGGGCAGGCAATCGAGGTCACAACTCGGATCGGGCCGCTCGAGGTTGAGGGTCGGGGGCAGCCAGCCGCGAGCGAGCGCCAGCGCGCAGATGGCGGCTTCGATCGCGCCACTCGCACCGAGCGCGTGCCCGTAGTAGCCCTTCGTCCCGCTGACGGTCAGCCGATACGCGTGCTCACCGAAGACCTGCTTGATCGCCGATGTCTCGGTCGGGTCGTTGAGCGGCGTGGACGAGCCGTGGGCATTGATGTAGCCGACGTCGCTGGGGGCCACATCGCCGTCGGCGAGCGCGAGTCTCATCGCGCGCGCGGCCTGCCGGCCGTCGGGGCGCGGCGCGGTCATGTGGTAGGCGTCGTTGGTGTGCGCGTGCCCGACCACCTCGGCGTAGATCCTGGCGCCGCGCGCGAGGGCTCGGCTGCGTTCCTCGAGCACCAGCACGGCCGCGCCTTCGCCCATGACGAAGCCATCGCGGCTCGCATCGAAGGGGCGCGAGGCGCGGGCGGGATCGTCATTACGCGTGCTCATCGCCCGAATGATGCTGAAGGCCGCGAAGGTGAGCGGCGCGAGCGGCGCCTCCGATCCGCCGGCGAGCATCACGTCCGCGCGCCCATCGCGTACGACGTGGAACGCCTCGCCCACGGCGATCGTCCCCGACGCGCAGCTCATCGCGTTGGTCACATTGGGGCCGGTGAACCCGAATTCGATCGCGATGTTGCAGCTCGCCGCGCCGCAGAAGACCGCGAGCGCCAGTGACGGGTCGAGCCCGCGCGGGCCCTCGGCGAGATAGCGCGGCACCTGTGATTCGCCGAAAGCCACGCCCCCCAGCGCCGAGCCCATCATGGTGCCGATCTTGTCGGGATCCTCTTTCTGGGGCGTGATCTCCGCGTCAGCGAGCGCGAGTCGCGCGCTGGTCACGGCGAGCTGCGAAAAGCGATCCAGCCGCTTCGCACGCTTCGCATCGAGATGGTCCTGCGGCCGAAAGTCGGGAATCTCGGCGGCCATATGGCTGCGGAAGGGCGTCGGGTCGAAGCGCGTGATCGTACGCACCGCGGAGACTCGAGCCTCGAGCCCCTCCCACAGTCCGGCCGCCGCCGTTCCGATCGGTGTGACGGCCCCGATTCCCGTGATCACGACCCGACGTAAAGCGTTCATGGTGTCTCTCCCGCTTCGGTTGCCCGTTTGATTCCAGCGAGTGTTCGCGACGCGATTCCGCGGATGAAAACCGGACCGATCACGACGCTGGCCGCCAGCGGCCCGATGAGCGGCCAACTCGGCCCCTGCCACGTGTGCACGATCTCTACCTCCACCCCTTTTTCAGAACCTCCACCAACCTCCACCAACCTCCACACAACCTGCATTCCGCGCGTGATACCCCGCACGTGGCGGTAACGGATTTCGCCCGCGGGACGATCGATCGTCATCTGAGAGACCCACCACGTGGGATACTTGAGGAGACCGCCGCCGAATGGGCGCCAGGCGGCCATTTCCACCAGGCCGTCTTCCAGCACGTGGACCCAGCGATAGTGCGGCAGGATGGTGGGCCAACGAGCCACCACACTGGCCGCGGCGAAGACCTTGTCGAACGGGGCGTGAACACGAATCCGATCGACGGTGCGCATCAGGGGCTGAGTCCCGCGTACCCTCCTCTATAGTAGAGGAGCGGTCGCCGGTCCGTGGCGTCACCGCCCACCACCAGCCCGATGAAGACGGTATGGTCTCCACCCGGAACGGCGGTGCGCTTCTCGCACTCGATATGCGCGACGACGTCGTCGATCACGGCGATGCCCCGCTCATTCTCGCGGTAGCTCACACCGCGGAACCGGTCCTGCTCGTCGCCGGCAAAACGGCGGGACAACGCTTCCTGCTCGGACGACAGAATGTTGAGCACGAAGTGCGAGCCCTTCTCGAGCGCGGCATGCATGTCGTGCGCTTTGTCCACCGAGACAAGCACGAGCGGCGGATCAATCGAGACGGAGGCGATCGAGCTTGCCGTCATGCCGATGGGCTCTCCATTCGGAGTCCGGCTGGTCAGTACGGAGACGCCGGTGGCGAAGCGGCCGAGGAGTTGGCGGAACTGCGGCGGCTCGACGCCACCCCCCCGTGAGCTCACAGCACCAGCCCGGCGAGCACGCGGGGTGTCAGAGCGGCGCGCGCGGGAACGCAGTTGCCGGTGGCGCGGACGAGCAGGTCCGCGAGGTCCGGCCGTCGCGTCATGCGCCCGACGACGCGCTCGATCAGCGCCGGCCATCCTACCGCTACGCCGATCAAGCGCTCGAGCAGCCACTTGCCGGCGAACTCGCGGCGCCGCGCGCGCGCGTAGCGCGACAGGCTGGCGCCGGTCGCGAACGAATCGAGTATCGCCGCCGCGGCGAGCTCGGCGCCGCGCAACGAGCTGTAGATCCCCTGGCCGGTGAACGGATCGAAAAAGTCCGCGGCATCCCCGACGAGCAGAGCGCCGCCGCCTTTGGCCACCGGGCGGCGCGACCAGCGGGCGAACGGACCGGTGGCAAGGACGCGGCGCACCACGCGCCCCGCATCGAAGCGGCCGGCAACCCCCGGAAAGCGATTCAACTCTGCGAAGAAGTTGTCTCCGCGACGCGCCTCGGTCAGCGGCAGCACGAGGGCGACCGTCGTCACCCCGTCGCCGATCGGCCCGAGGCCCACGTACCCCGGCCGTCCCACCTGCATCTCGCCGAGGTCGTTCACGCCCTGTGCGCCGGCGACATGCGCGGTAAAGGCAATGCGGTGCGGTGGCGAGGTGAATACGCTGCCCATTCGCCGCGCGACGACCGAGCGCAGCCCATCAGCACCAACCACGACCCGCGCGCGATACGTTTCCCGTGCCATCACGCCAGCCACCGCTCCGGAGTCGTAAACCAGCTCCTCGACCTTGACGCCCTCGCGCACTTCCACGCCTGATGCCGCTGCGGCTTTCAAAAGGATCGTGTCGAATCGCGTGCGCGGCAGCGCGAAACTGAACGTCTCGAACCGCCCGACGACGCTCGCGCCACTCGGCGCAACCACCTTCATGCCCGTCAATTGGGCCGGCGCGGCCGCTTCCACGGCGGCCAGAACATCCTGCCCCAGGCGTCCGAGGACGCGGGTGGATTCTGGGCTCAGGTACTCGGAGCAGGGCTTTTCGCGCGGGAACCGGGCGCGATCGAGCAGCAACACCCGCGCGCCGGCGCGCCCGAGCAGCAGTGCGGTCGCCGACCCAGCAGGGCCGGCACCGACGACGATCGCATCCCAGCGCGCGCTCACGCGATGAGTGCTGCGCATACGGCTCCGGTCAGCGTAGCCGCCAGATTCACGGCGTCGTTGTTCATCCACCGGACCTTTCCTTGTACTGTCGCGCCGAGCAGCGAGTCCACCGTCATGCCAGCGACTCCCGCCGCTGCGATGGCCAGCAGACTTCGCTGCCCAAGGAGGAAGGACAGCCCCGCAATAAACCAGGCACCGGCGATCGCACCGGCCGTGCCCAGCAGCGTGATACCCCCGTCTGTCCCCGCGGGGACGGGC
>Ga0184638_1000559_pt1 | contig 10535 bp, 9 predicted proteins | sample PLM31_50_b2_FD_133141 | JGI IMG/M metagenome (GOLD analysis project Ga0184638, IMG submission 133141) | Groundwater sediment microbial communities from an aquifer in East River, Colorado, USA - PLM3-1_50_b2 | ecosystem: Environmental > Terrestrial > Soil > Riparian zone | place: USA: East River... | reverse complement strand
GAGTGCCGCGCGCGCGTCGGCATTGGAGTCGAAGCCGACGACCTCCGCGCCGCCGCGCGCGAGGCGCCGCGCCATGTTGGCGCCCATGCGCCCCAATCCCACCATGCCGATCTGCAGGCTCACAAAGCTCTCGCCGGTTTGGTTTCAATACCCCGATGCCAACCCTGTCCCCCTTCTAGGATCGTTGGCACCGTAGAAGCGTTCTTTGCCGCGTGGCTTGCCGTTAAGCGACGGCGCGCCGACCAGAATGCCCGCAGCGTGGCCGGCGGGCTGCGGGTCGCCCAGCTTGTGGCCCATGTCGACCAGGATCTTGCGTGTATCGGGGCTCAACGCAAAGGTGTCGGTATTGGTCGTCTCCGGCAGCCACTGCTGATGGAAGCGCGGCGCGTCGATCGCCTCCTGGATGTTCATGCCGTAATCGACTACGTTCAGAATGCAGTGCACGACCACGGTAATAATGCGGCTGCCGCCCGGCGTGCCGATCACCATGACCGGCTTGCCATCGCGGGAAACGATGGTCGGACTCATGGAGCTCAACGGCCGCTTGCCTGGCGTGATCGAGTTGGCCTGGCCCTGTACCAGTCCGTACAAGTTCGGCACGCCGAGCTTGGCGGTAAAGTCGTCCATCTCGTCGTTCAGGAGAATGCCGGTCTTCGCCGCAGTCACTTTCGCGCCGAACCAGTCGTTCAAGGTATAGGTCACCGCCACCGCATTGCCTTGACTGTCGACGATCGAATAGTGTGTGGTGTTGGTGCCTTCGTGTGGGGGGACACCCGGCTTCAAGTCGCGCGAAACGCCGGCCTTGGTCGGGTCGATGACTGCACGGACTTTCTCGGCGTAGCCCTTGTCCAGCAAACGATCAAGCGGGTTCTTCACGAAGTCCGGATCGCCCAGGTAACTGTTGCGATCGACGTACGCATGGCGCATGGCTTCGATTTGATAGTGGACGGCCTGCGCAGAACGAAAACCCAGATCCTTGAGCGGATAACCCTCGAGGATATTGAGGATCTCGCATATCACCACGCCGCCCGAGCTGGGCGGCGGCGCCGACACGATGTGATAGCCGCGGTAGTCGCATTCGACAGGCGCCAACTCGCGCACTTTGTATTCCTGCAAATCCGCCTTGGTGATGATGCCCTTGCCCGCGACACTCGAGGCCGCGATCGCGTCGGCGATCGAGCCTTGGTAGAACGCAGCGGGGCCACGCTGCGCAATCAGGCGCAGTGTTTTCGCCAGGTCCTTCTGCACCAGCCGATCCCCAGCCTTGTAGGGCTGGCCCTTGTTCAGGAAGATAGCCGCGGTCGCCGGGTCGTCGCGAAAGTCATCGGTCGCCGTGGCGAACAATGCGATGTCGCCTTCGTCGAGCACGAAGCCACGCTCGGCAAAACCAATGGCCGCTGCGATCAACGTGCCGCGCGAACGCGTGCCGTACTTTTCCCGAGCGTATTCGAGCCCGGCTACGCTGCCCGGTACGCCTACGGCCAGGTGCCCCTTAGTGCTCGCACCCTTGATGACATTGCCCGCACTATCGAGGTACATGTTGGGCGTGGCCGCGAGCGGCGCCTTTTCGCGAAAGTCGAGAAACGTCTTACGCCCATCGGCCAACTGGATGGTCATGAAGCCACCGCCCCCCAAATTGCCTGCGGCGGGGTAGACCACGGCCATCGCATAACCCACGGCGACCGCTGCATCGATTGCGTTGCCACCGCGCTTGAGCACATCGACGCCGACCCTGGTGGCAAGTTGATGCGCCGTGACCACCATGCCATGTTCGCCGCCAACGGGTGCGACTGACGCGGCGTGCACCGTGGTGCAGACAATTGCCGCAACCGCGACGATCAAGCGGCGTGAAACAAAAAAATGTCGCGTCATGGAAGAATCCTCCTGAACTCGATAGATCGGCATCGCGATGTAGGCCGATGGTTCATGTCAACCGCGCGATCGCGGTCCGCAGCAAGCCGTGATCTGGATTGTGCCGCTGATAACAATTGCTCACAAGGTCTACCGGAAAGCTGCCAACATGCGCCTCCTGGGTATCGAGCTCGCGTCGATAACATGTCGATTGGGTCGATCCACGGAAATCACCTCAAGCTACGAATAGCTCTTCCGCTCGACCACGATGCGTAGAGCGCTGCGCCGATGATCAAGACGGCACCGGCCAGCGTTCTCGCCGGCGGTATTTCGCCGAGCAGCAGGAGCGCCAGCGCGATGCCGTACACGGGCTCCAGCGCGGCGACGACGCTCGCGGTGTGCGCGGATAGCGCACGCAGGCTGCGGATGAACAGCGTATGCGCGAGTGCGGTGCACACGACCCCGAGCACGACGAGGAGCAGGATCGCGCGCGTATCCGGAACCACCGCCGTGAGTGCAACTAGCGGGAGCAGGCACGCCGCGGCGCAGGCGTTTTGCCAGAACGCGATGGCTCCCGCCGAATGTCGCGCCGAGAGCGCGCGGTTGGCGACCGCGAGTAACGCGAACGTAAAGCCCGAGACGATGCCCCACGAGAGTCCCTGGACGACGCGATTTTCCCAGCGGAATTCGGGCACGACGAGCAACAATCCGCCGGTGACCACGGCGGCGGTCACCCATTCGACGAAGCGCAGCCGGCGCTGGCGCAGGGCCGATTCGAGGAGCAGCACAAACAGCGGAAAGCTGGCGAAGCCGAGCAACCCGACGGCGACGCCGGCCGTCTGGATCGCGTGGAAGAACGCGACCCAATGCAGCGCCAGTACCGCCCCGGAGGCGGCGAGCGTCCATTCGAAGCGGCTGCGCGCTTCTCCGCGCTCGCCTGAAAGCGGAAACAAGAGAGCCAGCGCAATGGCCGCGACCGCCGCGCGGCCGAAGACGATCGTCACCGGCGGCAACGGCAGCCACTTGCCGAACAAGCCCGCGAACCCGAACAGCAACACCGCGAGATGCAGCGCGGCGAGCGCGCGCGAACGCTGTGACGCGGAGACGATGGAACGATCGGGCATCGAGCGCCATTGTGCCATCGCGATCGCTTTTGCCCGGGTTACAATTGCGCTTACCGCTGCGGCGGCCGCGCCGCCCGCCGAGGAAGATCCTGGGGGAAAAGTCCATGCCGAAAGACCTGCCCGCGAAGAAGGTGCTCGACGCCGTGCGCAACGCCCCCGGCAACCGCGTCAAGGTCGCCGTGTCGGACATCGACGGCGTGCTGCGGGGCAAGTACCTTCACAAGGACAAGTTCTTTTCCGCGGCAGAGGGCGGGTTCGGCTTCTGCGACGTCGTGTTCGGCTGGGACATGAACGACCAGTGCTACGACAACACGATGCTGACCGGCTGGCACAAGGGCTTCCCCGATGCGGTTGCCAGGATCGATCTCGGCACGCATCGCACCGTCCCCTGGGACGAAGGCGTGCCGTTTTTCCTCGGCGACTTCGTCATGCAGCAAGGCGGCAAGGAAGTCCCGCATCCGATCTGCCCGCGCCAGCTCCTGAAGCGCGTGCTCAAGCGTGCGGAGAAGCTCGGGTTCACGGTGATGTGCGGCATGGAGTTCGAATGGTTCAACTTCGCCGAGACGCCGCAGTCCTGGGCGGCCAAGGGTTATATCCGGCCGGAAACGATCACGCCCGGGATGTTCGGCTACTCGCTGCTGCGCGCAGGAAGGAATCGCGATTTCTTCAAGGCGCTGATGGTCGAGATGGACGACTTCGGCGTCCCGATCGAAGGCCTGCATACCGAGACCGGGCCTGGCGTATACGAGGCCGCGATCCTGTTCTCCGAAGCGCTCGAAGCCGCCGACCGCGCGATCCTGTTCAAGACCGGCGCCAAGGAAATCGGCGCCCGCTTCGGCATCATGCCGAGCTTCATGGCCAAATGGAGCGCGCAGTATCCCGGCTGCTCGGGTCACATCCACCAAAGTCTTTCCGACGGCAAGAAGAACCTGTTCCACGACGCGAAAAACAAGAACGGGATGAGCAGGCTTTTCGAGAGCTATCTCGCCGGCCAGCTCGCGGCGCTGCTGGAATTCGCACCGATGTATTGGCCGACGATCAACAGCTACAAACGCCTGGTCGACGGCTTCTGGGCGCCGGTCAAGCCGACCTGGGGCCTCGACAATCGCACCGCGAGCTTTCGCGTCCTCGCCGCGTCTCCCAAGTCCACGCGGCTGGAGACGCGCAGCCCCGGCGCCGACATGAATCCCTATGTCGCTGCCGCGGCGTGCATCGCCGCCGGCCTGCACGGGGTCGAGAAAAATCTCAAGCTCACCGTCAAGCCGATCCAAGGCACCAACGTCGGCGCCGAGAACATTCCGCGCGCGCCGCGCACGCTGATCGAGACCACGCGCAACTTCAAGAACTCGAAGCTCGCGCGCGACTGGTTCGGCGATGACTTCGTCGATCACTTCGCCGCGACTCGCGAGTGGGAATGGCGGCAATCGCTCGACGCGGTGACGGATTGGGAATTGAAACGGTATTTCGAGATCATATGATGACAACCTGCGTCCTCTCCAATACGCGCCGGCGCGACACAAGCCGACCCATCGCGATCGTTATCGGGTTGCTGCTCGTTGCCGGGACGTTGCTTGCGTTTCCTCTCGCTGCGAAGACCCTGCGCTTTGCCAGCGGGTTCGATCCGCAGTCGATGGACCCGCACGGCCTGGCGCTGCAGTACCAAACGCGCGTGGTGAGCCAGATCTACGAGTCGCTGGTGTTTCGCGACCGCAGCTTCGCCATGGAGCCCGCGCTGGCGGTGTCGTGGCAGCAGCTCGACCCGAAGCGCTGGCGCTTCAAGCTTCGCAGCGGCGTCAAGTTCCACGACGGTACGCCGTTTACCGCGGACGACGTCGTGTTCTCGATCGAGCGGGCGCTCGCCAAGAACTCGCAGCGCGCCTTCCAGCTCCGCGGCATCACGGAGGTGCGCAAGGTCGACGAGCTGACGGTGGACTTCCTGCTCGCCGCGCCCGACGCGGTCCTGCCGGAAAAGCTGATCTATGTCGGCATGATGAGCAAAGCATGGTGCGCGGCGCACGGCGTCATGGAGCCGCAGAACTACAACGCCAAGCAGGAAACCTACGCCGTCCGCAACGCCAACGGCACCGGACCCTACCAACTCAAAAGCTACGAGTCCGATGCCCGTACCGTGCTCGTCGCGAATCCGCGCTGGTGGGGAAAGCGCGGCAACGTGGACGAGGCGGTGTACTCGGTGATCCAATCGGACGCAACGCGACTCGCCGCGCTGGTCTCGGGCCAGGTCGACTTCGTCATCGATCCGCCGTTCCAGGACGTCGCGCGGCTCAAGCAGGAAGGCCGGTTCAAGCTCGCCGAGATCGCCGACATCGGAATGCAGTATCTCGGCTTCGACCAGAGCCGCGATGAACTGCAGTTTGGCGATGTCAAGGGGCGCAATCCGTTCAAGGATCTGCGCGTGCGGCGCGCCGTGTACCAGGCGATCGATATCGACGCGATCGTCGCCAAGGTGCTGCGCGGACAGGCGACGGCGACCGGCTCGTATGTGTCTCGGCTGATCGACGGCTACGTGCCCGACCTCGAGCGGCGACTGCCCTACGATCCGGCGGCGGCGCGCGCGCTGTTGAAGGAAGCCGGTTATCCCGACGGTTTCGGCGTGACGCTCGACTGCGTCAACGCCACCTTCCGCGCCGCGGTCTGCCAGGCGCTTGCCAGCATGCTGGCGCAGGTCGGCATCCGCACAACCTTTCAGCCCTGGCCGACGGCGACTTTCTTTCCCAAGCTCACGCAGGCAACGACGAGCTTCTTCGAGTTCGGCTGGTCGCCTGGAACCGATCCCTGGCCGACGTTGAACGCCATCGTGAGGAGCCATGGGGCGGAAGGCGCCGGCACCTTCAACGGCGGACGCTATTCGAATCCGCAGCTCGATCAGCTTCTCGACGCGATCCGCATCGAGCCCGATCTGTCGCGCCGTCGGCTGCTCGTCGGCGACGCGCTGCGGATCATGCGCGCCGATCTGCCGTTGATCCCGCTCTACCGGCGCACGTTGACCTGGGCGATGCGTCCCGACATCAGCGTCACGCAGTGGCCGAACGACATCCTCGAGCTTCGCTTCGTCCAGATCGGCGACGGAGCGCTTTAATGACGCACCGGCGATGACCGTTTCGCGGTTCGCTTTTCCGACGACGATCCACTTCGGCGCCGGCGCGCGCACACTGGTCGCCGAGCACCTGAGGGTGCAGGGTCTCGAGCGGCCACTGATCGTGACCGACCGCGGCGTCGCGCCGCTGCCGCTGTTCCAGAAATTCGTCGCCGCACTGCCTGCACTCGACGTTGCCGTGTATTCGGACATCTGGGGCAACCCGGTAAAAAGTCAGGTGGAGAACGGTGTCGCGGCGTACCGTGCGCATCGCGCAGATTCGATTGTCGGCGTCGGCGGCGGCGCGGCGCTCGACGTTGCCAAGGCGATCGCCCTCATGGTCGTTCATTCGGGCGACGTGCTCGAATACGCGTGGGACCATCCCCGAGTTCGCCCGATCGAGCGCGAGCTGCCCTATTTCATCGCGCTACCCACGACCGCGGGCACCGGCTCGGAAGTCGGGCGCTCGAGTGTGATCTCCGATGACGTGACGCACATCAAGAAGATCATCTTTTCACCCCGGCTTCTCGCCAAGGCCGTGTTCGCCGATCCGGAGCTCACGCTCGATCTGCCGCCGCACATTACCGCGGCGACCGGCATGGACGCGCTCACGCACAACGTCGAATCGTATCTCTCGCCCGCGTATCACCCGCTCTGCGACGGCATCGCGCTCGAAGGCGCGCGAATGGCTGCGCACGCGCTGCGAAAGGCGGTGCGCGAGCCGCACAATCTTCAGGCTCGCGCGGACATGCTGATGAGCTCGATGATGGGCGCGATCGCGTTCCAGAAGGACCTGGGCGCGGTGCATTCCTGCGCGCACGCGCTCTCCACGGTTGCCGATCTGCATCACGGGCTGGCCAACGGCATCATGATCGACCACGTCATGCGCTTCAACCTGCCGGCTGCCGTCGGGAAAATGGCGGAGCTCGCGCACGTCGCCAGCGTCGCCAAGCACACCGCCGAAGCCAGCGCGCAGGCTTTCATCGGCTGGCTAACGGAGCTCAAGCGCGATCTGGCGATCCCGCCGACGCTGTCCGCGTACCAGGCGAAGCGCGCGGTGACGCGAGCGGACATTCCTGCACTGGTCGAGGTCGCAATGAACGACACCTGCCATCAAACCAATCCCCGCCCGTGCACGCGCGAGGATTTCGAGCAGATCTTCTCCGACGCGATCTGATCGCATGCTGAAAATCGGCATCTCCGCCTGTTTCTTCCACGCCGACCCCGAGCGGGTCGTCTTCAAGGGCAAGACGCTGCAGTACGTCGAACAGCAGATGGCGCACTGGGTGATGCAGAAGGACGCGATGGCCTTGATGATCCCGTCCCCCGACGGCGACTCACGCCGCTCCGGCAGCCGCGTCACCGTCGGCGATTACGCTCGCGAGCTCGACGGCCTCGTCCTGATGGGCGGCTCGGACGTCAGCCCCGGGAGCTATGGCGAAAAGCCGCTCAAGCCCGAATGGGGCGGCGACCGGATCCGCGACGACTACGAGATCGCGCTATTGCGCGCCTTTGTCGCTGCCGGAAAACCGGTGCTCGGCGTATGCCGCGGCGCACAGGTAATCAACGTCGCGCAGGGCGGTACGCTCTACCAGGATCTCACCGCCCAGTTTCCGGGCGCGCTCGATCACCGCGACTGGGACATCTACGACAAAAACAACCACGCGACCTCGATCGTGCCCGGATCCGGACTCGCGCAGCTCTACCCGGGCATCGCTCTGACCAAGACGAACTCGGTGCACCATCAGGCGATCAAGGACCTCGGTCGCGATCTGGTCGTCGAGGCGTGGTCGGAACCGGATCGCGTCGTCGAGGCGCTGCGCTGGACCGGACCATCGTACGTCTTCGCCGTGCAATGGCACCCGGAGTTCCACGATCGGACCGATGCGTCATTCATCGACGACACGCCGATCCTTGACGATTTCCTCTTGCGGGCAGGCCGCTGAAGCGCACGGCCGATGAAGATTCTCAATCCCGCCACCGGCGCCGTCATCGGCGACATCCCGGAAGACGGCGCGTTCGCGGTGCGCAACAAGTACGAGCGCGCCCGTGCCGCGCAGCCTGCGTGGGCGGCGACACCCACCAAGAAGCGCGTCGCCGCGATACGCGCGTTTCGCGACCGTATCGTCGCGAAGCATGACGCACTGGCGCGGACGCTGACACAGGAGGTCGGCAAGCCGATCCGCCAGTCGAAGAACGAGCTGAGCGGGCTTCTCAAGCGCATCGACTTCTTTGTCGCCGAGGCTGCGCGCGTGCTGCGCGACGAGAAGGTCCACTTCGACGAAAAGCAGAAGGTCGAGGAGCGCATTTCGCACGAGCCGCTGGGCGTCATCGCCAACATTTCGGCGTGGAACTATCCGTATTTCGTCGGCAGCAACGTGTTCGTGCCGGCACTGCTCGCCGGCAACACGGTGTTGTACAAGCCCTCCGAGTACGCGACGCTGACCGGGCGGCATATCGCCGAAACGTTGCACGAAGCCGGCGTCCCGGCCGACGTGTTCATCGTCGTGATCGGTTCCAAGGCGGCCGGCGCGGCGCTGCTGCGGCAGCCGGTCGACGGCGTGTTCTTCACCGGCTCATACGCGACCGGCGCCAAGATCGGCACCGTGGCCGGACGCAAGATGATCAAGGTCCAGCTCGAGCTGGGCGGCAAGGATCCCGTTTACGTCTGCGAGGACGTCGACGTCAAAGCCGCGGCGGCAGGCATCGCCGACGGCGCCTTCTACAACACCGGGCAGTCATGTTGCTCGGTCGAGCGCATCTACGTGCACGAGAAAATCCACGACGCGTTCGTCGCGGCTTTTGTCGCCGAGGTCAAGGGCTACAAGACCGGCGACCCAATGGACGAAACGACCTACATCGGCCCGATCACCCGCCGGCCGCAGCTCGAGGTCCTGCGACACCAGGTCGCCGACGCCAAGCGCAAAGGGGCGAAGTTGCTGACCGGTGGCGATGTGATCCGGCGCAAGGGCAACTGGTTCGAGCCGACGGTGTTCGTCGATGTCGATCACCGCATGGCGTTGATGCGGGAGGAGAGCTTCGGACCGATCATCGGCATCCAGAAAGTCAGAGACGACACCGAGGCCCTCAGGCTCATGAACGACAGCGAATACGGGCTCACCGCGGGCGTCTACACGCCTGATCAAAAGCGGGCGCGGCGCATCCTGTCCCAGGTGCATGCGGGATCGGCGTACTGGAACTGCTGCGATCGGGTGAGCCCCCGGCTGCCCTGGTCGGGTGTGGGCCACTCCGGCATCGGGCTCACGTTGTCCACGTACGGCATCCAGACCTTCACGCGGCCGAAGGCGTGGCATCTTTCCGGTGTATAGTGCGCGGGCCGTCGCCCGGAATCGATCGTGCGCCGGCAGGTTTTTCGATTCACAATCTTGGAATGACAGGGAGGAATGCATGAGATTCAGAGTTGCCGCGCGGTTGATCACCATCGTTTTCGCGGGCGCGCTACCATTGACGGTACATGCGGCCGAAGCCGCGAAAGGGCCGAGTGCGAAGGCGGACGCGAGCTCGCTCGCTCGCGGGAAGTACCTCGTCGTCATCGGCGGCTGCAACGACTGCCACACCGCGGGGTATGCGATGACCAACGGCAAGATTCCAGAGAAGGATTGGCTGATGGGTGACCGTCTCGGCTGGCGCGGACCCTGGGGTACGACGTACGCCGTCAACCTGCGACAGTACATGCAGACGCTGACCGAAGCCCAATGGGTCGCAAAGGCCAAGGCGCTGGAAACGCGGCCGCCGATGCCCTGGGACAACATTCGGGCGATGACTGTGCAGGACCTGCGCGCAATCCACCGCTATGTCCGGCACCTGGGCCCTGCAGGAGAAGCCGCACCGGCGTACGTGCCGCCGGATAAGGAACCGCCGCCGCCGTACGTCACGTTCCCCGCGCCGCCGAAATAACAAGCGCCGATGCAGGCATTTGATTCTGGCGTCATTCCCGCGAAAACGAGAATCCAGTGTCTTGCGACACGGAAGATTGGGGTCCCGGCCTGAACCGGGACGACCAAGACACATACAATGGATTTGGCATGGCCAAACGTAATCCGAACACGGGATCCTCGTTCGACGACTTCCTGAAAGAGGAAGGCATCTTCCAGGAAGTTCAGGCGAACGCGCTTCAGCGCGCGCTAGCGGCCCGCGACGAGGTCGCGCAATATGGACTGGTCTATGACGGTGACGAGGTCCTCAGCTACCTCAAGGCACGCCTCCAAGGAGGCAAGCCGGCACGACCGCGTAAGCGAAAGCTTTAGCGGCACATCCTGCTCGTCTCGCGTAGCAGGCGAAAGTGCCGTAGTTATCGTGCCTCCTGCAGCTCCGCCGCGCGCAACGTATTGGCGAGCAGCGTCGCGATCGTCATCGGTCCGACGCCGCCGGGGACCGGAGTGATCCAGCTCGCCTGTTCTTTCGCGGCCGCGAAATCTACGTCGCCGCAGAGCTTGCCGTCCGCG
>Ga0184638_1000558_pt1 | contig 10536 bp, 18 predicted proteins | sample PLM31_50_b2_FD_133141 | JGI IMG/M metagenome (GOLD analysis project Ga0184638, IMG submission 133141) | Groundwater sediment microbial communities from an aquifer in East River, Colorado, USA - PLM3-1_50_b2 | ecosystem: Environmental > Terrestrial > Soil > Riparian zone | place: USA: East River... | reverse complement strand
TTCGCCCAGTGAGGGTTCGAATCGCTGGCCGTGCGCTGGCTCTTCCCCGGCAAGACGGTACGGATCGACGCCCCCTGCCTCGACTGCGGCGAGCCCCTGTCCGTCGTGATGCGTGATGAAGCGGTGTTGTCCATCGAGCCCGCCGCGATGGTGGGCTACGCCTACAGCCAGATGGGCGGCCCGCCCGAGAACCGCGCCTGGCGCTGAGCGGGCATGAACCTCTTCCGGTCGGAAGAGGACGCGCGGCGCTGGGCGCAGTTCGACCCGGCGTGGGAAGCGAACCTGAAACCGGTCAGCGCCTGGATCGAGCGGTTCAGCGGCGAGATGTTCCGCGCCCGCCGCCGCCGCGATTTCATCTCGTGGTGGACCGAGTGGCGGGCGCGCCAGCCGCGCTGATCACCACCGGTCATGATCGAGCCGATCGCCCTGGGAGCGTCTTCTCGTAGGTGACCGAGGATCTGAGCCGGCCCTCGGGAATGGCGTAATACGCGCGGAGGACCTTCTCCGGATCGGGCGACTGCCGGTAGCCAGCCTTCTCCAGCGCCTGTCGCGCCTTGTAGTTGTCCCGGTACGTGCCGACGACGATCCGCTCGACGCCGCGGGCTTCACTCTCGAGGTGCTCGATGAGGCGCGCGCCGATCCCTGTCCGCTGGTATGCGGGCAGGACGTAACCGTGACGCAGGAGCGCGGCGCCGCGCGCGTGCTCGAGCCCTCCGACACCGGTGAGCGTGCCGGCGACGAAGACGCCGTACCACGTGAGCCGCCGGGCTTCCTGGTCCCAGTCGTCCGCCGTCATCTCGGGCTCGTGGTACTCCGCGGGCGGGAGGAATTCGCGATACCAGCAGGCCGCCTCGCTGATGACGGCGAGCGCCGCCTCGCGGTCGGCGGCGCTCAACCGACGGATGGCGACCGGGGGGCACGCCGCCTCGCGCGCGGTCCCCTGTCCTCGATCAGCGCTGGCCCAGAGCGCGGTTGGCGACCTCGACCGTCTTCTTCTCGGGGTCGAAGCGGAGGGTCTTCTTGGTCTCGACGTCGCCGCCCGTCACCCGGATGAAGACGTGTCGTCGCCGTACTCGATCGATGGATGTCGCCCGCGGCGAACGCCGCCGCGTGGCCGGGCTCGTTCAGGAACTTGCGCTGCCCCGGCAACACGGGAACTGAACTGGCAGGTAGTCGATGGACAAACGGAAGGCGCTGCGTCTCTCGCCAGGTTCCGTCTCGCATTTTGGCCAGGGCCTTGTGTTCAGTTCCGTCCGTGACCCACACATACTTTGCGCCTAGCCTTCTGGCGTAACGGATAGCCTGGACCTCGGCATCGTAACCGGTACTACCCGGACGTTTGCACTCCACTACTACCGATGCCCGTGCCTGGGCATCGCATACGACGATGTCCGCACGTCCTCGCTGTAGCTTGGTGAAGTGCACCGGGAACTCGACGAGAATTCGTTCTTCGCCTTCTTTAGAGAGAAGCCAGTGCAGGACACGTTGGCGGATCTTCTCTTCGGAAGTTGCGCGCACCTCCACGTTCCTGCGGCAGCACCGCAAGACACGCACTCGGCCCTGGAGATAGACCTGTGGTCGGTAGTCGGGCAAAAGCTGGAGCCCACGTCGCGGAGCCATTGTCGCCTCCTGCTCGGAGATACTCGTCCTGCCGCTGCTCAGCGCGCGGCATGTAGCATGCCCGTCATGTTCGCCCGGCCAGCTGCGCCTCCGCGGCGAGTGGCGCGAGCGTGAGGCTGAGAGCCAGAATGACCGCGAGCCCGATCAGCCGCATGGGCACCTCGATGAAGAACGACTGCTGGGGAGTCTAGCTGAAGGCCACGACGCGCACTAGCGCCCCGGCCTGGACGAGCACCGGGCACGCGCTACTGAATCACCTCATCCGCCCGGATCAACAGCGACTGCGGGATCGTGAGGCCGAGCGCCTTAGCGGTCTTGAGGTTGATCACGAGCTCGAACTTGGTGGGCTGCTCGACGGGAAGGTCGGCGGGCTTGGCGCCTTTGAGGATCTTGCCCACAATTCCTCGGCCACAGGTCCGACCCCGAGGTTGGTTCATAAGGGACCTTCGACACGCGAAGCACGCCCGCTATCGCGCGAACGTTCCTTCCCATCGGTGCGGATCGCCCGCCAGGCTGAACGAGGGGCGGCGCTCCTGGCCATCAACACCGCTACTGCGGCGGCGCGATCCGGCCCACGACGTGGGCACCGGGCTCAATACCGGCCGCCGGCCTGAGCACCACCGTCTCGCCCTGGTCCGGAATGATCCCGATCAGCGGCCGAATGGTGAAGCCGTGAGTCACCAGCACGAGCGTCCCCGGTCCGCGCCAGTTAGACACGATCTCCTTCAGTTCGCGGAGTCGGACCGGAGCATTTGGATCTCTGTCTGGAAGGAGAGCCCACGAGCTCTCGACCTGGCCAACGGCCATCAGGGAGGCCGTGTCCATGCAGCGGCACACGGGTGAGGAGACGATCCGGTCCACGCGCACGCCGTGGCTGCGGAAGGCCTCGCCCAGCGCCTTACCCTGTGCGCGTCCTTTGTCGTCGAGGTTCCGTTGCGTCTTGCAGTCGTCGAACCTGAAGCCGGGCGGGTCTCCACCGAAGCCTGGCGGCGCGTTGCCATGGCGAATCAGCGCAACATGGCCACCCTTGGCGAGCGCTTCCCAGGCTTCTTCGGCATCCTCGGCGGCCAAAGCGGACGTGACAACCAGCGAAATGGCCAGCGCGGTGAGCGAGAACCGGACGAGCTTGGCCTGGCTAGGCGCGGCGGCCCGTAGAGCGGTTGAAGACGCCCAGAGGGCTGGGTCCACCAAGAGCTGGGAGCGGACCAGCCACCACGGCATTGGCGGTAACCTAAAGCGGGCAGGGGCTCACGTCAATGGCGACGTTTGGATACAGACACCGACCGAGTGGTACCTGGTGAATGGGGCCGGTCGGTGAGGTGACCGAGGTGACGTAGGTCTGACGCTTCTCTCCGTCATCAGGGATGGAATGGTGAAGGAAAGAAGGCCGAGTGTCGGTCACCTGGGTCACCTTCGCCACCCTCGCCTCAGGAGAACGGGCGACGAATCGCCTTGACACCCACTTGGCGCGAGACCATGCTCCCGGCACCGCCTCGACCGTACGGCCTTCGGGGGAGGCTCCTTGTCCCTGGAGAGAGTCCCTAGGCATTTGTCCGCTGCTCTCCTTCGCCAGGGTCATGGCTGGAACAGCCTCCCGCGCGGCCCTCCTAGTCTCGCCCGGCGACAAGTGTAAGTCAGAGGCCTAACATCCAACATCGGATCGGACCCGCGCTCATGGCGCGCGAAGGCGAGGAAGCCATATGGTGCGCTGGATGCGGAACGCGCGGATCAAGGACGGCAAGTTCGTCGACGCGATTACCTGGGCAAAGGAGGTTGCCGCTTTCGTTGAGAAGAAGCATAAGACTCCCAGGGTTGACGTTTGCGTGGACTCCCTAGGTCGAGTCGGGACGATCCACTGGATCGTTGACTACGAGGACCTTGCCAGTTTTGAGAAGGTCCAGACCAAGCTGATGGCGGACGCGGAATACTTTCAGAGGGTCAAGGAGGGCATCAGCAAAGACCTGTTCATCGAGGGCTCATTCGAAGATGTGATGATGCGCTTCGTGTAGAACAGTACGGGTGACAGCCACCGAAAGAAGTAGTTGGTGTCAGACGTCAGGCTGCCCACGGGCGTCGGGTCGCCCCTCGGCGCTCGTGGTGTCTCATGGAATCGTTCTGTGGCCATGTTGGGAAGGTGGGCGAGGTGACCCGCTGCGGGTATCTCCTACACACAATCACGTCTCACTCTACACAGAAAGAGAAAGTGCCCCACCTGGCCCACCTCGGTTACCTTGGCCACCCGTGACGGAGTAGGCTACTCAGCTTTGGCTCTCATTCGCCACGGCGCACCGGGATCGTGAACGTGAAGGTCGACCCGCGACCCACTTCACTCTGCACCCAGATCTTGCCCCCGTGCAGCTCGACGAACTTGCGGCAAAGGGCCAGCCCGAGCCCCGTCCCCTCCTGCTTCGCCGCGCTGGTCCCCACCTGGCGGAACTCCTCGAAGATCGCTCCCTGGTCCTCTGGCGCGATGCCGACCCCGGTGTCGCTGACCGTCACCTCGACCGACCCGTCCACCGGCACCGCCCGGACCTCGATCCGGCCGCCCTCCGGCGTGAACTTGATCGCATTCGACAATAGGTTCAAGACCACCTGCCGGATCTTCCGTTCGTCCGCCCGAACCTCGCCGAGCCTCTCATCCACGCTCGTCTGCAATGTGATGCTCCGGCGGCCAGCACGCTCGCGGACCAGCATCAGGGCATTGTCGAGGGTCGTTGGGAGATGGAAGTCTGTGAGTTCCAGCTCCATCCGCCCGGCCTCGATCTTCGACAGGTCGAGGATGTCGTTGATCAAGGACAGTAAATGCGTGCCCGACGCATAGATGTCCTTGAGATACTCCTCTTGCTTCTCGTTCAGCTCGCCGAACATGCGGTCGGTCAGCACCTCGGAGAAGCCGATGATGGCATTGAGCGGTGTCCGTAGCTCGTGGGACATGTTTGCCAGGAAATTATGAGGCGAGCGGCCGTCGCGTAGCGGAAGCGGGCGACAGCCAGCACTTCGGTTCTTGGGCAGGGCGGTAAAGGTCCGGGATCGCCGTCAGCGCGGCGTCACGCGCTCTTGGACCACCCCTCTGGCGGATCGCAGGCCACGGTGCCCATGTCCGCGGGAACGGAGATCTCGAGGAGCTCCAGGTCTCTTGATGCGGCCGTCTCGTTGTGCCGCAGGCCGCCCGGGATGTAGAGCGACTCGCCTGACTGGATACGCAGTTTCTGGCCGTCCTCGAACTCTAGGTCAACCCATCCACTGAGCATGTAGACGAACTGGCCCTCGCAGACGTGGTAGTGCCACCCCGTCGGCTGCGTCATCCCCTCGGCCCCGATCGTTACTTGGGCGCGGATCTTCCCGCTGCTCGCGGCTGTGACGCCGAGGTCGCGGTACTTGAAGAAGGAACGCCGGCCCGCCACCAGGGGAGCGGTGGTCGGCGTCGCGTACGCTAGCTTGCCCGGGGGGTTCACGGCTGCCGGCTGTCCGATCGGCGTGCTCGCGTCGTTCATCACGGAGGCCTCCTCTGAGTTCGTACCGCCAATACTACCCGATCCGTGCGCGGATTGAAGTCCAGATAGACCATCGGCGAGACGTGCTGGATCTCCAGAGCGCGCCCTTGGGGCGTCGTCGCGAGCGAGAACATCCGTGGACCGCAGGCTGCCCGCGCTCGTGACCACGGACGACCCCGGGTACTCGAATACCCGGCACGCAGTTTAGGAATCCCCCGGGGGCATCACAATCCCCGCGTATTTCGCGATCAGCGGTTGCAGATTGCGGCAGATCGATGCACCTAACGCAATCCGGGCGCAACCGCCTCGACGGAGACCGCTGTCGCCGCTACCCCAGAATGGTGGGCGTTCTCCGTGCTGGCCTGCCAAGCGGTCGCGGAAAACTGCCCGATGGACAGGTGCAAGGCTTCCACTCGACGGCGCGCGGTTATCCACGGTTATTTGCGGGCAGATCGCCCGTCTGAGTGGCGCCTCTGACCGCAGGCTCAATCTGAGGAGCGCGTGCTACGGTTGGGCGTGGACTTCGGCACGGTGGCCTCGCTCGCTTTCGCCATTCCGTGGGGGTGGATCACCGCGGCCAGCGTCGTGGTGACGGTGCCCCTGATCGTGCTCGTGCTGCTCTTCCAGCGGCGGATCATCTCGGGCCTCACGGCGGGAGCGATCAGATGAAGTGGTGGCAGCGCGGCATCATCTACCAGATCTATCCGCGATCGTTCATGGACAGTAACGGCGACGGTACCGGCGATCTGCCGGGCATCATCAGCCGGCTGGATTACCTGGAATGGCTCGGCGTGGACGCGATCTGGATCTCGCCGATCTTTCCCTCGCCGATGGCGGACTTCGGCTACGACGTCTCGGACTATACCAGCATCGATCCGTTGTTTGGGACGCTGGACGATTTCGACCGGCTCCTCGCCGATGCGCACCGCCGCGGGCTGCGGGTGCTGCTCGACTACGTTCCCAACCACACGTCCGACCGGCACCCGTGGTTTCTGGAGTCCCGTTCGTCGCGCGACAACCCGCGGCGCGACTGGTACATTTGGCGCGACCCCTCGCGCGGTGGCGGGGTCCCCAACAACTGGCTGAGCGCCTTCGGCGGGAGCGCCTGGGAGTGGGACGCCGCAACCGGCCAGTACTACCTCCACACGTATGTGAAGGAGCAGCCGGACCTCAACTGGACGAACCCGGAGGTCGAGGCCGCCATGCTGGACGTCCTGCGGTTCTGGTTTGACCGCGGGGTCGACGGGTTCCGCATCGACGCGCTCCGCCAGGTCGGCAAGGATCCGGCGTTTCGTGACAATCCACCGAATCCGGACTGGACGCCGGACCAGCGCCCGTACAATTCACTGCTCCCCGTCTACTCCGCGGACCGGCCGGAGAATTTGGAAGTCGTGCGCCGCTTTCGCGAAGTCGCCGATGCCTACCCGGACCGCGTCCTGATCGGCGAGTTGTGGGTGCCGATCGAGCGGCTGATGGTGTACTACGGCGTGCGGGGCGTCCATCTGCCGTTCAACTTTCATTTGATCACGACGCCCTGGAAGGCTCGGGCCGTCTCGGCGCTGATAGATCAGTACGAATCGGCCCTGCCGTCGGGGGCGTGGCCGAACTGGGTGCTCGGCAATCACGACCGGCCGCGTGTCGGGAGCCGAGTCGGGCCGGCGCAGGCGCGTGTCGCGGCCATGCTGCTCCTCACGCTTCGCGGGACGCCGACGCTCTACAACGGCGACGAGATCGGCATGCAGGATGTGTCGATCCCGCCGGACGCGGTGCGGGATCCGTTTGAACGGAACGTGCCGGGGCGGGGCTTCGGCCGCGATCCGGAGCGCACGCCAATGCAGTGGGACGCCGGTCCGCACGCGGGGTTTTCGGCCGAGACGCCGTGGCTGCCGATCGCCGACGACTACCGGACGGTCAACGTCGCGGTCGAACGCGCCGATCCCCGATCGATGCTGTCACTGCACCGGGCGCTCATCGGTTTGCGGCGCGCCACGCCCGCGCTGGCCGTGGGCAGTTACCGGTCGATCTACACGGACGACGACTTGCTGGTCTACGAGCGCGAGGCCGGCGCCTACGGCCGGCGTGAGGTGGCGCTGAATCTATCGGGCCGGCCGCGCGTGTACCGGCGGTCCGGAGGGCCGACGCGGATTCTGATCTCGACGTATCTCGACAGGCGCGACGAGCGCGTCGCCGGCGCGCTGGAATTGCGGGCGGACGAAGGCGTGGTGCTCGAGCCGGCGCGGTAGCCCGGCGGCGCGCCGCAGCCGCGTGTTCTCGTTCGCGAGCGCCCGATAGATTCGTTCAAGTGCCGCCGGCATGTGGTCACCGCGGGCGAGGTGTCCTCGGACATCTCCTTGATACGCCGCTTGATGTCGCCCTGGAGGTGGTCGGTCCCCTTGTGCTTGGGGATCGTCCGCAGCATCTCGCGCAACCGCTCCAGGCGTTCCTGCGGATCGCGCGCTTTGCGGAACGCCTCCTCGGCGGCCCGGTACTCGGGCGTGAGGTTGGCAGGCATCGGTCACACGCCCCCGACGGGATCGATAGTAACCGCCTTCGCCTGCTCCAGCCAGAACCGCATGTCCATCTCGCGGTACATCGTCGTCGCAGTGGTGATGTGCTCGCTAGCCTGCTCACGATTGCCCGTGCGCCGGTAGAGCTTGCCGAGGCCGAGGTGGCAGTGGGCGATGAGGGGGCGCATGCCAAGCGCGCTCGCCATCTTCAGCGCATCCCGGTAGTGTGTCTCGGCCCGCCCCACATCTAGGAGCTCAGCTGCAGCTCCGAGCAGCGCGTGCGCCCAGCCTTCGTTGCCCCGCAATGGTCGTCTTCACCTGCTATTTCAACGTGATGAACACGCCGCGAATCGTGGCCCTTGCCCGCGCGCCATCGACAAGTGTGTTCGATGATACCGAGGGGCTGAGTGCAGTGCTGCAATGGGAGAGCCTGAGGTCGAAGCATGAATACGGCATTTTCCTAGCGGAGCAGGCGCCGCGGGCCAGCTCGAGTTGCCGGATACTCGAGATCGCGGACTGACAACGGCGGTCACCGGGGCGCCGGAAGGACACCCGGCGGACCCTTCGGTGGCGCGACCAAGCTGCTAAGTCCCTGTCGCTTGATGGTCTCTCGCTGGCACTCGTCCTGCACCTTCTGAAGATGGGCCGACAGCATTTCCGGAGGGTGAGAAACATGACAGAGACAACGCTGATAGCGCTTCTGCTCGCCGGGGGCCTGCTCGCTCCAGCGCCCGCTCACGCCGACGTGAACGTCGGCATCAACATCGCGCCGCCGCCGGCGTTCGTCGTCGCGTCGCCGCCACTGAGCGTGACCGCCAGGTCACCGCGTGGCGACGGCGTGACGCGCGTCTCCAGGCTCATCGACACCCTGACCCGACCTAGGGTGTCCCCTTCGTCGCCGCGTGCCTGATCAGGAGCGAATGGGGCCGCGCCAACAACACGAGCTCGGATCGGTGCCTCACGATCAGTGCCGCTATCTCAACATCCCCCTTTCCCGCCAATATTGCTCGGCCCCTGGGTGAAACGCGATCGGGATCAGATGCTTCTCGACGAAAAACCGCGTCTTTTCGATCGTAAACTCTCGGCCCCCCGGGTGAAGCTCACCGAACTCACCACTGTGCTCAATGATGGTCTTGACGATCCGATAGATTGTCGAGCTCTCGGCCTGCCGGTAAGCGAGAAGCGCTGTGTGCGTCCCCGGGACGAGCAGATCCTGGTTCTGGCCCGGATAGGTCCGCGCCTTGATGGCGACGGGCGTCCAGTCCGGGACCGCTTCGAACAGGTTCGCCTTCGAGGCATCGAAACTCAGGATCCGGACCGGATACTCCGAGGCAAGACTGACCACGTCCATGTTGCGCGGACTGACGGGGAGAAATCCGGCATCAATGGTCTCGTCCCTCAACGCCGCGATCTGCTCGGCAAAGCTCATGAGCGTCAGCCGGACGTCCCCTTCCCTGACCCCGTAGGGCTTGAGCGCGGCCATGAGCAGCGCCTTCGAGGCCGGTGCATTTGCGGCGAGCCGCAAACCCTTGACATCGCCGAACGTCCTGATCCCGGATTCGACTCGAGTGACGAGGCTCTGCCCAACATCCATACCCGCCATGACGAAGCCGACGTTGTCGTACTTGCGGGTGAACTCGCGCTGCCCGCGCACCCCGAAGTGAGCGGTGGCGAGGCCGACGAGCGCAAGGCTCACCTCGCCGGAATGGACGAGCTCGAGCGCATGGGCCGAGCCGACCACTGGCGTCGAGACCGCCTCCATCCCGGGAATACTTGTTGAGGACCTTCGCGAGGGCCTCTCCGACTGGGAAGGCGACACCGCTCCACGGACCCGTGCCGATGGAGACTCGCGTAGCGCTCATCACCAGACCGGGAACGAGCAGTAAGCCGAGAAGGCCGACGAGAGGGACGGTCTTCATGATGCGCTTCGTTATGTACCATGATGTCGCCCGGCGCTGGAGGAAAGGTGGAGATGAGCATGACGAACCCCAATTTGGGCGCTGGCACCGATGCCCGCGCTGGAGAACCAGCCAAGTCCTCACTCCCCGCGGCGGAAGCGGCCTCTGAACTCGAAGCGCTCCCGATCGCCGGTTTCCAGGGCACGCCCGAAGAGATCGAGCGCCAGTGGCGCGTCGCGGAGGCCCCCGCGGACCAGGTCCATCAGGCGCTGTCCATACGTACCCCTCGTTGGCCCTGTGCGGGTGACCCGCACGCCGAGCACGAAGACGCTCACACGGCGGCCGGGAAGGCGCGGGGCGCGACCTGGGCCGAATGGTACGGCGATCGTCATATCCGATTCGGGATCCCGGTGAACGAGTACACGAAGCGGCTCTGTGACTGAGCGCCTCCGGTCGAATCCAGCCCAGCTCTTGCATATTGACTCGAGGAGGATCAGCCCTTAGCCTGCTTCATTCATGAACGTGCACATCCACGATCGCAGCGAGTCCCCAACGGGTCATAGGGACCCGTTCTCCGAGCGACGAGTCGATTTCGGCGCGTCGACGCGACCGGTAAGGCCGTATCGCCCATCGACGCGTTGGTGCCGACTCCCAAGGGGCCGCTGACAGTGAGACCGATCCCGCGGTCACGCGTCGTACCAGTTTCCCCGACGGCCTCAGGTGGTCGCGCCGGCCGCGCGTGCGAGCTGGCGCCACGTCCGGAGCCAAGGGAAGCTCGTCGGCAAGTGCAGGACGATGCGGCGCACCGAGCGCTCCACCCACACGGCGAGCTTGATCAGCCGCTCGCGCAGCGTGGTGACTTGCGCGTCCGCGCACGCGGTGCCGCGCGCGCGCCGTTGGAGCTCCTGGAACAGCAGGTACGCGGCCAGCGTGAGCAGGACGCGGAACTGGTTGGCCAGAAAGCGCGAGCAGCTGGTCCGGTCCAGCTCCAGCCCGTGATGCAGCTCCTTGAGCCGG
>Ga0184638_1000557_pt1 | contig 10542 bp, 9 predicted proteins | sample PLM31_50_b2_FD_133141 | JGI IMG/M metagenome (GOLD analysis project Ga0184638, IMG submission 133141) | Groundwater sediment microbial communities from an aquifer in East River, Colorado, USA - PLM3-1_50_b2 | ecosystem: Environmental > Terrestrial > Soil > Riparian zone | place: USA: East River... | reverse complement strand
GCGCGCGGTCGGCCAAACGCTCTCGTTCGTACGCGCAAAGGGCGATACGATTCGCGCTACAGTCGTCCGCGCCGATCCGCCACAGTATCGGCTTTCTGACGGACGATTGCTGCTCGGCATACCTGGCGAACCGCTCTTTCCCGCCGAGCTCGTGAGAACGAGTTCCGAAGCTCAGGTGGTGCTGGATGCTGCGCGCGCGCGTCAGCGCACCGAAATCGCTTATGTCACTGATGGAATAACGTGGGAAGCGCTCTATCAGGTAATTCTGACGGGGGCGCGGGCGCAAGTGACGGGAACGGCGACGGTGACCTCGCAAGCGCTCCGCGTGGATAGCGCCGAAGTGCAGCTCGTGGCTGGGGCGATTCGGCGGACACGTCAAGAAAAGGCCTACCAGCCGGGACTCGGAGCTCGAGACATACTTCAACGTGTCAGCGCCGTCATGGAGGAGCAGACGTCCGAGCAATCCGTCGGGGAGACACACGTCTACCAGCTCCCGGGCCGCCTGTCGATCGAGCCCAGCGTGCCGGTGGCGACCGCGCTGTTCCCGCGCAGCTCTGCGCCCGTCACCCAGGAGCTCGTCGTACCGGGCGTATTGCCGTGGCGGGGATGGATCGGCCAGACGCCGGAGCCGAATCGCGTGCCGGTCCAAGTTTGGTACACGGTCAAGCGCGCCGCGAAAACGCCCTTCGGCGATCGGCCGTTGCCGGCCGGTACGGTCCAGCTGTATCAAGCCGATTCGAGTGGCCGGGTGCAGCTCATTGGCGAGGCGGCGAACGATCACACCGCGCCGGGACGCGATCTGCGGCTGCAGTCCGGTGATGCATTCGACCTTACAGCCGAGCGGGTGCAGACCGATTTCAATCAGGAGCAGCTGCCGCCACTGCGTCGGGGGTTGTCTGTCCGCCAGCGCGTCACTGGGGCCTATCGCGTGACGATCTCGAACGCCAAGGCCGAAGCGGTGACGGTAGACGTGCGTGAAGCGCATTTCGGGAACTGGAAGATCATCGAGAGCAGCGTGCAACCGGAGAAGCTCTCCTCGACCGAGTCGCGCTTCCGCGTGCCGGTGCCGGCGGGTGGAGAAGCGACGTTGACGTACACGGTCCAGATCGAGTCATGACGGTTCAGATCGCCCATATCGGGGACATCCATTTCGGCGGGCTCGCCGACATTCCCGTGGTCGAGGCACTCGAGCGGATGCTGCCCGACCTGCGGCCCGACGCGATCGTGATCGGCGGCGATTTCTCGCAGCGCGCTCGGCACGGCGAGTTCCAACGCGGCCGCGCCTTTGCGAATCGCGCGCGTGAGACCGCGCCCGTGCTCGTCATTCCCGGCAATCACGACGTGCAGTGGTGGTGGCGGCCGCTCATTCCGTTCGACAAGGAGGCCGTGTACGAGAAGTACCGCAGCTATTTCGGGGCCGACCTCACGCCGACCCTGACGATTCCCGGCGGCGCGGTCATCGCGTCGGCGCTTACCGCGCACGGCGTCGCGTGGGGATCGTTGACCACACGATTGAGCGACATCGCGGTGAAGGGTCACCTGCCGAAACGGGAGATGCAGCGCGTCCAGACCGTGTTTGCCCAGGCCGAGCCCGGCCTGCCGCGGGTGCTCGTCGTGCATCACAACGTTTTACGCGGCGAGATGTCGGAGCGCATGGGGCTCGCGCGCTGGCGCCGTGCCCAGCAGCGAATCGTCGAGGCGGGTACCGATGTCGTCCTCTGCGGGCACGACCACCAGGAAGACGCCGACATGCTCGACGGCCGCGTCGTCGTCTCGACGGCCGGCACGCTGTCCACGCGGGCGCGCGGCGGGCGGCCCGTCTCATTCAACTTTGTCACGATCGATCCTGCTGCCGCGCAGGTCACGTTCTTCAGGTGGGAAGCAGCCAAGCAACGCTTCCAGCCCTCCGATACCGCTGCGTTCGCGCGGTCTCAAAGCAAGTCGTCACCGGCGAAGTCCGCGCCCGTCCCCGTAGGTCAGTAGTGAGGTTAGTTTTGGTAACCCCGGGGCATGGCCCCGGGGTTAACACACCTGTGCCGAGGTTCCGGAATGCCCCCGAAGTTTAGCGGCGTTGACTTCTACAACATCGACGGTCTCCTCAGCGAGGAAGAGCGCGCGATTCGTGATACGGTGCGGGCATGGGTCGACGACAACCTCATCCCCGTCATCGGCGACGCCTACGTCGCCGGCAAGTTTCCCAAGCAGCTGATCCCCGGCATGGCGGAGCTCGGTCTCTTCGGCGCGAATCTCCCGGAGGAATACGGCTGCGCCGGGCTGAACAACGTCGCCTACGGGCTCATCATGCAGGAGCTCGAGCGCGGCGACTCGGGCGTGCGCTCCTTCGCCTCGGTGCAGGGCGCGCTCGTCATGTATCCGATTTACGCGTTCGGCTCCGAGGAACAGAAGAAGGAATGGCTGCCGCAGATGGCGAGCGGCAAAGTGATCGGCTGCTTTGGTCTCACCGAGCCGGACTACGGCTCCAATCCGGCCGGCATGATCACCGTCGCGAAGGAGACGAAGGATGGATGGGTCTTGAACGGCGCCAAGATGTGGATCACCAATGGATCCACCGCACAGGCCGCCGTGGTATGGGCCAAGACCGGCAAACTCGATGATCCCGACTCGATTCGCGGGTTCATCGTGCCGACCGACAGCAAAGGGTTTTCCGCCAAGGACCAGAAGGGCAAGCTGTCGCTGCGCGCGAGTGATACGAGCGAGCTGGTGTTGCAGGACGTGCACTTACCCAAGAATGCGATTCTCCCGAAGTCCGGCGGGCTCAAGTCGCCGCTGATGTGCCTGACCGCCGCGCGCTACGGCATTGCGTGGGGCGCCGTGGGCGCCGCGATGGCCTGCTACGACGAAGCCGTGAGCTATGCCAAGCAACGCGTGATGTTCGGGAAGCCGATCGGCGGCTTCCAGCTCCAACAGGCGCGCCTGGCCGACATGCTCACCGAGATCACCAAAGCCCAGCTGCTCTGCGTGCAGTTGGGCCGGTTGAAGGACGATGGCAAATCGACGCCGCAGCAAGTCTCGCTGGCCAAGCGCAACAACGTGAGCATGGCGACCGACATCGCCCGCGAGACCCGGCGGCTCCTGGGGGCCAACGGCATCCTGGCCGAGTATCAGGCGATGCGGCACCTCGCAAACCTCGAATCGGTGTATACCTACGAAGGGACCCACGACATTCATACGCTGATCCTCGGCCAGGAAATCACCGGGATGGCCGCGTTCACCTAGAAACCATGCTCAGCCGCGCCCCGTTAGGACAGCCATGACTCTCGCCTTGCTGTTGCAGGTACTCGTCAACATTCAGGACCTCACGCCTCAAGAACACCGCGTCGCTGCGTTCGTCCTCACGGCCCCACAGGAGCTCAAGATCGCGGCGGTGGGCGCCGAGCCGTGGCCCGACCGGTTGCGCAGCCGTGACGACGAGCATTGGCAGGACGACGAGCAGACCACCTGGCCCGCGGCGGCATGGATTCTCGATGCGCGCACGCGCGCCGTTGTGTGGGATCTTCGCGCGGTGGAAACGCGCCGCGAATCGAATGGGCTGCGGCGTTTCTCCGGCACCGTCCGCCTCCCCGCCGGGACGTACGAGGCGCACTACGCGTCCTATCCTGCGTCCTCGGTTTCCTTCAACGGCGACATGAACCTCAATCTGGAAGACCTTGTGCGGCTCGGCCGGCGCGCGAAGTACGGCGGCCCCTACGTCGAGAAGGGGCTGTACAAGGAGTTTGCGCTCAACATCGCTGGTCTGGGACGGAGCGCTTCTCCAGACGACCTCGCAGCCGCGCGCGCCGCATTTACAGCCTCCGCGATTGCGACGGTCGTGCCCGATCGCAATGAGTCCGCGCGCAAGGGTTTCGAAATCACGCGACCCACGGACGTCGAGATCTATGCGATCGGTGAGCTGTCGACCGACGAGGAATTCGATTACGGCTGGATCCTGAACGCGGACAGCCATCAGCGGGTCTGGGCGATGTCGTTCGTTGACACGGACCCCGCCGGCGGCGCTGCGAAGAATCGCATGGCGCACGAGACCCTGCGCCTGAAGCCGGGGCGGTACGTCGCCTACTTCGTCAACGACGACTCGCACAATCCCGCCGAGTGGAATCGCGTGCCTCCGACCGATCCCGCGTTTTGGGGCCTGACGCTGCGCGTGGCGAACGCCGCCGCTCGCGCGTCGGTGAAGCCGTTTGATTATCAACCGGTTCCCGCAGGCCAGACGATCGTCTCGATGATTGGGATTGGCGATGGCGAGACGCGCTCCGAGGGATTCGTGCTCAAGCGCCCGATGAACATGCGCATCTTCGCCATCGGCGAAGGTACCGGCGAGCGTATGGTCGACTACGCCTGGATTTTCGATGCCGAGCACCACAAGCGCGCGTGGACGATGCGCTACGAGGACACCGAGCATGCGGGCGGTGGCCAGAAGAACCGCCTGTTCGACGGCACGGTACATCTCGCGGCGGGCAGCTATGTCGTGTACTACCGCAGCGATGGCTCGCACTCAGCTGACAATTGGAATTCCGCCCCGCCGGCGGAGGCTCGTTACTGGGGCGTCAGCGTGTTCCCGGCGAGCGGCCGGCTGAATCGCGCCGACATCGGCCCGCTCGAGCGCCGAGGAGGGGGCCGCGGCAACGTCGTCCCGCTCGCAACCTCATCCGCATGGGTGACGAAGCGAATGCCCGCAAGACCTTCCGTCTCGACGCCCAGACGCGCGTGCGCATCTACGCCCTCGGCGAAGGCCGGGACGGCCAGATGTTCGACTACGGCCGGATCGAAGACTCGAGCGGCCGGACCGTCTGGACAATGAAGTACGACGAGACGGAGCCCGCGGGCGGTGGCGAGAAGAACCGCATGTTCGACGGCGTGATCACCCTGCCGGCCGGAGCGTACGTCCTGCGCTACCACTCCGACGGCTCGCACTCGCATGCCGACTGGAACGACGACCCACCCGACGATCCCGAAAGTTGGGGCATCTCCGTGTTCCGTCAGGAGAACCGGTAGCGTAGCTTTCGGGCCTCATGAAAATCGCAGTGTGTATCAAGCGCGTGCCCGATTCGGAAACGCGCGTCAAAATCGCGGCCGACGGCAAGAGCCTCGATGAAGCCGGCGTGAAGTTCGTCATGAATCCATACGACGAATTCGCCGTCGAAGAGGGCCTGCGACGCGGTGAAGTCACCGTTTTGAGCCTCGGCCCCGCGGCTGCCCAGGAAACAATCCGCACGGCGCTCGCGATGGGCGCCGACCGCGGCATCCTCCTACAGACCGACAAAATCCCAGCCGACTCGTTCGAGACGGCCCGCATCATCGCCGCGGAGCTGAAGACCGCAAGTTGGGATCTGATCTTCTTCGGCCGCATGGCGATTGACGACTACAGCCATCAGGTGGGACCGCTGGTCGCCGAGCTGCTGGGCCTCCCCTGCGTGACCGCCGTCTCGCATCTCGACATCGACGGGACGACAGGCGTCGCGGAGCGCGAGATCGAGGGCGGCATCGAAGTCGTCGAGTTTCCGCTGCCCGCCGTATTGACGGCCGACAAGGGACTCAACGAGCCGCGCTATCCCGCGCTCAAGGGGATCATGGCAGCGAAGAAGAAGCCGCTCGAGGTGAAGCCGGTGCAGCCGGGACCCGGATCGCTCGAGGTGATCGCACTCACACCGCCGCCGGACCGGAAGGAGGGAAAGATCGTGGGGGAAGGCGCCGCCGCGGTCGGCGAGCTGGTGCGTCTGCTGCGCGAGGAAGCCAAGGTCCTATGACCGTGGTGCTCGCGGTGCTGGAGCAGCGGGACGGCGTGCTCCGCAAGATTTCCTACGAGGTCGTGACTGGTGCGCAACGGCTTGGCGGCACGGTTGAAGCCGTGGTGTGTGCCGCTGGACCGGTGCAGGGGACCGATCTGGTCGGCAAATATGGCGCGGACAAGGTTGTCACCCTCACCAACGCAGCATTCGCCAAGTACGCCCCCGAGGGTTACGCGCAGGCGCTCGCCGAGCGGGTGAAACAGGGGAGGTACCAGGCGGTGGTGTTCGGGGCGAGCGCCACGGGGAAAGATCTCGCGCCCCGTGTCGCTGCCAAGCTCGGCGTCGGCGTGACCGCAGATATCACCGATCTGGCCGCAGCTGGCGCAGCGATCGTCGTTACGAGACCTGTGTATGCCGGAAAGGCGCTGCTCAAAGTAAAAGTGGGCTCGCAGCCCGCTGTGCTGTCCCTGCGTCCGAGTGTCTTCACACCGGTCGAGCGCCCCAAGGGGGGCACCCCGGATACCGTTCCTGTGACTGTGCCGGCTGGTCGCGTTACGGTGCGCGAGGTGAAGGCCGCCCCCGCCGGCACGCTGGATGTCGCGGAAGCGCAGGTGATCATCTCCGGGGGACGCGGGCTCAAGGAGCCGGCCAACTTCAAGGTGTTGGAGGAGCTGGCGCAAGCGTTCGGGGGTCGAGCTGCCGTGGGCGCGTCGCGCGCGGTGGTGGATGCCGGGTGGCGGGCGCATGCGGACCAAGTGGGGCAGACTGGAAAAACCGTGAGTCCGTCGCTGTACATCGCGGTCGGTATCTCCGGGGCCATTCAGCATCTCGCGGGCATGCGCACGTCCAAGGTCATCGTCGCGATCAACAAGGACAAAGACGCGCCGATCTTCAAGATCGCCGATTACGGTGTGGTGGGAGACCTGTTCGAGATCGTGCCGAAGCTGACCGAGGAGATCCGCAAGTTGCATGGATAAAATCGTCCCCGCCCAGTATCAACCACCGCTCCCACTCGACACACTCATTCTCCAGGACGGCGCCGCAGGAGCGGGCGACCGCATGGAGCTCGATGTCCTCATCGTGGGCGCGGGGCCGGCGGGATTGGCGTGCGCCATCGAGCTCGCGCGATTGGCACGAACCGACGGTACCGAGATCAACATCGGCGTACTCGAAAAAGCGGAGGCGCTCGGCGAGCACTCGCTCTCCGGCGCCGTCGTGAACGCGCGCGCATTCCGCGAGTTGTTTCCAGACCTGAAGGACGCCGACTTCCCGTTCCGCGCGCCGGTCGCCAGGGAAGCGGTGTATTTGCTGACGGCTGAACGCAGATGGCGTCTGCCCACGCCGCCGTCGATGCGCAATCACGGCAACTACGTCGCCTCACTCTGCGAGATCGTGCGCTGGCTCGGCGGCAAGGCGGAGCAGCTGGGCGTCAACGTGTTCACCGGGTTTCCGGCCGCGCAGCTGCTCGTGCGCGGATCGGCGGTGGCCGGCGTTCGCACCGCCGCTGCAGGGCTCGATCGCGACGGAAAGCCGACGCCGGGGAGCTCACCCCCCAACGATCTCGCCGCCAAGGTTACGGCGCTCGCCGAAGGCACGCGTGGCTTGCTCACGCAGGCGTGGTGCCAGTGGCGGCAGGTCCCGTCCGAGAATCCTCAGCTCTTCGCACTCGGCGTGAAGGAGCTGTGGGAGACCAGGCAGCCGCTCGATCGCGTGATCCACACGATGGGTTGGCCGCTCCCCAGCGACGCCTTCGGCGGCAGCTTCATCTATCCCCTCGAGCCGAATCTCGTGGCGCTCGGCCTGGTCGTGGGCCTCGATTATCGCGACGCGGCGCTCGACGTGCATGAGCTGCTGCAACGCTTCAAGCAGCATCCGTTGCTGCGCTCATTGCTCGCGGGCGGCGAAATGCTGGAGTGGGGGGCAAAGACGATTCCGGAGGGCGGCTACTATTCGCTGCCGCAGCGGCGCGCGGGCGACGGCGTCGTCCTGCTCGGCGATGCGGCCGGGTTCGTGGACGTGCCGTCGCTGAAGGGCATTCACTACGCGATGCAATCCGGGATCTACGCGGCGCGCGCGATCTTCCAGAACCTCAAGACCGGCGCCGACCTCACCGACTACGACCGCCTGGTGAACACGTCGTACATCGCCCGCGATCTGCACCGCACGCGCAACATGCGGCTCGCGTTTCGCGATGGCTTCTATTTCGGCGGGATCCAGGCGGCGCTGATGACGCTGACCGGCGGGCGGTTCCCGGGCGGGAAATACCGCATGCACGCGGACGCGGAGGTCCCCCGTTCGTTCTCCCCGGGGTCAGCCGAGACGACGAGTGGTCTCAGCAAAGTGGACGCAGTGTTCAAGGCTGGGAATTCCACGCGCGATACGATTCCCAGCCACCTGATCGCGGCGCCTGACGTGCCGGTCGAGGTGGCACAATTCTATTCCCACGTGTGCCCTGCCGGAGTCTACGAGGCGACGGACGGTGGCTTGCGGATCAACGCGCCGAATTGCGTGGACTGCAAGGCGACCGACGTATTGGGGCCGCGGTGGACGCCGCGAGAGGGAGGGAGCGGGCCGAAGTACAAGCGCATGTAGCGCTAGGCGCGGCTGTCCCTGAAGTAGTTCCGCGCGCGTTCCGCGAGCTGGGCGGTGGACATGGGCAGATTGCGTTTGACCCACAGCATCGTCCGCTGCCCGCTGGGAAACCGCCGAGTTCCCTCCTCCTTGGAAACGCCCGCCATCTGCGTGAGTGAAATCCCGAAGAGCTCCTTGCTGGCCCGATCGAGCGCGACGCCGAACTGCTCATCCTCCGGCGTACCCAGGATGTCGGAGTGGGTGCGACCTAACTCCTCGAGCGGGGCCGCGTACGAGTGCTCGGACTGCGTGTCCATCGTGTAGCCACAGTAGAGCGAGAATCGGTAGGTACCGGCCAAGGCATTCCAGAACTCCTCGACTCGGACCGCGGCGGCGGTATTCCCCGCTTGCCACAATGCATTCGCTATCTCGCTGTAGACCCGCGTCGCGCGGCCGGATGGCTGGAGGCGCGATAGGACCGGCGCCAGTGCGTTCCGAAACGGTATCCACTCGGGCTGGTCGCCGGCAACGAATTGGTCCGTGATCTGTTCAGCATCCAGGATGGACAGTTGTCCCGGATCACGCAGCGCTTGCGGGCGGAATTTCCCCGCCGCCAGGCGTTCGAACAGCCGGTCTCGCTGATCGGCGCGCGCGAGGACCAGCACGCTCTCGCCGCGCTGCAAGCCCGCTTCGACGAATACGAAAGCCGACTCGGCGAGCGTGTTGCGACGACGATCTTCGCCTTCGGTGTGGCGGTGAAACTGGGCGAAATGCCGGCCGGCGGGCGCGTCAACGAGTAGCGTCACTGCTCAGCGCGCGGTGTCTTCATAGTAGCGACGCGCCCGCTCCAGCACGGCGCCGCTGGCCGAGGGGAGATTACGCCGCACCCACAGCATCGTCCGCTGGCCGTTGGGGAAGCGGTGCTCGCCACTATCCCGGTGCTGGGAGAGTCCGACCATCTGCGAAAGGGGAACGCCGAACACGTCCCGGCTCGCCGCGTCCAACGCCACGCAAAACCGCTCATCATCGGCGGTCCCGAGTATATCCGAGTGCGTACGGCCGATCTCTTCGAGCGGTCCGTTGTACGCCTGGTCGTGATGGACGTCGAGCATGAAGCCGCAGAACAGCGAGAACGGATACAGGCGCGCGAGCTCGTTCCAGTACTCCTCGAGGCGAATGGCGGCGTCCTGCTTACCCTCTTGCCACAGCAGATTCACCATCTCACCATATGCCCGCGTCGTACCACGGCCGAACGCCCGTACCCGCTCGAATATCGCGGCCATCGCCCGGTGAAAATCCTCCCAATCGGGCATGTCGTTGCGCATGAACTTGCGGAGCGTCAGCTCGGCATCGTGCAGCTCGAGCTGACCGGACTTGAGGAACCGTCCGGGGTCGAGACTATCCGCGCGCAAGCGCGTGAGGAACAGCTGAGTGTGCACCGGGGATGCTATGACCACCACGCTGTTGCTGCGCCGCAGGCCCGTCTGCACGTAGAGCGTGACGGCGTCGGTGAGGGCCTGCGCGTCACGATGCAGCTGGGCAAAGTGCCGGTTGACCGGAGCGTCGATCAGCAGCGGGCTGACAGGTGGCGATGACATTTAGCGATCGGCAGAAAACGAAAGGGGAGAGCGCATGAAGCCAACATTAGAAAACGACGATTGGTGACACAATCAACCCGATGGACTAGCCCCTTGGTAGGGAATTCTCAAAGCTGAGCTTGATGCCGTCGATAATGAACTGGACGGCAATCGCGCTGAGGACCAGGCCCATGAGCCGGGTCAAAATGCGCATCCCTGTCTGGCCCAGCCGCCGCTCGACCAACGTCGCCGCCGATAAGACCAGAAATGTGATCAGGGCCGTCAGCACGATCGAGACGTAAACCGCCGCCGTCGCCGCCGTTGACTTGGCGCCCAGCGCGAGCACCATGACCGTCGAGATCGCGCCCGGCCCCGCGAGCATCGGGACGCCCAGCGGCATGATGCCGATGTCGTCCTTCTCGAGCCCCTCGGCGGTTTCGACCGCCGTCTCGCGCTGCTGGCTGCGCCGCGCCTGCACCATGTCGAGCGCGTTCAGGCCGATGAGCACGCCGCCCGCAATCTTGAATGCGCCGATCGTGATGCCGAAGATCTTGAAGATCAGGCTCCCACCCAGCGCGAACGCCGTAAGGGTGATCGCGCAAGTCCAGGCGCCCCGGCCGGCGAGTACCCGCCGCTGCTGCGGAGAGTCG
>Ga0184638_1000556_pt1 | contig 10561 bp, 9 predicted proteins | sample PLM31_50_b2_FD_133141 | JGI IMG/M metagenome (GOLD analysis project Ga0184638, IMG submission 133141) | Groundwater sediment microbial communities from an aquifer in East River, Colorado, USA - PLM3-1_50_b2 | ecosystem: Environmental > Terrestrial > Soil > Riparian zone | place: USA: East River... | reverse complement strand
TGGCCTCTACGCCTGTTGCAGTCCGCGCTCGCGCTCGCTGCCGGCGTCGCGATCGCACTCGTATTGCGCAAGAGCATTCACGCCGTCTGGCTCGCGCCGCTCGTCGTCGTGATCGTGCGGCTGCTACTCGACCCGCTGTCGTTCGGCTGGTACTGGCTCGGCGCCGAGGCGCTCGTTCTCGTCGGCGCGGCGCTCCTGCTCAGGGAGCTGCCGACTCGATTTTCTGCAGCTCGTCCGGGTCGAGTTGCAGGTCCGCCACGCCGGGCAGCTGCTCAGCCTCCCGCTCGTTCCTGATCCCGACGATCGCGCCCGCAACCGCGGGGTGACGGAGCACCCATGCCAGCGCGACCTGCGCAGCGCTGCGCTCGTGCCGCTCGCCGCTGGCACGAAGCGTCTCGCGTAGTGAAGCTAGCTCGAGTTGCGCGAAGGGATGGCGGCGGCGGTAGTCATCGGCATCGAGCGTGTCGAGGTCGAAGTCGTCCGCCAGAAAGCCTCCGCCGAGCGGAGACCAGGTGAGCACGCCGATGCCGTGCTGCCCCGCGAGCGGCAGGATGTCGCCCTCATGCACGCGGTAGAGCAGGCTGTACTGGTACTGCAGCGCGCCGACCGGGCCGACCGAGAGTGCTCGCTCGACGGCCTCGGCCGGATGGTTGGAGATGCCGCCGTGGCGGATCTTGCCCTCGTCGACCAACCGCTGCAGCTCGCCCCAGGACTCCTCGATCGGGGTCTCCGCGTCGACGTCGTGAAACTGCACGAGGTCCAGACGATCGGTCCGCAGCCGGCGCAGGCTGGCTTCTACGTCTGAGCGGACGCTCTCCGGACGGAGGTCCATTCGCGAGCCGCTCTCATCGGGAAACGTGCCGCACTTCGTGAAGAGCAGGACGTCGTCGCGCCGCCCTGCGAGCGCTCGCCCCACGATCTCCTCGGCGCGACCCCAGCCGTAGAACGGCGCGGTGTCGATCCAGTTCACGCCGAGGTCGAGTGCTCGGTGAACCGCGGCGAGCGATTCACGCTCGTCTTGCGGACCCCACCAGACGGGCCAGTCGCGGCCCGAGCCGATCGGCGCCGTTCCGACACCGACGGGGGTCAGCTCAAGATCCGTCGTTCCGAGCCGCCGCCTCTCCATGACGGAGAGGCTACGCGGCGGGCTCAGCGCAACGTCGAGAAGTAGGCGTCGAGGATGTCGGCGCCCCAGAAGAGCGCGACGACCGACCCGATCGCCAGGAACGGGCCGAACGGGATGCCCATCTTCCGCGCCTTCGAGCCGTGGCGCGCCATCAGATAGAGGCCGGGGATCATCGCGGCGAGCATGCCGATCATCAGTGCGACAGCGACGGTCTTCCCGAGCGCGGCGCCCATCAACAGCGCAAGCTTGACGTCCCCCATGCCCATCCCGGCCGGGTACGCGAGGGCTGCGGCAAAGAGGAAGCCCGAGGCGCCCAGCGCGCCGAGCGCCCAGCGCGGGCTCGGATGCAGCGCCGTGTTGGCCGCGAGCACGAGGACGGTCGCCGGGAGCACGATCCGGTTCGGGATGATCCGGTGCTCGATGTCGATCGCCGAGACAGCCACGAGGACCGCGCAGAAGAACGCGGCGACCAGCGCGTCGGCGGTGAGCCCGAAGGCCAGGACGCAGCCGGCAACCAGCAGAGCTGTGACGAGCTCGACTGCGGGGTAGACCAGCGGGATCCGTGCCTTGCAGTCGCGGCAGCGCCCGCGCAAGACTGCGTACGAAACGAGCGGCAGGTTGTCGTACCACCGGACCTGCCGCCCGCAGGACATGCAGGCCGAGGGCGGCCGCACGATCGACCGTCTCAGCGGCACTCGCGCGGCAACGACGTTCAGGAAGCTTCCGAGCGCGAGCCCTGGCGCCAGGGCAAAGGCGGCAAGCGCGAAGTCCATGCCACACCTATCGGCAGGTCATGTCCCTCAGTTGAGGGATGCTCGAGTTGCCTACCCGCCCGTGAGCTGAGGCAGCTGAGCGAGCGCATAGACGTTCGGGTTGCCCGGCATCCCAAGGGGAACGAAGGTGAAGCCCGTGAACGTCGAGTTCGTCGACTGACCGAGCTTCACTGTCGACCCGTCGAGCGGGCCGTCCACGAGCGAGCTCGTGTCGATCTCGATCGCGTTCGTCGCGTACACCGCTCCCTGGAACTTCGCGCTGACGAACTGCGCGCCGGTCCCGGCAGACACCTGGTTGTCCGCCGGAATGGAGCCGTTGCCGTTCACGACGAACCCGAGCAGGTCCTCTGTGGAGTCCCAGTCTGCGAGCACGCAGGCGGTCCCGGACGTGTACGCGCAGAGATTCGTGTTCTTCACGAGCACGGAGCCGGAGGTGTAGAGCGTCGCCTGACCCCTGTAGCGAACCGTTCCGCCGGGGTCGATCTTCACGCTGCCGTCGATGAAGATCGTGCCCAACACCGTGAGGATCTTGTTCGTGTTGTCCCAGGAGAGCTCGCCGCCGACGGTCTTGCAGTGATACGAGCTTGCCGGCGTGAGGTTGACGACGCCCTGATTGTCGTTCCTGTACGTCAATTTCTGGGCGTTGGTGTCACTTACGCTCCCCACAGGACTGTCGAATGCGAATGTCGGGTTCGGCGACTCGCCCGCCAGAGGAGCGGCGCACGCAAAGTACGGGCCCGGGCTCGCATTCAGGTACCAGTCGTCCCAGGTGACCGTCGGCGCCGTGATCGTCGGTGTATTCGCGTCGAGAATCGTTGCCCAGACGTTGTCCCGAACGGGCGTCGTGCCGCCGGCGCCGTAGACGCACGGATTGTGGCTTGCCTGGCTTTGATACCGGCACCCCCTCCCGATATGGGCCTCGCTGATGGCGGCCCCCGCAGCCCCAACCTGATTGAAGCTCTGCTGGAGATCCATCGAGCCCTTCACGATCAGGGGGCCCGACATGACCTTCGACTTGTTCTGCAGGCAGAGATTGCCCATCACGTACAGAGGCGAGTGCACCTCGACGGTCTGCTGAAGCGTCATGTCGCAGCCGCTGAATGCCACTCCGGTGCCCGGGGCGCGTGAGTAGATGTAATTCCACGAAGGGTTGTTGAGCGGCTGTGTGGTCGTCGGAACGACCGGGATCGTCGCCCGGATCATCTTCTTGTAGTCGGCCCCGCCGTGCGGGTTGCGCACCTTGCCGGTCGAGAAGAGATCCCAGTAGGCGGTGCCGACAGCAGCGTTTTGATACAGCGTCGCGTACCAGGTGACCGTGCCGCCCGAGTACGTGTCGGTTCGCTGGCAATACGGGGGAAGCGGCGACGGAGTTACGTTGTCCGGGCAGAAGACGTACTTGTCGAGTGCGTTGTTGGTAGGGACGCGCAGAATGGACATCGCGTTGCTCACGCCCGCCTCGGCGAGGTTGTAGGCCGAGGCTCGGCCGCCGCTCATCGTGGCGTTTCGCTGATTCGACGTCGCTGACTCGATGACGGTGATGACCGTCATGCTGAACACGACGGTCACTGCAAGCGCGATCACGAGCGCGAAGCCGCGCTCTTCTCCGAATACCCGCTTGAGTTGAATCATCAGTCGCGTCCTGCCTCTCAGATCCTTGTGCTGTTGCGGAGGTAGATCGTGTCGGTGAGCTCGTACGCACCCCGGCCGTCCCCCTTCAGACTGACGGCGAAGACCACCTGGAGCGATGCCAGGCATTCGCACCCGGTGACATGGGCGAACGCGGGGAACGCGTCGGCGATGGTCAAGTAATCCGCGACCTTGACCCCCGTGCCCGAGTTGCAGGTCGTGCCGAGCTGCCGGTAGAGGCTGTAGCGATTCGTGTAGCCGCTGACGGCCCCCGTGCACCAGCTGACATCTCCGCCGCAGCCGGACGCACGCTTCAGGGTCACCGCATTGGTGGCGTAGGGAGTGGCGTCGCTTGCGCAGTGCGCGTCTCTCCGGATGCCGTCGAGCGCAACGCGCGTCGCGAGCTGCGCCTGGTAGCGGCGCTCCTGCTCGGCCTGCGCCTTCGACCCGGCGACGAAAATGGTCGTGATGCCGGCGAAGACGATGCTCATGATCGCCATGACCGTGAGCATCTCGATGATGCTGTAACCCGCCTCTCCCCCGAGGCGCAGAGTGCGCGCTCGCTTGATCACTTGGCTCTCGCTTCGACCTCCGCGAGGGCACGGCGAGCGACGAGCTCGCTCTTCTTGCCGATGCCCCAGCGCTTCTGCGCGATGCGGTCGGCGGCGATGAGTTCACGGAGGGCCTCGGCTCCGTGCCACCAGCCGAACCTCGCGCCGGTAACGATCCAGGTGTGCTGATAGAGGAAGTGGCGCACGTTCACATCCGTCGGCGTCCCGTGTCCGCCGATCCAGGCAGTCAGGAGACGCGCACGCTGCGGCAGCGGAATCTCCTTCAGAGGCTCCTCGGGCGCGTTCGGAACGGAGAATGCGGGCGGACGCTGCGTGGGTGCGGCAGCTGCGGGCCCGACCTTCTTGGGCGCGGCTGCTGGATCGGCCTTCTTGGGCGTAGCTGCGGGCGGGTTCTGCGCACGCTTGGGGGCGGCGGGGAGTGGCGCGGCGGGAGTCAGCCGGCGGAGCCCGACCGGCACGATCGACGTGCCGATGTACGGCGAGACGTCTTCCGGCTCACCCTTCTCCACGTACGCCGTGCGCCGGAGTGTCACGGTGATCGTGGGAGCGCCCGTGTCTTTGACGCGTGTGCCGGGCGCGGGAGTCTGCGTCGCGACGTTGTTGGCCGCAAAACCGTGCACGCTGCCGACCACGCGCCAGGCGAAACCGGTGTCCTCGAGCGTCCCCTTGGCGAAGACGAATGCCTGCCCGGTGACGTCGGGTACCAGCATGGCGGGTACCGAGACGGGAGCGGATGCGCCCTTCGGGACCGCGGTCAGTCGTTTCGCCGCGCCGACCGCGAGGGTCGCGCTGGCGAGGAGCAACACGAGCCCGATCACCGCAAGGCGCGGCAAGCGAGTGGCTATCCGCAGAGCCATGTCTGTCGAATCGGCAGAGAACGGCTCAAACTCAAGCCCCACCCCGGGTAAAGCCCATTGCGGCATCCCTCGATTCAGGGACGGAGCTCGTGACGACGGCGAAGACGCGCATCGAGGACTGAAGCGGGGCCGGGGGCTCGAGCTCGGTGGGAGCGTCCTGCCAACGGAACGCCCGTCCGGCGAACGCCTGGAACCACGGCATCTCCTGTGGGTAGCCGGTGGCGGGCTTGAGGCCGAGATGGAGGTGAGGGCCGGTCGAGTGGCCGGTCGAGCCGACGAGCCCGATCGGCGCCCCCGCGGACAGCGGCGTTCCGGTGGTGACCGAGGGCTGCAGGTAGGAGAGGTGGCAGTAGATCCAGAGCAGGCCGTCCTGCGTTCGGATCCTCAGGCCGATCCCGCAGGCTCCAGCGGGCGAGTGCCACGCGCTGTCGACAACGCCGTGTGAGAGCGCATACACCGGCGAGCCCATCGGCGCCGCGATGTCGGCGGCCGGGTAGTCGTGATGCGTATGGCCGACGGAGACGATTTGCGGGCCGCCGCCGACCGGGAAGACGTAGTCGTTCTGGAAGGACGGAGCTCCCATGAGCGTGCCGACGCCTTGCGCGAACGAGGGCGCCATTGCGCTCTGCTGGGCCCTTTCGAGCGCGGCCTGGGCCTGCTCGAGCTTCGAGCTCGCCGCCTCTGTCAGCGTTTGCGCGTTGCCGAGGCGAACGTCGAACTGCGCCGCGCGCTGCTGCGCCGTCAGGCGATCGGAGAGGAGCTCGACCGCCTCGGCGTTCGCATGCAGCCGCTCTGATGCATTGGCAAAGCGCGCTTCGAGCTCCTTCGCCGCGATGAGCTCGGCGTTGGCCGCAACCACATGCTGTCGGGCTTTGTCGAGCGCACCCTGCAGGTTCTGCAGGCCCACCGTCTGGGTGAGGCCGCCCTGCCCGTAGACACGTGCCAGGTCGAGAACTTGGCGGACGTACCAGTCGGCGTGGTTGTAGGCGAAGATCGCGCGGGAGATGTCGGTCTGGCCATCGGCAGCCGCGAGGTAGCGCGCAGCGGCGAAGATCGCGTCTGTGGGATTCCACGGGTCGGCGATCCCGTCACCGTCGGCATCGACACCCCAGCGCAGCCAGGTCGAGGGCATGAACTGCATCCACCCGACCGCGCCGGCGGAGCTTGGTCCCATGTTCTGTCCGAAGTTGGACTCGATCTTGTTGATCGACGCGAGCACCTGCCAGGGAATCCCGTACGTGTAGCCGGCCCGCTGCCAGAGCAGATTGAGCGCCGAGAGGGGCAGCAGTTGCGGTTCGGAGGCCCGGGTCGTGTAGGCCACCGGCAACGAGAGGGAGCCGGGGACGTTCGGGGCCTCATGGCTCGGCAGCCGTACAGGAAGAGCTCTCCCCTGGCCGGACGAGATCGAGAAGCCGAGCACGGGCGGCTCCGCCGCACGCGCGGAGCCTGCGAGCAGCGCGAGCCCGATAACAGCAACGAGGAGGTAGCGCATTAGTCCCCGGCTTTGGCGAGGCGAAGCGTCGGGACCTCGGGCTCGGTTTTGCGCTCTTCCTCTTGCTTTTTCTGCTTCTCCTCGCCCGCGACATCAGCCTTCTTCTGCTTCAGCGCCCGCTCGAGTGTCACGAGGAAGTCATGGCGGTTGGTCGCTGCGTTGGCGGCGACCTCCTGGTCGACGTGCCCGGCGACGACGAGATCGATCAGCGCCCCTGTGAAGGTCTGCATGTCGAAGAAGCTGCCTTCCTCGATTGCGTCGGTGATCGCCTCGGACTTGTTCTCTCGAATGAGGTCGGCGATCCGCGTGTTCGTCACCATGACCTCGACCGCCGCCACTCGCCCGCCGTCGGCGCGGGGGAGCAGCCGCTGGCTGATCACACCGCGCAGCACGCCGGCCATGACCGAGCGGATCATCTGCTGCTTCCCCTCAGGGAAGAAGTCGACCATTCGGCCGATCGTCTCCGCGGCGTCGACGGTATGGAGTGTCGACAGCACGAGGTGTCCCGACTCGGCTGCCTGCAGCGCTGTCTGCGCGGTCTCCGCGTCACGGAGCTCCCCGATCAGGATCACGTCCGGGTCCTGGCGGAGCGCACGGCGGAGCGCCTGCATGAAGTCACTCGTGTCGAGCCCGATCTCGCGCTGGTTGACGATGCAAGAGTGGTCGCCGTGCAGGACCTCGATCGGGTCCTCGATCGTGATGATGTGCTGTTGACGCGTCCGGTTGATGTGGTCGATGATCGCCGCGAGGGTCATCGTCTTTCCCGAGCCGGTCGCGCCGGTGACGAGCACGAGGCCGCGATGCTCTTCCGCCAGCCGGCGGACGCCTTTGGGCAGGTTGAGCATCTCGAAGTTGGGGACGTTCTTCGGGATGACGCGGAAGGCGATGGAGATGTGGCCGCGCTGCCTGAAGGCGTTGACGCGGAAACGCGGGAGATCCTCTTCCTGGTAGGCGATGTCCAGATCGCCCGACGTCTTGAAGGCCTCGTAGCGCTCGGGGGAACGCTTGCCGACCAGGTCGAGCACGCCCTCGGTGTCCTTGTCCGTCACGATCGGGCACTCTTCGAGCGGCCCGAGCGAGCCGTCACGACGAAGGATCGGCGGAATGCCGACCTTGAGGTGGATGTCGCTGGCGCCGAGCTCTACAGCTCGTCTGAGCAGGAAATTGAGTTCCATGGCGGCCACCAGTGCATCGGCAACCGGAAACCCTGTCTTTAGGCGGCGAGGGCTCCCTGACGCCTGGCCACGCGGGCCAGACCGTCGATCACCCTCATGGCCCTCCGCCCGGCCCCCCTCGCCTCGCCGGGATGCGCGACCTCACCCAGGAGGAGCTTCTCCAGGACGCCCCAGGTCACCGGCAGGCGCATGACTGCGAAGACCGCCCGCGGAAAGCGATCGAGCGCGATCTTGGCGCCCCAACCTGCGGCGGAGAGCGGATTGAGCTCGGCCTGAAGGGCGGCTTGGTACGGCTCGAGACTCTCAGCGCGGCCCTCCAGCAGCGCAGCCACGTGCCCGGCCGCGAGACGTGACGACACGAACGCCTCGTACATCCCGTCACCGGACACCGGATCGACGAGGCCGGCGGCATCGCCGACGAGCAGCGCCCGCCCACGTGCGAGCTGCGTCTGCGGACGGCGCATCGGCAGCCGGTGCCCACGCAGGTCGGTGAGGTCGCCCGGGTCGATCCCGTAGTGCTCGCAGAGCACGCGCAAGTGCTGTCGCAGCTTCGGCCCTTCCTCACCCCAGCCGCCGACACCGACGTTGACGTGATCGCCCTTCGGAAAGATCCACCCGTAACCGCCGGGAAGGACCGCGAGCTCGAGCACGAGCAAGCCGCGCCACGCGTCGCGCGGCAGTCGCTCGTATGGGAGGTTTCCCTCGAGCGCGACGCCGTTCACGATCCCGCCGCCGAGCCCCAGCGTCTTGGCGGTGATTCCATTCGCCCCGTCGGCGCCGATCACGGCGGCGACCTCGACCCGCTCGCCGTCGACCCGGATCTCCGTGTCGGATTCGATGCTCACGCGCGCACCGTCCCTGAACTCGGCGCCGGCCGCGACCGCCTGCTCGACGAGGAATGCGTCGAGCTTGCGACGTTGCGTCATCGCGCAGAGCACGTCCGTCGACTCACGCTCCATCACGCGGCCGTAGCGAAGGCGGCAACGCACTCGGGTGATGCGGTCCTCGACCACGGGCTCGACGGAGAACGGCAGCTGCCGCACCGCACGGGTGGTCAGCCCGCCGCCGCAGGGCTTGTCGCGCGGGAAGCGCGCCTTGTCGACAAGTAACACGCGCGCGCGCGTGCGCGCGAGGCGATAAGCAGCAGTCGATCCGGCGGGCCCCGCACCCACGACGGCGACGTCGAAGCGCTCCATTAGGCAAGGCTACTGCGCCGAAGCCGCACCGGGCAAAGCCCGGCACGGCGGCGAAGAGCCGAGAAACCGAAGCTAGAATCGATCGTTCCACGGGGGTGTGCCCGAGTGGCCAAAGGGAACGGGCTGTAAACCCGTCGGCTCAGCCTACGGAGGTTCGAATCCTCCCGCCCCCACTCCGCCTCTCTCGCCGTGGATGGGCTCTCAGCGTGGCTCGGCTGATGGCGAAGCCACTCCTGTCGGCTGGCTTGCTTATCGCTGTCACCCTCGCTGCTGGCTGCGGAGACGACGACGACGGCAGTGCGCTCGCATCGCTCGACGGGACGTCGTGGTCGCTCGCCGAAGGCAAAGGCGTCACGGTCCCGATCGAGTTCACGATGACGGTCGCGTTCGCGGGAGGGACGGCCAGCGGCTCGAGCGGCTGCAACCGATTCACAGGCGCTTACGAGGAGGTAGGCCGCTCGGTCTCCTTCGGTCCGCTGGCGACGACGCGGACGGCGTGTGCCGACGAGGTCATGACGGCAGAGCACGCGTATCTCGCCGCGCTCGAGTCCGTCTCGTCCTGGTCGGCGACCGACGCCGAGCTACCTCCCCGCCGCCACCTGGACCAACCTCGCACTCACCTACGACGGCAGCCGCCTCCGCCTCTACCGAGACGGCAGCGAGATCGCCAGCCAAACCGCCACCGGCAACATCACCACCTCCAACGGCGCCCTCCGCATCGGCGGCAACAACGTCTGGGCCGAATGGTTCCACGGCCTCATCGACGAAGTCCGCATCTACAACCGCGCCCTCACACCCAGCGAGATCCAAACCGACATGACACGACCCGTCGTGCCGTAAAGGCCCTCGTGGAGACGCCACTGAGCCGCACCCGGTGGTTCAGAACTGCTACTCGTCAATCACTAAGCGAATGGCCGGGGGCGCGAGTGCTGATGCGCTCGAAAGCGGCTAACCTAGCGGCCTCGCCCTCTTAGCTCAGTTGGTAGAGCACCTCCATGGTAAGGAGGGGGTCGACGGTTCGAGTCCGTCAGAGGGCTCTCCCGAAAGCCCCGCAAGTGCGGGGTTTTTGCTTTCGGAGTTCGCTGCGCTTCGTCCAGCGTGCTCGGGTATGGAACAGGTTTTGGAACAGCCAGACGAAAAACGCCTTCATTTTGTTGTCTAGCCAGGCATCAAGGCATCGACTCCCGAGGGTCAGCTGGTCGTACGGCGCCTAGCTGACTTCGCCGCCATGCGCGGATCTAGGCTTGTCACCTCCGCTGCCACCCGTCAACCTGAGATGCGCTCATGACCGAACCAGCTGAAACCTCCGCCCCCACCCCTTCTGCCGAGCCGTACACGTCAAAGCCCCTGCAAGAGCCGCCTGATCCTCGGGTCCGGACGCTGGTCCAGGCCGCCAAGCAGCGGCGTCTCGTCTTGTACGCGGGTGCAGGCCTAAGCAAGGCCCCTCCGTCAGGCGGCCCGACCGGTTGGGACGTAGCGAACCGTTTGCGCGCACATGCGGCCCGGATTCTGGGGGTCGATGTCAGTGAGTTACACGAGTGCAGCCTGGAGGAGCTTTCGAAGCGAGTCGCAGAGACAGCTCCACAGCACTTGGACGGGCTGCGCGAACATGCCGCCCGCGCCTTCGACTTCCGTGCGATGGAGCCGAACTTCGGCCACGAGGTCGCAGCTTTGCTCTTGCGTGAGGGTCTCATCCAGCTGATCTCTGTCAACTGGGACTGCGGCGTCGAGACCGCCGGCATGC
>Ga0184638_1000555_pt1 | contig 10565 bp, 9 predicted proteins | sample PLM31_50_b2_FD_133141 | JGI IMG/M metagenome (GOLD analysis project Ga0184638, IMG submission 133141) | Groundwater sediment microbial communities from an aquifer in East River, Colorado, USA - PLM3-1_50_b2 | ecosystem: Environmental > Terrestrial > Soil > Riparian zone | place: USA: East River... | reverse complement strand
GCGAGCCGCGCATTAAGTTCGTCAAAGGCAAATATGATATCGACTGTCCTCGCCTTGATGCGAGACAGGAACTCATCGATGCCGGTGAGACGGCAGCCGAGAAACTTGCGCGGAAAGGCGAAATATTCGCGCAGCAGGTCGAACCCCTCGAACACCCGATGATCCCTGGCAAACAACGCATCGTCGCGATCGAATCCGATCTGCTGCAAACATTCCGGCGGGGCCTCGAAGATGACAGGATTGCCGAATTGATCGAGGTGACGGAAATAGATTCCTCGACAATGGGCAAACAGCTGCTCGTACAGCGCAACCGAGTCAGCTTCCGCGCCAACAAAATACAGCGGCAGCTGCGAGGTTCTGCAGCCGGCAATCAAGAGCTCCGGCTTCTTCTGTGCATCGGTTTCGGAGGGTTCGTCTTCGGATCGTGCCGTTGAACGGTGTGTCAGGCTGAGCCGCAAGCCCGCCAGCACCTCGCCGCCGACCGAGACTCCGAGCGCCTGCAGGGGCGCCGGAGATGAATAATATTCCGCAGCAACCAGTTCGAACGGCCATATCGTGATGTCGCCGCACAGGCGGTAGCGGCATGCGATCTGCCGATCGAGCTGGCGGAAACTCGCATCAAGATAGGAACCGCGCGCTACCGCAGGGCCCTCGCGGAGCGCCGGGTCGCCAAACACCGGGGTCGCCTTGACGATCATCATCGAAGGCGTTGGCGCGAGATAATGCGGGACGAGTTGTTCCAGCAGATTCTCAGTGAACTCGGGGAATTCGTGTTTGAGCTTGAGCTGCACCCGTGCTGCAAGGAAAGCGGCTCCTTCCAGCAGCCCACCGATCAGCGGATCTATGCGGTCCTCCAGGATCCCGCCCAGGCGCTCCGCAATTCCCGGATACTCCTCTGCGAATTGGCGCGCATGCTCGTTGAGCAACTGAAGTTCGGTGTTGTATAGATCGAGAAATTCCCGATTCATGCGCGCTCACAATCGCTTGACGACAATTTTTCCGGCTTCGACAATATCGGCGACGAACTCGACCGAAACGTGCACCGGATGGCACACCAGCTCGCCACAGATCACAAAGCGTATCTTGAGCTCCACGGGATCGACCTGTTTGTCACGCTCTATACGCAGCGTATCGGCCGCGATCCTCGGTTCATAGTTGACGATCGCGGCTCGGATCTCGTCGGGAATCTCCTCGACGCCGTTCTCGTCAATGGTGTGGAGCGCGATATCGGAAAGCCCGAAGTTCAAAATCGATTTCCGGACATGGGGCGCGTTTTCCATGTCGACCGTCGCGTCCAGCGCCACTGTGTTCAAGAGAGCATCGAGATCGCGTGAAACTTCGCGGCGAAGCATGCTTTCGGTAATGATTTGGCGCGCGCGCATTCGGCGTCCGGCGATGACGCGTTCGCCTGCCTCATTGCGTTGATCGATGATTCGTTTGGCATCCTTTGCCTCATGGGCAGTCCGGAAAACATGCATCAGAGGCGGGCTGAGACGCGATTGCCGGTTCGAATTAGCCATGAACAACCTCGGTCTGAAGGTGGCGAACCCTGGCGGCTAGTGGCCAACATGGTGAAGCATTTTCCGGGTTTTTTCCAAACTTCGACGAGTGGATGGGGCATCCCATCCACTCGTCATTTGGACAGCGACGCTGTTTCGTTAGCAGCTCTCGTTCTTTTGCAGGTCCCACCCGAAGTCGACGTTTCCGGTGGCATCGCCTTCGTTGCCTTGCGGCAAATATGCCGCCTTCACCTTCACGAAGTGAAGAGTAGCCGATTCCATTGGAAGCTCTCCGTTACTGCCGGCTGAGATCTGGAACCCGGTTACCAGCACGTGTTCGAGATTCAAAGCAAAATAGCCTATTTTGGTGTCGCCGTGCAGCTTGCACAGCGTAAGCTTTCCGTTCTTGATATGCTGGCCGTTCACAGCCCGTTCCATCAACCTCAGTGAAGCCCGAGAGGTGTACATGCTGACCGAAATGTCATGGATCTGACCCTTGGTGACGCTGCCGCCCGTGCCTGTCGCGAAAGAGCTGCTATTGCTGGCGCCCCATGAGAAGGACTGAAGTTCGATTTTCTTTTCGTATTGGGAATCTTGGGCTTCGCCCTCGATCCCTTCGAGTTCGAGGAAAGCGAAAGCATCTGCTGCCATTTGAGTTTCTCCAAAAGTTGTTGCTGAGTTGCCGGCTTGAGTTCTATTTCACGAGAGCCGCGCTTGTTGGTTGCCGGCTCTCCGATCGGGGTTCAAACGAAGGCTATGTTTTTGCTACGGGCAATCGGGAGACAAGCCGCAACCCTATGTCCATGCCCTCGAGCTGGAAATGCGGCCGGAGCTCGAACGTCGCCGCGTAGTAGCCGGGGTTTTCTTCGTTCGCCATGACGGTGATTTTCGCGGCGGCGAGGGGCCGGCGGCACTTGGTGGCTTCCGAGGAATTCTTCGGATCCGCGTCAACATATTCGCTGATCCAGTTGTTGAGCCACCGCTGCAATTGCTCGCTCTCGTAGTACGAACCGACCTTGTCGCGCACCATGACTTTGAGGTAGTGCGCGAAACGGCAGCAAGCAAACATGTAGGGCAAGCGGGACGATAGATTGCTCGAGGCCGTCGCGTCGGGGTTGTTCTGATAGGCCTTCGGCTTGAAAAGCGACTGGGCACCGATGAAGGTGGCGCGGTCGGTGTTCTTGCGATGAATCAGCGGGATCAATCCCGACTTTGCCAACTCGGCTTCACGTCGGTCGCTAATGGCGATTTCCGTCGGGCACTTCAGATCGACGCCGCCATCGTCCGTCGGGAATGTGTGCGTCGGCAAGTCTTCGACTTCGCCGCCGGATTGGACGCCGCGGATCCGCGCACACCAGCCGTACTCCTTGAAAGCGCGGTTGATGTTGGCCGCCATCGCGTAGGCCGAATTCATCCATCCATACTTCTCGCCCTTGTGACCGTCGGTATCCTCTTCGAAGCCAAATTCTTCCACGGGTTCGGTTTTCGCTCCGTAGGGCAGGCGAGAGAGCACACGCGGCATGCAGAGGCCGACATAACGCGCGTCGTCGGAATCGCGCAGCGATCGCCAGGCGGCGAAGTCCGGCGTGTCGAACAGCTTGCCGAGATCCCGGGGATTCATCAACTCATTCCATGAATCCATACCCATCAAGGTCGAGTCCGCAGCGGCGAAGAACGGTGCGTGTGCCGCGCCGGCGATCTTGCTGAGGTCACGCAGCAGCTGGACGTCCGTCGCCTGATGGCTGAAAGTGTAGTCGCCGACCAGGCAGCCATATGGCTGTCCACCGAGTTGGCCGAATTCTTCTTCGTAGATCTTCTTGAATAGCGGGCTCTGGTCCCAGGCGGCGTTCGGATACAGCCGCAGGTGCCGATAGAGTTCATTCTTCGAGACATTCATCACGCGGATCTTGAGCATCGCGTCGGTCTCGGACTGGAACACCAGATATTTCAGCCCGCGCCAGGCGCCCTCGAGCTGCTGAAATTCCGGCGCGTGCATGATTTCGTTCATCTGCGCCGAAAGCTTCTTGTCCAGCTGCGCAATCATATCCCCGATCGTGTCAAGCACGTCGGATTTGATGAGGCTGGTATCCGCGAGTGCCTGCTCGACCAGAGTATTGACGGCGTTCTGGAGTTCTGTAGCCGCGCGCTCGGTGCGCGGTTTAAAGCTCTGTTTCAGGAGTGAAGCAAACTCGTCCGCATCATGGGTTTGCGTTTGCGCGTCCTGCTGGATTGTTTCGGTTGCCATGACAAGCTTTCTAATACGCTGAATAGTTGGATTGCTGCTTACTTCTCGCTATCGCCGCCTTGCTCGACGGTGCGGTTCTTCAACGCCTGCATCAGTTGCGGATCCGCCAGCAGCTTGCGCAAATGCCCCTCGGCGGCAGCTTTGCCGTCCACGTAGCGCTGCAGGTTCGCCAGTTGCATTCTTGCTTCGAGAAGCCTTGCAACTGCCGGAACCTGCCTTGCAACGGCGGTCGGTTCAAAATCCGCCATTTTATCGAAGCGGAGCTCTATGGCCATCTTCTCCCCGGAATTCTCGCCCAGCTTGTTATCAACTCGGAAGTTGATGCCCGGCTGAATGGCGGCTATTCGCGAATCCAGATTGTCCATGTCGAACTCAAGGAGTTTGCGATCGACAATTTCAGGTTTCTCGACACCGGGCGCGTTGCCGGAGAGATCGGCCAGGACGCCCATGACGAATGGGATCTCAACTTTTTCCTCGGCATTCGCCGGATTTTCATAAGTGATGTGGACTCGCGGCGGCCGATTCCGGCGAATGAATTTCTGACCACTTTCCCGTGCCATGTATTCAACCTTGTCTGTGAGTTTACGACTGGAAGGAACTTTCGGTGTTGCGTCGATTGGAATGGACAACTTCAGAAGCCCCCGGATGTTGGGCGTCGCGCATCAGTTCGGCGAGCTACGCCCATCATTGTCTGGACCTTCGGAAGCGGGCGGCGGTTACGGAGCGCAACGGTATCAACATCCTCAATCCTGATTACTCTTGATTCACCCGACATCGCCGATCTCATTTTTCAGCGCCGAAAGTCTTCAGCGCGGCCTTCGGAAGCACCTCCCGCAGCACGGCCATGAAATCCCGCTCGGCGAGAGCACGTGCACGATCGCACAGCATCGGCACCGGGCTGGAGGGCTCGGAGTGTCGGAAGAATCGCTGGACTTGTTCGAGCAACGCGATCGCCTGCGCGCGCGAGGCGACGCGGTATTGAGGCGATCCGCCGGGTCTCGAAGATGACGGCGAATCTTCCGGCGCGGGCTCTCCCTCCGGCAGCTTGGAAAGCTTGCCGACCGGCAGTTCGAAGAACTGGTCGGCGCCGATCTGAAACGCCGCCTTGTCCATCTGCGTAGGCACCAGGATGCTCATCACTTCAAAGAACGACTTGCCGATCAGCTGGTGCGCCTGGCGCACCAGAGGCAGTGTTGGGCTTGAGGGCTCCGAGCGGCTGTAATATTCGGCAATCGCTGCCAGCGCCTGTTGCGCGTCTGCGAGCGATGCCGGCGCGTCGCCTGCCGGCGTGTTGCCTGCCGGCGCAATGTCGTCTTCCGCTGCAGCCGCCGTCTGTTCGCTAAGCGCAGCTTGCGGATCAACCAACAGCTGCATCTTGTTGACCAGCGCCGGCAAGTTCTCCAGGCCGAGCGAAGTGCCCTGCATCATGAAGATATCCCGGACACGGCCGAGCGATGTCTTGAGCATCGCCACATGTTTGCGCGTTGCCGCCAGTACATCCGCCGGTGCATCCGCTATCGCCTCTGTGAGCGTAGCCGATGGGTGTTTCTGCTCGCCGGCACGCGGTTTGACTTCGCCAGATGCGATCATCCAGGACCGGTAGGTTACCGCGCCAATTCGGCGCCCCTCGCATAATGGTGCATACTGCAGCGGGAATACGACGGTGGGCAGGTCAAGCGAGCCAAGCACAGCGACACGCGCGCCAAGGTCGCCGTCAGCGGCGCGCGGATGGACTTCGTCCCTGAATTTATCCAGCCACTCCGCAATTGCGGCAATGGTCACCGCGAAGCCAGCGAGATCTCGATTCACGATCGTCAGCCGCGCCCTTATGACGAGCAACCGCAAGTCGCGGGAGCGCTCCCACAGCGGTGCGATCGCTTCGATCTGACGCGGTAAATCGACACTGGTTCGATCGAACGGTTTTCCGTCTTCGGTCGAAAAGAACGAGCTCGGAAGAATCCCTTCCGTCTGGGCGAAGAAGTTCAGGTATTCCGCATCACCCGACAGGTCGAGATCGGGTCCGCACGGCTCGGTTTCCGACAGCGGAACGCACAGCTCAGCAACCGTGGGGTCAATCATCGCAGGTTGCGCGGCCGTGCCGATTTTCGCAGTTACCAAAATAGAATGATCGATTGGTACCGGCTCGTCGGCCACGGCTTCCAAAGCAGTCATCGCGGGGGAGGAGATCTCCGCCGCGGACGCTGGCATCGCCACCGCACCGTCATCGTCAAGAGCAGCCGAGAATGCCAGTTCCGTCAACGCGAACCCCTCAGGACAGACAACCGGCCTGTCGCTTCTTGAGCGATAGAATTCTAGACAGCTCGTGAACCGCGCGAAATCTAGGTTCAATTAATAAAGTTCTGCTCATGCGCCATGCAGTTAATGAAATAAAACGCGATGCATTCAACGTGACGGTCAAAGCGGACAACAAGACGATCGGTAGCACGATTCAAATTCGGCAACATCCACCGATCGGATGATTTGCGTAGCTAGTTGAACATGGTCAGTCTGCCAGTGGTGATGCGAAAGTTCAGCGCGCCACCTTGACGCGCGCACCGGTGGCAAACAATCTGCATTGTTGTGGGAGTCGAACCCATGCTGTTTCCGATCGCACTAACCGAGGTCGGGATTCACTCGCGAAGATTTTGCGGTCATAGAGAGTTCAGCCATGCCTGCCGTCTTCCAGGCCTCCTCGCCGACGCCGGCAAACTTTCTCAACATCTGACGACGGAGATGAATAGCGCGGGCGAGGCACTGAAGAGACCCAAGCTAGATGAAGACAAGATGAGACAAGCGGAAAGACGAATTCATGACATTTCCTTACAATCCGCGCTGGAACAACACTGAATTCCGCGCTCACTTGGAGGAAGCCCATAATTCTGCAAGAGACAAGTGGGGCGCGTACCTGTCCGACTTGGCCCTTGCTTATTGGGACGCCTATAAGAACGTCGACAAAACACTGCAGGGAATCGGAGCTTTTACAAAGTCCCGGGCAGAGCAAGCGCAGCTGTTTTGGTCAGTGATCCTGCCCGCGGTCGCTGGCGGATTCCTTGGAGGGTTGATTAGCCTCCGCATGAAAGCAGTCCTTGAATCGTCAGGAGTTATAAGATTTGTACCCCAGAACGTCGTGGTTGATGCGGCCAAGACGGTGACGTCCGATTACGCAAAATACAAGACGAGGCAGATTGAGGCAGCGTTGCAGGGAGCTGTTGATTCAAACCCGTGGAAGCCTTCTTCGGTCGACCCCGCCCAATTCGCGGAAATACTGAGGAACGAGCTGTTGCACGCTATGGTTAGGATAGACGATGGGCTTATTGCTTCTAAGAAGTCGGGTGTATCTCAAATTTATAGGGACCAAATGTTAGTGCTCTACAATAGCCCGTTCATATGGAATGCGCCTGAAGAAAAAGATTTAGATAAGTGGAGAAGAGAGCTGTGGCGTCCGCTTGAGGTCTTCCTTTGGGCGGATTGGGCCAACCATCGAGACACCAAATATTGGCTTAAGCGAATTATGGGGGTAACCGATGATACATATGCCCCAAATGAAGACTATGACGAAGAGCTTAGCGATTTTAATTCAATCCTCAATCGACTTACCGAATGCAAGGTGCCTTCCCAATACATTACTCAGCACGTTCCAAGTTACCGCTTCAGAGTGGGAGACGTGGTGCAAACCAGGCCCGCGCATCCCTTTCTGAATATACTCTGGGTCAGGCACCTAGCTTCGCATTATCGAGATACATTTCTGGGCGAGTTGTTGACGCGAATTCAGCCCGGAGGTGGGGCGCAGCCGACGGTGCAAGCAAATCTAAGCCTTAGGCCGGGGTCATACGATTTGATGTGATCCAAGGACAAGTTGCCGGAGCGCGATGATGATTCAATCTGAACTCATCGCGCGCTAGACCGACTATATCGAGCGGGCGAATTGGCGTCCGCCGTCGCAGTTGCAGAGGATCGGATGGGACAGCTCAGTCAAGCCAACTACCCCGCGGCGCTCAAGACGCCGCTGGGGGACAATTTTCTGGTCCTCACGAGTTTTTCGGGCAATGAGGTATTGGGCCAGCCGTTCGAGTTCCATATCGAAGCCCTGAGCGAAAAGGAAAACATCAACTTCGACAAGGCGCTCGGCCAGGCTTGCACGATCAAGCTTAAAACCTATGAGCAGAAGGAGCGCTTTTTCTGCGGCATCCTCACCAACGCGCAATGGGTCGGCAGCGAAGTCGGCGGACAGCAGGATTACTCTCACTACCGGTTGGTGCTGCGGCCGTGGTTTTGGCTACTGGCTCACCGTGCCAATTGCCGGATCTTTCTTGAGAAGAACGTCAAGGACATCATCGAGCAAGTGTTTAAGGATGCCGAATTCTCCAGTGGAACGGATTTCAAGTTTCGCACCACCGGCAACTACGAAAAAATCAAATACTGCGTTCAGTATCGCGAGACCGATTTCGCCTTCGTTTCACGGTTGATGGAGCAATACGGGATCTATTACTATTTCGAGCATCAGGATGGACAGCACACGATGGTGCTGGCCGACTCGCGCGCCTCGCACAGCGCGGTCAAGGACCTTCCACAGGTCAAGTATCACGTCCAGACCGTAGCCTATCGCCGGGTCGAACAACAAATCCATTCATGGACCTCGGATCGGCGTTTCTGCACCGGCAAGGTTGAACTCAACGATTACGACTACCTCAAGCCGCCCAAAAAGTTGCGTGCGTCGAAGGAAGCGTCCGAGGAATACAAGCGATCGCGATTCGAAGTCTACGACTATCCCGGGAAGTATGACGAACAGGACAAAGGCGAGCAGTTTGCTCAATACAGACTGGAGGCCGAGCAGGCCATGGACCGCCGTCGCGACGCCAACGGAGAAGCCCCATCGCTGTTCGCGGGCGGTCTCGTCACGGTTGAGAAGCATCCGTCGTCGGCCGAAAACAAAGAATATCTCGTGGTTCGCGCCAGCCACGACTACGGCACTCAGCACTATGGCTCAGCTCAGGGCGCTGATACGCCCGGCTATCACGGCAACTACGAATTCTTGCCGAGCGATCGCCCGTTCCGGAGTTTGCCGTTGACACCAAAACCGCGCATCTACGGTATCCAAACCGCGAAAGTCGTGGCCAAGAAGGAGAGCGAGGACCGCGAGGAGATATCGACCGACGAACACGGTCACATCTGGGTGCAGTTCCATTGGGATCGCAAGCCGAAAAAGTCCTGCCCGATCCGGGTTTCCCAGTCTTGGGCCAGCAAGCAATGGGGCGAGCAATTCATTCCGCGGATCGGGATGGAGGTTGTGATCGAGTTCCTCGAAGGTGATCCCGACCGGCCGCTTGTGACAGGATGCGTGTACAATGGCGACAACAAGCATCCCTACACGCTTCCCGACGACAAGACCCAATCCGGACTGAAGTCCGACTCGTCCAAGGGGCATAACGGCTACAACGAGTTCATGTTCGAGGACAAGAAGGACAAAGAACTGGTCCGCATGCACGCGCAGAAAGATCACGACGTCACCGTGCGGAATTCCGAGACATGGACCATCGGCGAGGCCTTCACTACACCGCAGGGAAAGGCATCCCGTGCCACAACGCTTGAAAACGGCGATGACAGCCTGACCATTGAAAAGGGTAACCGCAGCGTCGAAATTTCGCTCGGGGGTCAGAGCACGCATGCGCTCTCCAGCATCGAAACGGTCTCCAAAACGAAGGTCGGTCACGCCGTCATCTCCGAAAGCCTTACGTCGGAGACTTTGAACATGATGGGAATTACCCTGAAGGCGCCGGTGATCGTTCAAATCGATGCGCCCTTTGTCATCATCAAGGGAAATTTGTGGGTTCAGGGGGGCATCGTCATGGGACCGGCGTGCATGCCGGTGTCATGAGCCGCATTCGCTTCGCCACCATTCGGGCACTGTTCGAGAGCTTTCCGGAGGCGCTGCAAGACATTGGCGCCGAGCCGACCGATGAGCACCCGATCGCGTTTCTGGAAAGGCTGGCGGGGGAAGGAAAATTCGAGCACGCGGCCAGCGTCTGCGCATACTTGCTGCCGCGTCGCGAGGCTGTTTGGTGGGGCTGCTTAAGTGCGCGGACGTTGCTCGGTGACATCTCGCAAAACAATAGTGCTCCCCTGCAGGCCGCGGAGGCCTGGGTGCAGCAACCGACAGAGGAAAATCGGCGGACCGCGCTCGAGATCGGCACCGCGGCAGATAGCAACGCGCCCCTGACCTGGCTGGCGCTCGCCGCCGGATGGAGTAGCGGCACTTTCGCACCCACTCCCTTTCCAGTGCCGGCCTATATGACCTCTCGTGCGGTACGCGTATCCTTGCTGATCGGCATGCGTGGCGTGAATTCGCAGGAACGTCCCAAACGGCTGCAGATCTGCATCGCGGAGGGCATTCGGCTTGCGGACGAGATGGCATGACGCTCACGCTGCACATCGAGAATGAGACGAGCCTGCCGGACGGCGGGCCGTTAAGCGTCTCGATCAAGGGTAGACGCGGCCTCGACATCGGGCGCGATCCCTATCTTGACTGGACGCTGCCGGACCCGAGCCGTTTTATTTCCGGACGGCATTGCGAGGTGCGCTGGCACGACGGCGCCTATTGGCTCCACGACATTTCAACTAACGGCACGTTTTTGAACGGTGCTGAAAGCCGCCTCAAAGCCCCGCATCGATTGCGCAATGGCGATCGATTTGTCATCGGTCAATACGTCGTCGCCGCGGCACTGGAGGAGGAAGTTGCCGAACCAAGTGAGGCCGCGCCTCCGCGTGCACCATCCCGCGACGATGACCTCTGGGACGGGGGGCCAGATGCAGCCGATCCCATC
>Ga0184638_1000554_pt1 | contig 10580 bp, 10 predicted proteins | sample PLM31_50_b2_FD_133141 | JGI IMG/M metagenome (GOLD analysis project Ga0184638, IMG submission 133141) | Groundwater sediment microbial communities from an aquifer in East River, Colorado, USA - PLM3-1_50_b2 | ecosystem: Environmental > Terrestrial > Soil > Riparian zone | place: USA: East River... | reverse complement strand
CATGGCGGTGGAGGCCGTGATGTGGGGTCAGAACAAGACGAGCGCGCTGTCCGTGTCCCGGGCTACGGGGGTCGTCCTGCTGATGGCGGCCGAGGCCGGGATCCCAGTCCAGGAATACGCACCGCTCGAGGTGAAGATGGCCATCACCGGGGTCGGCAACGCGGAGAAGGACCGGGTCCGCCGGACGATGGTCCGGGCGCACCGGGTCGAGGGAGTGCCCGAGCAGCCCGACGCGGTCGATGCGGCCGCCGTGGCCCTGTGTCACCTCCATCAATCCCGCATGCGGCGCGCCGGCGCCGTCGGGGCCCGATGATCTCCTTCCTGCATGGAGAGGTGGCCGAGAAGGGCGGGGGGAGCGTGGTGCTCTCAGTGGGGGGCGTTGGGTACGAGGTGCTGATCCCGGCATCTTCGGCCGGGGCGCTGCCTCCCGTCGGCCGGCCGGCCAGGCTGTACACCCGGATGCAGGTCCGAGACGACTCCATGGTGCTCTTCGGCTTCGCCTCCCACGACGAGCGGGCGCTGTTCGACCTGTTGGTCACGGTGACGGGGGTGGGCCCCAAGCTCGCCCTGTCCTTCCTCTCAGTCCTGTCGCCCGTGGCGCTCCGCCGGGCCGTGGCCGCCGGCGACGTTGCGGCACTCACGTTGGTGCCGGGTGTGGGCAAGAAGGTCGCCCTGCGTGTCATGTTGGACCTGAAGGACAAGCTGGGTGGCGACGTCGTGGTGGTCGAGGGGCCGCTCGCCGACGTCCGCGAGGCCCTCCTCGCACTGGGGCTCTCGGCGGCGGAGGCGAGTGAGGCCATGGCGGAGATCCCGGCGGACGGCGACCGCCCGGTCGACGAGCTCCTTCGGCAGGCCCTCCAGCACGTCGGGCGAGGCTAGTGGCGGAGGACCGGATCGTCGAGCCGGAGCTGTCCCCCGACGAGCGGGAGTTCGACGCGGCGCTGCGGCCTCGGACGCTCCGCGAGTTCGTGGGCCAGGAGCGGATCAAGGAGCAGCTCGGGCTGCTGATCGAGGGGGCGCAGGCCAGGTCGGAGACCATCGACCACCTCCTGTTCTCTGGACCACCGGGCCTGGGCAAGACGACCCTCGCCGGGATCGTGGCGAACGAGCTCGGCGTGGCGTTCCGCCCGACGTCCGGGCCGGCGCTGGACCGTCCCGGGGACCTTGCGGCGATCCTCACGAACCTGGAGGAGGGCGACGTCCTGTTCGTGGACGAGATCCACCGCATGCCCCGTCCAGTGGAGGAGGTGCTGTATCCGGCGCTCGAGGACTTCAAGCTCGACGTCGTCCTGGGCAAGGGGCCGAGCGCCCGCAGTATCCGCCTTGACCTCCCACGGTTCACCCTGGTCGGCGCGACGACCCGACCCGGGCGAATCACGCTGCCGCTTCGGGAGCGGTTCGGCTTCTCGCCACGGCTGGACTATTACTCGCGCGACGACCTGGCCAGGATCGTCCGCCGCTCTGCGGGCATCCTGCAGGTGGCGTTGGACGGCGAGGGCGCGTCGGAGATCTCCCGGAGGTCCCGGGGCACCCCCCGAGTGGCCAACCGCCTGTTGCGTCGGGTGCGGGACTTCGCGGAGGTCAGGCACGATGGCGCGATCGACGCCGAGGTGGCCCGGCGAGGCCTCGAGCTCTTCGACGTGGACGAGGAAGGTCTGGACAAGCTGGACCTGTCCATCCTGTCCGCGGTGATCGAGAAGTTCGGCGGGGGGCCGGTCGGGCTGTCCACCCTCGCCGCCGCCGTGGGCGAGGAGACCGACACGGTGGAGGATGTGTACGAGCCGTACCTCCTCCAGCTCGGCCTGCTCAAGCGCACGCCCAGGGGCCGCGTGGCCACGCAACGGGCCTATTCGCATCTCGGGGTGCCCGTCCGCCAGCCGTTGCCGCTGTCGTAGCCCCGCGTCCAGCATGGGCCGCGATAGCCTGTATGCTGCGGGTTCGTCCCGACCACACGAAGAGGTTCCCCGATGATCGAGATTCTCGCCCAGAGCTCTGACGGAACGTCGTCCGGCGGCTCGCTCCTCAGCTTGCTGTTCCCCCTGGTCCTCCTCGGTGGCGTTTTCTACTTCCTGCTCCTTCGACCCAACCGCACGCGACAACGCCAGCAACAGAGCCTCCTCGAGAGCCTGAAGGTCGGGGACGAGGTGATGACGGCGGGCGGGATCTTCGGCACCCTGAAGGACATCGACGAGGAGGACGACACCGTCACCGTCGAGATCGCCCCGGGGACCGAGGTGCGCATGCTCCGCCGGGGCATCGCCCAGCGAATGGTCGATGAGCCGGAAGAGGAAGGCGGGGGCGACGACGGCACCGAGGACCAGGGCTTCGACCAGGAGGCCGGCAGCCGGCCGTGAAGGGCAGCGCTGACGCCGCTCCACGGGCGCCGTCGCCCGAACCGGCGCCGGCAGCGGGGGAGCGGCCCGAGTCCCAACCGGAGGCGGTCAGCCTGGAGGCGGTCCAGGCCAATCCGGAGCTCTCCGGGTTCATCTCCGCAGCCGACCGGGTCATGGAGGGCCTGGGCTACACCGAGCACGGCTTTCGCCACGCCAACCTGGTCGCTCGGATCAGCTACAACGTCCTGACCCGTGTGGGCTTCGACGAGCACACCGCAAATCTGGCGAGCGTGTCGGGTTACCTCCACGACGTGGGCAACATGGTGTCCCGGGAGGTCCACGGGCAGATCGGGGCGGTGCTCGTGTATCAGGCCCTGAAGGACCATGTCGCCGGGACCGACCTGGCCTCCATCGTCGCCGCTGTGGCGAACCACGAGGAGGAGAACGGGTACCAGGTGTCGCCGGCGGCCGCCGCTGTCATCCTGGCCGACAAGTCCGACGTTCACCGCAGCCGCGTCCGTAAGTCCGGACAGATCGAGTTCGACATCCACGACCGGGTCAACTTCGCCGCCGAACAGTCCTTCCTGCGGGTAGACTCGATCGCCCGCACCATCACCCTCGAGCTCACCATCGACACCGAGATCAGTCAGGTCATGGAATACTTCGAGATCTTCCTCGGCCGCATGCAGATGTGCCGGAAGGCCGCCGAGGTCCTCGACACCAAGTTCAAGCTCACGATCAACGGAGCCGAGCTGGCGTGAGGGGCAGCAGCCGCAATCTCTGGCTCTCACTCGCGTTCGTCGGCGTCCTGGTGGCCGCGTCCGTCGGCGCATTCGTGGCCGGCATCCGTCCGGTGCTCGGCCTGGATCTGGAGGGCGGCGTGTCGGTCGTCCTCGCAGCGCCCGACGGGACGCCCGAGTCCGTCATGGAACGGGCCCTGGAGAACATCCGCAACCGGGTCGACGCCTTCGGCGTGGGCGAGCCACTCCTGTTCCTGTCGGGCAACACCATCGAGGTCCAGTTGCCGGGGTTGGCCCGTGGATCCATCGACGAGCGCGCGAAGGATCAGTTCTGCATGGAGGGAGAGGCCGGATCGGTGTACCGATGCTTCCCCACCCAGTCGGAGGCGGCTACCGAGCTCGACGGCACCACGGTGAACACGGTGGTGAACAGCGTCTGCTTGTCCGGGCTCTCCGAGTTCGACGACTCGCCTCAATGCTTCGGTTCGCAGAAAGACGCCGACACGGCGATCAAGGGCATCACGGTGTCGAAGGAGAAGGCAAAGTGGTGTCTGGCCAACACCGGGCTGGCCACGGACCCGTGCTTCGAGTCGAAAGATGCGGCGAACGCGGCGTTGGCCGGGATGGGCACCGCGGTCTCGCAGAGCTACTGCGTCCAGGGATCCAAGGGGGAGACGCTGTCCACCGACGCCGGGCCGGCCTGCTTCCCCGACGAGGCTCAGGCCCAGCAGCTGCTGTCCGCCATCTCCGTCCAGCACGAGACGCGCGAGTTCTGCGTGATCAGCTCGGCGGGGAAGGGCCTGGGGTGCTACCTGACCAGGGACGCGGCTGAGGCGCAGCTCCAGAAGACGGGACAGGAGCGCCTGCTTCAGGTGATCGGCACCACCGCCCGGCTGGAGGAACGAGAGGTGCTCCAGACCATCGCCCCCGGCACGCCCGAGTTCGAGTCCACGCCGGTCACGTGTGGAACAGCGACCGAACAGGGGACGGCCGACTGCAGCTTCGAAGCGCTGAAGGATCAGACGGTCGTGTTCGCCGGGCAGGAGGGCGACAAGTACCGGCTGGGACCGGTCGAGATCACCGGCGACATGATCAGGAGGGCCACGGCCCTGTACAGCTCGGGCGGCGGCGGCCCTCCCGGCTGGCAGATCGACTTCACGCTCACTTCCTCCGGCGCCACGACCTTCGGCGACGTCACAACGCGTCTCGTCAACAAACAGCTGGCCATCGTGGTGGACAACGTGGTCATCTCGGCGCCGACCATCGACGAGCCCATCACCGGCGGCAGCGGCGTGATCACCGGGAGCTTCACCAAGTCTCGGGCCCAGGATCTTGCCACCCAGCTGAACTCCGGCGCCCTCCCGGTCAACCTGAAGAAGGAGCAGGTCGAGACGGTGAGCCCCACCCTCGGCCGCCAGTCGCTCCATCAGGGCCTGGTGGCGGGAGTCGTCGGGCTGATCCTCCTCGCCCTGTACCTGTTGTTCTACTACCGGTTGCTGGGCCTGGTGGCCTGGCTGGGCATGACCATCTGGGCGGTGCTGGCACTCGCGCTCGTATCGATCGCCGGTCGCGCGTTCGGCTACGCGCTGACCCTGGCGGGTGTGGCCGGCCTGGTCATCTCGCTCGGTGTCACCGCGGACTCCTACATCGTGTTCTTCGAGCGATTGAAGGACGAGGTGCGACACGGCAGGTCGCCCAGGGCCGCGGTGCAGCCCGCGTTCAAGCGGGCGTACCGCACGATCGTTGCGGCCGACATCGTCACGGCCCTGGCCGCGATCATCCTGTACGTCACCGCGATCAGCTCGGTGCGGGGATTCGCGCTTACCCTCGGCGTGGCGACGCTGCTCGACCTGTTCGTCGTGTACTTCTTCAAGCGGCCGACGGTCTTCCTGATCGCCCGGAACGAGCGTCTGGTGAACCTGCACGGTTTCGGGCTCACCAGTGGCGTGGCCGCGGAGCCTCTCCGGGGTGAGCCGGTGCCGGTGGCCGGAGGGTCGAAATGAACCTCGGACACGCCGTCGCCACCTTCCGAGGACACCGAGAGCCGCACTTCCGGATCATCGAACACCGCAAGTGGTGGTTCCTCCTCTCCGGTGCCGTGATCGCGCTGTCCATCGTGGGCCTCGCCGTTCGCCACCTCAACCTGTCGATCGACTTCGAGGGGGGCTCGCAGCTCACGTACACCAACAACACGGGCGTCTCGGCCGAGGAGGTGCAGGCGATCCTCGAAGGGCCCCCGTGGAGCCTCTCGGGCACCGAGGTTCAGATCGTCGGAGGCAACCAGCTCTCGGTTCGGACCGCCAGCTTCACCGAGCTCTCCGACGTCGAGCGGACCGAGCTGATCGACGCGCTGGCCAAGCAGGCTGGGGTGAGTCCCTCCGACATCAGCCGGACGGACGTCGGGCCGACGTGGGGGGCCGAGATCTCCCGCAAGGCGCTCGAGGGCCTGATCGTGGTCCTGGTCGCCATCACCATCTACATCTCCCTGCGGTTCGAGTGGAAGATGGCGGTGGGAGCGCAGGTGGCCATGGTTCACGACGTCGTGATCACCGGCGGCGTCTACGCGCTGACCGGCCGTGAGGTCACGCCGGCCACCGTCATCGCCATCCTGACGATCCTGGGGTACTCCCTGTACGACACGGTCGTGATCTACGACAAGATCAAGGAGAACACCGAGTCCCCCGCCCTGCTTGCCAAGGACACCTACGGCGGTGTGGTGAACATGTCCCTGAACCAGGTGTTCATGCGTTCGGTGAACACGTCGCTCGTGGTGCTGTTCCCCATCGCGGCGCTGCTGTTGTTCGGCGGATCCACTCTGAAGGACTTCGCCTTCGCCATGATGATCGGCGTCATTTCGGGCGCGTACTCCTCGATCTTCGTCGCGGCGCCCATCCTGTCGTTCCTCAAGGAGCGGGAACCGAAGTACGCGCAGCTACGCACCCGAGCCACGGCTCGGGACGCCGCTGGGCGTCCGCTCAGGCCCGTCCCGAGCGAGCCGGCCATGGCCTCGCCCGGCGGGGACGGCCAGCCCGTGCCGTCCGCTGTGGGTGCCCGCTCGGCCGGCGGGAGCAGTGCCCGAAGCGTCCAGGGGGCGGGACGGCCCCGTCCCAGGCCGAAGAAGAAGCGCAAGCGGAGGTAACACGTGGACGTCGAGCGGCTCAAGGCGCTCGTCAGGGACGTGCCGGACTTCCCCCAGCCGGGCATCGTGTTCAAGGACATCACCCCGCTCCTGGCCGACGAGATCGCCTTCTCTTCGGTCATCGACCTCATCGTGGTCCATTTCGGCCGGGGGAGCGTGGACAAGGTGGTGGGGATCGAGGCCCGTGGGTTCATCCTGGCCTCTCCGGTCGCCTATCACTTCGGAGCGGGATTCGTCCCCGTGCGGAAGAAGGACAAGTTGCCGTGGGAGACCGAGTCCGAGGAGTACGAGCTGGAGTACGGGACCGCCACGCTGGAGATCCACCGTGACGGGGTGGACCCTGGGGAGCGGGTCCTGATCGTCGACGATGTCCTGGCCACGGGCGGGACCGCCCGAGCCACCGCGGGTCTGGTGGAGCGGATCGGTGGCAAGGTCGTGGGGATCGCCTTCCTGATCGAGCTGGGGTTCCTGAACGGCCGCCAGCAGCTCGACGGCTACGACCTGTTCACGCTGATCAGTTACTGAGTTCGCACCGCCGCGGCTACACTGGCTCGCCAGGAGGACCGCCGTGGACAGCCGGGAGCAGACCAGGACCGAACGCCGGGGAGGTCTGCTCTCTCGCTTGCGACCGGGGGCGGAGGAAGGGCAGGCCCCCGACGGCCTGGAGCCGGTGCTCCGAACCCTCCGCTCCTACAACGCCAAGGCCGACACCAAGGAGATCGAGCGGGCCTATCGGTTCGCTGAGGCCCACCACGCCGGCCAGAAGCGGCTGTCCGGCGAGGACTTCATCGAGCATCCCCTGTCGGTGGCCCAGATCCTGGCGGAGCTCGGGCTCGACACGACCACCCTGACCGCAGCCCTCCTGCACGACGTGGTGGAGGACACCGAGGTCACGCTGGAGGAGCTCGAGGTGGACTTCGGATCGGACGTGGCCCGGATCGTGGACGGCCTGACCAAGCTCCAAGCCATCGCGTTCAAGTCGCGCCAGCAGGAACAGGCCGAGAACGTCCGCAAGATGATGGTGGCCATGGCCGGCGACATCCGGGTCCTATTGATCAAGCTGGCCGACCGCCTCCACAACATGCGCACGCTGTCCGCCCTTCCCCAGACGAAGCAGCGGGAGAACGCCATCGAGACGCTGGAGATCTACGGGCCGCTCGCGCACCGCCTCGGCGTCCAACAGTTGAAATGGGAGCTCGAGGATCTCTCGTTCAAGACGCTGTATCCGGGCCCGTACCGGGAGATCGCGAGCCTGGTGGAACGGCGGCGCGGCGACCGACAGCGGTACGTGGAGACCGTCCTGTCCGCGGCCCGCGCCAGGCTCAAGGATGCGGGGGTCAAGGCCGAGGTCGAGGGCCGGCCGAAGCACCTGTACTCCATCTACGAGAAGATGGTGTTGGGCGGCAAGGAGTTCAACGAGATCTACGACCTTGCCGGGATCCGCATCCTGGTGGAGAACCTCCGCGACTGCTACGGGGCGCTCGGCGCCGTCCACTCGCTGTGGAAGCCGGTACCAGGGCGGTTCAAGGACTACGTCGCGATGCCCAAGTCGAACATGTACCAGTCCCTCCACACCACGGTGGTCGGGCCCCAGGGCCGGCCCATCGAGATCCAGATCCGGACCCACGAGATGCACCGCACCGCGGAGTTCGGCATCGCGGCGCACTGGCGGTACAAGGAGGGTCGCGACGGCAAGCGGGCCAAGGATGCTGCCGACCTCGCCTGGCTGGGTCACATGATGGAGTGGCTGAAGGACATGGCCGACCCCCGGGAGTTCATGGAGGGCCTGAAGATCGACCTGTACCGGGGGCAGGTGTTCGTGTTCACCCCCAAGGGCGACGTGGTCAACCTCCCCGCGGGGGCCACGCCTGTGGACTTCGCCTACTCCATCCACACCGAGGTCGGCCACCGCACCATCGGCGGCAAGGTCAACGGCAAGCTGGTGCCCCTGGACTACGAGCTGCGGACGGGCGACACCGTGGACATCCTGACCTCCAAGGCCGCGGGGGAGGGCCCGTCCCAGGACTGGCTGAAGTTCGTGGTCACGCCGAGGGCCCGCAGCAAGATCCGCCAGTGGTTCTCCCGCGAGCGGCGGGAGGACGCACTGGAAGAGGGCCGCGAACAATTGCATCGGCTGATGCGCAAGCAGAACGTCCCGTTCAAGCGCCTGGCCACCGAGGAGGCCCTGGAGCAGGTCGCGGCGGAGATGAAGTTCCCCGGCCTGGAATCGTTGTACGTGGCGGTGGGGGAGGGACACGTCTCGCCGCAGTCGGTCCTGGCCCGGCTGATGCGCACCGTCGCCGGCACGACCGAGGAGGATGCGACCGAGGTTCCCCTGGCCCGACCGGTCCGCGTCGGTGGGCCCGACGTCAGCTCCGGTGTCATCGTGCCGGGCTCCGCCGATGTGTGGGTGCGTCTGGCCCGGTGCTGCACGCCGGTCCCCGGCGACGAGATCCTGGGGTTCGTCACCCGCGGCCAGGGCGTCTCGGTCCACCGGACCGACTGCCCCAACGCCAAGGGGCTGGCCCGCGAACCCGAGCGCCTGATCGAGGTGTCATGGCGCACCGGCCGCCCGACGTCGTTCGTGGTGACGATCCAGGTCGATGCCCTGGACCGCACCCGCCTCCTGTCGGACGTGGCCACCGCCCTGTCGGACCATCACGTCAACATCATCTCGGCGGCGTCGACCGTGAGCCGGGATCGGATCACGACCCTCCGGTTCACGTTCGAGCTCGCCGACATCACGCATCTCACCCAGATCCTGTCGGCCGTGAAGAAGGTCGAGAACGTCTACGAGGCCTACCGCGTCGTTCCGCGGTAGCTGCGGATGCGGATCGTCCTCCAGCGGGTGTCGAAAGCCGCCGTGCGCGTGCGGGGGGAGACGGTAGCAGAGATCGGGGCGGGCCTCCTCCTTCTGGTCGGGGTCGGCGGGGACGACGCGTTCGGCCAGTACGACCGGCTGGCGGAGAAGGTGGTGCACCTTCGCGTCTTCGAGGATGAAGTGGGGAAGATGAACCTGTCGCTCGCTGAGGTGGGCGGGGAGGTCCTCGTGGTCCCCCAGTTCACCCTGTACGGCGACGTGCACAAGGGGCGCCGGCCATCGTGGGCCGGCGCCGCGCCGCCGGAGGTCGCCCGGGACCGGATCGAGGCGTTCGCCCGAGCCTTGGAGGCTGCCGGGGCGACGGTGAGACGCGGCGCGTTCCGGGAACACATGGAGGTCGAATCGGTGAACGACGGCCCGGTCACCCTGTGGATCGACGGCGCGACGCTGTAGAGGGCATCGGGCGGTCATCCGATACGATGGCCGCCCGATGTATCTCGACGCTTTCTCCGACAACTCCTTCGAAACGAACTGCTGGCTGATCGGCGCCGACGGCACCGATGAGGCCGTCGTGGTCGATCCGGGCTTCTCCACGGAACGGATCCGGGCCCTCCTGCTCGCGGCGGGGAAGCGACCCCTCGCGGTCCTGGCCACCCATGGCCACTTCGATCACATCGGGGCGGCCGCCGAGCTGTGCGGGGACGATCTCCCGTTCTACATCCACGAGGCGGATGCGCCGGCGCTGTCGGACCCGCAGGGGTGGGGGGCGGGGCACGAAGTGCCGCCGGTGCCGGTGAAGGACGTGCGGACGCTGATCGAGGGGGAGGTGCTCACGTTCGCCGGCTTTCGGATCAAGGTCATGCACACTCCCGGGCACACGCCGGGGAGCGCCTGCTTCGTCACGGACGGCTGGGTCCTGTCGGGGGATCTGGTGTTCGCCGGTACCATCGGGCGGAGCGACTTCCCCAACAGCTCGTCGAAGGACATGCAGCGAAGCCTCCGACGATTCCTCGACCTACCCGACCCGCTCGAAGTGTTCCCCGGCCACGGCCCTCGGACCACGGTGGGACGGGAGCGATCGAGGAATCCGTTCCTCGCGGAGCTGTAGGCCGATGGAGCCCGCCCCGCCTCGCGGGACCACGGATCTGCTCCCACCCGAGTCCGAGCGGATGCGGCGCCTGTACGACCTGGCGCACGGCGTGGCCACCCTGTACGGGTATCGGTACGCGGAAACGCCCGCGTTCGAATCGACCGACCTGTTCGTCAGGACGTCGGGAGCCACGAGCGACGTGGTGCAGAAGGAGATGTACACCTTCCAGGACAAGGGTGGCCGCCAACTCACGCTCCGGCCCGAAGGGACGGCGCCGGTCGTCCGGGCCGTGCTGGGCAGGAGCGCGGAGGTGAGCCTGCCGTTCAAGGGGTATTACGTGGAACCGATGTGGCGGTACGGTCGCCCACAGAAGGGAAGGCTGCGCGAGTTCCGTCAGTTCGGCGTGGAGCTGATCGGCTCCGGGCTCCCCGCCGCCGACGCCGAGACCATCCTGCTG